>Ga0210383_10000078_pt1 | contig 105921 bp, 84 predicted proteins | sample IncBWC14OmetaG_FD_160072 | JGI IMG/M metagenome (GOLD analysis project Ga0210383, IMG submission 160072) | Forest soil microbial communities from Barre Woods Harvard Forest LTER site, Petersham, Massachusetts, United States - Inc-BW-C-14-O ...
GCCAGCTGGGATGAAAATCACATCCTATAATCATCATGCGAAGGCTCCTTCCTTTCCGAGAAGCCTTAGTCCTCAAACCAAGACTACCCCGGTCGAATCGAGCCTTCGCTCTTATCCAATCAATTTCTCGCGCGCCTTTTGCGCGAGAAATGGGGATTTTGCCTTCACCGAACCGGCATCACCGCCGCCACCCCAAACACCGCTACCAGCACAATCAGCGACACCACATACATCAGGTCGAGTCCCCAGTTCTCCCGCCGAATCTCGCGGTCGTAATAGAAAATCTGTAAAACAATCCGCAGCAACCAAAATCCCGCCATGAACCCACTCAGAAATCGACCCAGCGCGCTCGCTCCCGCCAGGTCCCGAGCAAACCCAAAACACAGCGCCGCAAACATCCCCAGCACAATCACGATGTACACCCAGTGCACATAGAAAATCTGCCGCACGAATCGCGGAACCCCGGCCAGCCTCTCCCGCACCCGCAACCGCCCCGGCAACGGCACATTCGCCGCCATGATCCCAACATGCACGCACCCCGCCCCCCAAATCGCCCGCATCATCCACTCCGCGTTCATGTTCGCCTCCTCAATTCGTCATGCCCAGATTCCTCATCCGGAAATCTGTCCTTCGGAAGATCTGCGATCCCGCCGAAGCGAGCGAACGCGAGCGCAGTGGAACGACCTGTTGTTCGCGAGTAACGCCGCGCCACCTGGGTTTTGTCATACTGAGCGGAGCAGGAAGGAGAGCGAAGCGATCCTCCTTGCGCAGCCGAAGCATCCCTACCCACACCCGATGAAATCTCACTCTAGATCTCTATTGTCTGACAGTTCTGTATCAACAGAATGTACTGGGTAAAAAAGGGGCCCTACCCCGCCTTCTTCCGCACCTTCGTCCCCATGCGCAACAATTTCCGCACCGTCCCCGTCGGCAGCCGCTTCATCTGGTCATACAGCTCGGTCACCGCCTCAAAGAATCCCGCCATCGCCAGCAGCCGTTCCCGCGTATAGTCCGCACCAGCTTCCTTCGGATCCAGATCGGCCAGGCACGTGCGCAAAATCTCCCGCGTCGGATCAATCTCCCGCCGCTTCCTCTGTTCAATCACCAACCGGAACATCTCCCACACATCTTTCATCGACTCGTAATGCTCCCGCCGGTCGCCCAGCACATGCACCGCACGCACAATCCCCCAGGTCTCCAGCTCCCGGATCGACGTCGACACATTCGACCGCGCCACGCTCAGCGTCTCCGCAATCTCCTCCGCCGGCAGCGCCTTGGGCGACAAATACAGCAGCGCGTGAATCTGCGCCACCGTCCGGTTAATCCCCCACCGCGTCCCCATCTCCCCCCAGTGAAGGATGTACTGCTTCTGTACTCCAGTAAGTTCACTCATAACGTTTCTTTCAGTACAAACTGAATATACAGAATGATATGCCGGTTGTCAAGCCGCGTGTGGACGTTTGGAAGTTGTATGTGGGGCGGACACTCCTGTCCGCCACTGCCGGAGCAATCGAACAGATGCAGGTCCACCAAGAAAGAAATGCCATCCCGGGAGCCGGAGCGAAGCGACGGCGCAGTGGATAGACCTTGGTGTCTTTGATCTGCTGGAAGGAACTGGCTTTTGAGAAACGTGAGCGAAAAAGGAGAACCCCTAATTCAAAGGCGCAGCCGAAGGATCACTCAGCGCAATCAATTTCCCCGGCGGATAATCCGCCGTCGTCAGAGGAGTCTCCGGGTCAGGATTCACGATGGTCAACACCTTGCCGCTGCGAACTCCTCGAATGGTCAGGCAATCACTCTGCACCGCCACCACCCGATACTGCTCGTCGAAGATCGCCACGGCTGGTTTCTTCATAGGCTATTAGATGCACAATCTTCCCACGCGGCTAACATTCATTACCACCCAAATCCGTCTTGAGAACGGGTCAGTGGTAGTAGCCCCTTCGGGTTCCTGGCTTCCTCGTTCGCCAATCGGCCATCTACAATCGGACTTGCGCAATGGACACCGCCCGCATCTCCGAGTTGCTCGAACCCTTCCTTAGACCGGCCTCCACGACAGATTCTTGTCATTCCGAACCGGGCCAAAGGCGCGGTGAGGAACCTGCTGTCCCGTCCCTCGCCCAACTGCAATGTATATCGACATACATCGATATACTTCTCCGCTGGAACGCCCGCATCAACCTCACCGCCATCCGCAACCCGGAAGAGATCGTCACCCGCCACTTCGGTGAAAGCCTCTTCGCCGCACGCCATTTATTCCCTCTAGCCGGAAGCGCTGGTGGAAGTGCTCGTGGAAGAGCGGCCCTTCAGGGCCGCGTCACCGGCCACAAAGAGGTAGGGGCTTTAGCTCCGGTGTCCGTAGCCGACGTCGGCTCTGGTGCCGGATTCCCCGGACTCCCCATCAAACTCTGGGCTCCTGACATCTCCCTCACCCTGATCGAATCCAACCACAAAAAAGCCGCCTTCCTCCGCGAAGTCACTCGCGCCCTAGCATTGACGGATGTAAATATACAAAACGCCCGTGCCGAATCCATTCCCCCGGGCACTTACGACACAGTCACCCTCCGCGCCGTCGAACGTTTCGAATCCGTCCTCCCCACAGCCGGGGCACTAGTCGCACCAGGCGGTCGCCTGGCCCTCCTGATCAGCTCGGCCCAGCAAACGCAGCCACACTCGGCTCTTCCCGACCTGGTCTGGTCCGAGCCAACCCCGATCCCCCAATCCCGTTCCCGCATCCTGCTCATAGCCCGTCGCCCAAGCTGAGCTCCCGGACAAATCGCCGGAACCAAACAAGTTAACAAGTGGTCCTCATTTATCGTTTCTGAGCTAGGAGCGAACCCAATTCCATCCGCGTCGTCGCTAATCAGTACAAGAAGTGGGAATTGGGTCCCGTGTTGCGTTGTGGGATCGATTCAGGAAGCAGCGCCAGATCAAAGTGCCAGGGCCATGGTAAACGAATGCAATGCCACGCGGGATAGCCGTAACCAAGATGGTTAAGAGTGGGAGCACAACCTCGATTCGAAGTCGATTTCGGATCATTGATCACCATGGCTCCGCGTGTTCTGAGGTCTAAGTGGGACCTTGCTACTAACATCGCCGAAAGCAGCTCGGCGAACCCAAATCCGGATCTGGGCGCGATTGAGTTTTCCACAATGTTCCTACAGGAACATTTCGTCCATTCGCGACCTTGACGCATTCCCAGCGGACCGTCCGTGAGAGAAGTATGACCACGGCGATGCCAGCGCGCCAGGATGTTCCTGCAGGAACACTTCTTCAGTTCCAGGCCCGTCACTTGTCGGTTCACTGTCTCAGAACCGTGGACATCCGGCGCGAATGTTCCTGCGGGAACATTGGACTCGTTTTGCACATCAATTCACGCACGTGCACAGCAGTTCTTGATTGCAATTGAAATGCTCTGCGGATTATGCTGCCGTGTAGCTCTGGTTCTCCTAACAACCTAATGGGACGCGTCATCGCTGTTGCCAATCAGAAGGGCGGCGTGGGTAAGACTACGACTGCCATCAATCTGGCCGCATCCTTTGCGGCTGCTGAAGTGAACACGCTGCTGGTCGACTGCGATCCGCAGTCCAACACGACGAGCGGCCTGGGGTTCGCCAAGGATCCTGAGCGCGTCAGTTCCTACCACTTGCTGATGGGCGCGGCCACGGCAGAAGAAGCGCTGCTCACCACTGAACTCGAGCAGCTGTGGCTGATTCCTGCGCACAAGAACCTGATCGGCGCCAACATAGAGTTGGTCGATGCAGAGGGGCGCGAGTTTCGCATGCGTGAGGCGCTTGCTCCTCTGCGCGATCGCTTCCAGTTCATCGTGCTGGACTGTCCGCCGGCGCTTGACCTGCTGACTTTGAATGCGCTCGTGGCGGCGGACTCGGTGCTGATCCCGATGCAGGGGGAGTACTTTGCTCTTGAGGGCGTCAGCGAGTTGCTGGATACGATTGAGCGGATTCGCGCGGCGCTGAATCCTGAGTTGGGGATTGAGGGCGTGGTGCTGACTATGTTTGACGACCGGACCAACCTGGCGCAACAGGTGATGACTGAGCTCAAGAATTATTTTGGGGAGAAGTTGTGCCGGACGACCATCCCGCGGAACATTCGGCTGGCTGAGGCGCCTAGCCATGGGAAGGCGGCGCTGGTTTATGATCCGCGGTCGAAGGGGGCGGAGAGTTACATCAGGCTGGCGAAGGAGATTATTGGGAATCAGCTGTCGGCTGTTGGCTCTCAGCCTTCAGCTGAAACCTCCACCACGGAGGGTGCCGAGACACAGGGAGGGGCTGCGGTCGAAGAGATTGCGGCTCGGGATGACATGGATAAGACGGCTTGATTGTATATTTATGATCATCGATATATTAGATTGATGAGTGTCGATATACGATTGGGGCCACGAGGCGCTGCTTGAGAATTCCTTGTCTGGACAGTGCAGCTTCTCGCTGGTAGGGATCCTTCGACTGCGCGGCGGCTGCGCTTTGCTTGCCGCCGCTTCGCTCAGGATGACAGGGCAACAGAATTAATTGGAGAGGACACGGAATGGCGAATACTGTGGCGGCGGAGAAACTGGCGGGGCCGGCGGAGAAAGAGAAGATCGAGAAGCGGCGGGCTTTGGGGCGCGGGCTGGAGTCGTTGTTGCCGGGGCCGCGGGTCGTGTCGCCTGGACAGGGTGGGGGCGCGGGCGACAAACAGCAGGTTCCTCACTTCGTGAGGAATGACAAAGCTGTTGCGGGATCGACGGATGGATCGACGAGCGGGGCCGGTGGTGACTCCGGCACGCGGGCGGGAGCGCCCGCGCCACATCCGCCTGGGCCACACGTGGCCATGCCAGAGCGGATCGATTCTATTCAGGCTGTGGTGGAAGAGGTGGGGGCTGAATCAAAATCTCCACTTCTCGCAGAGAACGCGAGAAATGGGGCACCCGCTTCTCATTTTCCTTCCGCAACCGGTGCGAATGAAGTGCCTGGCGGAATTTCTGGCGAGACCATAACGATTTACGCGCAGGCGGAGTCGCGGATGCCAGGAAATCTCGTCGTCAATCTCGACATTTCCGCGATTGACAAGAATCCGTTTCAGACGCGGTATGTGGATGATGATGAGGCGCTGGAAGAACTGGCGGATTCGATCAAGGCGAACGGGGTGGTGCAGCCGATCATGGTGCGTCCGGGGGATGAGGACGGGCGCTACATCTTAGTGTTGGGCGAGCGGCGGCTGCTGGCTTCGAAGAAGGCGGGGAAGACTACGATTCCGGCGCTGGTGCGGAAGGTGTCGTTGCAGCAGGCGGCGGAGATGACGATTGTCGAGAACCTGCAGCGCGAGGATTTGAGTGCGCTTGAACAGGCAGAAGCGTTTCGGGTGTTGAGCAATGAATTCAAGATGACGCAGCAGCAGATTGGGGAGCGGGTGGGGCTGTCACGGGCATCGGTGACGAATTACATGCGGCTGCTGAAGTTGCCGCGGGAAGTGATGCAGCTGCTGGCGGAGAAAAAACTCTCGTTCAGCGAGGCCAAGGAGTTGCTGGCACTGGAAACTGACGACCAGATTTCTCAGGCGGCGTTGTATGCGGTGAAGAAGGGGCTGACGATCGAGCAGATTGAGCGGCTGGTGCTGTCGATGAAGGGGGATCTCGATCCGTTTCCGGGGATGCCGGGGGTCGAGAAAAAGAATAGCGGGGCGCGGTGGGTGGATCCGAATGTGCGGGCGGCGCAGACTGATCTGGAGCGGATGCTGGGGGTGCGAGTGCGGATTCGCGACCGGAAGGGTAAGGGGAAGATTGTGATTGAGTATCACACGGTGGATGATTATGAGCGGGTGGTGGAGATGTTGCGGGGGAAGAAGTAGCGAGTCGCGAGCGTCGAGATGGGGCGGCCTAGCGGCCGCCTTTTCGTTTTGGGGAATCAAGGGAGTTACGGTGTGGGATAGAACCTCCGCACTTACCTCCCGCAGTGGTGTCGAAGGGGAGCGGACGCATTGTTTGCGAATGGGCAGTGGGAAAGGTGTTAGGGGGACTCGCTGTTCACTGTGTTGGTTCGTTGTGGGAGCAAGGAACAAAGGGAGGATTCCTTTCCAGCGGAGTGCATGCGGCTGGAATTGCAGGAGCCCTTCGCTTTACTCAGGATGGCACGGCTTATTTTCTGGGCCTGCTTTTTGTGATCCCACGCCTCGATTCCCATCCACATTGCAAATGCGGGTACGGGCGGAGTATTGTGCTCGCTGTCGAGGACTTCCCCACTTCTCGGGCGCGCGAGGAATGGGGTACCTGGAAATTCCCTTTCGGGCCGGTGGTGACCGATGCGAGCACGGGGTCCTTCGACTGCGCGGCGGCTGCGCTTTGCTTGCCGCTGCTTCGCTCAGGATGACAGGGTTTTTTGATACGCAATTCATTGGAGGAGTTTATGAAGACTCATCGGCTGCGGCGGGTTCAGGTTTGCGTTCTGCTTCTGGTTGCGGTTTTTGTTTTTGCGGCGGCGGACAATTCGTCGTCTTCTTTGCCCAAGCCGCCGGTGGCGAAGAAAGTTCCGCATGTGACTGACGTCAACGGGCACAAGATGGTGGACAACTATTTCTGGCTGCGGGACAAACCGAATCCGGAGGTGCGGGCTTATCTGGAAGCGGAGAATGTTTATACCGATGCGGTGATGAAACCGACCGAGGGGTTTCAGAAAAAGCTGTATGAGGAAATGCTGTCGCGGGTGAAGGAGACGGACGTCGAGGTTCCTTATAAAGAGGGCGACTATTTTTATTATGTGCGTGAAGAGGCTGGAAAGCAGTACGGGATTCGGTGCCGTCGAAAAGGCAGCATGGATGCGCCGGAAGAAATTGTGATCGACGTGAATGAGCTGGCCAAGGGGCAGGCGTTCATGTCGGTCGGGGCTTATGCAGTATCGCCGGATGGAAATTTACTGGCTTATTCGTTCGACAATACCGGGTTCCGGCAATACACGCTGGCGGTGAAAGATTTGCGGACGGGAAAAACCTGGGTGGATCACGCCGAGCGGGTGGGATCGGTGGTGTGGGCGAACGATAACAAGACGATTTTTTATACGCAGGAAGATGAGGTGTCGAAGCGGCAGTACCGGCTGTACCGGCACGCGGCGGGAACGGCGGGCGAGGGAGATGTGGTGTACGAGGAGAAAGACGAACGCTTTGAAGTGGACACGGCGAAGACGCGGAGCCAGGCTTACATCTTTTTGATTTGTGGAAGTCATACGACCAGCGAGGCGCGGTATATTTCGGCGGACCAGCCGATGGCCGAGTTCAAGATGATGGAGCCGCGGAAACAGGGAGTGGAATATTATCCCGACCATAATGGGGACAGTTTTTATATTCGGGTGAATGATACGGGGAGGAATTTCCGCATCGTGAAGGCTCCGGTGGGCGATCCGGGGAGTGCGAACTGGAAAGAAGTCGTGGCGCTGGATCCGAAGGTGATGATTGAGGACATGGATTTTTTTAAGAACTATTCTGTGTTCTATGAGCGCGAGGGCGGGCTGCCGCAGATGCGGGTGACGGATTTGCGCGGCGGGCAGTCGCGGCGGATTGAGTTTCCGGAGCCAGCGTATGGGACGTATCCGTATTTGAATCGGGTGTATGACACGACGGAGTTTCGCTATGGATATCAGTCGCCGATTACGCCGGGGTCGGTGTTTGCGTATGACATGGAGAAGGGGACGTCGACGTTGCTGAAGCAGAAAGAAGTGCCGGGAGGGTATGACCGGACGAAATATCAGGTCGAGCAGATTTATGCTACGGCGGCCGATGGCGTGAAGATTCCGATTTCGGTGATGCATTTGAAAGGGATCAAGCTGGACGGGAAAGAGGCGCTTTATTTGTATGGGTACGGGTCGTATGGAATTTCGATCGACATGTTTTTTGATTCGAATATTTTCAGCATGGTCGATCGCGGGGTGGTGACGGCGGTGGCGCATATTCGCGGCGGTGGCGAGATGGGGAAGGCGTGGCACGATGCGGGGCGGATGATGAATAAGAGGACCACGTTCACCGACTTCGTTTCGTGCGCGGAATTTCTGGTTGCAAATGGATATGGATCGAAGGACCGGATGGTGATTGAGGGGCGGAGCGCGGGCGGGCTGCTGATGGGGGCGGTGCTGAATCTGCGCCCGGATTTATTTCATGCGGCGCTGGTGGGGGTTCCGTTTGTCGATGTGATGAATACGATGCTGGATGAAACTTTGCCGCTGACGGTCGGGGAATTTGAGGAGTGGGGGAACCCGAAGGAGAAGGCGGCGTTTGATTACATGATTACTTATTCGCCGTATGACAATGTGGAGGCGAAGAATTATCCGGACATGCTGGTGCGGTCTTCGTTTAATGACTCGCAGGTGATGTATTGGGAGCCGGCGAAGTATGTGGCGAAAATGCGGGCGCTGCGGACGGATCATAATACGCTGATCTTCAAAGTGAATATGCAGCCGGCGGGACATGGCGGGTCGTCGGGGAGATATAACCAGTTAAAGGAAGCGGCGTTTGACGATGCCTGGATATTGAGGGAGATGGGGATTGAGGATTAGGAGTCCCGAGGGAACTCCTCGTCGGGCCTGTGGTCGCAGACGCGAGGATGGGGTCCTTCGACTGCGCGGCGGCTGCGCTTCGCTTGCCGACGCTTCGCTCAGGATGACAGTGGCTATTGGAGTAAATCGCGACGGTGAAAGTTTTAGATCAGGCCGGCGCGGACTCGGCGGAGGAAGTCTTCGGCATCGGATTTGGCTTGGGCCAGGACTTTGGGCTGGTTGCGGTATTCGAGGGCAACTTCCTGGAGGAAGAGTTCGACGGCGTCTTTGGGTTTGAATCCCTGGGTGACTAGTTTGCGGATGCGGGGAGTGAAGCTGTCGGCGTCGTCGGGGGAGCCCTGACGCGAGGAGTGTTCGGCGCATTTGTGGTCGCGGAATTTGGCTGCTGCCAGGCGGTCATAGGCGGTGCGGGCGTCGGGATCGTTCAGGAACGTGGGGATGGGATAATTCCAGTCGCACTGGGAACAGGTCCATCCCTGGAACCCGTGAGTCGAGGTCCAGATGATTTGTCGCGCGGTGTTTTGCTCGAGCTTGCGGTGATCGTCGGTGTGATTGTCCACGAGCGACACGGCTCCTGCCCGCAACTTGCGTGGCTCATGCGAACTTCGTTTTCGCAATGATAGCGGGAAACGGGGAGAGTTGGGGCGTATTAAAAGCGGTTCCGGGGAAGTAGGTTTCGGCGGCTGGGGCGGTTCACACCGACATTACAGGTCACGATCACACGTCAAAAGTCCCCACTTCTCGCGCAAAGAACGCGCGAGAAATGGGGCACCCGGTTTCTTATTTACTTACTATCAAACTTCTATTTACAGCGAGCGCAGGAAGTTCAGAAGGTCCTGCATGTTTTTTGGTTTCAGGGTGTTGAATTTGTGGATCACTTGCGTGGCTTCGGAACCACTGCTGGAGTGGGCTTGGATGGCCTCGATCAGGTCGGTGGTGCGGCCATCGTGGAGGAAGAAGAGGCGTTGACCGAGGCCCCAAAGCGGCGCGGTGCGGAATTGGTTGGGTCCGGCTGCGCCTTGATGGATGCCGTCGGCAAGCAGGGTGCCCATATTGTGCAGGGCAAAGTCGGAGTAGGGATTGTAGGTGACGTTGGACATGCCGGTGAAGACGGAAGGTCCGGTCGAGAGAGTGGGGGAGTGGCAGAGATTGCAGCCAATCGCGTTGAACTGGGCCGCGCCGTTCAATGTGGACGCGGTTGAAGGGGCGGGCGTCGGGGGCGCTGAGAGGCGGCTGAAGGCGGCGAAGTTCACGATGTCGGAAGACATTTCGGATTCGGTGCCGACGGCAGTGCCGAAGTTGGGGCTGAGGGGATTGGGATTGAGCAGGTTGGTGGCGTCTTCTGGAGATCCGTTAAAGACGCAGCCGGGTACGGCGCTGCGCTCGTTGGGAAAATTCTCGTTGGATACGCCTTGCTCGACGTTGTAGGCCTCTCCCACAAAAATCAGGAGCGACTTGTTTTGGGCTTTCCAACCGAAGCGGGTAATGGTGCCGTCGTTGCCGCTGGTGTTGAAGACGCCGCCGATTTTCAGGGCGGCTCGGGCGGATGCGGTGGCGGCGAGGTTGGCTTGCAGAGCGGCGTCAGGCGTGGCTTCCACCAGGCCCAGGCCGAATAGTGGCGTGGGAGTGCGGAAGATCACATTGTCGGTGGAGACGGCGGTGTCGAAGTCGGGCTGCGCGAGGGTGCAGCCCACAGCGTCGGAACGGCCGGCGATGGTGTAGAGGTCGTGGACTCCGCCGTCGAGCGCGCCGGAGGAAGTCTTGACGAACCGGGCTTCGAGCACGGGGCCGGCCGCCGTGATGAATGATGGAACCGCGTTGGTGGCACCGTCGAGTGCGGCGAGTGCTACCTGCGGATTCGGAATTGAGTTTTGTGGACTGGCGAGGCCGGGACTGGCGCCGCCGATCGTGGGTTGGGCATGGCATTGGGCGCAGCTATTGCCGTTGAAGGTTGGTCCGAGACCGACTCCGGTTTCGCCGGGGAGGGCTCCAGAGACCGAATCTACTTCCTGAAAACGAAGCAGCGCCTGGTTGAAATAGGCCTGCTCATTGGAGTTGAGCGTGGGGAAAAAACTTCCCGCGGCGGCCGCGCCGGGACGGGGACCGGGATCGGTTTGCGCGAGAACAGGGGAGATGGCAAAGGCTGCCAACGCGAGACTAGCAATTGAGACGGGGAGAGCGTGACCCTTCATTGTGCACCTCCGTGCAGGGTGAGACACACTTCGAGTTTGGTCTTGATGGTGGAGCGACGGGCGGCGGCGGGTTGGCCTTAGCTGTTCTGCAGCTGCGGGCCGGCGAGAAAAGCCGGTGCCGTGCTTACCGCGAACGGAACAGCACTATGGGAGCGGAATCCCACTGGGAATTCTCTCCTCAGGCGAGGAAAGAGGATCGAACATTGCTGAGCACTGTAGGCTGGATGGAGGATTCGGTCAACGGCCCGGAAGTACATTTTGTGCGGGGATGAGCGACGATAAGAAACAAGGGCCATGGGCAGCCTCGAGAGTAGGGGCAAGAGGAAAGGCAAGAGCAAGAGCAAAGGCAGCGGGCAGGAGTGCCCGCTCCACACAACCCAAGCTATTTCGCGAAGAAGTAGTCGAAGGAGCGGACGGCGGTGAATTCGTCGTCTTTGATGTCGAAGACGGTGTAGAGCTTGGTGACGTAGAGGACGTCCTGAACCTTCTGGGTGAGGTTAAGGAGTTTGAGTTCGCCCCCAGCATTGCGGACTGTGGTGAAGCTGCCGACGAGTTCGCCGACGCCGGAGCTGTCGATGTAGTCGACGCCCTGAAGGTTGAGGATGATTTTCTTTTTGCCGCGGGCGATGAGGTCGCGGACGGCGTCGCGGAGGTCGCCGATTTCGTCGCCGAGGACGATGCGGCCGGTGATGTCGAGGATAGTGACGTGCGCCACTTCGCGGGATTCGATGGTTAGGGGCATGATCAGGGCGCGGTGCGAGGACCGTTGGCCGGAATGGTAGTGGGTGTGGAGGGGCAAGTCAAATGGGTGGTCCCTATTTCTCGCGGAGAGCGCAAGAAATGGGGTATCGGCATGGAGACGCAGGTTCCCTCCGCTGCGCCGTCGCTTTCGCTCCCGCTCCTGTCGCGATGACAATTTGAAATGGAGGTTGTTTTACGAACGGAGCTCGTGTTTTACGAGTGGGCGCCTTGAGCGCGGGAGTCGAGTTCAAGGGGGGCTAGGGGAACGCAGTCGCGAATTTCCTGGATGGGTGAGGTGATGATGGGAGTCGGGTAGAGCGGGTGACGGAATTCCAGGTGCATGCCGCGGCCGACGTACTGCAGCTTGAGCATGGAGCCTCCCCAGGTGGAACCCGCGATGGCGACCTGGACGGGCTTGGGGCAGAATTCGGGATGGCCCGAGAGCATGGCTTCGCTGCCGCCGAGGAGCACGGCGGTATAGCGGTGATGCATGGTCTGGATTTCCAGGATGGTGGACGGTGGAAGGTCGTTGAGGAAAACGCCACCTTCGATTTCCGACTGGATGATGCCGCGGTTCACTTCGTCGGCCAGGTTGGGATGAGGGTTAAACATACTGATAAAAGTGCTGGTGATTGAGAATAAGGGTATCCGGTTTCCGGGGCGACGACAAGGGGACTTTCGGGGTGGGCTGGGAGCGTACGGGCATGACCTTTAGAGGAGGGTGGGGATGGGGCGGTTGCAGAGAGTTTTTGGGGGCGGCCAAGGCCTGTCGGGGTCAGAGAGCCGGACCCACATACTTCAAAGTCAAAATCCCCACCCTGTCGCGAAGAACGCGACAAGGGTGGGGCACCCACTGTTCTCTTGGTCGGCAACCCGGCGGGGGAGCGATCCTGTTAAAATAGTGGGATAAGGGGTTCCTCAATTTCATGCCAGTTCCTGTGTCACAGATGTGGACGGTGTCGACGTATGTGCTGCGGCAGAAGCTTGCGGGGCGGAAGCAGTATCCGCTGGTGCTGATGCTGGAGCCACTGTTTCGGTGCAATCTGGCGTGTGCGGGATGCGGGAAGATTCAGTATCCGGCGCATATTTTGAAGAAGGACTTGTCGCCGGAGGAGTGTTTCCGAGCTGTGGATGAGTGCGGGGCGCCGATGGTGTCGATTCCGGGCGGAGAGCCGCTAATGCATCCGCAGATCGGGGAGATCGTTGAGGGGCTGGTGGCGCGGAAGAAATATATTTATTTGTGCACGAATGCGCTGCTGCTGAAAGAAAAGATTGGGCTGTTTAAGCCAAGCAAGTATTTGACCTTCAGCGTGCATCTGGATGGGCAGCGGGAAGAGCATGACTTGGCGGTGTGCCGCGAGGGTGGGTACGACATTGCCGTCGATGCGGTTCGCGAAGCGCTGCGGCGCGGGTTTCGCGTGACGACGAATACTACGCTGTTTGATGGGGCGAATCCGAAGTCGGTGCGGGCGTTCTTTGACGAGATGATGGAGCTGGGTGTCGAGGGCATGATGCTCTCGCCCGGATACTCGTATGACAAGGCGCCGGATCAGAAACATTTTCTGGGGCGGGCGCGGACGCGGCGGATGTTCCGGGCGATTTTGTCGAACCGGAAGAAGGAATGGCAGTTTAATCTGTCGCCGCTGTTTCTGGAATTTTTGATGGGGAAGAAGACGTATCCGTGCACGCCGTGGGGCATGCCGACTTATAACGTGTTTGGCTGGCAGAAGCCCTGCTACTTGCTGCAGGACGGATACGCGGAGACCTTTGCTGAACTGCTCGCTACTACCGAGTGGTCGAAGTATGGGACGGAGTCTGGGAATCCGGCGTGCGCGAATTGTATGGTGCATAGCGGGTATGAGGCTTCGGCCGTGCATGCCACGTTCAATTCGCTGGGGGGGTTTTTGGCGACCGTGAAGGGGACTTTGCTTTCGCGATATCGCGATGACGAAGCGCTGCGGATGCTGGAGGAGCCGGTGGTGGCGGTGCATCCGCTGGTGCAGATTGCGGCGACGAGCGAGACGCTGCAGGAGACGCGGGTTTAGCGCTTTTGTGCCGCCCTTTGCAAAAGTCGAAGCGGTGTTCACGATAACTGGCCGGGGAGTTGTAGTCCTCCCCACGTTCCTCACGGAGCGCCGAGCGCATTCAGGCGAACCTATCCAGCTTCGACGAGCGGACGGGTACGTCAAGAATACAAGTATCTTCAGCGTCGAATCCGTCAATCTGGGATCTGGCAAGCGCCGGCCGGCGTTTATGCTGACCACTGAAATTGCGAAAACCGATATCGCCGAAGGCGATGAAATCTGGCTACAGGAACCGCGAGACGGAAACGAGAAATGACAGGTAAAGAGGGCGGGCATATCGATCATGCGGCGGCGGGAGCTGCGCCACCGCATGCCGACGTGGTGAATCCGGATACGCTGGAAGTGGTGCCGGGGACGGCGCATGAGCGGCTCGAAGGATGGATTCCGGAGCTCGCCAGTGAAGACGAGTTGCGGGCGGCTTTGGAGAAGGCGTTTGATTATCGCGGGGACGTAACGATTACGCGCAAGGATGGGTCGAAGATTGAAGGATATTTGTTTGACCGGCGGTCGGGGGGCTCGCTGAAGGATTCGGTGGTGCGGCTTTATCCTAAGAATTCTTCGGAGAAGGTTTCGATTTCGTATGCGGAGATTGGGGCGCTGGCGTTTTCCGGGCGCGATACGGCGGCGGGGAAAAGTTGGGAAGCCTGGATGAAGAAGTATGCGGAGAAGAAGGCGGCTGGAGAGAAGGATCTGAGTTTGCACCCGGAAGCCCTGGAGTAAAGATCGTTGTTGCGAAAAACAGTTTGCCTCTTTAAAGTGCATGCCCACAGGGGCTAAAGCCCAGTGACAAATTAGGCGCTTTGACGCGGCCCTGAAGGGCCACTCTTCCACGGTCGTACCGACCTCGGGAATGCCTCCAGTAGCGATCAGCTCATAATGGCAATTGCTGCGTCACCGAGTCTATTTCCCGGCTGCCGCAAAGCTCAGGCCGTCGATGAGGTCTTCGACTTCGTCGTCGGTGCCACCGATTATGGTGATCGAGATGGCGTAGCCATGGGAGAGCATGGCCAGCGTGGATTGGTGCATGACGCGGCTGCCGCGGTTTTTGTGGAAGTCTCCGCGGATGAGAGTTTTTGTGCCGATGGCGACTGCGTACGGGTCTTCGTCGGGGATGAAGCCTTGGGCTTTGGCGACTTCGGTGAGTGGGAAGAAATATTGGGCTGCATCTTTTAGTTCGGGGTAATTGGCGACGCTCTCGGCGGCGATCAGGATGGAGGCGTTCACGTCTTCGGCGCGGGCTTCGGGTGGGCGAGAGAAGGCTGCCAGCAGGACTTTGGCGCCGGTGCTGGAAGCGGCGGGAGGGGGCGGGGCGTCTTTCTTTTCTTCTTCCGTCTTTTCCCCTTCTTTTTTCTCTGGTTCGTTATTGTCTTCTCCGTTCTTTTCTTCGCGCGTGTTTAGTTCGTCGGTGCGCAGGACCCAGCCGGCGGGAATCTTGCAGGAGAGTGCGAGGGTCTTGTTGTGATAGACGCCGTTGGTGATGGTACCGGGATCGAGGGCGGGGGCGGAAGCGGCGGGTTTGGCGGGCTTCGCGGGAGATGAGGACGGCGATTGCGCGTGGGCGGTGATTGCGATTGCTGGAGCGACCAGACCAATCAGGAAGATCATTGTCCTGTGTTTCATTGTCCTGTGTTTCATCGTCCTGTGTTTCATCGTCCTGTGTTTCATCGTCCTGTGTTTCATCGTCCCGTATTTCGTTGGCCCGTGTTCCGTCATCCTGTGTTTCATCCTTCCATCTTCCATGTTACGCGAACGGCGCAGGGCGCGCGGTGGGCGGGATGAGTCGGTGCGCGGCAGGAGAATCAAAGGCCCCACCCTGTCGCAAAAAACGCGACAAGGATGGGGCACCCGATCTTCATTGCAGAATCAGACGCCTTACGCGGCCTTGCCCATGACTGGTTGGGCGCAGAAGGCGCAGCGGCGGGCGTCGATGGGGATTTCGCTGAGGCACTCGGGGCATTTCTTCGTGGTGGGATCGGCCGGGGGTGGTTCTTTCTTCATCCGGGCAATCAACCAGTTGATCGGCACCACGACGAAGAAATATACGGCAGCCGCGATCAGGACGAAAGAAATGGCGGCGTTGACGAAATCGCCGATCGGAAAGGTGGTTGTGCGGACGGTGAATTTGAGACTTGAGTAGTCCGGCTTGCCGACGATGAGTGCGATCAGCGGGGTAAGGAAGGCCTTTGTAAGTTCGGTGACTACGCCTCCAAAGGCGGCGCCGATGACGACGCCGACGGCCATGTCCACAACATTTCCACGCAGGATGAATTTCTTGAATCCGGACAGCATGAGGGTGGTCCTCCTGAAATCGAAGTGCGGCCAATGTAAGGCAGGGGGGGCGGGAGGTCAAGGGGGAGTGCGATTTTGGCTGGCGCGCCGAGGGCAGTTGAGCGGGAGATCCTTCGCTTCGCCTGAAGAACGGCTCCGCTCAGGATGACGATAGGCATCTCTCCTGGTCTCGGTTCGATCTTGCTCAGATGCGCATCGGCATGACGATGTAGCGGTATTTGTAGTCGTCGCCTTCGGCGGGGCGAAATTGGCCGGCGGATTGGGCGTCTTTCAATTCTAGGCGGACTTCACTGGTGCCGGCGGCTTTGAGGAAGTCGACCAGATATTGGGCGTTGAAGCCGATGGTGAGCGGGTCGCCGGTGTAGGGAGCTTCGATGGAATCTTCGGACTCGCCGGCTTCGGTGGAGCTGGCGGAAATTTTCAGCTCACCTTTTTCCAGGCGCAGGCGGACGGCGCGCGAACGCTCGTCGGCAAACTGGGCCACGCGGAGGATGGCGGAGTTGAGTTCGTCGGAGTTCAGCGGGACGATCTTCGTGTTGTCTTTCGGCAGGACGGCTTCGAAGTTGGGGAATTGTCCGGTGAGTTGGCGCGACGTCAACAGACGGCTGCCGATGCGGAAGAAGAGCGTGGAATCATCTTTGGCGAACTCGATAGTTTCGGCGTCGGTGGAGTCGAGCAGGGACTTCAGTTCGTCCATGGCTTTTTTCGGGACCAGGGTTTTCAGTTCGCCGGAAACGCCTTCGAATTTCTCACCCGGGCGTTCACAGTGCGAGAGGCGATGTCCGTCGGTTGCGACCATGGTGATGGACTCGGGCTTCAGCAGCATCAGGGCGCCGTTCAGGGTGTAGCGCGACTCTTCGTTTGAAATCGCGAAACCGGTGCGGGCGATCAGGCCGCGCAGAACCTGGGCGGGAATCGTAATTGCTCCGGCGGTCGGAAACGCGGGCAGGCTGGGAAAATTTGATTTCGCCATGCCCACCATTTTTGTGTTCGACCGGCCGCAGCGAATGCTGACCCAATGATTTTCCAGCAGCTTGATGGTGATCTCGGCGTCGGGCAGGAGTTTTACGTAGTCGTGAAGCTTGCGGGCGGGGATGGTGCAGGAGCCTTCTTTTTTAACTTTTGCGTTACAGGAGGTACGCAGGCTCAGGTCGAGATCGGTGGCGGTGATGGCCAAACGGTCGCCGGCGGCCTCGAATAAATAGTTGGACAGGATTGGAATTGTGGTCTTGCGCTCGACCACACCTTGCGTGGCAGTCAATTCCCGCAGCAACTCGAACTTGCTGACCGTGATCTCCATGGTGCCCGCGGCAACGGCGGCTTCCACCGGCATAAAGTCCGTCCCCCCGAAAACTTCTACTTGGCGTGCTACTTCTAGTACTTAAGCTTATATCAAATATAAAACGTATAAAACAGCAGTAACAGTAGGGGGTTCGCAGAAGTGGAAAACCGGGGCAACTCGCCTGTTGTCACCGGGTTCCCGTTGAACCCTTGATGTTAGAAATCGGTCCCGAATTCTGCGGAGACGGCAGTGAAACTTGGCCGTGCTTCCGATTTCTTCCCTGCCTTACACATGTTCCACATCGCATTCACAGCTTGTGCAAAGGAAAACTGCGTGCGTTGGTGGAAAAGGTCTTGTTGCCGTGGTGTTCCTTAAGCTGCATGTCAGCGGGAGATCCTTCGCTTCGCCTGAAGAACGGCTCCGCTCAGGATGACGCCGCGTTCCATACACATCTAAATTCATCCGCCTAATTGCTCGGTCAGTTTATTGATCAGCCTGTTCAAATCTTTGTCGGTCTTGCGGAGCTCTTCGATTTTTTCGACGGAGTGCAGGACCGTGGTGTGATGCTTGCCGCCGAACTGGCGTCCGATTTCAGGGAGCGAGGCTTCGGTCATGTGTTTGGCCAGGTACATTGCAACCTGGCGCGGGTAAACGATGGCGCGGGAATTATTTTTTGCCTTTATCTCAACCAGGCGCAGGCCGAATTGTTCGGCGACCATTTTCTGAATCGACTCGATCGTGACTTTGCGGGCCTGGGAGTCGATGAAATTTTTCAGGACTTGTTGTGCGTAGGGCAGCGTGATCTCGGCGCCGATCAGTGACGAATGAGCGACCAGGCGGATGAGCGCACCTTCGAGCTCGCGAACGTTGGAACGAATGTTCGAGGCGACGTAAAGCGCGACGTCGGTGGGCAGGGTGACTTTTTCCTGCTCGGCTTTCTTCTGCAAGATTGCAACTTTGGTTTCGAGGTCGGGCGGCTGAATGTCGGCGATCAGGCCCCACTCGAAGCGGCTGCGCAAGCGGTCTTCGATTTCGGCGAGCTCTTTGGGTGAGCGGTCGCTGGCGATCACGATCTGCTTCATCGACTCGTGTAAGGCGTTGAAGGTGTGGAAGAATTCTTCCTGCGTGCGCTCTTTGCCGGTGAGGAACTGGATGTCGTCGATAAGCAGGACGTCGACGTTGCGGAACTTGTCGCGAAACGTCGTCATCTTGTCGTAGCGCAGCGAGTTGATCATGTCGTTGGTGAACTTCTCGCTGGAGGTGTAGCAGATGGCGGTCTGCGGCTGGCGGCGCTTGATCTCGTGTCCGATGGCCTGCATGAGGTGAGTCTTGCCCATGCCGACGCCGCCGTAGAGGAACAGCGGGTTGTAGGCCTTGGACGGGCGCTCGGCGACGGCCTGGCAGGCGGCGTGAGCGAACTGGTTGCCGCTGCCGATGACGAAGGCGTCGAAGGTGTAGCGGGGATTCAGTTGCGCGGCGCCGTCCCAGTCGAAACGAGATTGCGACGGGCCTGCAGCTGTGGCCGGGGCACTGAGGCCGCCGTCGTGCCGGACCGGAGTTGCGGCGGGATCGTCCTCGGGCGTGACGAATTTTACGTCGTTGAAACCTAGACCGAGATTGTCGATGGCTTCCTGGATGAGGTCGGCGTATTTGTCGCCGGCGTGGCGGAACTCGACCGTGGGAACGCGAACGAAGAGAACGCCGCCGCTGGCGTGGCTGTAGCGCGTGGGCTTGAGCCAGGTGTCGTAGGAATGGCGGTTGATTTTCTTTTCCAGCGCATCGAGGATGCGCGCCCACGGATTGGGGGAGAGAGTTGTGCTGGGGACTGACATATATGAAATGTTCACCGCGGCGCTCCGGCGGCTGGTAGCGAGCGCCTGTTTAAAACTGCCGTTTTACGAAGTAGCCGGAACCATCAAGTTTGCTGCGGAAAGCGCTCGAATCCTAAGTGCGCGGCTGCTGAATCCAGAAAGAAATTTCGAAAGCAAGATCAGATCGGCATACTAGCACAAAATTTTTTGTTGTGTGGAAAACTTCGGCTGGAATTTTTCCGCGAATGATTATTCAGAACCCGGCGGAAGAGTTTGTCAAGTGGCGCGATGGTAACTACCGCGGAGTAGGTGCAGGGGGCTAGGTCGCGGGGGTCGATTCTCCAGGAAGAGTCGCGGGTATTTGGGCGTGGTTTTTCTTTCGCGCCTCCGGCGCTTGTGAGTGCTTTCGACGTAACCCCACGGCTTGCGCCGTGGGCTGCATTCTTTCGCCGCTTCGCGGCTTGACTCTCCACGAGGGAATGAATCGAAAGATAGGGCCGGGATCGGGAAGGTTGGTTTGGAGGTAATGGCGGAAGTGATTTATACTTACGGTTTGCCCTAAGACCGTTGAACGAATCAGGAGCCAGCACTTTTCATGCCCAAGCGTACATTCCAACCCAACCGGCGCAAGCGATCGAAGACACACGGATTTCGCACGCGCATGAAGACCCAGGGCGGCAAGAAGGTAATTTCCCGCCGGCGCGCCAAAGGGCGCAAACGGGTCTCGGTGAAACCAGGTTTCCGCGAATAGTCCAGTGGCGCGGGTAAGTCATCCGCTCCATCCGCTGTTGCGCCAGTCATGTTCGTTTCAGCCATGCTGCTTCAGCCATGTTGCTTCAGACATCTGGAAATGGCGATCTGGAAACTAGAGTCGCTGTGACTGCGACCTTTCCCCGCAGTGCGCGGCTGTTACGTCATGCCGACTTCGAGCGCGTGTACAAGCTGGGGCGGCGGCATTTTTCTGCGTCGATGACCGTGTTTTATTGGCAGCGGGTGGAGGGCGCGAGTGCGCAGGCAAAGCCGCCGGTCAAGCCTGCCGTAGCACCGGGACTGCGCATTGGATTCACGGTGAGCCGCGCGCTCGGCGGAGCGGTCGTGCGCAATCGGATGAAGCGGCGGTTGCGATCGGCGGTCGGGATGACGCGACCCGCCGCGGGGCCGAATGCGGATGTGGTGATTAATCCGAAGAAGTCGTTGCTGACGATTGAGTTCGCGGCGGTGGTGAACGAAGTTAGTCGCGCTTTCGTAGTTATAGAAGAGAAGCTTGCGCGCAGAACGGTGAAAGACAAAGCTTGAACCACAGAGGGCGCAGAGGTTCGCTGAGGAAAATCGTGGAAGGTGGTTCGCTGCTGATGCGCATTCCCCAATTCGTCGTGCTGCAGTTACTGCGCGGATATAAGTGGGCGATTTCGCCGATGTTTCCGCCGACGTGCCGGTTTGTTCCCAGCTGCTCGGAGTATGCGATGGAGGCGGTGGAACGGTATGGCGCGATGCGGGGCGGGTGGATGGCTTTGATGCGGCTGTTGCGATGTCATCCGTTTGCGCAGGGGGGATACGATCCGGTGGTGCGGCGGGGGCTAACGCCCGCATATTGCCTGGAGCTGGACGGCGCGGCGGAAAGCCGCGCCCTTTCAAAGCAGGATCAAAACCTAAAGCAGGATCAAAATCCCCACTTCTCGCAAAAGGCGCGAGAAATGGGGCACCCGGTCGGTTCGCTGTCCCGGGGCGCGGTCTGAGGGAACGGTAACTTTGCCAGATATTCAAAACCCACAACACGAGCCCGGCAGCGAGAAGCGGCTGATGCTGGTTTTCCTGGTGGCGTTCATCGTGATGCTGGCGATGCAGCCGCTGCTCAAGAAGTATTTTCCGCAGGCGTTTGCGCCGCAGCAGCAGAGCCAGGCTGCGCAGCCGCAGACTACTTCGACTACGCCAGCCGCAACGATTGCGCCGAGCGCTACTCCTGCGAGCACTCCGGGCAACGTCGTGACCAAACAGGCTGCGAGCGAGACCGATACGGTCATTGAGAACGATCTTTACCGGATCACGTTTACCAACCGCGGGGCGCAGGTGAAATCGTGGATTCTGAAAAAGTTCGACAATGACGCGCAGAATGGGCCGCTCGATCTGGTGAATCCCGCGGCGGCCGAAAAGTATGGGTATCCGCTGTCGCTGTGGACCTACGATGAGAGCCTGCGCGGGCGGCTGAGTTCGGCGCTGTATGTGGCTTCACGGGAAGGGCACGAGACATCGCCGACGACAGTCACCTTCGAGTACGCCGACCAAGACCTGGTGGTGCGCAAGACTTTTGGTTTCGACAATACGTACATCGTGAACGTCGACACGAGCGTGAGTTACAAAGGCAGCTCGGTTGCGGCGCTGCCGGCGTGGCCTTCGGGATTTGGCAGCCAGACGACGCCCGCGTTTTACGCCGCCGCTTTAATCGACTACCAGTTCAACAAAGATATTGTGCGGCTGCCGATCCGGTGCGGATTTACGGTGTTCTCGAAGTGCACCGACATTAGCGGCGGGAAGACGATCTCGGGACCATTTCACTGGGCGGGGCCGACGGACCTTTATTTCGCGGCGGTGTTTATCCCGGACGATCCGAATTCGGCCGCAATGGTCACGCTGCGGAACTCGCTGTCAGTGGCGCGCGATCCGGACAAGCCGGAGTCGAAAGAGATGGTGAACGTCGACGTGCTGGGGGCGGCGGTTGGCAACCTGCGCGGGGCGACGTCAGAGCGGATTTTCGTTGGTCCCAAGGAACTCGAGGTTCTGCAGAAAGTTCCAGTGCCGGGATTGACCGGGGCCGACAACGATTTGAACGGGCTGGTGGATTTCGGCTGGTGGAGCCTGATCGCGAAGCCGCTGTTTGTGTGGCTGAAGTGGACTCATAACCATATTTTCCCCGGGTGGAGTTCCGGGTGGGGATGGTCGATCATCTTGCAGACGCTGATCATCAGCCTGGCGCTGCTGCCACTGCGCGTCACGCAGATGAAGTCGATGCTGAAAATGCAGCGCGTGGCGCCGCAGATCAAGTCGATCCAGGAAAAGTATAAGAAGTACAGCCTGCGCGATCCGCGCAAGGCGCCGATGAACGAGGAGATCAGCGCCCTCTATAAGAAAGAAGGAGTGAATCCGGCGGGAGGGTGTTTGCCGATGCTGATTCAGTTTCCTTTTCTGATCGCCTATTACCGCATGCTGGGCGCTGCGCTCGACCTGCGGCACGCGCACTGGCTGTGGATTAAGGATTTGTCGGCATCGGAGCCGTTCCCGTATATTCTGCCCATTCTGATGGTTCTGAGTATGCTGGTGGTGCAGAGAATGACGCCGCAGGCCGGGATGGATCCGGCGCAGCAGAGAATGATGACCGTGATGATGCCGCTGATGATGGGGTTCATCTTCTTCCGGCTGGCCGCAGGACTGAACCTTTATTACGCGGAAGCCAACTTGATCTCGATCGCGCAGCAGGCGGTGATGAACCGTACGTCGCTGGGTCGCGAAATGCGCGAGATGCTGGCGAAGCGGGCGCGGAAGAAAGAGAAATAGCTGTCAGCTATCGGCTGTCAGCTCTCAGCTGTAGCGTTTCGATTTTCGCAGTCGAATTGTGCGGTACGATTTTCTGAGCAGAGCAATCAAACGTTAAACCCGAGATCGGCCCAGCTGAAAGCTGACGGCTGATAGCTGAAAGCTGAATCCATGTCCATTCCCGATAAACTCGCCGCTGCAAACAAGATCAATACGTTTCTGCAGGCCGTCGTGACCCACGGCGGACTACGACTGAAGTACCGGATCGTGGTGGATCCGCCGCTGCCGGAGAACCGCGATTGGGAGAAGCCGGAAATCCTGGTGGATTTTGCCGGGCCCGACTCGGCGCTGCTGCTTGACCGCGGTGGAGAACTGCTGCGGGCTCTCGAACTGCTGGCGCTGGAGATGCTGCGGCTGCCTTCGGGAGAGCATGAAAAAATTTCGTTCGACTGCCAGAATCAGCGGTCGTTGCGGATTCAGGAGCTGCGGACGGCGGCGACCGTCGCCGCCGAGAAAGTGCGGAAGACCGGGACGCCGTATCAGTTCAGCCCCATGTCGTCGCGGGAGCGGCGGATTGTGCATCTCGCGCTTCGCGATGAGGCTGACTTGCGGACCGAGAGCGAGGGCGAGGGGATGCGGCGGTGTTTGGTGGTGTATCCCAAGGATTACAAGGCGGCGGGGCATCCGGCGCCGCGGACGCTGCCTTAGCTCCCACTTCGCGGGGATTCCTGGGCCGGCACGCCCGAATGTTCGGTCGATGGCCGCGCTTCTATTCCACTATTACCAGTCTGGTACGTGGCCACGCAGTTTCCCTGCACCCCAATGGGGTTTGTTCGAGAAATCCCATCTTCCCTTCGATTCCCACTTTTCGCCATTCGCCAGGCTCAAGTCGAAGGAGCCAACGGTTTGGAGAGCGGAGTCGTCCCACCTGTTAATCATCTTGATTCGTAGCGCAGTGGGATCTGCGATTCGGTCGTAAGGGAAGGCGCGGTCTTCTGAGTTGTGGCGGCTCGCCTCGCTGCGCTTGGCGGGACGGGCGAAGGCGCCCGTCCCCACACAAGCTATAGCAAAAACCCCGGCTAGCGGCCTGCGGCGGCCGCCGCGGCGGCCGGGATCATGCCGGCGATGTTCATGGACTCGATCCGGTTCAGGACGGACTCGAGGCTGGCCCCGGTGTCGGTGCAGGCATCCACATACGGATGGCGGCTGCCGTCCGCGTGCATGACGAGCACGCTGGTTTGGGCGTTGGCCTTCTTTACCATGTAAGGCAGGTGATGACGATCGTTGCGGGTCAGGGTTGGCCCAAGCACGACCAGGTCAAATGAAGTCTTTTTAAGAGCCTCGTCGACGGCTTTGCGTCCGACGGCCTGGGCTACGATGTGCCCTGCCTTTTCCATGGCAGTGGCTTGCGCGGTCAGAACTTCCTCGTCCCCTTCACCGTAAAGAATTCTCAGTTTTGATTTCGCCATTAAAATTCCCCTCGATTGAATCGTGGTTCGTGGTACCTGACACACCAGTACCTGCTAGTGACGGTAGCAACCGCCCGAGGCTCGGGAAACGTCACCGAAGACGCACGACGAAAGGCAGTGGTCAGGCCAGGGGCCAGGGATCAGCGATCAGCGATAGTGATCAGAACGGGCTTTCGGTCGGGATTCCAGAGTTGGCTGAAAAACTGGCCACTAAGCACTAGCCACTGGCCACTGCGTGGCGCTACACTTCTGCGCGGAGGCTTTCCCACCATGTCCGGCGCACTCATCTGGAAAGCTGTACTCATATCGTTATTGTTGACCGTGTTGTGGACGCCCGGGCTGGTCGCACAAGCGACTTCGACGACCACCTGCAATCTGGAGGACGGGCGGCAGGTCTACGTGCGGTACATTCCAGTTTCCGGCAAAGAGAAAGTGGCTAACGGCAAGCCCTGGGCCCCGGGCGGAACGCCCATGACGTTGTTCACCGAAGCGCAGCTGACGCTGGGGAGTTCAGTGATTCCTGTGGGCGCATACACGTTGTATCCGATACCGGCGAAGGATCACTGGACGGTGGTGGTGAATAAAAACGTGACGCCGGGCGCGGCGTACGATGAGAAGCAGGACATTGCGCGCGCGGCGATGGAGACGGCGCAGGTGGAACAGCCGTCCGAGGGGTTGGAGTTGGCCTTTGCGCACGTGGGCGCCCGCTGCACGTTGCGGATTTATATGGGGAAAGCGGCGTCGTTTGCGGACTTCACGGCAAAGTAAACTGCGACGACACTACAATCTCAGCATGCGCGCGCCTGCGGCTGTCTTCTTTTTATCTCTTCCGCTTTTATCTCTCACGCTGCAGGCGGCCGCGGCCGATCAATCTCAGCCTCGGGTTCAGACCTCGCACACTACCGAAAGTCTGCGCGGGGTGAGCGCCGTGTCGCGAGCCGTTGCGTGGGCCAGTGGGACGCATGGGACCTATTTGCGCACGATTGATGGCGGGCGGACTTGGACTCCGGCACAGGTGGCCGGGGCAGAGACGCTGGATTTTCGGGCGGTGGTGGCTTTTTCCGCCGACGAAGCATTTCTGATGTCGGCGGGGCCGGGTGAACAGTCGAGGATCTACCACACCAGCGACGCCGGGAGTCACTGGCAGCTGCAGTTTACGAATCCGAATCCAAAGGGATTCTTCGATTCGATGGTGTTTTGGGATGCGAAGCATGGGGTCGTGCTGGGCGATCCTATCCCTGACGAGTCGGGCACATTGAAGTTAGAACTTCTGCTGACGGAGGATGGGCAGAACTGGCGCGGCATTCCGACGGCGAAGCTTCCGGCCGCGAAGGCAGGCGAGGGAGCGTTTGCGGCGTCGAACACGTGCCTGGCGATCGTGCCCGGAGGATTCGATGCGAACCTGTGGTTCGCCACCGGCGGCAAGGCGGCCCGCGTGTTTCACTCCGGCGATCGCGGACAGAGCTGGGAAGTGGTCGACACTCCGATGGCGCAGGGGCCGGATTCGGCGGGGATTTTTTCTATCGCGTTTCGCGACGCGATGCATGGCGTGATCGCCGGCGGGGATTACAAGCATCCCAACGACGACGGTCCGAACCTGGCGTTCACCGACGATGGGGGGAAGACGTGGACGCTTTCGCCGCTGCATCCGCTGGCGTATTTTTCGGCGGTGGGTTATGACCGCAAAGTGAACGATCAGGCGATTCGCGAGGCCGAGGTCGAGAAAGCCATGCGGGTGAAGGCAGTGGCGCCGGAGCGGATTTTCATTGTGGGTCAGGATTTTGTGTTTGATTTTCGGCCGCCTCGAAATCCCCGGCGGATCAATGGCAAGAGGGAGATGGGGATTCAGTTTAATGCGGCGAGTGCGTATCCGGAGGGCGGGGCGCTGGTGGTGGGGCCGAAGGGTGCGATTGCGTTCATTCCGTAGTCTTCGCGGGCTGTTTCTTGGACTCGGAAAACGACAACAGGGGCTAAACCCACCATCCTTCTGCATGCGTACGCGGCCCTGAAGCGCCGCTCCTCCACGGTTGTGCACGTATTTGTGCGATGCCTTTCCGGCCTACTTCGAACGACCCTCACAGTGTGCGTCAGAAAACCTATATGTGACTAAAGGGCTATATCTTCCTGTTCTTTGCATTCGAGGGCCGATCAACGAAGATTAAGAAGATTAGTCAGCTCTCATCTCCCCCAGATCGAGAACATTGTGAAAAAGCTATCTCTGGCCATTTTTATCTTTCTGCTTGCCGCGATGACCGCGGCTTCAGCGCAGTCGCAGAGCTCTGTTCCTACGAATGCCGCTGTCGCGACGGACGCGATGACCGTCTCGCGCACCACCAAGGCAGTGCATTATCGGTTGCAGGGCGGGTCGACCAAAGTCAACTTCCGCGGGACCGATCAGCTACAGCGCGCTTCGGGCGAAGCGCGGGTGGAAGGCAAGAAGACCAACTTCGAAATCGACGCGAAATTTGAGGGTCTGGAAGACGCAACGAAGTTTGGGCTGGAATTTCTTACTTATGTGGCGTGGGCGGTTTCGCCGCAGGGGCGTCCGGTGAATCTGGGCGAACTGTCGCTCGATCAGCACGGCAGCGCGCATTTGAAGGCGTACACCGACTTGCAGACGTTCGGGATGATCGTTACGGCCGAGCCCTATTTTGCCGTAACGCAGCCAGGCAACATGGTGGTGATGGAGAGCGCATCGTTGAACGGCGGCGCGGGCGAGGTCATCGACGCGAAATATGAACTGGTGACGCGCGGCACTTATTCGTCCACCAACACACACATTCAGGATGCGATTTTCGGCATCGACAGCAAGACTCCGCTGGAATTGTTTGAGGCGCGGAACGCGGTGCGGATCGCGCATATCGCCGCGGCGGATAAATATGCGGCATCGATACTCTCGAAGGCCGGGCAACAGTTGATGCACGCGGAAGAAATTTACCGGCAGAAGCAGAACAAGGCAGCGGTCGAAGCCGCAGCCAAAGAAGCCACTGAGACCGCGGAGGAAGCGCGGCTGATGGCGGTGAAACAAAGGGCGGAAGACGAAGCGCAGGCTGCAGCGGCGGCCCGTGAGGCAAAGGCCCGCGCCGATGCAGCAGCGGAAGCCAAGCGGCGTGCGGATGCCGAGGCGGCTCAGGCGCAGGCGGAGCAAGCTCGCGCTCAGGCCGAACAAGCGAAAGTTGAAGCGGAACGCATGAAGGAAGAAGCTGTCGCTGCGGCGCAGGAAGCCGCGCGCCAGAAGGAAGAAGCTGAAAAGGCCAAGGCTGAAGCTGTAGCGCAACAGCAGGTGCTCGCGGCGGAAACGGACAAGGCTCGCGCGGCTGCGGCGCAATCGGAAAGTCTGCGGCAGCAGGCGGAAAAAGAAAAGCAGGATCTGCGGGCGCGGTTGCTGCAACAGTTGAATTCGATTCTGGCGACGCGCGACTCAGCGCGTGGGCTGATCGCGAATATGTCGGACGTGCTGTTCCGTAGCGGAAGCTTTGAGTTGCTGCCGGGAGCGCGCGAGCGGCTGGCCAAGGTTTCCGGGATTGTTCTGGCCTATCCGAGCTTGCATGTTGCCATTGAAGGGCACACCGACAGCGTGGGCAGCGACCAGTACAACCAGGATCTCTCGGAGCATCGGGCAGAGGCAGTGCGGGATTATTTTGTGCAGCAGGGGATTTCTTCCAGCGCGGTGGAAGCGCGCGGGTTTGGCAAGAGCGAGCCGATTGCGTCGAATGACACGGCGGAAGGGCGTCAGCAGAACCGGCGAGTCGAGTTGGTGCTTTCTGGCGATGCGATTGGCGGCGCGAACGATGAGACCACGGCCGCGCCCACGGCAACCGCGCGGAATAAGTAGGCGGCGTTGCGGTTCGAATCAACGACGATTCACCGGGGCTGAAGCCCAATCCATTTGGACGCCTTACGCGGCGCTGAAGCGCCGCTCTTCCACGGTCGTGCGAACCTCAACTAAGACCTCCCAACCCTGAAAACCTTCGCTTGCTTGTGCGGCGTTACACTCTGATGTGCGGGCCGCACCGGAGGACTGGATGACCGAGGATCACGAGAAATCGCTGCGTAAACACCTGCTTGAGTTGCTTGAAGGTGGGAGCGCTCATGCCAAGTTTGAGGACGTCATAAAGAATCTGCCGGCGAAGTTGCGCGGGGCGAAGCCGGCGCGGTTTCCGCACTCTGCGTGGATGCTGCTGGAGCATCTACGCTTGGCGCAGCGAGACATTCTGGAGTTTAGCCGCAACGCCAAGCATGTTTCTCCGCCTTGGCCCAGCGGGTATTGGCCGAAGGCGGAAGCTCCGCCGAATGCGGCTGCGTGGACCAAGAGTGTCGAGCAATTTCGACGGGATTTGAAGACGATGCAGAAGCTGGTGGCGAACAAGAAGACGGATTTGTTCGCGCCGATTCCCTGGGGCGACGGGCAGACGATTTTGCGGGAGGCGTTGCTGCTGGCCGACCACAATGCCTACCACCTGGGGCAGATGCTGGATTTACGGCGTCTGTTGGGAAGCTGGAAATGACGATGCATTGAGCTGTTCGGGATCGGCCAAAAGCGAGAAGCCGATGAAGAGCGGTGCATCGACGGTGGCGCTCGAGAGCGCCGCAACCAGAGTCACAACCCAGCCGTACCACGGCGCGTGCCTCAAATCGCTTGGGACCAAGAAATGCAGTGTGTACAAGCTTACGTAGAAAGCGACAAAACTCCCTGCCAGAGATTCCACGACCAACAGCAACAAAGCGCCCTCGTAGCCGCTGCCGAGTTCCACACTTCGCTTCAGGGCTACCCAAAGCTTCGTGCCGCGAAGAGCTAACGGAATCGATGCCCCCAGCCAACTGACAAGGCTTGCAACCGTGACGATGGCAAGCGGTGAGGCGGGGTAGGAAAATTGGGAAAAGCGGTGCCAGCCGACCACCCTGATTGCAGCACTTATGACAAACTGAGCCAGAGCAAAACCCGCCAGGAACGTGCAGAAGGTGATCATCGCGAGGACAAATACGCTTCCTATATGTTCGCGCGCCCGCTGATGGTGGTCGGGCGCTCTCCTCTTCCACTCGATTGACCACGGAGGCGAGGGACGCCAAAGCAAAGCAGCCAAGAAACCACGCCGCGAGTAAACCTCCAAAGCGTACTACGGTTGCCTCCACGAGCTTATCCCAATGATAGGAAATCTCGAAGAAGGGCACTGCATTGGATATTGCTTTGGCTTGTTTCTCGGACCACAACAGGACAAAGCCCGCGAACAGTGAGGTGGGCGCAATAGTGCCGAACCATGTCCAGAACTGTTTTCTGTAGAGAAGGTGGACTTGCTGCAGAAGAAACCGGGGACGAGGTGGGGCGTCAGCTTCAGCTTGCGATGCGGGTGGCCAAGTCGACTCCACGCTTAACTTCTCCACGCTTAACCTCGGGGCGCTTCCGGAACACGACTTTTACTCCCTCGCGCCAGTGCTCGTCAATGCCGACGAATTCCCAAGTGATTTCTGGGGAGAGGTAGCGGAGCAGGACGTCGGTTTGGGGATGGACGTGGAATGCCGGCGCCACCAGGTACAGCAGCGGTTTTTCTGGCGACAGCTCTCGATCCGGGAAATAGCCGAAGCGGGGGAATTCTGCGCGGGCGTGATGCCACGCGACTCTTGACCAGTAATCGAGGCCCTGCAGCGGCAGGTGAATGTCTTCGTCAGCCTTCAGTTCGACGACGGCGAGGCGGCCGTCGCGGGTGGTGGTCAGCACGTCGAGCATCGCGCGGTCGGCGGCGGAGAACGCGGGAACCTGCGAATAGAGCTGCCGCGGTTGCAGGCGCTCATCGATAACGCTCACATCGGCGACGACGAGCGATTCGAGCCAGCGTTCCGGGCGCAGGCGGAACAGCGGGTGCTGGCGCGGGCCGTAGGGATGGCGAGTGTCGCGGATGGCGGTCAGCAGTTGCAGGAAGAACGGGAAGTTCGAATCCTCGAGAACCCGCTCTTCAGCGCCGACGCCGAAAACGATCTCCTGTTTGCTGCGGAAGGTGGCGGCCTCGGCGCCCATGCGGGCGCGGGCGAATTCGAGGCCACGCCAGCGGAAGGCCAACTCGGCGGCGGAGAGTACGGCGACCTCGCAGTTGGGCAAGATCGAGTAGATGCGGGCGATGGAGTCGGCGAAGCGTTCGAGCGCGGCGGATTCGTTGGGGGCATGGACCAAGCGGGTGGCGACGTTGCCGCGGTCGGAGCAATCAATCTCGGTCAAAGCGTCATGACGTTCGTCGAGTTCAAACAGGCTCCATTTAGCGGCGGCGCGGTTTAGATTGGCGATGCGCTCACGGACCAGCGCAGAACAGCCTTGCGGCACGAATAAGTGAAGTCCCTCGACTAGGTACTTGCCCGCTGAAGAGTGGCGGCAGGCTTCGAGCCAGAGAATGCCGAAAGTCAGGGCGGCGTCGATGGAGGACTGAGTCTCCGAGGCGTTGACGCCGAGCACCGCGAACGCCGATTGACCTTGGCGAAGAAGCCCGCGGGCGTAGATGGGGCCGAAGGATTTCTCCAGGTCGACGGCGGTGGTGAGGCGGGTGACGGTTAAGCCGGGGAAGTGGCGATCGAGGGCCTGGCGAAGCTTTTGCTCGTAGCTAGCGCGCGCGGCTTTTTTCGCGGAGGGCGAGCGGCGGTCGCGTTCACGACAAATTTCGAGCTTGCTGGGGCGCGACTGCCCAAGTCGCTGTACGAACAGCCGCAGCGTGCCGCTTTTCACTTCGGCGTCGAGCACGCGGCGCACCGTGTTGCGCTCGGACGACCAAAGATGCAGCAGGCACTTGTTGTAGTCGCCGGAAATGGAGTACTTGGACTGGGCCAGGTCGAAGGCCACGGCGCCGTCTTCGAGTACGACAGCTCCGGCGGCCTCGCTGAGGAAGTCCTGCACGGTGCGGGTGAGGGCGTCTGGGGTCACAAGTCGATTGTCCACATTGGGCGGGGCGGTGTCTGTGACGAGTGACCATGGTTATGCGCAGACGGTGGGGAAGAGTTGGACGCGAGAGGGCGGATGCGGTGCCGTATGGGATAATGAAGTGACCGGTCAGGAATGCGCTTTGGGCGACGGGGGCCTCGGGGGCTAAAGCCCGTGGAAGAAGCAGGGCCTCATCGCAGCGCTGAAAAGCGCCACCCAAAACCGAAGGCCAAAGACCTTAAGACCGAGAACCATTTTCTTAGACAGCCTAAATGGAGAAGCTTGCTAGCGAGTCTTGCTTGGACTCAACGGCATCTAATCAGCGTGGACAAACAACCTCACGATAAACAGCTCTTAGACCGACAACGCTTTTTCTTCGAACATTACGGCGTGACCGAGCACGATCTGGAACGCTACTTGTCGGCCGCGCTTTCGGCAGGCGGCGATTATGCCGACCTGTACTTCGAATACCTTTCCTCGACATCGCTGATGGTGGATGAGTCGATGGTGAAGTCGGCGTCGCAGGGAATTTCGGCCGGGTGCGGAGTGCGGGTGGTTTCGGGAGAGCGAACGGGCTACGCCTATACCGACGATCTTTCTTCTGAGCGCATTCTGCATGCGGCGAAGACGGCGGCTTTAATAGCCAGCGCTCCGGCTAAGACAACGGTGGCGGGATTTCAGAAAGCGGCGGCGCGGAGTTTGTATCCCGTGGCGCTGCCTTCGGTGGACGCGGAGATCAGCGCCAAGGTTGAGTTAGTGATGCGCGCGGACAAAGCGGCCCGAGCGTATGATCCGCGCATTCAGGAAGTGCGGGCTAGCTACGCGGACGAGCTGCGGAACATTCTGGTGGTCGGGTCGGATGGGACATTTGCGGAAGATTCGCAGCCCCTGGCGCGCATGAACGTGTCGTGCATTGCGAAGACCGAGGGGAACTCGGCGCGGGGAACGTCCGGTGGTGGAGGACGCGTGGCGCTGGATTTCTTCTTCGGGGAGAAGACTCCGGAGTTGTTTGCCAAGGAGTCGGCGCGGCAGGCAATTCTGCAGCTTGATGCGCGCGAGGCTCCGGCGGGTGAGATGGAAGTGGTGCTGGGGCCGGGATGGCCGGGAGTTTTGCTGCACGAGGCTGTCGGACACGGGCTGGAAGCAGATTTCAACCGCAAGAAAACTTCAGCGTTCGCGGGACTGGTTGGCAAGCGAGTGGCCAGCGAGAAATGCACCGTCGTCGATAATGGGACCATGCCGTGGCGGCGCGGGTCGCTGAACGTGGACGATGAAGGCGAGCCGACGCAGGAAACCGTGCTCATCGAGAACGGAATTCTGAAGGGATATTTGAGCGACAAGCTTTCGTCGCGGCTGATGGGAATTTCTGACACAGGGAACGGGCGGCGGGAAAGTTACGAGCACATTCCGATGCCGCGCATGACGAACACTTATATGCTGGCGGGACAGGACGATCCCGGAGATATTATCCGGTCGGTGAAGCGTGGAATCTATGCGGTGAATTTTGGCGGCGGGCAGGTCGACATTACGAACGGGAAGTTTGTGTTCTCGGCCTCCGAGGCATACATGATTGAAGATGGGCAGATCACGGCGCCGATCAAAGGAGCGACGCTGATCGGCAACGGGCCCGATGTGCTGACGCGGGTTTCGATGGTGGGCAACGATTTGAAGCTCGACGAGGGCGTGGGTACCTGCGGTAAAGATGGGCAGGCCGTGCCGGTGGGCGTGGGCATTCCGACGCTGAAGATTGATCGGCTCACCGTAGGCGGGACGGCGAGGAAAGATCCGGGCGGGTTCATGCAGTAGGAACTTCCTTCCCACGGATTTGCAAGGATCTAAAATCTAAAGAAATCTAATGCCTTCTACTCAAGTTGAAAATCTAAATCCGAAAATTGAAACCGATCTGCGCGAGATCGCGCAGAATATCGTCCGGCGCGCTATGGCCGGAGGCGCCACTGCTGCCGAATGCGTCGTGCGCGAAGGCGATGAGTTTTCCACCCTGGTGCGGCTGGGGCAGGTGGAGACGCTGAAGGAGTCGGGGTCGAAGTCGATTGGGGTGCGCGTGTTTTTCGGGCAGCGTGCGGCCAGCACTTACTCGAGCGATTTTTCGCGCGCCGGCCTCGACCGGATGGTGACGTCGGCGTTGGCGCTGGCGAAGATTACGTCGGAAGATCCGTTTGGCGGGATTCCTGAGGCTTCACAACTTGGACAGCTTTCCGGCGATCTGGATCTCTATCACGAGGATGTTTATTCGCTGCCGGGGGCGGATCGGATCGATTACGCGCGGCGGGCGGAAAAAGCGGCGCTCGATTTTGATGCGCGCATCAAGAATTCCGAAGGCGGATCGTTTGATGCTGCGACGGGGCACAAGGTTCTCGCGAATTCGCATGGATTTGTCGGTGAATACAAGCGGTCGTATTGTTCGGTGGCGGCCGTACCGATTGCGCAGGCCGAAAACGGAGCGATGCAGCGGGACTACTGGTATTCGGTGGCGCGCACGCTGACCAAGCTGGATGCTCCGGAAAAAGTCGGCAAGATTGCGGCAGAGCGGACCCTGCGGCGGTTGGGCGCGCGCAAAGCGAAGACCGCGCAGGTGCCGATTATTTTCGATCCCATGGTTTCGACTTCGATCCTGGAACATATTTTCGAAGGCGTGAACGGGGATTCGGTTTATCGTGGCGCGTCGTTTCTTGCGGGCAAGCTGGGACAGAAAATTGCCGGGGATAACGTCAACATTATTGACGATGGGACGATCGTAGGTGGGTTTGGCACGAGTCCGTTTGACGGTGAGGGCGTGCCCACTCGGCGTACGGTGGTCATTGAGAATGGCGTGCTGAAATCGTATTTGCTCAACACTTACACCGCCAAGAAACTGGGCTTGCAAACCACCGGCAACGCGTCGCGCGGGCTGGCGGGCACGCCGGGGATCGGGCCGGGAAATTATTTTCTGCAGGCTGGTGCGAAGACGCCGAAGGAATTGATCGCGGGGATCAAGGAAGGTCTCTACGTCACGGAATTTCTTGGGCAGGGCGTGAACCTGGTTACAGGGGATTATTCGCGCGGGGCTTCCGGGATGTGGATTTCTGGTGGGGAGCTGACGTATCCGGTGGAAGAGATCACCGTGGCGGGGAATTTGAAGGAATTGTTTTTCAATATTTCCGAAATTGCCAATGACCTGGAGTTTCGCGGGTCGGTCGCGGCTCCGACGATTCGCGTGGATGGCCTGACTGTCGGTGGCGAGTAGGGCAGTATTTCTGCTCCCCATTTTTTTCGGTACCCTTGTCCTGAGGGAACGAAATGAAATTCGCCAAAGTGGTGTTTTGGATTGCCGGCATTTGGGGCGTTCTGATTTTGTCGCCTCTTTATTTCATGTTTGATGTGATTGGGCGGCAGGATCCTCCGACGATTACGCATCCCGCCTTCTACTACGGTTTTGTTAGCGTGGGGCTGGCTTGGCAGGTCGCTTTCATCGTCATCGCGCGAGATCCGGTGCGACTGCGGCCGATGATGATTCCCTCCATGATTGAAAAGTTTGGGTACGCGGCTGCCCTGCTCGTTCTCTACTTGCAGCAGCGACTTCATGCGTCGGACCTGGCACTCGGCGGAGTGGATGTCCTGTTCGGCGTGTTGTTTCTGCTTGCCTTCTTTCGAACTTCGGCTTAGACATTTCTGTGCGGTGGATTCGGGTTCGAAAGGGTCCACGCGCACAGGGAGCGGCAATGAACCGAAGCTCGTTTAGTAGAAGATCATTCTTGAAGTGGGCCGAGATGGTTGGACTGGCGCTTGGACTTCCCTCGGCTGCTGCGTTTGGCGCAGCTTCGCAGGGCGTCAAGCCTGCTGCGCCCGCCGACGCTTCTTCCCCGAAGAAGCTTGACTCGCCCGACACCATCTTGCTCAAGGACTACCGGCCGAAGTCCATCTACAAAATTCCGGTCACGCAGATTGCAAGAGCGAAATTTCCCATCATCGACATGCACTCGCATCCTTATGTCAAGACGGAGCGCGAGATCGACGGGTGGGTGCGGAACATGGATGAGGTGGGAGTGGAGAAGACGCTGATCCTGACCATGACGACGGGCGCGGAGTTCGACGGGATCTACAAGAAATATTCGAGGCATCCCGAGCGTTTTGAGATGTGGTGTGGCTTTGATTTCGCGGGTTTCGACAAGCCGGGGTTTGGACCGGCGGCGCTGAAAGAGTTGGAACGCTGCCGGCAGGTGGGGGCGCGCGGCGTGGGCGAGATTCACGACAAGGGGAAGGGACTGCGGTCGGGGAAATCGAGTGCAGTGGGAATGCATCCCGATGACACGCGCATGGATGCGGTTTGGGAAAAGTGCGGCGAGCTCGGAATGCCGGTGAGTCTGCACGTGGCCGATCCGATCTGGATGTACGAAAAGATGGACCGGCACAACGACGGGCTGATGAATGCGTGGGAGTGGCGGCTGGATAATCAGCCCGACATTGTGAAGCTGTCGGGGATGATTGACATTCTGGAGCGGACGGTGTCTCGGCACCGGAATACGACGTTTATTGCGTGCCACTTCGCTAATCTCGACTATGATCTCGCGCGGCTGGGCGAGGTGCTGGAGCGGAATCCGAATCTGTATGCCGACATTTCTGCGCGCTATGCGGAGACGGCGCCGATCCCGCGCTTCGCCGCCCAGTTTTATGCGAAGCATTCCGACCGGCTGGTTTATGGGACGGACATGGGCGTCGACACGGCGATGTACCGGGTCACGTTTAGAATTCTGGAATCACTGGACGAACATTTTTATGAGAATGAGCAGTTCGGCTACCACTGGAGTTTGAACGGGCTCGGTCTCGACGATACGATTTTGCAGAAGGTGTATCACGAGAACGCGGCGAAGCTGCTGGCCGCGCGGAGAGCTTAAGCTCGCATCGATCTCTATTTCGTCGAACATCCCCACTTCTCGCGCACAGGGCGCGCGAGAAATGGCGCACCCGGCTGAATACGATCGGCAAATCGACAAGGGAAAAACAACGGCCTACAATTCCTGTCATGGGCAGCCTGGGACAGGGCAGTTTAGGACAGCCAACGCCGGTCGCTGAGGAACGCGACTCCAGCCGTTTGATTATTGCGATCGCGATGGTGGTGGTGATTGGGGGCGCGCTGGCCGTTGCGCTCCTGATGCGCCAGCCGGAGAGGGTCGCGAAGCCCGCTTCGCCTTACATTGCCAGCGTGAAGCTTTCCGATTTCAAGATGAGTGCGGCGGAAAATTTCATCGGGCATACCGTCAGCTACATCGACGGGGATGTGACCAACTCCGGCAACAAGACTGTCACCCACGTCGTCGTCGAGGTCACGTTCAAAGACGAGATGGGGCAAGTGGCGCAGCAGGAACCGGAAATGCCGCTGCAGGTGATTCGAACCAATGGGGCATATCTGGAGCCGGTCGACCTTAGCGTTTCTCCGCTGGCCCCAGGCCAGACGCAGCCGTTCCGGTTGACGTTCGACAGCATTTCGGCGCAGTGGAACCGGAATTATCCGGAGATGCGCGTGACGGATGTGACCGTGAAATAAGAGCAGACTTCCTCGCCCTCGAACCCTACGCGGCGAGAACTCCCTCAGCGCCGCATTCAACTTGATCGGATAGGGATCCTTCGACTCCGGGACTGCTTCGCTTTGCGAATCAGTCCGCTACGCTCAGGACGGCGGCGCTTCGCTACAATGGCCTCGTGCCAGACACAAAACCATTTCGGCTGACGGAGTCGGTGAAAGCTGCGGGTTGAGCTTCCAAGCTGAGTCCGGCGGCGCTGGACACGGTGCTTGGGAAATTAGCCCGGCAACACGACCCAAACGTTCTGGTCGGCTTCGATCATGCCGACGACGCCGGAGTGTATCTGATTGCGCCCGACCAGGCGCTGGTGCAGACGGTGGATTTCTTCACTCCGGTTGTCGACGATCCTTATACGTTCGGTCAGATTGCCGCCACCAATGCGTTGAGCGATGTGTATGCCATGGGCGGCAAGCCGCTGACCTCGTTGGCGCTGGTGTGCTTTCCTGAAAAGGCTGAGTTGGAAATTCTGGAGCGCATCCTTGCCGGCGGCTTGTCGAAGATGATCGAGGCGGGATGCACCGTGATCGGCGGGCACAGCATTCGCGACGAAGAAACGAAGTTTGGATATTCGGTGACGGGCGTAGTGCATCCCAAGAAGATTCTGGCGAACGCCGGCGCGAAGCCCGGCGATGCCCTAATTTTCACCAAGGCGTTGGGGACCGGAGTGATCTCGACCGCGATCAAGAAAGGCAGGGCCGAGGCGGCGTGGATTGATGCGGCGGTGCGGTCAATGACCACGCTGAACAAACGCGCCGCGGAAGTGATAACGGGCGGCGCTTTCGGGGTGAGTGCCATGACCGACGTGACCGGATTCGGTCTGATCGGCCACGCGCGCGAAATGCTGCTAGCGTCAAATGTGTCGATCAGTATTTCTGCAGGCGCAATTCCTTTCCTGGATGGAGCGCTGGAATGTGTGCGCGCGGGGTACATCCCGGGTGGCTTGAAGAACAACCGCGATTTCGCGGAGTGCCTGGTCGAATATGACGAAGCCGTGCCGGAGGAAGTGCGAGCTCTGCTGTTTGATCCGCAGACTGCTGGAGGGTTGCTGATTTCGACGCCCGATGGGCGGAACTTAGCCAGGGCCCTTAACGATGCGGGTGTGAACGCAGTCGAGATCGGACAAGTCTTGCCGAATGCCAAGCCACGGATTCGGATCAGAAGCTGATCCGCGTCGAGATTGCCGCATCCTTGCGACGATTCCTGACATCTTTAAATGAAGATAAAATGCGACGCGGGCGAGACGTCCGCGGGACAGCCGGCAGGATGCCGGCGCTACTGGGAGCAATCATGCAGATTCGTGAGCTTGGTCGCAGTGGTCTCAAAGTTTCGGAGCAGGGGTTGGGATGCATGGGCATGTCGGAGTTTTATGGCCCGGGAGATGACGAAGAATCGATTGCGACGATTCATCGGGCGCTCGAACTCGGCATCAACTTTCTCGACACGGCCGATGTTTATGGGCCGTACAAGAATGAAGAACTGGTCGGCCGGGCGATCAAGGGCAAGCGCGAGCAGATTGTGCTGGCCACCAAGTTTGGCATCGTGCGCGATCCGGCGAATCCGAATGTGCGCGGCGTGAGCGGCAAGGCCGATTATGTTCGCAAGTCATGCGATGCCAGCTTGCGGCGGTTAGGAGTCGAGACGATCGATTTGTATTATCAGCATCGCGTCGATCCGGCCACGCCGATTGAAGAGACGGTTGGGGCGATGGCCGAGCTGGTGAAGGCCGGCAAGGTGCGGTATCTGGGCCTTTCGGAGGCATCGGTCGCGACGTTGCGGCGCGCGGCGAAGGTGCATCCTATCGCCGCGCTGCAGACGGAGTATTCTTTGTGGACGCGCGATCCCGAGAGCGGAATTCTGGCCGCGTGCCGCGAGTTGGGGATTGGGTTCGTGGCCTACAGTCCGCTGGGGCGCGGATTTCTGACGGGGCAGTTTAAGAAGTTTGAAGATTTTCCAGAGGATGATTACCGGCGGCACTCGCCGCGGTTTCAAGGAGAAAATTTTCAAAAGAATCTGGATCTGGTGCGGCAAGTGGAGGACATGGCTCGCGAGAAGGGATGCACCGCGTCGCAGTTGGCGCTGGCGTGGGTGCTGGCCCAGGGTCCGGATATTGTTCCGATTCCGGGGACGAAGCGGCGGAAGTATCTGGAAGAGAACGTCGGCGCGAATGCCGTTGAGTTGACCAAGGAAGACTTGCGGCGGATTGATGAAGTGTTTCCGGCAGATGCGGCGGCTGGGGGAAGGTATCCGGAGTATATGATGGCGCTGGTGAATGGGTGAGGCGACCATCGGGCTGAAGCCCGGACAACCTTAAACGACTTAACGCGGCCCTGAAGGGCCGCTCTTCCACGGTCGCACGGACAGCGCAGCTCCTTGCATCGGCCAGCCCCGGCAGAAGCCTGTTCTTCTCGAAGTGCACATGCGGCACGGCTAGAAGCCGTGCCCTTCCCAAACCCGACACAAAAAAGCCAGACTACTGAATCAGCGTGCCCCCGTTGCTACCGTTCGGTTCTGCGTCTGGCGCGATTACGACTGCGGCCGCTACGCGGTCGCCGGGTTCCATGTTCAGGAGCCGCACGCCCTGGGCGTTGCGGCCGGATTCGCGGATTGTGGTTGAGTCCATGCGGATGATTTTGCCGTAGTGGCTGATCAGCATGACCTCGCTGGTTTCGTCGACCTGCGCGATGGCGACGACTTTGCCGACGCGCTCGGTGGTCTTCACGTTGATCACGCCTTTGCCGCCGCGGTTGGTCAGGCGGTATTCGTCGGCGGGCGTGCGTTTGCCGTATCCGTTTTCGGTGACGGAGAGGATCAGCTTGCCTTTGACAGCCACGTCAATCGCTTCGGGTTCGCCCTCGACTTTTTCCTTGGCAGGCGCGGGAGCGTCCGGTTTGGTCGTCGTGGCCATGCCGACTACGTAATCTTTTTCTTCCAGGTCGATGCCCCAGACGCCGTAGGCGGCGCGGCCCATGGGGCGGACGTGGCTTTCGTCGAAGCGCACGGCCATGCCCTCGTGGCTGGCGAGGAATACGATCTGGTTGCCGTCGGTGATGCGAACCGCGACCAGTTCGTCGCCGTCTTCAATGTGGATGGCGTTGATGCCGTTGGAGCGCACGTGCATGAACTCGCGCAGCTCCGACTTTTTCACCAGGCCCTTGCGCGTCGCGAAGAAGACATATTTATTCTCTTCTTCGAGATTGCGCACCGCGACCAGCGTCTTGACGGTTTCTCCGGGCTGCAGGCCGATCAGGTTGCCGATGTGTTTGCCCTTGCCGGCGGCGCTGACGTCGGGAATTTCATAAACCTTGAGCCAGTAGACGCGGCCCTTGTTAGTGAAGATGAGAATGTAGGCGTGCGTCGAGGCAATGAAAAGATGCTCGACGAAATCTTCGTCGCGCGTCTTCATTCCGGTGCGGCCCGTGCCTCCGCGGCGCTGCATGCGGTAGGTGGAAATGGGCGTCCGCTTCATGTAGCCGGAGTGGCTGACGGTGACCGCGACCTGCTCGTCGGCGATCAGGTCTTCGAGAACGATTTCAGCGGCTTCGTCTTCGATGCGGGTGCGGCGCTCGTCTCCGTATAATTTCTTAACCTCTTCCAACTCTTTGATGATGACTTTGCGCAGCTTGGCCTCGGAGCCGAGGATGGATTCGTATTCTGCGATGTCGTCGCGAACTTCTTTCAACTCGTTCGAGAGTTCGTCGATCGAAAGCTTGGTCAGGCGATGCAACTGCAACTCTAAGATGGCGTCGGCCTGGCGCGCGGTGAAAGGCTTTTCGGCGTCGAGCTTGGGGGCCCGGCCGCTGGTGTTGATGTCGATTTTCTTGCCGCCGAAGTAGAGCACCAAATTTTCGCGGGCGTCGGCGCGGTTCGCGCTGCCGCGAATAATGGTGATGACGTTGTCGAGGTGATCGAGCGCGGTGAGGTAGCCTTCGAGAATGTGCTCGCGGTCTTTCGCCTTCTGCAGCAGGTAGGCGGTGCGGCGGCGAACGACGTCGACGCGATGCTCGATGAAGTATTTGATGGCCGGAATCAGGCCCAGCTCGCGCGGCTGCCCGTTGACCACCGCCAGCAGAATCATCGAAAAGCCTTGCTTCATCTCGGTGTGCTTGTAGAGCTGGTTCAAAACAATTTGTGGCTCTGCTCCTCTCTTCAGTTCGATGACGATGCGCATGCCGTCGCGATCGCTTTCATCGCGCACGTCGGAGATGTCTTCGATCTCCTTGTCGTTGACCAGCGCCGCGATGCGCTTGATGAGATTCGCCTTGTTTACCTGGTAAGGAATTTCGGTGACGATAATGGCTTCGCGATCTTTGCTGAAGGTTTCGGTGGCGGCCTTGGCGCGCATCATGAAGCGGCCGCGGCCCGTGCGGTAGGCTTCGAAAATTCCGGCGCGGCCGTGAATCATGCCGGCTGTGGGAAAATCGGGGCCTTGCACGAACTTCAGAATCTCCGCGAGCTGCGCGCTGGGATTATTCACCAGCGTGATGGTCGCATCGACGATCTCGGTGAGATTGTGCGGCGGAATTTTTGTGGCCATGCCGACGGCGATTCCGTCAGAACCATTGATCAGAAGATTGGGAATGCGCGCAGGCAGAACGTCGGGCTCGATTTCGCTCCCGTCGTAGTTGTCGTGAAAGTCGACAGTCTCTTTGTCCAGGTCTTCGAGCAGTGCGGTTGAAACCTGCGCGAGTTTCGCTTCAGTGTAACGATCGGCCGCGGGCGGGTCGCCATCGACGGAGCCGAAGTTGCCCTGACCGAAGATCAGCGGATAGCGCATCGACCAGTCTTGCGCGAGGCGGACGAGAGCGTCGTACACGGCGAGGTTGCCGTGGGGATGGTACTTGCCCATGACTTCGCCGACGATGCGGGCGCACTTGCGCGTAGCCTTGTTCGGCTGCAGCCCCATCTGGGCCATCGTATATAGAATTCGGCGATGGACGGGCTTTAGGCCGTCGCGCACGTCGGGCAGCGCGCGGCCGATGATGACCGACATGGAGTAGTCGAGATACGACCGCTTCATCTCCTCTTCAATGTTGACGGGTTGAATATTCGCGGCGCCGGGGCCTTCGCCGCCGCCGGGAGGAGGAGTGAGTGGGAGTTCGGGGTTTTGATCGTCAGCCATGCTTAGCTCTCAGCCGTCGGCTTTCAGCCGTCAGCTCAACGGCATTGTTTCTGTGTCTTCGAAATGCTTGTAACTAGTTGCATTTATAGGATGTTATGTGACCTGGGAACTGCATGTATTATATCACGTTGACGGGCTGGCCGACGAACCAGGAGAAGATGAAATGGTCGTCTTGTGCGTGTTGTTCGGGTCATGGTTGGCGCTTCGCGGGGTTGGAGCGCTGGGGGTCGAAGCGCTCGCGAGTTGGCACGCATCGGCCGGCTTCGCACTGGCGGTGATGTTCGTTTTCACCGGGATCGCGCACTTCACTAAGACCAAGCATGATATGGCGCGCATGATCCCCAAGGTGTTTGCCCGCCCGATGCTGATGGTCTACGCGACCGGAGTCTGCGAGTTGCTGGGCGCCGCGGGACTGATCGAGCCACGGACGCGGGCCTTAGCGAGTGCGTCCCTGATTCTGCTGATGGTGGCCATGTTTCCCGCGAATATCAAAGCGGCCCGCGAGGGCTTGACCATCCGTGGAAGCCTGGCGACGCCGCTATGGCTGCGGACGCCAATGCAAGCCCTGTTCATCGGCCTGCTATGGTGGGCCGGGCTGAATTAAGTCGGGACTCCTGATTTGTGCCGGAGTGGGGAAAGCCCTTCAAGAAATCACTGCAATTGCGGTTGCCATTGCGAGCAACGCGTCGTTGAAGCGCGCCGCTACGGGCGGACGATTATTTCGTTGGGGAACGAGGGGAGTTGGAAACGGACGCCGCGGGATTGGTTCGAGCTCAGGGTCTCGGGCAGGTTTAGCGACGAGAGTTCAATTTTTCGGGTCCATGAACCGTTGGCGTAAAAGTCGCTGCGGGTGTAGAGGATGCCGTTGGCGATGGTGTAGTCGGAAGTTTCTTCACGATGGCCGTCGCGAAAGATCAGGATCGCCGGAGGCGGTTCTGGGGTGATGGCCACATGCGTTGAGGCGGAGCCACGTTCTTCGTTGCGCTCCTGGTTGCGCGGCGGATCCGACGATTGCGGGATTGTTTCTGGAGCGGCCATGTCTGCTGTCATCGTTGCTGATCCGCTCAGGCGAACGTAGCGGTCGCCGCGCAGTTCGATCAGCAGCGGCTGAACGGGCGTGGGTGCAAGAACGGGTTCGGGTGCCGGCGGAGCTTGGAGGAAGATCATCGGCGGCTGCGAGGCGACTGGGTATCCTGTGCTGTTGAGATAGTCGGAATAGAACGGGTCGGCGAACGGGAGGGGATAAAAAGGGGAGCGCGAATGGGCGCCATCATGAAAGCGGGGAGCGAAGTGAGAAGAGTGAAAGGCCATTCGTTGCGCGTTCGCAGGGGGCGCGAACGCCGCGAACAGTGCCGTCAAGAACAGTGCGTTCATAAGACGCGCGATGAGACGCAGTCGGCGCATAGTCAGTTCGCCTGCGGAGGCGGCGGAAGTTGGAAGCTGACGCCGCGATCGTCGTTCTGCTTGCGCGTGGCTTCGAGGTCAAGGTCGGCGAGGGCGATTTTGCGCGCGTGTCCTGGAGTCAGATCGAAAAGGGTCGAGCCGATGATGGCGTAGTTCCCAAGTTCCACAGTGTGACCATCTTTGAAGACGGCGAGGGTTGGCGGTTGCGGAGGAACGTTTTCGGCAAGTCGGTCTGCGTGAGGTGTGGGAACCGGATCCACTGGCGGGATGTAGGAGTCTTCGCCCGATCCGCGGCGATCGAAGACAGTAGGTCCGCCCTGGTAGTTAGCGTCATCGTCGGTGTCGGAATTATCGTCCGGGCCGCCGCTGTCGACCGGATATGCATAGGGAATGGCATATCCATAAGCCAGAGGGGCAGCGACCTTGCCGGGATGGTCACGGTGATGGCGGTGTTCAGTTGTGGTTGGGTTCGTGCCGTGAAAACTGATCCGTGAGTCAGGAACGCCGGCGGTGAAATTCGCTCCGCCGATCGGTGGCCGCACGGGACCCGTCGCGGGGGCTACCGTACCGGTGAAAGGCTGCACCGCACCGGCTGCACTCGGCACGCTGCTGGCAGCGTGGACGCCCGCTCCCGAAGAAGTTGAAGCGGAGGTGCTGCCGAACTGTGCCGCACAGAGCGGAGGCAGAATCAGAATACAAAGAAGTACGAGCGGGGATGAAGTTCGACGTCGCACTGTATTGCGATAATACTCCAGTTTAGAAGGCATGGCGCGCACCTCACAGAAAGAACGCCTCGCAGTTCGTTAGATTGCGATGGAATTCGCCTGGATGCCTAGATTTCTGTCCTTAAGAGGAAGTGTATGCTTATCTCGAAAGAGACCACTGGATTTCGATCCGTGATCTTTACGTTTCTATACGAAGTGGCCGAGGACTTGGCATGAAGTCGGCAATCCGATTTGCGATGCTGGCGCTGGTGCTGGTGATTGTGGCGCTGGTGTCGGCGCTGACGGCGATGCGGTTTGCCATTCACGGGCAGGAGGTTGAGGTGCCGCCGCTGGTGGGGCTCGGCCCGGCCGAGGCGGAGCGGCAGCTCGCGGGACTCGGCTTGCAAGTCTCGATTGAGCGGCAATATTACAGCCCGCAGATTCCCGAGGGCAGAATCATGTCTCAACTGCCGCTGCCCGGGACGAAGGTGCGGCGAGGATGGCTGGTGCGCGTGGCGCAGAGTTTGGGCAAGACGCGGGTTACGATTCCGGATGTGACGGGGCAGAGCGAGCACGCCGCGGAATTGAACATCCGTCGTCGTGGGCTGGACGTGGCTTCGATGGCGAAGGTGGAAGAGGCGGGAATTCCGGCGGACCAGGTACTGGCGCAGAGTCCGACGGCGAACGAGACGCAGGTGGCTGCGCCCCGGATCAGTTTTCTGGTGTCGGCGGCAGCGGAGCCGCAGGCATTTGTGATGCCGAGTTTTGTTGGACAGCCGCTGGGCAGCGCGAGCCGGAGTTTGCAGGACGCGGGATTCAGGTTGGGGAATGTGAATGTGGTGGTGGCGGCGGCGAGTCCGGCCGCGGGGGACGCGGGGAATCCGGCTGGTGCGAATGCGGCTTCTCCCTCTACTGCGCCTGTTTTTCCGCCGGCACAGACGGGGCCTTCGGCGCAGCCGGTTGCTCCCGTCCAGGCGGGACCGGCGAGCATTATCGTGTCGCAGGTTCCGGGGGCGGGGCAGAAAGTGCTTGCGGGGGCGGCGGTAAATTTTGAAGTGCGGTAAAGAATCTGCCACGGATTTGCGCGGATCTTCGCGGATAAACCAAGATCTTTTCGCAGAACCTTTCCAAGACTCCTAGAACCTTTCGAGGATGGCGGCGAAGAAACCGTCGCAGGGCTGAATGCCCGGAATGGTACGCAGGTACGGGCCGCTCGCAAGTGAGGCTGGGTCGCTCGAACTCAGGTCAGGCCAGATCAGCTCGCCGGATTTTTTCAGGCGCTTTAGTTCGGTGCGGCAGTCGAGCAGGCGGAAAGACTTGTTCTCAGACAAGGCTTGCGCGACAACGTTTTCGTTTTCTTCTTTTTCCAGTGAACAGGTTGAGTAGATGAGCCGTCCGTGGGGCGCGACTTGCGCCAGTGCCGAGCGGAGGATGGCGAGTTGGCGTTGGGGCAGATCAACGAGATCGCTGGGAGTAAGCCTCCATTTGATTTCGGGATTGCGGGCGAGTGTGCCGGTGCCGGAGCAGGGGACATCGGCGAGGACGCGGTCGAACTGCCAGGAGAGCGGGAGATGCTGTGCATCGGCAGTGATGATTTCGATTTGTGCCCGAGCTGCCGAGGAATGCCGCAACAGCTTTTGCAGCAGGCGCGCGCGGTGGGGATGAAGCTCGACGGCGGTAATTCCGGCCGCCGGATTGTGGTCGGCGATGGCGAGAGTTTTGCCGCCGGGCGCGGCACAGCAGTCCAGGATGCGTGATTTTGAGTGGGGGATATTCGCGCCGACGAGGGCTGCGACGAGTTGCGAGGCTTCGTCTTGAATGACGATCTGGCCGGTGCGGAAAGCTTGCGTCTTTGTGACGTCGCCGGATTGGACGCGGCGGGCGGAGGCGAGGAGGGCTCCGGGGATGAGTGTGATTCCTTCTTGAATGAGTTGTTGTTCCGCGGTCGGTGTGCGGAGACGGATGGCGGTGACGGGAATCGACTGATCGTGTTCGCAGATCTGGCGGGCGGCGGAGAGTCCGTAAGCATGCGCCCAACGCTCGACCAGCCATTGCGGGTGGGCGAGGGCGCGGGCTAGCGCTTCGGGTGAGGTGCTTTCGTCCGGGGAAAGGTTTGCGCGTGGCGCGGCCGAAAGCTTGCGCAGGACGGCATTCACGAACGGAGCGGCGGAACGTTTGCGGGCGCGCTTTACGAGTTCGACGCCTTCGTGGAGGGCGGCGCGTTGCGGAATGCGATCGAGCCATCGGAATTGGTAGAGGGCGAGACGCAGGGCGATGAGGATCTCAACGTCGAGTTTGGAGAGCGGCTGCGAGGACGCGGTAGCAATTTCTGCGTCGAGGCTCGATCGCCAGCGGAGCACTCCCATGACGAGTTCTGTGGCGAGGGCGTGATCGGCGGTGGAAAGGTGAGCGTGCGTGGGGGAGTGCAGGAGTTCGGAGGCGTAGGCGGATTCGCGTTCGACGCGGAGGAGGATGTCGAAGGCGGCGGCGCGGGCGGGGGAGACGGGCATTCATTCAGATTGTAGGCGGGAAGAAAAAAACTAACCACAGAGGGCACAGAGGAGCACAGAGAATTAACCCAGCTTTTCACCGGGGTGGGGGCGGTAGCCGCGGAGGAAATCTGCGGCCGGGGTGCGCTTTTTACCTTCTAGTTGGATTTCCAGGAGCTCGAGCGATGTGTGATTCCCGCAGCCGACTATGAGGCGATTGGCATCGGCGTGCAGCTCGGACTGCGGCACGGCTTCGGTCGCGGGACGCGCTTGGATGATCTGCAGGGCTTTGCCGCGGAATTTTGTGTAGGCTCCGGGCCAGGGTTGGAAGCCGCGGATGCGGTTGATGATTTCGACGGCCGTGCGGGAGAAGTTGACGAGGCCGTCTTCTTTTTTCAGGATGGGGGCTAGGGTGGCTTGCGAGTTGTCCTGCGGGCGCGGATGGAGGGTGCCTGCTTGCAGGCTGCACAGAGTATCGACCATTAGATCGGCGCCGATTACGGCTAGGCGCGAAGCGAGGGTTTCGGCGGTGTCGTCTGCGGCGATGGCGAGTTCGCGTTGTTGCAGGATGTCGCCGGTGTCGAGGCCGGCGTCGATGCGCATGGTGGTGACGCCGGTGACGGTTTCGCCGTTCGCGATGGCCCACTGGATGGGCGCGGCGCCGCGGTATTTCGGGAGCAGCGAGGCGTGGAGGTTGAGGTTGCCGAGTGGCGGTAGGTCGAGCATCCATGGGGGAATGATGCGGCCGTAGCCGACGACGATCATGGCGTCAGGGTTCAGTGCAGTGAGTTGGGCGCGGAATTCGTCGTTGGTTTTGATGCGCTCGGGCTGGGTGATGGGAAGATTCAATTTCAGGGCGGATTGTTTTACGGGGGATTGAACAAGTTCCAGGCCGCGGCCTTTGGGGCGGTCGGGCTGAGTCACGACGAGAGGAATGCGGAAGCCCGCGTCGATTAGTTTCTCGAGTGTGGGGACGGCGAAGCGCGGCGTGCCGCAGAAAATGAGATTGAGGGGCATTGAGTAATTGTGCAATTTGCAATTGAGTAATTGAAAAACCGATACCACCACCGGGGCTAAAGCCCCACGAATGATCTTGAATCATCTCTCGACGCGATGCCTGAAGGCATCGCCTGATACGAATCTCAATTACGCAATTACCAAATTTCTCAACTACTCAATTCTCTACCATTCTCCGGCTTTCATCATTTTGCGGATTTTGCGTTTCATCAGGTCGCGCTTCAGGGCGCTGATGTGGCTGATGTAGAGCTTGCCGTTGAGGTGATCGGTTTCGTGGAGGAAGGCGCGGGCCAGCAAGTCTTCTCCCGTTTTTTCGTAAAGTTTGCCGTGAACGTCCTGGGCGCGGATGGTTACTTTTTTCGGACGGCTCACGTTCTCGCGGAAGTCGGGGATGCTGAGGCAGCCTTCGCTCTGGGAGTGGCGGCCTTCGGTATGAATGATTTCGGGATTGATCAGCACGAGTTTGCCGTTGGGATCTTCTTTGAACGTGACGTCGATGACTGCGATGCGGCGGCCGATGCCGATTTGCGGGGCGGCGAGGCCGACGCCGTGGGCGGCGTACATCGACTCGAACATGTCTTCAGTGAGTTTTTCGAGCTCCTCATCGAAGACGGTTACGGTTTCGGAAGGCTTCTCGAGGACTGGGTTACCGAATTTTACGATGGGATAGATCATCGAGGGTTGGTCGTTCGTAATGTTTGTCGTCAGTAAATTTTCAATTGCTGGCAGTAGCCTTGAAAGTTTCTTAGCGTCTCAGTCATCGAATCACCCCCGAATTTTTCCAGAGCGCAGCGCGCGAGGGTGAGGGCGACCATGGCCTCGGCGGCCACTCCGGCGGCGGGAACTACACAGACATCGCTGCGCTCGTAGGCGGCCTTTACCGGTTCGCGCGTAGAAAAATCGACCGACTGCAAGGGGCGGCGCAGAGTGGAAATTGGCTTCAGATAGCCGCGGACGCGGATTTCCTGACCGTTGGAAACGCCGCCTTCAATGCCGCCGGCGTTGTTGCGGGTGCGGGAGAAAGCGGTGAAACCGGAAGTCGCGCTGTAGCCGATTTCGTCGTGCACGGCGGAGCCGGGAGCGAACGCGGCGGCTACGCCGGAGCCGATCTCGACTGCTTTGACGGCTTGCAGCGACATGATGGCGGCGGCGAGCAGAGCGTCGAGACGTTCGTCCCATTGGACGTAGGTGCCGAGGCCGGGAGGAACCTGGTGGGCTACGACTTCGAAGACTCCGCCGAGAGAGTCGCCGGTCTTGAGAACTTTGTCTACTTCTTCTTTCATGTGCTGCTCGGCATCGGGGTCGGCGCAGTTGAGGAGAACGTCGTTGCCATCGGATTGGCGATCATAAAGGGCGCGAATCTTTTCCCAAAGAACTTGGCCGGCGAATGAGACGTTGCCGGTGGCGACCACGTGACTGAGAACTTCGATGCCGAGTTCGCGCAAGAAAAGTTTGGCGATCGCGCCCAGCGCCACGCGGGCCGCCGATTCGCGCGCAGAGGCGCGTTCGAGCACATAGCGGGCTTCGGGGAAATTGTATTTCAGGGCTCCGGCGAGATCGGCGTGACCGGGGCGTGGTGAGGCGACGCGCTTGTGTTTGGCGGGATCGCCCTCGCCTACGGGTAGGGATTCCTGCCAGTTTTTCCAGTCGCGATTTTCGAGTTGCAGAGAGATGGGCGAGCCGATGGTCATGCCTTGGCGCACGCCGGAAAGGATGTGGGCGGTATCACGCTCGATCTTCATGCGGCCGCCGCGGCCGTAGCCTTGCTGGCGACGCCAGAGTTCGCGGTCGAGGAAAGTCTGATCAATTTTTAATCCGGCGGGCACGCCGGAAAGAAAAGCGACCAGAGCTTCGCCGTGGGATTCTCCGGCAGTGAAATAGCGCAGCATAAACGGACGATTGTACCTGATTGCGAGGCGGGATCGGGACTTCAGAAGGGTGATGCGGGGTGCATTTTCTCAGGAAAAGGGCGCCAGAGAATCGATTTTTGCAGGGCACAGGGCGGTTCGAACGGTTACAATAAAGCGACGTCCTCTGACCGGGTTCGAGCGGAACCCCCGCCGCATCGCAAATTCCTCTGGCCCTGGGTGAATTATTACTGTGCATCCGCACGCGCAATTTAAACGCGAAGAAGTGCCTGGCAATCGGAAAATTCGTTGCCTGCTGGTGCACGACCATGTCTTGCTGCGGCAGGGATTGCGGCGTTTGCTGGGGGATGAACCCGACATCGAAGTGGTGGCGGAGGCAGGAGATGCCGCCGAAGCGCTGCGGAAAATATTTGAGTTTCGACCGGAGATCGTGATTACCGACGCGCACATCTTTGAGTGTGCGCCCGATCAAATCGAGAGGTTGATTTTGCAGGAGTCTGCGGGGAGCAAGGTGCTGTTCCTGACCATGCGGGAAGACGACGACCTGGTGCTGGCCGAGGCGAATAGTTGCGCGGTGCGACAGACTTCGGCGGAAGAACTGGTCGATATGGTGCGCAGGACACACGCCGCGCCGAGGATGGCACTGGAGCGACGCGACGCGGAGTGGCCGTCGGAGGAGTTCCTGCCGCGCAAGCGCATTCTGACGGCGCGCGAGCGCGAGGTACTGAAGTTGCTGGCCGAAGGCCGGACGGTGCGGTCGGCGGCCGATGTTTTAGGACTCAGCATGAAGACGGTGGACGCGCACAAGTTCAATCTGATGCGGAAGCTGGGCATTCATAACAAGGCTGAGCTGGTGATGTGGGCGATTCAGAAGAGAGTGGTGAAGCTGCCGGTTAATTTCTAGCTCGGCTGAAATTTCCTATGCCTCGCTTCGCCATTCTCGCACGAAAAATGATTCAGCTCATGCTCCGCCGGGGCTGAAGCCCCTCCTTTTGCCGGCCCTAACGCGGCGCCAAAGCGCCGCTCTTCCACCAACCCAAATCTTAGATTCTTCCGCCAATCCGAATCTCGCTCATCCACAATCTAGTCTAAGGCGAACGCGGCTGCGGCGAGTTCTGCCAAGCTTGTGACGGTGAGGTCGGGGGTGGCTTCGGCGGCTTTTACGGCGCCGACGCCGGAGCGGGCTGACGGGCGGTTTACCCAGACCGTGGCGAGGCCGAGGGCCTGCGCGGGGACTACGTCGTGGTAGATGCTTTGGCCGACGTGCAGCACGCGATGGGCGGGGGAGTGGATGCGGCTGAGCGCTAACTCGAAAAGTTTCAGCGCGGGCTTGTAGGCTTGGGCTTGCTGGGCGGTGATGACCTCGTCGAAGTCAACTTCGAGTTTGGGGCGGGTGAGGGCGAAGAGATCGTCGTCTACGTTGGAAAGAATGGCAAGGCGGAAGCGGGTTTTGAGCTGGCGAAGTGCGGCGGCGGTGTCGGGCCAGGGCTGCCAGATGGCGAGTGAGTCGGGCAGGGAGCGTGCTTCGTCGACGGTGGGAGTGAATCGGAGTTCCGTGCCGAACTGGCGGACCACCGACTCGAGGACTTCGCGATAGGGATGAAATTTGCCTTGCTCGGAACGCTGCTCGAAGTCTCCGTAGAGTTTTAGGAGCGTGGCGTCGTCGATATTTTTTTCGTGCGCGGAGAGAATGAGGCGCATCGCCGAGAGGATTCCAGCTTCCCAGTCGATGAGCGTGCCGTAGCAATCAAAGGTCAGAACTTCGAAGCGGTTGAAGTCGAGCATGGGAACGGGTCCGTTCAGGAGGTCGCCAGGTCGAATTCCCAGCGCGTGGCATTGTTGGGGAAATCTTTTTCGGTCCAGGCCAGGACTACGCGAGGGCGGACGGAATAAAGCACGACCTCCCGCCCGAGCGCTTGCGGCATCTTGTACTTGGAGCGGGAAGCGGCGTCGATCTTCTTCAGTTGTGATTTATTGGAGGGATCGACCTCGACGGCGGTGCCCTCGAGAATGACTACGTCATCGCCGGAGTCGAGATGGATGGAGACCTCGGCATTGTGAGCCAGATTGCGGGATTTGCGCGACGCGCGTCCGGTGCCGAAGTAGAGGGCGCCCTCGATCCAGAATCCCCAGACGGGGATGGAGTGCGGGCGGCCGTCGGGGCGGGCGGTGCAGATCCAGTAGTTGCGGGACTTGGTGAGTCGCGCTTCGGCGTGGGCGAAGGGCAGGTATTGTTTTCGCGGTTTCAAACCATAATCCGCGGGGACGTGCGGCAAGCCGGCATGGCAGCCGGGGGGATCGGGTGCTTGCTTCTCGGGTGCGGGCTTTTTCGGGGCTTTGAGTTTGGGCATAGTCACCGCCTCATCGATGAGGAATACGACCACCGGGGCTGAAGCCCGAATCAATCCTGGAGCTTAACGCGGCGCTGAAGCGCCGCTCTTCCACGGCAGTGCAGGCTTTCTCTTATAACAAACCGTTTCCTACGCTATTTTCAGCAATCGGTTACCCGCTCCACACTTTACCGCTTGGATTCGAGGCCGGGCAAGGTGGGGGTGGGGTCGGGTGATTCGTCGGGTTCGGCGTCGGCTGCAACCGGATCTTCCTGGGGTGCGGGTTTTTTCGGGGCTAGAAATTTTTCGGTGTTCAGCAGCGGGCGAGCGAGGGACGCGTTGTAGCTGGTCCAGGGACTGTCGGAGGTGGACTCGCGCTCGAATTGGGCGCGCATGGCTTCCATTTTTGAGTCGAGGTCGTCGAGATAGTGCAGCATGAGAGCTTCGGGAAACATGGGCAGTTTCGGCGAGCCGAAATCGTACTGGCCGTGATGGCTGATGATGAGGTGCTCGATCATCGTCTTAAGTTCGTCGGGAAAGCCGGGTTGCAGGGCGAGCTTGGCCTGCAACATTTCCAGTTCGATGATCATGTGGCCGAGCAGCTGGCCTTTGGTGGTGTACGAAAAAGACCGGTTGTAGGTAAGTTCGTGAATTTTGCCGATGTCGTGCAGAAACGCACCGGTGAGCAGCAGGTCACGATTGATCTGAGGATAGTTGCCGCACATCAGGTCGCAGGAACGAAACAGAGAGACTACGTGATCGAGCAGGCCTCCGATGTAGGCGTGATGAAGAGTTTTCGCGGCGGGGGCGTTGCGGTAGGCGGCGGCGATTTCCGGGTCGACCATGAAGGCCTGGACCAGCGATTTAAGATGCGCGTTCTCGAACGTGGCGATGTAGTTGGCCAGAGTGCGCCAGAGTTCGTCGACGTCCTTGGTGGTCTTGGGAAGGTAATCGGCGAAGTCGATTTCGGATTCGCCCAGCTTGCGCAGCTTGTGGATGGTGAGTTGAAAGCGGTTTTTGTACTTGTTGATGAGGCCTTTGATTTTGAGGAAGTCATCCTGCTCGAAGGCGTCGAGGACTTCTTCGACGTTGTCCCACATTTTGGCTTCGAGCTGGCCGCTGCGGTCGCCGAGAGTGAGCGCGAGGTAAGGCTCACCGGTCTTCTTGGGCTTGATCTGTTTGCCGACTACGACGAAGCTCGAGGTGATGACCTTGTTCTCGTGGCGCGCGCATTCGCCGATGTAGAAGTCTTTCATGAGTTAGCCGCATGACTTGTGCTGAGTATAAAGCACGCGCCGGCCGCAGAGACTCAGAGGAGGCCGAGCTTCTTGTGTTTCTTCTTGAGCTTCTTGGCGTCGGCTTCCTTTGCGGAGGCGGTTTCTACGGGCCGCGTCTGGTTGGGGCTTTCTCCGGTATCCACAAAACCCGGTGCATAGTAGATATAGGCGTCATCGCGGAGCTTCGTGAGGTAGGCGCGCAGTGCGGGCTGCAGCTTCTCGTAGTAGAGCGCGTCCTGGATCTTGGGAAGAATATCTTTCATCGGGGGAATGCCAGCCTGCTGGTGGTCCTCAACCTTCAGGATGACGTAGCCCTGCTTGGTGCGAACGACGTCGGTGACTTCGCCGGACTTCATCGCGAAAGTCTTGTCTTCGAGTTCCTTGGCAAGCTGGCCGCGCTTGAACATGCCGAGCGCGCCGCCGTCGGCGGCTGAGGGGCCGTCGGAATTCTTCTTGGCGATATCTTCGAAGCTGGCCCCGGCGCGAATCTGTTTGAGCAGATCGTTGGCCTTGGCCTCGGCGGCGCTGAGAGCGGCGTCATCTGTTACCGGAGTAGCGGCGGGAGTCGTCGCGGGTGGAGTTGCAGCTGCGGGCGCGGCCGGGTCGGCGGTTGCGGGAGCCGGGGCGGGCGCTGCGGCCTTGGGTGCGACCAGAATCTCACTGAGACGGATGAATTCCGGCTGCTCCATCTCGCTCTTGTGTTGGTCGTAGAATTTCTGCTCTTCGTCTTTGGTGACGGAGAGGTGAGCGCTGACTTCTTCGCTGATCACTCTGCGGGTGATGATCTGGTTGCGCTGGGTCTGCTTGAAATCCTCCCAGGAGATGCCTTGTTTGGCGGCTTCCTTTTCGAGATCTTCGAGGGAGTCGAGCTTCATGTCCTTGCGCATCTGGTCGAGTTGCTTGATGAGCTCCGTGTCGCCGGTAATGCTGAGATCTTTGCCCTTGTCGAGCAGGAGTTGCTGGTCGACGAGATCACGGAGAACGTCTTTTTCGCGCTCGGCGTAGGCGGCGTCGGGATCTTTGGGGTTCTGCTGTTTGACTTCGTCCCGGAGCTGGTCTTTGCTGCGGTCATATTCGGATTGCGTGATGATCTGGTTGTTGACGCGGGTGATGATCTCTTCCACTACTTGGCCGTTGGATGCTGGCGCACCCGGAGCAGCTGGTACGGAGGCTGAAGCCGTGGCGGTCGGCGCGGCTGGGGGTCGTGCAGCCGAAGCTGGAGGCGCGACTTGACCAGGGGCTGGCGCCGCGACCTGCGCGGTCAGGCACGGCAAAACGAACAGAACGAAAGCAACAGGAGTCAGGCAAAGTTTCTTCATAGGATGCATTGGGCCACCACGCTTCCTTGGGCTTGCGGGCGAGGGGTGGGCTCCAGCCGAGAGAACATTTTACTCCTTTGGAGCGAACCTCGCCGGTTCGACTTGTTCGTTGGACGCCGCGGACGGCGGGAAAGTTGGCCGGCGGCCGGTCAGGCGGTGCGGAGCAGGGCCAGGGCGGTGCGGTCGTCGCATTGGGGGACTTCGCCTCCGAAGGCGGCGGCGGCATTCAGGATGGAGGAGCAGAGATCCGCGGCGGTGCAGGACGGGGCAGCCTGCAAAAGCTGCTTGACGCGTTGCAGACTGAATTCCTCGCCAGAACGTTCGTGGTGACCCTGGCAGGTGACGACTCCGCGGGAAACTAGCAGCAGAGCGGCGTTGGTCTCCATGCCGATCGTGGGAGCGTCGCAGGTGGCATGGGAAAACAGTCCCAGCGGTAGGCCGGTCGAACCGAGTTCGGAAATGCCGGTGTGGTCGCGGAGCAGCGCGGGGGTGTGTCCGGCGTTGGTGTAGCAGAGCGTGCCGAACTTCTCGTGATAGCAGGCGATGAACGCTGGACAGGAGTGGACGCCTTTGCAGGCATCGATGAGGCCACGATTGATACGAAGACAGAGTTGCGTCATGGCGTTGGATTCGTTGAGATCGGCAGGCGCGAACAGCTCAGCTCCAACGGTGCGAAAGATCTGTTGCGCGGAGGCGAGGATGGCGCGGTTTTCGGGCCGGAGGTCAGCTACGTCGAGCAGGCCGAACAGAATGCGCTCGGGGCCGACGCGCAGCGAGTCGTAGAAATCTCCGGCAATGCGTTTGCCCACGAACTGAGCTGCGATCTCGGCACCTTCGATCTTGGGAAATACCGTGGGGACGGGCTCGGCCGGTGCGGGGGCAGGGACTGCGTCGTGAGAGTGAAAGAGGGAGTGCATGATAGGCGGCCCAGAGGAAACCATAAACCACAAAGGACACGAAGGTCCACGAAGGAAATATGTGCGGCTGAATTGTTTTGTGATACTTCGTGTTCTTTGTGGCTTACGGGTTTACTTATTACGGGGGCTACTCGCCGTATTTGTCGGCTAGATAGCGGGCGATGTCAGTTTCGAGCTGGCCGTAGTCGGAGTGAATGGTGGCGCGCAGGGCGGCTTCGGTGGAATTGCCCTGGCCGAGGCGCTCGAGGATGCGTTGAATGTCGCTCATGCCGTAGGAATCGTTGATGTAGGACACGGCCGCCAGCGATTCGGCGTAGGCTACGTAGGCCTGAGCGCCGGAAAAATTCTGGAAGCTGCCTTCGAGCGCGTTCAGCGGGAGATTCCGCTGCGCTTTGTAGAGCATAGAGAGCTGGTGTCCATCGCCGCCGAGGCTTTTGGGTTCGAGGAACTGGGCGATGCCTTCGTGCAGCCAGGGCGGGCAGCGTCCGCCGGAGAGCTGAGTAATAAAGGAGTGAGCCAGTTCATGCTTGAGGACGTGCGCCAGTTCCGAGGTCATGGAGCTTAGGCCGTTAACTGGGATGCGCAGCTTGCCGTCATTGATTGCGCCCGACCAGGTGGGGGCGTGGGTGACATCGAAGAATGCCTGCTCGGTGTAGAGCGTGACCAAAATGTTGTCGCGGGGGGGATTGCCGAGGTCGCGAACCAGGTCGTCGTAGTCAGCTTCGAGCGTCTGCAGGATTTGTCCGCGAAGGGCTTCGGAGGTTTGTTTTCCTTCATAGTGCAGAGTGAAGTGGGTGCTTTCGCCGGAGGCGAAGTCGGATTCGACCGTCTGCTCGCGCTGGGCCTTGGCCAGAAACTGCTGTACGGTGGAGTCCGGGCGCAGTTCGAGCGAACGCTTCCAGGAAGCGACGGCCTCCTTAGTGTGGTCGGAGGCGAACTGGGCGTAGCCGAGCATGGTGTAGGCGTCCGGCGAACTGGGTGCGGCCGCGACGGCGCGCTGAGCGTAGGGCAGCGCCTGGCCGGCGTTTCCGGTGCGAACCAGCAACGCCGAGTAATAAACGAGGATGGTCGAGTTGTTGGGCTGGAAGCGGAGTGCGCTTTCGAAATATTGCCGGGACTGCGCGATGTTGCCGTGTTCGAATTCGTACTTGCCGGCGATGAAGTCGGCGGTCGCGCTCAACTCAGCGTTGCCCTTGTTTTCGAGGCCGGCGAGAGCGTCGGCGTCGACTTTGCCCTCCTTAATGATTTTGGCGACCAGATCGCCTTCGTTGGCCAGGCTGTCGGCGGGAGTGAAGGCGGGAAGGTCGCCGACCTTGGCTGCGCCGCCTGCGCCTGACGAGCCGTGAGTAGGCATGCCTCCGGCGTCGATGTGATCCACGGAAGATTTGAGGATGGCGTAGGTGTCATCGCCGATGTCGTACTCGTAGTGCACGCCGTTTTCGCGGACCTGGTCGGCCAGAATGGTACGGCCGTTTTTCAGATGGATGGTGTCTGCCGATGCGCCGGTCAGAGCGAGCAGCCAGAGCAAGGCAAGCTGCCCAATAAAGAGAATGGTGACACGTAGACGCATTCAGGCGCATTCTAGCAACTGAGGAGCGGCCACCCACGTGACGAAGGTACTACTCGACCTGCGAGGCTTGTGTGTTGCGGCGGCGATCGGGCTGGTGCTCGTCACTGCGGCGGCCTCGTCGGTGTCAGCGGCGGAGAACCCTCCCGACAAGCCTGCAGAGGCGCTGTATCTACAGCTGGGAAAGGTCGGCCTCGATCCGGCGCGGGTGTATCAAGTGCGGGGCGCGTCGCTGGAGAGATCAGCGGTGCACATTACTTTGGAAGACGGCACCATCGCTTTCACCCAGGATGTGATGGGCAGAATCACGGGAGCGTTCTTTGAGGGCGACGGCGAGGTGTTGCTGACGCCGCCGAATGAGGTCGAACGCCAATCGATGAGTCTGTTTACGGGGATGGCGATTCTCGAAGAACACTTTGCCACTGCTTATTTTCGCTTCAATGATGATGTAGCGGCGGAATTGCAACCCGGTTTGCGGGCTACGGAGAACCAGCAGGAGTTTGTCGGTCGCTGGAACGAGACGGCGAAGAATCTTGCGAATGCGGATGCGATGCGGCTGCTGTTGACGTTCAGCCGGATGCTTCCGGTGACGGGAGCTACTTTGCGCGAACCGGCGGACCCGACATCGGGGCCGGGCGCGGAAGACCGGTTCCTGCATGCGCGGCTGCAAGGAACCAAGCTGGGGGTGTTTGACGTCTATGTCGATTCTTCTGCGATGGAGCAGGTTCAGGCCGGGCAGGCGAAAGCGGCCGAGAGCGGAGATATCTATTACGACGTTTGGACCTCATTTTCGCCGGTGAATCCCAGGACCGCGCAGAAAGGAGACGGGACGCGGCATAGAACGTCGAAGGGGACGTCGTCCGGGACGCCGTTGGGAACACCGACCGAAACAAAGAGAACGCGGGATGGCCGGGTCACAATTGGCCACTATACGATCACGACCGAGGTGCAGCCGCCGAAGCGGATTCAGGCGCGAGCCCGGGTGCAATGTGAGATCAAAGAAGGCGGGCCGCGGGCGGTGCTGTTTGAGTTGTCGCGATACTTGCAGATGGAAAGCGTGAAGCTCGACGGCCAGGCAGTGGAGTTCATTCAGAATCCCGCGGTGGAAGGGACGCAGCTTTCCCGCCGCGGCAACGATCTGGTTGCGGTGATGCTGCCGGAGCCGGCGCGAACGGGGCAGAAAATCGATCTTGAATTTGTGTACGGCGGAGAAGTACTGGCGGAAGCGGGGATCGGTCTACTTTATGTGGGAGCGCGGGGCACGTGGTATCCGAATCGAGGGATTGCGATGGCGGATTTCGATTTGGAGTTTGAGTATCCGCCGGGCTGGACGCTGGTCGCGACCGGAAAGCCCGCGCCGGTGTCGGCAGCAGGATTGGCTGCGAAAGGGAGCAATACCCAGCAGAGCAGTGCGCAGCAGGTCTCGCGCTGGGTGTCGGAACGTCCGATGCCTTTGGCGGGATTCAATCTCGGCAAATACAAAGTAGCCACGACCCAAGCCGGGGACGTGACGGTCGAGACCTATGCTACGACCGGAGTGGAGCGAAACTTCCCGACGCCGCGGGCGCAGGTGACGGAGCCCGATCCGGCGGACCCGGCGGCACGACCCTTGCAGTTGTCGATCCCGAGCCGGCCGTCGCCGTCGCAAACTGAAGTGACGGTCGGAGAAGCGGCAGCCCGGGCGATTCAACATTACGCGCAATGGTTTGGTCCATATCCCTACAGTCGCCTGGCTCTGACTCAGTTACCGGGACGCGACAGCCAGGGTTGGCCCGGCCTGGTATTTCTATCTTCTTACGCGTTTCTTGATCAGGAGCAGCGCGAACAGCTGCACTTCGCACCCGACAAGATCCTGCTGCAACAGCAGATTCCGGCCCACGAAACGGCACACCAGTGGTGGGGAGATCTGATTGCCTGGAAGACCTACCGCGACCAGTGGATTTCTGAAGGGCTGGCGAATTATTGCGCCTTGATGATGCTGGAGGAAAAAAATCCTGCGGGCTTTCGCCAAGTCATGGACCGGTACCGCCGCGATCTCGTGGGAAAAAATAAAGATGGCATGTCTGCAATGGACGCCGGCCCGGTGACACTGGGATCGCGGCTGCTCTCGTCGAAGTTTCCCGAGGGGTACGAAGAGATCCTCTACGGCCGGGGGACGTGGATGTTCCACATGCTGCGGACGATGTTGAAAGATGCTGCGCTGAAAGATGCTGCCGCGCAAGGGGGGCGCCGGGTGCAGGGCGGCGGAAGCGGGGAGGAACCCTTCCTGCGGGCGCTGCGAAAAGTCCGGCAGCGATATGAGGGGCAGTCGATCAGCACGCGCGAACTGCTGGATGTTTTCGCGGAAGACCTTCCGCCCGCGCTTCGGTATGAGGGCAAGAGTTCACTGGACTGGTTCCTGGAAGGCTGGATCAACGGGACGGCGCTGCCCAGGCTGGAACTCAAGGCGGTGAAATTCACCGCCAAGGATGCGGGCACGGTGGTGAGTGGAGAGATCGTGCAGCACGATGCGCCGCAAGAATTGGTGACGTCGGTCCCGGTGTATGCCGTGATGGCTGGAAAACAGGCGGTGTTGCTGGGGCGAGTATTCGCCGACGGAGAAGAGACCTCGTTTCATTTGCCGGCTCCGGCCGGAACGCGCAAGATCGTGCTCGATCCGAATGAGACCGTGCTGACCAGTCCGAAGTAGGATCGCTGCAACGCGATGTTTGAATACCGAATCGGTCTTGCATTCCGCGCCTAATTCCTGAAATGGACACTTAAGGAGATGTAACGCGCGCTTCCTCGCGGGCCCTCCTCACGGGCCCTCCTCACCTAAGTACTGCATTCTGTTTGGTTTTTATTGGTGTGGCCGTCATAGACGGCGATGGCAGGCCATCTGCTTAGAGCATGAGCGCGGCTGGAAAGCGACAAGTACGAGAGCGCCGCGCGGATCCTAGGGAGATTGCCATGGACGCACCGACGAGCGAGACGCGAGAGAGTGCCAGTGAACAGTTTCTCGCTGCGGAGGAACTGGCAGGGGCGGAAACGATCCTGCTGGTGGAAGACGATGGGTTTGTGCGTGACGTGACCGGCGAAGTCCTGCGATCTGCAGGCTACGAAGTACTGACTGCCAGGAATGCGGCAGAAGCTGCAGACGTTTACTCCGCGCGACCCGGCGGCGTGGAACTTTTGCTGAGCGACGTAATTCTGCCCGGCGAGAATGGGCGCGCGCTGGCGAGAAGGCTGCGGCGAGAGAATCCGGAACTCAAGGTTTTATTGGTCAGTGGATATGCCGACCAGATGGGATTGCCGGGGGCGCAGGAGCGAGAGGAAGGCGACGAAGAAGAAGACGAATGCCTGGCCAAGCCGTTCTCCACGGCTGCACTGCTGGGAAGAGTAAGGCAGATGCTGGATCACACCGCGATGCCGATCGGGGCAGGCGATCTGCTTACGCCAGCCTGCGGAACTGCGTAGCTTCCAGGATCTGTTTCGGAATCTGAGAAAGCGGGACCACGCGGGCGAGGATGCCCAGTTCGGCGCAAACGCGGGGCATGCCATAAACCGTACAAGTCGCTTCGTCCTGGCCGATGGTCAGGCCGCCGGCGCGGAAGATCGACTGCATGCCTTCGGCGCCGTCGGAACCCATGCCCGTCATGATGATGCCAAGGGCAAGGTTGCGGTAGGCCATGGCCACTGAGTTCATGAGAACGTTGACGGAGGGGATGTGCAGGCAATCGTCAGGATGAGTGTCGAGGCAGAGGATGGTTCGCGAAAGGGAAATGCGCTCCACGCGCATGTGCTTGCCAGCGGCAGCGAGATAGACCACGCCGGGCTGAACCGTCTCGCCGTGACGGGCTTCGCGCACGGTGACGGAGCATAAAGAGTTCAGCCGCTGGGCGAAGGGCGCGGTAAAGCCCGCGGGCATGTGCTGCACGATGAGGATGGGCACGGAGAGGTCGCGAGGGAGAAGTGGCAGCATTTCCTGTAGGGCCTTGGGGCCGCCGGTGGAGATTCCGACGGCGACGATGGCCGGCCGGGCACTGAACCTGGCGGGGTGGTGCTCCGGCACGGAAGACTGAGGAGGCCTTTTGGTTACGACGCAGGCTGGATGGGAGATTCGTGATTGGGCAGCGGCGTGAATTTTGGCGACCAGGTCAGGCCGTATGTGCTGGATGTCGAGCGAGGTGGGGGAGAGACTCTTGGGGACGTAGTCGTCGGCGCCGGTGTCGAGACACTGCACCCGGTCCTCGACCCGGGTACGCTGGGTCAGCACGAGCACCGGCACGCTGGGCTTTTTGGCGCGCAAATAGCGCAGCACGCTCACGCCATCGAGCTTGGGCAGGTTTAAGTCGAGGATCACGACGTCGTACTCGGACTCGGTCGCCGCAGTCCGGGCCTGTTCGCCATCCGCTAATACGTCCACCGAGTAATGTTCGCCTTCGAGACCCTGGCGAACGAATTTGGCCAACGCTTCATCATCTTCTGCGATAAGAATTCGCATAATCTGAACCGTCCTTAATCGAACAGCCCCAGTCTAGTTAGAAACTGCTCAAGTGCAGCCAAAACTACGCTCACACAAAAGTCTGTAGGTGCAGAAATGGCGCCGGGTTTCAATTCGGGAGAATTGGGGCAATGCCGCCTTCTGCGAACCTCCGCGGCTAATTCCTTCGCGGTGGCCGCACCAGCGATAATCCGAAGGAGAGTCCTTTCCAATTTTGGAGTGGCGCGCCTTGCAGGTGTGGAACAAAACGACACTGAAGTCTCTGCTGCTGCCCGGCGGAGTCGTCCTTTTGGGCGTCGTCATGCTGGTCTATTCGGGCTGGCTGACGCTGGCCCTTCCCGCCCTCAGCTTCCTGGGTTACAGCGCGCTCATCGGAGGCATGCTACTGGCATGGCGATTTCATTCCAGCCGCATCTTCTTCGCGCTGGTGGTGCTGTTTCTAGCCGAGGAGGCGATCGCCGTGTTCGGAGGCGCGCATCTGGCGCCTGGAACCGCTGGGTGGACGGCCGTTCAGGCCGTGGCCATACTGGTGCCGCTGGACTTCGTACTGATTGCGGTGATGCAAGAGCGCGGATTTACCATTGCCGCGACCGTGCCGGTCGCATTGTTTCTGTTCGTGCAATCCGTAATCGTGGCCGTGCTCTGCCGCGCGGCCCAGGGATTGCCCTCGCCAGCACCGCGGGCTCATCACCTTGCAGCTTCAGTTTCTGTCCCTGTCGCGATCCCAGGCTATGCGCTGGTCGTAGTCGCCGGAGCGGGGCTTTTGCTGCTGGGCCGGTTTCTGTTCATCCGCAAGCCCGTCGACAGCGCGTTGCTTTGGTCGCTTTCCTCCTTTTTCCTGGCCCTGCGATTCGCCGGGACCACGCGGGTTTCGACCATATATTCAGCCACCGCGGCGTGCATTCTGGCGGCTTCGATTATTGAGAACTCTTACCTCCTGGCCTACCACGACGAGCTTACGGCATTGCCCTCGCGCCGCGCTTACAACGATGCGATTCTGCGGCTGCAGCATCCATATTCAATTGCAGTGGTCGATATCGATCACTTCAAGCGCTTCAATGACATGCACGGACACGACACCGGCGACCAGGTGTTGCAACTGGTTGCGGCGAACTTGTCGCGCGTCACCGGCGGAGGACAGGCCTTCCGGTGCGGCGGCGAGGAGTTCAATATTCTGTTTCCGGGAAAAACTACTTCCGAAGTTGTGGATCATCTCGAGCGGCTGCGGGCGGCCATCGAGTCCTCCACATTTCGCGTGCGAGGCAGCGACCGGCGCGAAGTTCCGCGAGGACCGGACCGGCGGAACGAGCGCACGCGAGGACGCGCGCGCAAGGGAGACTCGATCCGGAGACTGGCGCAGGGGCAGCAGCTTCCGGCCTCGCTCTCAGTGACGGTGAGCATCGGTGTGGCGACTACGTCGAAGAAAGAGTTGTACCCCGACGCAGTGCTGCAGGCGGCCGACAAAGCGCTCTATCGTGCCAAGGCTAATGGACGGAATCGGGTGGAGACAGCTGGTTCAAGCCGACGGAAGGCGCGTGTGGAAGCCGGAATCGCCTAAGCGCCCCCAAACGAAAGCTCGTCTAGCCAGGCGAGTTCAATCGGAACAATGAGTCGCGCGGAGGCCTTTCGGAAAACGTGCGGCCCGGACCGTCATCCGTAGGACGGGAAGTTATGACGGTCCGGTTCCGAACGTTTCGCAAGCACCGCAGGCCGTGCGGTCAGCCAGCGGTCGTCGGTGGGATCGGGTGTTTCCGGCCGGTGCCCCTGCAAGCGGGACATTTCGAGCGGATAAATGCGACTCCGTCGGACTTACCATTCAAGTCCACCGGCTTCGCAACATATCCAGTACCGCCGCAATTCGGGCAGTCGTCTGGTGCCACTCCTCTCCCCCTCAGTGTTGAGACGATTGTGCACGAGGGGAGTACGAAATTCGCGTGAGATTGTTTTGCGTTACGAATCACGAACAAGAATTTGACAGGTCCCGAATTTCCGGGCGACTGAAGCCGCGAAACCGGCCTGCAAACTCACGACTCCGTGGGTGGGACCAGCAAGAATTAAGTGAATATCCCTCCACCCTCGGTTATGTAACCCACAACGTCAATGGTAGAGTTGAGCGTCTTGAAGTCTCGCTCGGAACGGAGCACAACATGATTTTAGGCATGACGACATCGACGTTTACGCTGGAACACGTGTTGCTGAGCCTGGCGGGACTTGGTGCCGGGTTCATCGTAGTTTACGGATTGCTGACCGCGAAACGGCTCGACGGTTGGACCGCGATTTTTCTAACCACTACCGTCTCAACCAGCCTCACCGGATTTCTGTTTCCTGTCGAGCACATTTTGCCGTCCCACATTGTGGGGATCATTTCGCTGGTGGTGCTGGCGGGCGCGATTCTGGCCCGCTACGCTCTTCACCTGGTCCGCGCCTGGAGATGGATCTATGTAGTTTGCGCCGTACTGGCTCTTTATCTGAATTCCTTCGTCGCCGTTGTGCAATCCTTTCTGAAGGTGCCGGTTCTGAAAGCGCTGGCCCCGACGCAGAAAGAGCCACCATTTCTGGTCGCTCAACTCGCAGTGATGGCGATTTTCGTTGTGCTGGGTGTTTTGTCGGTGAAGAGATTCCACGTGGAACGGGTCGCGGCCGCGTAATCGGCGGCATTTCCAATCACAGCACAGATAGATGCCGGATGCGTGCCGTAGTTACCTCCCTAGAAACGATCCTTGCCGCGCGGGAAGCCGCGTCCCACGGAACCAGCGAAGTAAATACTCCAATCCCTGAAATATCCCGGGAGACTCTCGCCAGCCAGCCGGGGCTTCGGCAGCTCTCAGGGTCTTACGTCAATTTGCTTAAGGATGCCGAGCCCCGAACATCCGGCCTGCCCGGCGGGAACGAATGTAGGTGGTCATTGGTTCAAGGTTCGCTTTCGGGAATCCGGATTTGTGGCCAACGACCTGCATGAATGATGCGCGATCATGCCGCGTCCGGGGTGTAAAGTGAGCTACGGCACGAAATGCCGGCAGCGGCAGGCGCTTATGCGATAGCCGGCTGGTGAGCACGTTTTTTTTAAGGTCTGTTTCTTTGTGGATGGGAGCGTACCCTGAAGAGAGCGTTCCCACTGGGAGGAAAGTCCAGAATGCGGCCTTACACCGGAGTAACACTGCCGCACCTCGGTAACAACCCTCTTAGCGCAAAAGCGAGATAAAAGAAGGAATATGCAAAGAGTCCAACTACGTCGTGCTGCTATGGCCGCCCTCTTCTTCCTGCTGGTGCATGCCTTCCTTGTCCTGCAGTCCTCGGCACAAGAGCAACTGGCGGACGAGGCCGCAGTCTCCGCCAAGGCCCCGCTCCCCATGGAAGAGGTGGTGAGAAATCTCCAGCAGAAAAATGCGGAGCGGGCTGCTGCTCTCGAAGAGTTTGCCGGAACGCGCATCTACCGCATGCAGTACCGGGGCATCCCCAGCGATCACGACGCCGAGATGGTGGTCAGCATGACTTTCCATGCCCCGGCTGCGAAGCAGTTCAGCGTGCTTTCGCAGACGGGATCGAAATTCATCGTGGAGCACGTTTTCATGAAACTGCTGGAAGGCGAGCAGGAGGCAGCCAGCGACGAAAACCGGCGTCGCACTGCCCTGAGCACCGATAACTATGACTTCGCGCTGGCCGGTTATGAGAGCGATGCCGACGGCGGACGGTACATTCTCGACTTGTTGCCGAAGACCAAGAACAAGTTTCTATATCGGGGAAAAATATGGGTCGACGACAAGGACTTCGCGGTGGTCCGGATCGAAGGCGAGCCGGGGAAGAATCCATCCTTCTGGATTAAGAAGACTGAAATTGCACACCGGTATGAGAAAGTGAACGGTTTCTGGCTCCCCGCCGAGAACCACACGGAGAGCGTGACCCGGCTCGGAGGACGAGCTATTCTCTCCATCGAGTATAAGGACTACAGGATTACGCGCTCCTACCCTCTGCCGGTTGAGAACGCATTGGACGACCACAGATCAGCTCACGCTTTGGGGATTCGCTGAGCCGAAGGGTCGGATCGAAACTCCGGAGTGAAGGCCCGAGCTTACCTACCCCATTGGTGTTGGTTGCTCCCTCTGCGATATGCTTCTTTTTCGTTGAGGGGGAGTTATGCGCCATCCAGTATTCGCATCCGTCATTCTGCTCGCCGTTTCGATTTCTGCCAGCACGCAAAGCACGCGGCATCCCTTCAGCGTAGACGATGCTGCCTTGCTGCGGAGCGCGGCGGCCGTCGCGGTTTCGCCCGACGGCAAAAACATTCTCTATCGCGTGCGTTTCGGCGGCGCCAAGGGCCCGGACAATACGGAGTGGCAGTTGATCGGGACGGCTGGCGGCGAATCGCGTCATCTGACTATTCCCGAGAAATTCCATCCTGCCGGATTTACGCGCGACGGCGCCGCGCTCTATGGCCTGTACGAAGTCAACAAAATGGCGCAACTGGCCACCCTGGCGCTCGCGCCGCCCAACACTGCCGCAGCAGCGGCAGCCACGCCCGTGCCGCTGACCTCGTTGCCGCGGGGCATTCATTCGGCCATGATTTCTCCGGACGGCGCGCACTATGCGATTCTGGCTGATCCGCGTCTTCCCGATGCGCTGACGGATGTGCATACCGTCATCGAAGCCGACGCGACCAGTCTGTATGTCCTCGGCACCGATGGTTCCGGCGGAGCCTGGTGGTGTTCGACATTGAAAGACGCGGCCGAGGTTGCATGGTCACACGACGGCATTTCGCTCGCAGTGCTGTCGCAGACACCAAAAATCGGGTTTCATTACGTCCGTTCGTTTATCGACGTTTGCAGCGCCACGGGCGCGCGGCACGTCGCCACCGTTGACGAGGCCACGAGCGGAATTGGCTGGATCAATGGCGACAAAGACCTCGCCTTCCTGAGCACGACTACCGAGGTGCTGACGCCAGACCATGTCTGGACCGTCGCTGCCAGCGGCGGAACTCCCGTCGATCGCACGCCGAAACTCGAAGCTAGCGCGGAGCAGTTGTCGGTAGACGCGAGCGGGAAGGCCTGGCTGATAGTAGCGCACGGCGTGCGGTCAGAGGTTGATGCATTCGAGAATAACGCACTCGTCCCCACTTACCAGTGGCCGGACGGGACTGTTGCCAACTGGGTCGCGCCGCAGATCGCTTCCGCGCCGCAGGTGCAGGCTTTCACCGTGGCCGATCCGCAACACGCCGGAAACGTTGCTATCGCGCACGACAAGACGCTGCAGAAGATCACTCATGAAGGCGACGAGCAACTCGCGAAAGTCGCATTGGGCGACGTGCGGGCTGTGCACTGGACCAGTAAGGAAGGAATTGTGCTCGAAGCCATCGTGACGTTTCCTTCTGATTACCAGGCGGGAAAGGCTTACCCGTTTCTGGTGCTGCCACACGGCGGCCCGGAAGCGAACGACACGCTTCGGCTCGACACGTTTTCGCGAATCATTGCCGGCATGGGCTATGTCGTGCTGCAGCCTGAATATCGCGGCTCAACCGGGTATGGCAGCGATTTCTTGAACGCTATCTATCAGCACTTTGGAGATCGGGCGTATCGCGACGTCGACAGCGCGACGGACTATGCCATCTCACAGGGCTGGGCTGATCCGAACCGGTTGGCCATCTTCGGCTGGAGTGCAGGCGGCTTCATGACATCCTGGACTGTGACGCAGACGCATCGCTACAAAGCGGCCATCGAAGGCGCGGGCATCACCGACTGGCTCACTTTTATCTGGACCAGCGATGTGCAGCAGATCGACTATGATGCCCGCTGGACCGATAAAGATCCGGAAGCGTTTTTTGCGTTTTCTGCAGTCATGCACGCAGAGAACGTGACTACGCCGCTGCTGGTGCTACATGGCGCAGCCGACGAGCGTGTGCCAACTTATCAGGGCCGGGAATATTTTGAGATGCTGGCGGCGCGCGGCAAGACCACGCGCATGGTGACGTATCCCGGCTCGCCTCACTTTCCAACGACATGGGAGCAGCGTCAGGATGTGTTTCGCGAAATTGCCGCGTGGCTGGCTCGCTATAACCCATGAAATCGTTTGGAAGTTGAGGTTTCGTTCGCATGAGTCCAACGCACCGGAAGCGCATCTACGTAGGCATGGAAAGCTCGAAGAAGTTCAGCCTAGCCGAGGTTCGCGCAGTTCTCGCTCACACTCCCGCAACGCTGAACGCTCTGCTGCGCGGGTTACCCGACACGTGGGTCATGAGCAACGAAGGCCGCAGCAAAGTCGGGAAAGATACCTGGAGCGCTTTCGACATCGTCGGCCACTTGATTGTCGGCGAGCGCACCGACTGGATACCGCGGGCCCGGATGATTCTCGAAAGTGGTGAAGCGCGGGCGTTTGATCCCTTTGACCGCTTCGCGCAGTCGAGGGAGAGTCAAGGCAAGTCGCTGGAGCAACTGCTGGACGAGTTCGCCCACCTGCGAAGCGAGAATCTGGCCGCTTTGCACGCTTTGAATTTACAGCCGGAAGATCTGGCACGGCGCGGCAAGCATCCCGCACTGGGAGCTGTGACGTTATCAGAGCTTCTAGCGACCTGGGCGGTTCACGACCTCACTCATCTGCATCAACTTTCTCGCGTGATGGCTCACCAATATCGTGACGCCGTCGGTCCGTGGAGTGAATATTTGGGTGTCCTGCATTGCGCGGGGCATAGCGCCTAGGACTGACCTTCGCTCTTGAATTTGTCGGCAGCGCCACGGAAAGTTTATCTTGGTACGTCCCCGGCTAGTAAGAAAGTCTCGCCATGAATGTTCTGGTTGTGAACTCCGGAAGCTCCAGCTTGAAGTTCCAGGTTATTTCCACCGATCTGGAGCGGATCAGGCAGTTCAAGGACGATCGCCTCTGCCAAGGGGAAGTGGAAGGAATCGGCGGCGAAGCCACTATTACTTTTCACAACAAAAGCGGGCAGAGTCAGAAATTCACGGCTGCCCTGCGTGACATTTCTGCAGCGGTGGATTACATAGTCCGGTTCATCGCGTCAGAAAAATCAGGTGTGCCTGAGATCAAGAGTACGGTTGATGTGAACGCCGTCGGGCACCGCGTGGTGCATGGCGGCGAGCTGTTCTCGGCCTCGGCGTTGATTGACGATAAGGTCTTGCAGGGGATCGAAGCCTGCATCGACCTTGCGCCATTGCACAATCCGAACAACATCAAAGGCATCCTGGCCGTGCGCGAACTCTTCGGCAATGCGATTCAGCAAGTGGCTGTATTTGACACCGCGTTTCATCATTCGATTCCGGAGCGCGCTTCGCTGTATGCCATTCCGTATCATCTTTATCAGCGTCATCGCATCCGGCGCTATGGATTTCACGGAACCTCTCACCGCTATGTGGCGTTCCGTTACCGTGCGCTGCGGGGACTGACGCGGGAGCAGACCAACATCATCACGCTGCACCTGGGTAACGGATGTTCCGCTGCGGCGATCCGCGCGGGCGCTTCCGTCGACACTTCCATGGGAATGACGCCGCTGGAAGGTTTGGTCATGGGCACGCGCTCCGGCGACTTGGATCCCGCCATCGTCAACGTGATTGCCCGCAAAGAAGGGATGTCTCCATCGGAAGTCGACACTCTGCTTAACACCCAGTCGGGCTTGCTCGGCATTTCCGGACTCACCAACGATATGCGGGAGTTGCAGGCGGAATTGAAAGAGCACGACGACCGCCGCGTACGGTTAGCCATCGAAATTTTCTGTTACCGAGCCCGGAAATACATCGGCGCGTACCTGGCATCGATGGGCGGGGCGGACGCGGTCGTTTTTACCGGCGGCATTGGAGAGAACTCGCCCGAGATCCGTGCGCAGATTTGCGAAGGCATGGATTGGACCGGCCTCAAACTGGACGCATCCAGGAATCAGGAGACGGTGCACCGCGAAGGCAAGATTTCGACCGACGATTCCACGCTGCTCGCCTACGCCATCCCTACCGACGAGGAATTGTTGATCGCTCGCGACACGGTGCGAGTCATCCTTGGGGAGCACCATCCATCCTGAGTTGCGGCCGCTAGTGCGGCCACGTCCATCCCGCCGCTTCGGGCTGATCGATTCCGTACTGGTGAGCGTAGTTCTTGCACTCGATCTGCTGGTTCAGGAATCTGTCTTTGGCGTGGCCCCCGATTTTTTGTAACCGCGGCACACGGTCGATTACATCCATCGCCAGGCTGAAGCGGTCAATGTTGTTGTTGATGGCCAGCTCCAGCGGGGTGTTGATGTTTCCTTTTTCTTTGTAGCCGCGCACGTGAAAGTTGGCGTGATTGGTGCGGCGATAAGCGAGGCGATGGATCAAATAAGGATAGCCATGGAAATTGAAGATGACCGGCTTATCGACCGTGAACAAGGAATCAAAATCCCGGTCGGTCAGCCCGTGCGGATGCTCAGTACTGGGCTGGAGTTTAAATAGATCGACCACATTGATGAACCTGATTTTGATGTCAGGAAATTCCTTGCGGAGGAGCGCGGTGGCCGCCAGAGCTTCTTGGGTGGGAATGTCGCCGGCCGAGGCCATCACCACGTCGGGTTCGCCCTGCTCGTCGGTGCTGGCCCAGTCCCAGATGCCGATGCCCTTGGTGCAATGCGTGATTGCAGACTCCTTGTCCATGAACTGCAGATGCAGTTGCTTGTCGCAGACAATCACATTGACGTAGTTCTGGCTGCGCAGGCAATGGTCGGCGACCGACAACAGGCAGTTCACGTCGGGCGGCAGATAAATGCGCGTGACACTTGCGCTCTTGTTCACGACCACATCGAGAAATCCAGGATCCTGATGCGTGAAACCGTTATGATCTTGCCGCCATACGGTGGAAGTGATCAACAGATTCAGAGAAGCGATGGCCTCGCGCCAGGACAGGTGATTGCAAATCTCCAGCCACTTGGCGTGCTGGTTGAACATCGAATCGATGACGTGGATGAACGATTCGTACGATGAAAAAAAGCCGTGTCTCCCGGTGAGGAGGTAGCCTTCCAGCATTCCTTCCATCGTGTGTTCGCTGAGCATTTCAATGACGCGGCCGTCGGTGGCCAGCTCGCCGCCGTCGCTGTCTTCGGGGAAGAATTGTTCGATCCAGAATTTCTTGCTGACCGCGTAGATCGCGTCGAGCTTGTTCGACGTGTTCTCGTCCGGAGCGAAGACGCGAAAATTCTTCATGTTCAGCTTCATAGTGTCGCGCAGAAAAGCGCCGAGCGGCGGCGTGTTCTCCGCTTTGGTTTTTCCGGGCTTCGTGCATTCGATGCCGTACTCGCGGAAATCCGGCAACCGGAGGGCTTTCTTGAGGCGCCCGCCATTGGCGTGAAGATTCGCGCTCATACGCCGCGTTCCTTGCGGAGCCAAGTTTTTGAATTCAGCCACTAGCTGGCCGTGGCCATCGAAAAATTCTTTGGGCTTGAGCGAGCGCATCCACGCTTCAAGGGTGCGAAGCTGTTCAGGATCTTTCTTTACGTTGGGTAGCGGCACCTGGTGAGCTCGCCAGAATCCCTCCAGGTAATGTCCCTCGACTTCGCGGGGCGCCGTCCACCCCTTCGGCGAGCGCAGCACAATCATGGGCCAGCGCGGCCGGTCGCCCACACCTCGGGCGCGGGCGACTCGCTGGTGCTCGCGGATCTCAAGCACACAATGTTCAACAGTGGCTGCCATCGCTTGGTGCATGCTGTCAGGTTCGGAGCCTTCCACGAAATACGGCGTCCAACCGTAACCGCGCAGCAGGTTTTCCAGCTCTTCGTGCGAAATGCGCGCCAGCAAAGTCGGATTATTGATCTTGTAGCCGTTGAGATGCAGGATCGGAAGCACCGCTCCATCGCGCGCGGGGTTGAGAAACTTGTTGACGTGCCATGAAGTCGCGAGCGGGCCGGTCTCGGATTCTCCGTCACCGACTACGGCGGAGACGATCAGATCTGGATTGTCGAACGCGGCGCCGCAGGCGTGCGACAGCACGTAGCCAAGTTCTCCGCCCTCGTGGATCGAGCCCGGCGTCTCAGGAGTGCAGTGGCTGCCAATGCCTCCGGGAAAAGAAAACTCCTTGAAGAAATCGCGCAGGCCTTCAACATCCTGACTTTTTTCGGGATAGACCTCAGAGTAAGTTCCTTCGAGATAACCGGGACCGAGAACGCCCGGCGCGCCGTGTCCCGGCCCGGCCAGAAAGATCATGTCGAGATCATATTTTTTGATGAGCCGATTCAGGTGCACATAGATGAACGACAAACCTGGGCTCGACCCCCAGTGCCCAAGCAACCGGTTCTTAATATGTTCCGGCCGCAGAGGTTCGGCGAGCAATGGATTCTCGAGCAGATAAATCATGCCCAAACTTAGATAATTGCAGGCGCGCCAGTAGATGTCGGTGGCGCGCAACTCGTCAGTCGTAAGGGGCTTTCCGGCAATGGTCGATCGGGTCTCCCCGTACGGACTAAGAAAAGATACTTCGGTGGCGGCGTTCGGAGCGAGGGTGCTCATGGAATGACTCCTGCGAATTCGCTATGACTGAAGTTTCTGGATGACGGGGCCCGCAGCCGTTTATTGATCTGGGCAGCGAGTCGCTAACCAAAATGTGAAAAAAAGCGTTTCCAGAATTCTACTCTTATCTGATTCACTTCTGGTTGCCGCGATTCTGGAACGGCCTCGAAATGCAAGCGGCGTGCGGCTCCGGGTGCTGGAGATCCCGCGTTTGGAATGAGGTCAAAATTGGTGGGACAGAGACGGCTCGCCCGCGCGAAATGATTGATTCGGAGCCGAGGCTGGCATAGTAGCTCCGTTGCGACAGCCGGACAATCCGGAAATAGGACTACCTTGAAATAGGACAACCCAGAAATGAAAATCCGGAGCGCGGATCCCCCTCCGCGCTCCGGCACCGGAAACCAGGAGACCAGTTTCCGGCGATGCTATCTGGCGGTGGAACCTCGCGCCTTATACGCCAGGTTCCCGCCGCGCTTCTCCGGCCACACTCTCCGAAGCGCATGGCCGTCCGCGCTCCGGAGTGAACCGCGCACACTCTCAATCGATGGTCGTCAATTGATGGTGAACGTCTTGGCCGCGCTGGTGCCGCCTCCCGGCGTCAGGTTAACGACCGTTACTGCCGCCGTGCCTGCCGTCTTGATGTCGGTGGCCGGCACGGTTGCGGTTAGTGTCGTGCTGCTCACATGGGTGGTGGCGAGCTTCACTCCCTTCCACTCAATGACGGAGCCAACGACGAAGTTGGTGCCCGTAGCAGTGAGAGTGAAAGCCGCGCCACCGTGCGTCGCTGAACTCGGTGAGATCGAGGTCAGCGTTGGCACGGGGTTGTCGACCACGAAGTTGGAGTTCCCGGATGTGCCGCCTCCGGGCGCAGGGCTGTTGACCGTGACTGCGAACGTTCCGCCTTTTGCAATATCGGTGGCCAGAATGGTTGCAGTCAGCTCGGTCGCACTGACAAAAGTTGTGGCCCGAGCCGATCCCGCCCATTTCACCACCGAAGTGCTGACAAAGTTCTTGCCCGTGACGGTGATCGTGAATCCAGCGCCGCCCGCGTTCGCTGTGTTGGGCGAGAGCGAAGTGATTGCCGGAATGGGATTGTCGATGACGAGCTGGACGGTTTGGGTGCCTGCCCCATCTTTGATAGTCAAGGTGGCTGTCTGCGCTCCGGCGACCGTCGGTTTGGCCGTCACGGTAATCGTGCAGTCGTGGCTTGGCAGGCGGCTCGCCCCGCAGTTGTTGGCTTTGGTGAAGTCGCCCGGATCGGTTCCTCCCAAGGTGAGGCTGGTAATCGCGAGAGCCGAGCTCTGGTTGTTAGTGAGAATGATGGTCTCAGCTTTGCTCGCCCCTACATTTACTGGCCCAAAGCTAACCAGCAGCGGTGAAACGCTCACCGGCTGCGTGCTGTTGAACATGATGGAAATAAAGCCGGGAACGAAGTTCCCAGTGTTCATCAGCGCTACGTCCGGCATGCCATCACCGTTAAAGTCGGCGATAGCGGCGCTGTCGGCTCCCCGGCCATTGTAAAAATCTTGCAAAGTAGTGAACGTGCCATCGCCCTTGCCCTCGAGTATCGCAGGGCCGGGAGGAAGGCCGTTCCCGTTGGTGTAGGGAATGACTACGTCGAGGTTTCCGTCTCCGTTGAGATCGGCAACCATTGGAACCTGCGGCCCGCTGAAATTCATGCAAACGGTCGGTGCCTCCGTAAACGTGCCATTACCGTTGCCCTCGAGGAAAGCGTAGCCGAGTGAAGAGACAGGGCAGCCGGGAATCTCGCCGGTGACCAGCAAGTCCGCTTTTCCGTCTTTGTTGAAATCCGCCGCGACGAGGTTGTACGGATAAAAGGACGGCGCGGTCTCGATGGGAGTCCCGAACGTGCCATCGCCGTTGCCAGGAAGCACATAGAGAGCCGCCGGCGAATTCACGTACGCCGTCGCCGCGATGTCGATCTTGCCGTCGCCGTTGAAGTCAGCAAAGGTCAGATAAACGCCGTAATGAAAGACGGAGGTGAGGCCGGTATTCAAGACTCCGGGATCATATGTCCCATTGCCTTTGTTCAGCAGCACGCTGATGGAGCCGTCGGCGTTGCCGGTGACGATGTCGAGCTTGCCGTCGCCGTTCACGTCGACCAGATAGATCACCTGCTCCTGCGCGGTTGAGCCTGTCGGATAGTAGGCGGCGGCCTTGAACTTTCCCGTCCCCAAGCCTTCCAGTACGGCGATGGTGTTGTTCTGGCACCCAGTAAAGGAAGCGTCCTGGAGCGCGGCAACAAGGTCGGCTTTGCCGTCGCCGTTTACGTCGCCGGTTGCAATCCACTCAACATAATTGTTCGCGCAACTGCCGGGAGTAAATAGAGAAGTCGCTCCCAGCACGCCGTGCGAACTGCCCAGGTTAATGCCGATCTTGCTGCTGTCGCCAATAATCGATTGCGCGATATCGGGGAATCCATCGCCGTTAAAGTCGGCGGCCACGATATTGTTCGCGGTAAGGCTGCCGTAGGCGTAAAGCTGGCTGGTCTCAAAGGTTCCGTCGCCGCGGCCCAGAGACACCGTGGTGGTATTGGAGCCGTTGGATGCCAGCAGGTCGGGCGTGCCGTCGGCGTTGAAATCGCCGATCACGACCAGAAAATTGCTGCAGTCGTTGCAAGCCTGGAGCGGATATTCGGGCCCAGTGGTGAAGGTCCCGTTGCCTTTGCCGTAAAACGTGAGGACGTCTCCAAGACCGTCAGGGATAATGATGTCGAGCTTCTTGTCATTGTTAATGTCGGCCAATACCACGTTGTTCGTGGGATTCACAGCAACGCTGCCGACCGTGCCGCTGACTTTGAAGGTGCCGCTTCCCTGGTTCAGATAGACAATGGCAGTGACGCTGCCGCCGGTGACGACCACGTCAGGTTTTTTGTCGCCGTTCACATCACCGATGGCGATGCCGGCGCCGGCATAAACACCGCTGATCGCGACTGGGTAGTACGTGGGCGTCCCAAATGTGCCATTGCCGGTGTTTAACAGAATGGTCATCCCGCTGCCCGTTGTGTCGTTGGATTGGAGAGCGAGATCGGGTTTGCCATCGCCGTTCAGATCGCCGACCGCCACAGAGCCGCAATTCCCAATCGCATCGGTGCATACCGTGGTGTTGGGCAACGGCGTCTGAAAAGTGCCATCCCCGTTCCCCAGGAAAATGAACACGCCGTTATACGGAGTCATGGCGACCAGGTCGAGTTTGCCGTCGCCGTTGACATCTTCCGCGACAATGCTATTCGGGCCGGGATTGGTGTTGCCGCTGGCCGCAGCGGGATAAGTGTTCGAGTATGTGAGGCTGCCAGTGCCATTACCGAGATAGATGTGGACTTCCGCGTTGCCGGTGTTGGCGCTCACCGCCCATATGGCAACATCGAGCAGGTGGTCGCCATTGAAGTCGCCCACGGCGATCGCTTCCAGAAAGACGTTCGATGCAGCGACATTGATCGTGATTGGCGTTTGAAATGTTCCGTCCCCGTTGCCCAACATCACGTCGAGATAGGAGCCCGAACCAAGGGTGACGACATCCAGCTTGCCGTCACCGTTGAAATCCCCGGTGGCGACGGCTACGGTCGAGTCGCTGCAGGGGTAAGGGTTGCAGTAGTCAGCAGCGAAGGTCGCGGGCGCTGGAAAAGCAATGGGAGAAGTTTGTGCTTGCACCGGAGTCACCACCCCGGCGCCTAGGACCGCAGCGGCGAGCACGCCGAGCAAGCGTACAATCATGCTCGAGCGCTGGTCGTGCCGAAAATTCGAATGCATTTTGAATCGTCTCCTGAGAGTGAAGTGCTTTTGTCTTGTGTTGCGGGGGACCTGGGTTGAATGCTGGGCGACTCTGACCCGGAACCCGGGCTCAGGTCAATGGTCTGGAAATAGCGAGGTGCTGGCGCGTGTATGGCGAAACAAGATTCGTATTTACAATTACTTACGCAATCTTATTGCCTGAAATGTCGCGGCCTGCGTGCCCCCTCGATCGGGCCATTCCACCGAGTTACGCGACGGTGGTAAACTACTGACTCCTTCCCCGCCGACCAATCCTTATGGTTTCCCCGCAGTCGCCGACGGCTCTCATTCGCTTTGGAGTGTTCGAGGCGGATATGCGCGCGGGCGAACTCAGGCGGAATGGCGTCAAAGTCAGGCTGCAAGACCTTCCCTTCCGAGCCCTAACCTTGTTGCTGAGCCGTCCCGGGGAAGTGATCACGCGCGAGGAATTTCGTCAGGCGCTCTGGCCCGCGGGCGTCTTTGTGGATTTCGAGCAGGGCATCAGCAGCGCCATTATGCGCCTGCGCGACGCTTTGGGTGACTCCGCCGACAATCCAATCTTTGTCGCGACCATCGAGCGCCGCGGCTACCGCTGGATTGGGCCCATCCATCTACCTGAGCCTGTTTCGCCAAAACCTGTTTCGGATGAAACGCAAGAAAAGGAATCGCCAAAAGAGCGTCTGATCCCCGTGTCACCGCTGCTGCCGGCAGAAGTTTCTCCGTGGCCGTGGAAAAAGATAGTTTTTGCACTTTCAGTGCTAGCGATACTTTTCGCGCTCTGGATTGTCTGGCCTGGCTTTCGCGACGCCAAGGCAAATCCAAAATCTGCCTCGGCCACGGCCCAAGGCCAGCACCAACCCGCCAATCGAGAGGCCGAAGAGTTTTATCTAAAAGGCCGCTTTTATTGGAACAAGCGTACGCCCGAGAGCCTGAATCAGGCTTTGGATGCCTTTACCCAGGCGATTGCGCACGATCCTAACTATTCCGACGCCTACGTTGGACTCGCCGATTCCTACAATCTGCTGCGAGAGTTCTCCACGATACCGGCGAATGAGGCCTATTTCAAAGCGTTTGCCGCTGCGAAAAAGGCGGTCGAGTTGGATCAGGAGTCTTCCGAGGCACATGCTTCGCTCGCGTTCGTAACATTTTTTGGAATGTGGGACGCTGCCGATGCCGAGAAGGAATTCCGCCGGGCCATTCAACTCGATCCGAATAACGTCAAAGCCCACCACTGGTACGCGACGTTTTTGAATACTCTTAATCGCCACGATGAATCTCTTACCGAGATCGAGCTGGCTCGCAAACTTGCGCCGGACTCGTCCTCCATTCTTGCCGACAAGGGCGCCCTGCTATGGGACGGGGGACATCGCGAAGCTGCGATACAGTTGCTGCAACAACTGGAGACCTCCGAGCCTGATTTCGTTTCGCCCCACCGTTACTTGAGATTTGCATATCTTGACACCGGCGACTATCCGAAGTACATCGCTGAGCTGAAAAAAGAGACGTTGCTGACCCGCGATGCGGCGCAATCCGCAGTGGCGGAGGCAGCGGCGAAAGGCTTTGCCCAGGGTGGCGAACGCGGCTTGTTCCGGGCGGAACTTTCCCAACAGCTGAAGCTTTATGAACAAGGCAAGTTGTCGCCCTATTTTCTAGCGCAGACGGACGCTCGGCTTGGCAACACGCGCGAAGCATTGAGGTACTTGACAACCGGCGTCCAATCGCACGACGAACAGATACTGAATCTTCCCAATGACCAGAGTTTCACCAGCCTGCACGGCAACCCAGCCTTCGAGCAGATACTTGCCAAAGCTGGTTTGCCGGGATCAACTGAACCGCCAAAAAGCGCTCCGGCGCGAACCATCGCGATGCGATATGGCTCCGATTTCGTCGCTCGCTGTCCTGCCCCTCGACGTGGGTCGAAATTGACCGGAACAAAAACCCGCACCCTTACATCGGGCGCGCCTCACTGCGATTCCAAAACCCTGTAACGATCGCTCCGGACAAGGCCGCTCCGGGGTTGACAGGTGCGCCTCGCCCTGCTTTTATCATTGTTCAAACCGGCATAAGTATTCAAACTGGCATAGGTCGAAGCCGGGCGGGGCTGTCAGTTCGTATTCATAGCCACCTGTCTTTCGAACCGCGCCGGGCCCATCGTAATTTCGGAGATCACATGAGGCTGAAATTGGTCTTGCTCGTGTCTTGTGCTTTGATGTTTTCTTCCCTCTCGTCGAGCGCGCAGGAGCGGGAGGCGCGGTGGTGGCTGACCACGCCAGACCGCACTTCTATCGTGGCCCTACAGTCGAACTCTCTGCACTTTAGTTCGGGGGCTGGTCAGGCGCCTCTGCTGACCGTGGACGACGCGCAGCATTTCCAGAGCATGGATGGTTTTGGATTTGCGCTGACGGGAGGAAGTGCGCAGCTATTGATGCGCATGAGTGCTCCGCAACGGGCGGCGCTGCTCAAAGAGCTATTTGCCACGGGAGCTGACGGCATCGGAGTGAGCTACCTGCGCGTGAGCATTGGAGCCTCCGATATGAACGAGCGCGTGTTCTCCTACGATGACCTGCCGCCAGGAGAGACCGACGTCGAGATGGCGAAGTTCAATCTGGGGCCGGACCTCGCGGACGTGATCCCCGTGCTGAAGGAGATTCTGTCGATACGGCCCGGAATCAAGATCCTGGGATCGCCGTGGTCGGCGCCGCCGTGGATGAAGACCAATGATGACGTGAAGGGTGGTGAGCTCAAACCGGAATACTACGACGCGTTCGCAAAGTATTTCGTCAAGTACATCGAAGGGATGCACGAGCAGGGGATCACGATCGATGCCATCACCATCGAGAATGAACCTCTGAATCCAAAGAACACACCCAGCATGGTGATGTTCGCGCCGGAACAAGACACGTTCATTGCGAAGCACCTGGGGCCCGCGTTCGAGAAGGCGGGGATTCGGACGAAGGTTTTGCTTTATGATCACAATCCGGATGTGCCTTCGTATCCGCTATCGATTCTGGGCGATCCGGCCGCGAGCAAGTATGTGGACGGAACGGCCTTTCACTTGTACGGTGGCGAAACGAGAGTCCTAACCGACGTGCATGACGCGTTTCCGAAAAAGAACGTCTACATGACCGAGCAGTCGGTGGGGCGGCGCAGCCCGGGCCCGCTTGGAATTGCCGAGCCGGTAAGGTCGGTAATGATTGGCGCGACACGGAACTGGAGCCGCAACGTGCTGCTGTGGAATCTGGCGGCCGATCCCCAGAACGGGCCGCACACCAATAACGGCGGCTGCACGGGATGTTCCGGCGCGATCATGATCGATGGAGATTCGGCAACCAAGAACGTCGCCTATTATGTGATGCAGCATTTTTCGCAATTCGTGCCGCCGGGTGCGGTGCGAATAGCTTCGAGTGAAACGGAACAGTTGGCGAGCGTCGCATTCCTGACTCCGGAGGGCAAGGTGGTGCTGGTGGTTTCAAACACGGGAAATTTTTCCAAGCCCTTTGCTGTGAAGTATCACGGCAAATTCTTTCAGGCTTCGCTGCCGGCGGAATCGGTGGGTACTTATGTCTGGTAGGCGTGCACTTCTCCAACTGAGCTGGATTGGACTTGCGGCGCTAGTGGCGGCGGCTCTGCCAGCGCTTGCCGCGAACACTGCGAAGAGCACGACGCCCGCGAAGCCGGACTTCGGACCGAACGTGCTGGTCTTCGATCCGTCAATGCCGTCGCAAGCAATCCAGAAGCAGATCGATGCGGTGTATGCGACGCTGCAGCACGACGAGTTTAGCTCGCAGCGGAAGGCATTGCTGTTTCTGCCCGGGAGCTACGCAGTCGACGTGCCCGTGGGTTTCTACACGGAAGTCATTGGTCTCGGCGCATCGCCCGACGCCACGCGGATTGCCGGGAACATGCACGCGGATGCAAATCACGAACATAACAACGCGACCACGACTTTCTGGAGAGCTGCGGAGGGAATTTCGATCGCGCCGACCGGCGGCACGATGCAGTGGGCGGTTTCGCAGGCGGTCTCGCTACGGCGCATGCATGTGCGCGGCGACGTGGTGCTGCACCAGCACAACGGCTGGGCCAGCGGCGGGTGGATGTCAGATTCGCTGGTGGATGGCAATGTCGGCTCCGGCAGCCAGCAGCAGTGGATCTCGCGAAACTGCGATTGGAAGAGTTGGACAGGATCGAACTGGAACATGGTGTTCGTCGGCGTGGTGCATCCGCCGGATGGCGCGTGGCCTTTGCCGCCATACACGACGGTCGCAAAAACGCCCGTCGTGCGCGAGAAGCCGTTTCTGCAGGTGAACGCTGCGGGCGAGTTCAGCGTTCGCGTTCCAGAGTTGCGCCACGACGCCGTGGGGATCACGTGGGGCGGCAGAGAAATGCACAGCGGAGAGACGCCGGGAGAAACCATTCCGATCACGCGGTTTTATATCGCGCGCCCGGATGTTGATACCGCGGAAACTATCAACGCACAGCTTGTTCAGGGAAAGAATCTGATTCTGACGCCGGGGATCTACGAACTCACTGGTCCGATTCGCGTGGAACGGTCACACACCGTGGTGCTGGGCCTTGGCTTCGCGACGCTGCGTCCGACGAAAGGTACGGCGGCGTTGACGACAGCCGATGCGGACGGCATCGACATTGCCGGGCTGCTCTTCGATGCCGGTACAACTGAATCTCCAGTGCTGCTGGAAGTGGGGCCGGAGGGAAGCCGGGCGCGCCATGCCAACGACCCGATCACTCTGCACGATGTTTTCTTCCGCGTCGGCGGCGCGGGCGTCGGCCGCACGAAGGTGAACCTGAAAATCAACAGCAACGACACGTTGGTGGATCATACCTGGATCTGGCGTGCGGACCACGGCGACGGCGTGGGCTGGGACTTGAATACCAGCGAAAACGGCCTGGTGGTGAACGGCAATCAAGTCACGATCTATGGTCTGTTTGTGGAGCACCATCAGAAATTCCAGGTTCTGTGGAACGGCAATGGCGGAAGAACATATTTCTATCAGTCTGAGATTCCTTACGATCCTCCGAATCAGCCGAGCTACACGAGCGCACCCGGCGTGAACGGATGGGCCTCGTACAAGGTGGCGGATGGAGTCACCAGCCACGAGGCCTGGGGTCTCGGAGTGTACAGCGTCTTTACTTATCCGAACGTGGTGCTGACCCGAGCGATCGAGACACCGAAGAGCGAGCAGGTGCGCTTCCACGACATCATCACGGTGGCGCTGGGTACCCTCGGCGAGATCAGCCATGTGATCAACGACGCGGGCGGGGCGACTTCAATTCATCCTCGCGTGACACCGAAAATGACGGACTTTCCCTGAGCCACTGTGCTATTCCAGAGCCTGCCCGGGGTTGCGGTCTGCCTCGAAAGTTAATTCGCTCCTGAGACTACGGTGAGAGTGACAGAATTCGCGCCGTAGCCGACGGAGAAGTGCTCCGCGGAATTGATGCTCAGGCCCTTGACAACCGAAAAAGTTCCGCTGACAGCGCTTCCGGTCACGACGGTGAAAGTGTCACCGATGGCGGGGGTGAATCCGTTGACGAGTTTGACACTCAAAGTGCCCGCCAGGCTAACGCCGTTGGAGACTGCGAGTTGGCTGTACTGCGTGCCGACGGTCATACCGCCGACGGCGAGGTTGAGCGCTCCGGTGGCCGTCTGTGTATACGTGCCAGAGACGGAGAGCTTCCCGGGTTTGGTTGCCGAATCGCCGACCGTGACAGTGCCACTGGAAATGACACCCGCGCCCACAGCGCCCTGGCCGAGCAGCGTACCTTTTTCAATATTCATAGGTGAGTTTACCGATAGGGCCCCGTCGACTTGTGTCGCGCCACTGGTCTGAGTGTAGCCTCCACCGACGGAGAGACTGCTGTCGGCGCCGACGGTAATCTTGCCCGCGTTCGTCAGGCCGGTGGTAGTGGCGAGCGCCTGGCCCTTCTGCAGTAACAGCACGCCCTTTGGGGCGTTGGCCGCGAGCGCGCCGAGGGCATTGTTGGAAGGAGACTCGTTAGAGATCTCGGCGGCAGCACCTTGCAGCGTGATGCTGGCGTCGTTGGTGGTAATCGCGTTTTGCAGCGTGAGCGCGCCGCTCACGACGTACGTGCCGCCGGTTAGCACACCGGCCGGTGAAAGATTGTTGAACGTGTTCTTGACCGTCATCGCCCGTCCAGGGTTCACGATCAACTTGCCGGTGTTGGTGAAGCCGGAAGCGTCGGGCACGATGAGCAGCGGACTCCCCTGATTGGCGAGGATCGTACCGGTATTAGTGATCGGCATGGGGTTCGAGTCACCGATGCTGCCCGAGCCTTCAATTGTGCTCTCATTGGTGAAAGAATTTCCCAGTCCTTCGAAGCATGTGTTCGGGTTCATGACCAGCTTGCCCGAACCGGTCAGCGTAGTGGGCAGGTTCAGTGTGATGCAGGCGTTTCCAAGGATGGTGATGGTCCCGGTATTGTTGATGGTTCCCTGGACCGCCAGCGCGTTGACGACGTTGAGTTTGCCGGCGTTGGTGGGGATGTTGACGGTTCCGTCCAATTCGCCGTTGTTGGCCTCGATCAAGCCAGTTCCGGCGGTAGTGAGAGTGCCTCCGTTGATGGAGCCGTGGAAGTTCTGGGTGAAGACGACGGTTGAGCTGGTGAGAGCTTCAATGGTGCCGCCCGCATTGTTGATGACGCTGTCGAGTTCAAGGGTTCCACCGTTACTGGCTTCGAGGAGAGAGGTATTGCCGGTTGTGCTGCCGGCGAGCGTGAGAGTGTTTCCTTTGCTGTCAGCGACGATTTGTCCCTGATTGGTGACTGGAAGTTCGTAGAGGGTGCCGTAGCCGTGAATCAGTTGCTGGTTGGTGAGAGCATCGCTCGTGCCGCCGGACGTGCGCAGGTTGGAAGTGCCGCTCATGAGGATTGACCCAGAGCCAGTGAGCGTAACGGGGCCGTTCATCGAGAGGGCAGCGGCGGAGGGAACCTGAATGACGCCGCTGTTTGTGATGGTGCCTTCGAGTGCGGCTGCGCTCACAAGCACCGTGCCGTTATTGGTCAGGCTGTTGAGAATCGCGTCGCCATTTGCCTGTATCACGCCCGTCCCGGCGGTGGTGATGGTGCCGCCCGTGAAAGTACTGCCGTCCATCTGGACAATCCCTCCGTTGAGCGCCTGGATAGTGCCGCCGGTATTTGTGTAAGTGATCGGAAAGCCTGTGGTGAGTTCCATGATGCCGCCGCTCGAGGCTTCCAAGGTTCCGGTATTGACGACGTTCGTGGGCTGCATGTAGAGCGTGCCGCTCACGGCGTTAATCGTGCTGTGGTTCACGAAAGCGAAGCCGCCGGAAAACGTGCCCTGGCCCTGGATGGCCTGCTCCACAATAAGAGTCGGGTTTCCGCTTCCGGTAAGGCGAAGGCACTTTGGGTGCGACCGCGGTGAAGTGGCTACCCTCGAGACGGTGAATGTAGCGGCTGTGAATCCCGGTCACCACATAAAGTGCGCCATCGATTCCTTCAAAGATAGAACGGATGTCCTCGGTTCTCAGGCCATCTTCATGTCCAAAGCTAACGAATCCGGCACGCTCGGTTTTTCTGTTCGCATTCCAAAGATTTCCGGCGCTGTCTTCCATGTTGAATCCCGAACCATTGGGATCGAACATGCGGAGTTGAATCCGGCCTTTCGCGTCGGTGACGATTTCCTGCGTTCCGCCTTCGTCTACCCAGAGGCGACCATCGGAAGTCTGAAATACCGTGCCTGCTTCGGGAGTCTGGCGATGCAGAGTCGCGTAGATGTGTTCGATGATGCGTCCGCCAGGCTGCGGATGACGAGACAAGAGAGCCAGTCCTTGGTGGGTACTCAGCCAAATCCTTCTGTAGCTGTCCTCCGTCATCGAGGTGATCCGGCCGCCGTTAAAGAGAAATGGATCCTTGAGGATATCGATCTTGCCATCGTGGCTGCGGCGCCAGAGTTCGGCGTGGCCATCACCTTGATAGTGGGCGATCCAGAGATTTCCCTCATGGTCCGCCAGAAAACCTTCGGCCTGATTCCCTTGCTGAACGGGAACGTCGGAACGCCGCAAAGACCAGGTTCCATTGGATCGTGTCAGGTTAAACACGCCGAAGTCGCCGGCCACCCATACAGTCCCCTCCGCGTCCTCCACCAGATCGGAAACTTTCCCGATTTCGTTTTCACCATAGGCGGCAAACATAGGATGGCCGTTGCTCGGCTTGGGATTGAACAGGGCTACTCCACGGGTGGTGCCTACCCAATACTCTCCATGCTTGGTTTCCAGAAACGTATTGACTACGCGGTCGGGCAAGCCCTGATCCACCCCATAATTTGTGAAGGTGTAGCCATCAAATCGTGAAAGGCCCTCGCGAGTGCAGAACCAGAGGAATCCGTGTGAGTCGCTCAGGCTGCAGTTGATCTGGTTGCTGGGAAGGCCGTCGGCGGTGGTGTAGATCTGCATCGGCTGCTTCTCGGCTAAGGCGAGAGCAGACAGGAGCAACAGAAACATCAAGACGGCGCCGGCGTGCAGAGACGTGGCGCACGGGGGTAAGTCTCGACGGTCGAGTCTGGCATGCAGCCCCAGGGCAGCTGCAAAGGAATTGTCTCGCTCGCTCTGCGTGAGGTTGCCTCCTAAGTGAGGACGTTGCCAAACCGATAGCCAGCCTCGCGTGAAAAAACTCGCGAGACATTCTAGTACGGTTTCGTGAATCGAGGCGACGCTTTTACGGACGAAGCAGAGGTGCTCAGATGGAGCTGTGGGTCCGTTGCTGCGGCAGCAATACGTCAGCCTCTGCCCGCATTCTGAGAGGAATCAGAGACTGCCCATTACCTTCGTAAGTGTTCAGAAACGCGATTGCGTCCGTAGTATTACACGTTAACGGCCAACGACTCCTTGGTTCGAATCTGCGGACAAATTGAAGACTCGCGCTGCCCAAAGTGAATACGAATCAGTCCGGACAAGTGTGTTCGGATGCGCCGCCGGGCCGTGCGCGAAAAACCACGGCTGGGCAATAAACTGCGGCGGAAGTCTACAGCCAGCAAGGTTCCAGTCCGCACGTTTTGAAGGCGGGCCTGTTTTGCAAGTCACCCCGGGAAAGGAATACATGCGCTCGCTAACAACGTTATTTGTGCTTCTGGTCGGTTTCATGGCAACAGGCTCGCTCGCCCTTGCTCAGGGCACGGAGTCCGCGAGCAGGGTCGATGCATCGGCCACTATGAGCGCCACCAGGGAAGAGGTCAACCAACTGCGCCGCGAACTCGCCGCGCAGCGCCAGACTATTGAAGAGCTGAAAGCCCTGGTCGAGAAGCTGGCCGAGACGAAGACTCGCCCCGCGGACAGCCCGGCGCAGATTCGGCCCATCTCTGACGCGCCTTCGGCTCAATCGAATTCTCTGCCAGCGAGTGCCCCCGCGGTGAGTGCTCGTACAGTCAGTGCTCCCGGCGCAGGAAGCGCTCGGCTGAAGAACGCAGTTTACGTGGAGGCCAATCCCGCAGCGGCGGCGGTCGTGGATCAAACTCCGATGGAGCAGAAAAAAGACATTCCACTCACCTCGGGCTGGAACGGAGAGCACTTCTTTATCAGAAGTCCCGACGGGCAGTTCAGCATCAACCCTTACGGTTATGTGAACACAGACTATCGAGCTTACAAAGGCGATGGCGCTCCCGCGGACACGTTCATGCTGCGCCAGGCCCGTTTTGGATTTCAAGGCAGCTACGGCTCGCACTTTGATTTCGCGCTGCTCTCCGATGCAGCCTCAACCACGGGTTCGGTCGTGCGCGACGTTTACCTCAACGTAAGGTTCCGGCCGGAATTGCAATTTCAGGCTGGTCAGTTCAAAGCTCCCTTCGCGCAGGAAACTGGAATTGGCGACACCAGCCTGGATTTCGTGGAGCGCGGATTTCAATCCATGCTGTATCCCTCGGCGGCCTCGGCGTACCGCAGTCCCGGTGTCGCGCTGCATGGCGACATTTCTGGTGGCATCGTGCAGTACTGGGTGGGAGCGTTCAACGGCAAGGGATATGCGCTGGCCAACACCACCAACCAGCCCGAAATCATTGGACGGCTGCGCTTTTATCCCTGGCGTAGGTCCAAAAGCGACTGGTTCCGGCAACTTGCCTTTGGCGGCTCCATCGACCACGCAGTATCGCGCGGTCTTTCCGGAGATCAGAGTTTCAATGCCACGCTGCCGGACGCCGCTTACACTTTCTTCCCGCAGTTCGCGATCAACGGCCCCATCGAGCGCTACAACGGCGAGTTCACTTACATCAAGTCGCGCTTCTCCCTGCGCGGCGAATATGACCAGCTCAATCAGTTCCGGCAAAATGTTGGCTCCGAACAGGCAGGAGGCCTCGGGTTCCTCAGTCTTCCGGGAATCACGGCCAAGGCCTGGGACATCAGCACAACCTATTTGCTCACGGGAGAAAAGCGGCCGGAGAACGGCACTCCCCGAGTCGGTCGTCCGCTGTTCGGCCCTGACACTCCGGGCGGACAGGGACGCGGATCAGGCGCGTGGGAACTGGCCTTCCGCTTCACCGGCATTCAGGCCAATGAGCCGCAGGCGGCCTTCCCGAACTACTACACGCAGGGCCTTGTCCCCGGATTCAACGAGCACACCGTGGAATACACCGCCGGGGTCAATTGGTACCCCAACTATTGGGTGAAGTATGTATTCAATCTTGGCGTCGATCAGTTGAAGCAACCCAGCACCATCGGTGCGGAGCCACAGAATTATTTCGTCGTGCTGCAGAGATTGCAATTCAGGTTCTAGAAGTCGCGGATAACAAAGCAGTCCACAAGTCTGCTAGAAGCCGGAGCTGGCGACCAGCCCCGCAACGGAATCGCAGGAGGAATTTGATGAGACCGAGGATTTTGCTACTCACTCTTCTCACCGCTCTATTTGTCGTCCTGAGCGGCTGTGGGAGTGCCCCCAATTGTCCGGTTTGCGGTACCACGTCCAACGGTAGCTACACTGTGATCGACGTTATCCCCGTGCCCGAACACAATCCCACCGGCGCACCGGGCGGTCCGTTCAACTCCTTCGATATCAGCTGGATCGATCCCGTGCGGCATTTGGACTACGTCTCCGACCGCATCGGCCTGGCCGTCGATGTGTTTGATACCAGGCAGAACATCGCGGTGAACGCGATTCAGGGCTCCAATGCAGTGGTCGATGCGGGTAATGGGGCGAGCCCGTGCCCGCAAACTGCCACGAACCCTCCGTTGGATATCATTCCGCCGATCGCGGATGTGTTTGGCAACTTCACCCGCTACGGATGCAGAACGGATATGACCGGGCTGGGAGGAGCGACCGCGCCCACCTTTCACCTGATCTCGGGTTTCGGGGCGAACCACAACTTTGGAGGATTTCCTGGCGCGCAATGCTGTGCGGCGCGAGGCAACGGCGTCAATCCCATGTCTGGCCCCGACGGCTTGCAGGTAACGCCCGATGGAAACTTCCTGTTTGCCGGGAACGGAAGCGCCCACATGGTGGTCTTCGACCTGACGACCATGAATCTGAGTGTGAATCCCCCCACGGCGCCTACGGTGTTGGCCACGATCCCTACGGGAGTCTCGGCCGACTACGACGGTCCTCTGGGCATCGCTCCGTGCATCGCTTCCTGGAGCGGAGAAGCCGGTTCCGCTGCCGATTGCGGAGATGATCGCGCCGACGAGCTGGCCTACAACCCCGCAGTCACAGCGGCCGACGGATCCACTCACCAGGTGGTAGCCATTATGAATGGCGATCCTGGATTGCCGTTCATAACATTCATCGATGTAAGTAATATCATCGGCAAAACCGGAACCCTGCAGCAACAGCATTGCTTGCCGATCGATCAGACCTCCGCCTATGGCCCCTACCCTCCGGGCGCCACTCCGGCCACTTATCCATTTCAGGGAACTGCAGAAACCTGGGTGGCGCCGGCCGCCGGCGCTTCGTTCAACCCGCCCAGTTGCATCATCGGACAAATTTATTACGATGGCGCGGGCGGCAACGCCTCGAGCGGAACTGGACTTAGTGCGGGCGTTTCGGTCGACAACGTTGGCGGAACTTTCCCCTGCCCCGATCCGTCGAATCCCCAAACTTTCGGAGGCGTATCCGGTTCGGCCGCTTCGATGATTCCGGGAGTCGGCGTCACTCCGGGCGGTGTCGCTTATACGATCCCCTGCCATCACGGGCCCATCGTCGATCAAACTCTCGGGACTTTTTGCAATCAGTCGACCCCTGGCTCAACCTGCAGCGGCGCCATATCGCCGGCCGGGATCGGCGCGATGGCGTGGAATCCGAACACCGGCCACCTGCTGCTGCCGAATTCGAATTCAATTGCCATCACCAACATCGGCAGCATCGATGAGATCGATCCCAGGGTCGGGAACAACACATGCGGCGGCCCTTGTGGGCCGGTTGTCGTCAACAGCTTCGTGATGCCGAATTGTATGCCGACCAGCATTGTTCAGGGACCAGGGAACAATTTCCTTGTGGGCTGCGCCGACCATGATGGCGAAGCCTTCCCCCCGAACGAGTATGTGATCGATGGAACGTCAGGCGCCATCCTCGCAACAATCCTAGACGTCGGTGGCGTCGACGAGGTTTGGTACAACCCCGGTGACAACCGCTATTACGTCTCGGCGCGCGACATGCCTGCTGGTCCAGTCCTGGGCATCATCGACGCTGGAAGCAATCTCTGGTTGACGAATGTGACGACCAACACTAACTCGCACAGTATCGCGGTCGACCCCAGCAACAATCATGCGTTTGTGCCCATGCAATCGGGGGGAATCTGCACCACACAGAGCGCCAACGGCTGTGTGGGAGTCATCGCGCAGCAGTAAAGTCGTACCCGAGGTGATTTATGTCATCCATTGCTATGCATAGAAAATCTGTTGCTCTAGCATGCGCCCTGGCGTTCTCGCTCCTCTGGCTCGCGATCACGCCGGCCAGAGCCGCGGAAAAGCCCGCAACCACGCCCACGGACGTTCCGGCCACTGTGATTGCGCATCTGCCATTACCGCAGGCGACCGGGAGCGAGATGCTCCTGCAAAAGGAAAACTCGAAGCAATACTTATACGTGCAGCAGGCTGCGAAGCAAGGTTTCATGATCATTGACGTGAGCAGGCCGGAACAGCCGAGCCTTTTGAAACGGACCGCGGAATTGAATCAGCCAACCGCCGGGGACCTGCAGATCGTAAGCCCCGATGTGGCCATCGCGGAAGCTCCGGAGAAGACGCTGGAAACGGTCACCAGCAGCAATCATCCTACTGAAACCGTTCGAGTCCTCGACCTAAGTGACGCGCGCAATCCGAAAACGCTGGAAACTTTCAGCAAGGTGACGAGCCTGCTCCCCGACTCGCGCCATGGTTTGATCTACCTGACTAACGATGAAGGCTTGTGGATTCTTCGCTACAACCGCCCCGCTCCGCTGGAACCGGCGAAGAAGAAACCGCCATGCGACTCTAATGCGGAGATTATGGCCATGCCCCCGGACTGCGACTGAGGCCCGCGCCCGACCACGCTGACGGTTTTACGGCCAGCGTCTAACGCTGCACGACTCACTTGACGTGCGTTTCCTGATAGTGCAGCTCCTTCCATTCTGCGCCGCGTTTCACCCAGAGTTCGCTGATATAGACCCTCGAGTAACGAACCTGCGACTTGGGCGGGAACTGCATCGTGCTTTCGTAGATGACAAATGAGGCATCGGGCCCCAGTGGAATCAGCTTGAGTCCCCAGATCGTATAGCTGAAAACATTTCCGTCCGCCAGTTCGTTCAAGGCTTGCAGCTTTGTCCGCTCGCCTCCGCCATCGACTTCAACGCCCTGGTAGTCGTCGTCCAGCAGGTCGGCGTATGTTTTCTTATCCTTGTTTTTCAGCGCGTCCCATTCCACTCGAATCTTCGCTGCGAACATATCTTTGAGATTGGAGTCGGTAGAGACAGCGAATTGAGGGGCTGCGCCGGCTTTGGCGGGCGTTGTGGGCTCTTGCGCCAGGCCAGCAGACGCCAGCCACGCGATGCAGATGAAGAGGAAGCAGGATCGCATGAATCCTCCGAAGCAGAATGCAGCGAATCTTATCAGGTTCGTCTTACGACGTTCGTCCGCACCGTTCTCTGATCTCTTGCTACCGGCTTTGTAAGTTCAAGGCCGCGCTGGCGATCTCCTGCAATGGCACGACGACATTCACGGCGCCGCGGGCAATGGCTTCCCGTGGCATGCCAAAGACGACGCAACTCGATTCGTCTTGCGCAATCGTTGTGGCGCCAGCCTCCTTCATTTCGCAGAGGCCCTGCGCTCCGTCGTCGCCCATGCCAGTCATAATCACACCCACCGCCTTCGAGCCTACGGAAATCGCCACCGAGCGAAAGAGCACATCCACACTGGGACGATGACGCGAGACCAGCGGCCCATCCGTGATCTGCACCACAAGCTCTTCGCCACTTCGATTGACCAGCATGTGCCGGTTGCCTGGAGCAATCAGCGCCCAACCGATTCGCAGCCGGTCGCCATCCTGCGCCTCCCGCACTTCGATCCCGCATTCGTCGTTCAAGCGATCAGCGAAGGCGCGGGTAAAGACTTCGGGCATGTGCTGCACGATTACAACTGGCGGACAGTCCTCGGGCAGAGCGGCCAGAAAAACACGCAGAGCTTCCGTTCCGCCGGTGGAAGCGCCCACCGCAATTACGGTCGTCGGCGCCGCTTCCGAGCAATAACTTCTTCGCGGCAGGACGGCATCCGCTGTGATTCGAGTGAAAGGTGCCGCACTCGGGCCTGGCCGGCGCTTAATCTGCGCTTGCGCTGCGCTCCACACCGCGTCGAGTAGGGTGACTGCCGATTCGTGGAGAAAATCGCGCACGCCCACCTTTGGCTTGGTGATCACTTCTATGGCGCCCTCTTCGAGCGCGCGCAATGCGAGTTCAGTGCCACGCGCGGCCAGGCCGGAGCAGACCACAACTGGCGTTGGCATTTCCGCCATGATTTTTCGAATGAAAGTCAGGCCGTCCATACGCGGCATCTCCAGGTCGGTAATCACTACGTCGGGAGATTCCTTTTGCATCTTTCCCCAGGCGATCAGTGGGTCCGCCGCCGCCCGGACAATGATCCTGCGGTCGGTGCCCAGGATGGCCTGCATCACCTGGCGAACCATCGCGGAGTCGTCCACGACGAGAACCCGCAGGTCGTTTCCATTCATGTGCGACAAACTCTTTGGACCTCCTGATCGGGGTAAAACGCGCTTTCAATCCCGGCCTTACAAATTGCTTTCGTTCCCCGTCTTTGTGTAGATGGTTGGCTCCAGGCTGCGCAACTGCGAGGACACGCTGTTCAAATTCTCGGCGTGGCCGACGAACAACACACCGTGGGGCGCGAGATGACGGACGAGTCTTTCGACCACTCTGCGTTTTGAATCCAGGTCAAAATAAATCAGAACATTGCGGCAGAAAATCGCGTCGAACGGGCCTTCGCCGAGATCGCACTCCTGGTTCAGGTTCACCCTCCGGAACTCGACCATCTGCTGGATTTCGATTTTCACCTTCATTTCGCCCTGCCGGTCGGCTACTCCCCGCAGCATAAAGCCATAGAGCAAATCCTTGGGCAACTCGGTCGACTTCGCGATTGGATAAATTCCCGCTCGCGCCTTCGCCAGCACGCGGTTTGAAATATCGGTAGCCAGAATTCGCACGTCCCAGCCTTCCGCCGTGGGAAGGTGCGTCGCCAGCAACATAGCCAGCGTGTAAGGTTCTTCTCCTGAAGCGCATCCGGCGCTCCAGATCCGCACTCGTTTGGACCGCAACCGCCGCTCGGCATCCTCCCGCCAGCGCGGAAACACTTCCTGCGTTATGAATTCGAACTGCCGGGGCTCGCGGAAAAAGCGGGTCTCATTGGTGGTAATCGCGTCGATCATGCGGGCGAGTTCCTCGTGCTGGTCAGTCCCGGCAACGCGTTCATAGTAAGTTTCCAGAGAACTGATCCCCAGCTCCCGCAATCGACGGAACAGCCGTCCGCACAGCAAGGCAGTTTTTGCGCTTCCCAGCCAAATGCCGGTTTCGGAGTAGATTAGCTTTTGGAAGTTTTGAAAAAGTGCAGGACTTACCGAGAGTTGCGGAGGCAACTCGGACATCGCGTCCACCGGGCTGGACGCAGCTAACTTCTTTCCGGCACCTGCGCCGGCGGACACGGCTACGCTCCCGCTTCGAAGTGTGAGTCCTTCGCCGGTGTATTCATCGTCGCATCGTCGGAGGACTCTTCGTTGGCGACGGACTCTGTAACTGCAAGCAGTTCGTCCGCCGAAAGCACTTTGTCAATGTTAAGAATCAGACAGAACTTCTTGCCCAGAGCTCCCATGCCCAGAAGGTATTCGGTCTTGACGCGGGTGCCGAAAGGCGGCGGCATTTCGATTTCTTTAGTGGAAAGTTCGATCACCTGACTCACCGAGTCCGCCAACACACCCATGGTCAAGTTCTCACCGTGGAACATGACTTCCGTGATGATGATGCAGGAAAACTTGGAAATGCTGCTGGCGGGCAATCCGAACTTCACGGCCAGATCGACGACAGGCACCACCTTACCGCGCAGGTTAGTGACTCCGCGGATCCACGCTGGAGTGTTCGGCACGGTCGTGACTGTGTCGTACTCCACGATCTCGCAAACTTTCACAATACTGATCGCGTATTCCTCGCCTGCCGTTAAGAAAGTAAGGTACTGCACCGCGCTGGCCGGGAATTGATTCTCTCCCTGTTGTGGCGCTCCCATCGTTTCGCTCCTCGTATTTCTGCCGTTAGCCATCGTCGAAATGCTCCGCGGATTTCACTGGGGGCCAAGCCGTTCTCACGTTCGCGCACTAGAACGGAGCGAAGTTCGTTTCCTCCGCTGTCTTGCCGCTCGACGGCTGACTCTGGCTCCGTTGCGCGGCCACGCTTCGAAACGCCGGGTGTATCGGCATCATCACGCGCTCCTGACCGTTGTCGTTGCCACGAGTGGCTCGCTCTCCCGCGACCCGGAAGAAAGTCATCAACTGCTGCAGCTGTTCGGACTGCGCTGCTAGTTCTTCCGCGGTACTCGAAAGCTCCTCGGCCGACGATGCGTTTCGCTGCGTGACGGTGTCTACTTGCGCCATGGCCTGGTTGATCTGCGTCACTCCGCTGGATTGTTCAGTCGAGGCGGCAGCCACATCCTGCACCAGTTCCGCAGTTTTCTTTATCGACGGAACCAGATCAGACAGCAGCTGACCGGAACGTTCGGCCACGCTGACGCTCTTGCCGGCTAGGCCGCCAATCTCTTGCGCAGCCAGTTGACTCCGCTCGGCTAGCTTTCGAACCTCGACCGCGACCACGGCAAAGCCCCGGCCTTGGTCGCCTGCGCGCGCGGCTTCGATCGCGGCGTTCAGCGCCAGCAGATTGGTTTGGTAGGCAATGTCCTCGATCACCGAAGTCTTGGCCGCAATCTGCTTCATGGCCTCGACCGTTTCTTTCACCGCATTGCCACTCTCTTCCGCCGAGAGTGCCCCCTTGGCCGCTGCCTGCTCGACTTGCCGGCTGTTGTCGGCATTGCCGGTGATCGATGCATTCATTTCTTCCAGGCTCGAACTCATTTCCTCCACCGAGGCCGCTTGCTCGCTGGTCCCCTGAGAAAGATTCTGGGCGGAAGCCGATACTTGCTGCGCCGCCGAAGCAACCGCGGCCGAACCTTCGCGAACGTCCCGGATGATGCCTGACAATCGACTGCTCATTTCCTGCATGGCGCGTTGCAATTGACCAGTCTCGGAAAGATTGGTGGCGAATATTTCTTTGGTCAAATCTCCGGCGGCAATCCGCTCCGCGTGCTTGACCGCCTGCTGAATCGGAATCGTAATACTCTTCGTTACGCTGATGGCCGTGAAAGTGGCCAGCACCAGAATGACGATCAGCAGCACGAATGCAACCCTGCGTCCTACGGCGTAAGCTTCCTGGCTTTCCTTCATGCTTTGCTCCATGGAGGCAGTCTGCAGGTCAATGAACTTCTGCCAGCTGGCGCGATACTTGTCGAGCGCAGGGATGACGTCTTCGCTCAACGCGGCCAGTGCTTGGTCCCGCTTCTTATCCAGCAACAACTTCTTGGCTTTTTGCCGGCCTATTTTGTAAGCGTCGCGATCCTGGTTGACGATTTCAAACAGGTCCCGTTCCTGGGAGGAGCTGAGGCTCTTTTCGATTTCCGCCACCTGCCCGCTGATCTCCTGGCTGATCGCGTCGTTCTGCTGGTTCAGCTTCTTTTCCTGGTCGGAATCCGTGGTCTCGAACAATTGAAAAGTGATCCGCGCATTGGTGATTGAGTTCTCAATGGTCTGGCGTGTCAGCTCCACGGTGTCGTAGCGCTTCTGCATGGTCGCCGACATATTGGAATTCAAGCGGCCGAGCCAGCTCAGTCCAAATCCGCACACCGCAATCACGCACAACAGGATGGCGCCGAACACCACACCCAGACGCGTGCCTATTTTCCGATCTTGCCAAGTCTTCATTGTTCTTCCGCCCTCATTGAAAGATTTCCTGTACAAGCGAATAGAATGATTCGCCTGAGCAACTTAAGATTGCGACTGTGAATTCGACTGCATAACTCCACGCATAAGACTAGGAACGTCGATGATTAACCCGACCCGACCGTCCCCCAGAACCGTCGACCCGGCGATTCCTGAAACTCCACGAAACGCCCTGCCCAGCGGTTTCACCACGGCCTGCATGCTGCCCAGCAATTCGTCTACTGCGATTCCGGCGTGAAACTCGTTGATCTTTACGACGACAATGTTCTCTCGCTTCGGAGCCGCGCCCGACACACTGAACACACGCCGCAAGCGGACGTAAGGAATCGCGGCTCCGCGCAGACTGAGGATCCCGCTAGCTTGCGGATTGCGCTGTTCCGCAGGCAATTCAGTGCACTCGGTCACATGCTCCAGAGGAACCACGAACGTCTCCTCACCAACCTTCACCGAAAAGCCGTCAATAATGGCGAGGGTCAACGGCAAGCGGATGCTGATTGTGCTCCCCTTTCCCGCCGTGCTCGCAATCTCCACTGTCCCACGCAACATGTCGATGTTGCGGCGAACCACGTCGAGCCCGACACCGCGGCCGGAAAGATCGGTGACCGATTCGGTCGTAGAAAATCCCGCCTGAAAAACCAAACCGTAAATCTCCTGATCGCGAATCTCGTCCTGCCCAGTGAACATCCCAAGGCGCTTGGCTTTGTCGAGAATCCGCGCGCGGTCAAAGCCCGCTCCATCGTCCTGCAGGGTCACAACAATGTTTCCGCCGCTATGAGCTGCCGTCAGCCGGACTACTCCACAAGCGTTCTTGCCCTGCTTTTCGCGTACGGCTGGATTCTCCAGCCCGTGATCCACCGCATTCCGCAACAAGTGCAGCAATGGATCTTTCAATTGTTCGAGAACCGTCGTGTCCACTTCAACGTCGCCTCCAATCACCTCGAGGCGAGCCATTTTTCCGTGGCTCTTCGCCAGGTCCCGCACCGCGCGTACAAACTGCCGAAACAGCGGGCCCACCGGGACCATGCGGATGCTCATCACCTCACTCTGCAGGTCCATGTACAAGCGCTCGGCTTCGCGATGCATTTCGAGGAGGGCGCGCCCCTGCGCGGTGCCAAGTTTCTCGATCATCTGGCGCAGCCGGCCCTCGGCAATCACAATTTCTCCGGTCAGATTCAACATGTGGTCCAGTTTGTCGACATCTGCCCGCAGCGTGCGGGGGCCCGTACTCGGCAGCGCATCCTGCTTCGCGGACGCGCTGGATTCTCCCGCGGCACCCTTGGGCCTCATGACTTTTGTTGACCGCGCTTCTACTTCTCGCGCGATTTCTTTTTTGAGGGCCTGTTGGGATCGAGTCAGTTCCTTGGAGCCAGTCGGGGTGGTCGAAACCGAAACCATGGCCCGCAGTTCATCCACAGCCTTCAGCACCAATGAAATCAAATCCGCGCTTGGCTGTAACCGTTGCTCGCGAAACACATCCAATAAGTCCTCGACGACGTGCGCGAACCCAGCCAGCTCCCCGAGTTGCAACGACGCTGCATTTCCCTTGAGGCTATGGGCCACGCGAAAAATGGTGTTCAGCAATTCCGGGTCGGACGGACTCGATTCCATCTGCACCAACGCCTGCTCCATTCCGTCCAGTCCTTCTTCCGACTCGACGAGGAACGACGCCAGAACTGCCTCGCGATCAAAGTCCGCTAAGTCCACCGTTCCTCCTCTCATCGGTCGGTGCATCCCATCAGAGACCGGCTTCTCACTTTTCGCGTGCCACTACACTTGGTCGAAATTCTTGATCGTGGTCACGCCATCCGCAATCTGAAAAATCAGACGGCGGCCGCGCTTCCCCGAAACATCCTTTTCCACGACAAGAATCCCCGCTGAGCGCAGAAACTCTTCGGCGAGTAAAACATTTCTTGTGCCCAGCGAGGTTGATGGGTTGGCGCCGAAGGCGCAGGATCCGCCAAAAATCTTGGCCTGCAAATTTCGAATTTCGCATCCCAAGGCAAGAATCTGCTTCAGCAGTTCCGGATTCGCGGAATTGCCGTACCGCAGACGATTCTCCCCTTCGCTCACTCCGTCCGGCAGGAGATAGTGGTTCATGCCTCCGGCTTTCTTGTTCCGGTCCCAGAGACAAACCGCCGCGCATGATCCGAGGATGGTGGAAATGACGATCGGCTCGCGGGTCGCGAACACCTGCCCCGGATAGAGAAAATGCCGCGGCTCCTTGGATTTTGCCGCGGACTCAAATCCGTTCATGAACTCCGCGGGCAATACCGCTGGATTGAACTTGGGGGAGTTCTCGCTCATGCGTTCATTCCTGGTTCCCCCGTCGCCGGCTTCAAATCAGCAGCCCGTCCGGACACGTTCGGTTCAGACACGCTCTCTGCAAACATGCTCGCTCCAAACAAGGGTGCGGCGGCCTCATCCGAAAGAAGCTGGAACAGCTCCAGATCGTGGCCGTCGAACGCGAGTTTCTGGGGAAGCAGTCTCAGGATTGCGAGTATGGCGACTGTTTGATTCGCGAAGCGGATCGGAATGAACGCCTGCGACTTCGGCAATGCCCCGGAATGTTCGCGAGCCGAGACCTCAACATGGTGTTCACCACGCATCACGCGCTGCGAGCCTGCATCTCCCAGGGCCGCGGCCAGGTCATAGCCTCTGAGGTCAATTCCGAAGGACCAAAAGACTTGAAAGTTTGAGGTGTTGCGATCCACTCGAAACAGGCCCAGTTCTTCAGAACCGAGAAACGTCGCGACGATCTCGCGCAGGCCGTCAAGGGCATCCTCCTGCCCGTTGCTCTCCACCAGCCTTTTGCGGGCCGCGCCCAGCCGCAGTTCGCTTGTCGAGCTGGCGGAAAGGCCAGATGCCTTATTTTTTTCTCGATTCATGAATCTCTTGTGCCTTCGCTTCACACAACGCGCAAAACTGTGTACGTTGGGTCGTCTACTCGCCCAGGTAGCTCTGCAACAAGGCGATCAGTTCGGCACTATCAATTGGCTTGGTGATGTAGTCATTACATCCACTTTGAAAGCCAGCTTCCATGTATGATTCTTCGCCGCGCGTGGTGACCAGCACGATCGGAATCTCGCGCGTGCTGGGCTGCTGCCGCATCATCTTGCAGGCCTCGAAGCCGTTCATATTGGGCATCACCACATCCATCAACACCAGGTCAGGACGCTCTTGTTGCGCTTTCGCAACCGCTTCCCGCCCGTCGCTGGCGGTTATGCATTGGTACGGCGTGCGACGTTCCAGAATTTCGCGCTCCATCATCAAGGCGGTCTTGGAATCGTCCACCACAAGGATCTTCTTTGACATGGTTCTCCTGGTCGATCCAATAGTTGTTAGGAAAGCGCGGGGCGGAAAGCCGCGATCTCGCAGTGGTGCCCTAAGCTAAATCTGGCTGCTGCTCCATTCGCGGCATCGAATGTAATTCGGTATGGTCCGCACTTGTCGAGACGAACGCTTTTCTGGCCGAGCCATCGGCCTTGAGCCAAGTCCTGGAAGAATTCTCGTTGGATGCTTGGGTCGCAGTGAGCGCCGTCGTCCAACAACTATTAACAATTCTTAACACAGCCGACTTGGCGCTCTGTAATTACGTCGGTAATTGGTGGGGAGAGGATAATGCCCGCAAGGGATGAGACCTTTGCTACACTGGCGCGCCGGCTAACACCTCGGTTCGCCTCCAGGAGACTGTCCAAATATCGGCCTATTCGGATCTCAAGGCTTGCACGGGATCGAGGCGTGACGCCCGCCAGGCAGGAACGATACATGCGACCGCTGCCACCGCGAGCAGCATTCCGGCAACTGCGGCATAAACTGACGGATCGATCGGCTTGATCTCATAGAGTAAGTCGCGCATTAGCTGGCCGGCTTCCAGGCTGGCTGCAAGTCCTGCGACAAGGCCGAATATCGCGGGCCGCATTCCATCCAGCAACATCTTCCCCATGACTTGTTCGCGCTGTGCGCCCAGCGCGACGCGGATGCCGATTTCGGTAGTCCGCTGCGCTGCGATGTACGACATCACGCCGAAAAGGCCCACGGCGGCAAGAACCAGCGACAGGACGGCAAAACCCACGAGCAGCGCGGCGTTGAAGCTCTGATCTACGGTCGATTTGCCAAGCAACTGGTTCATGGTGAGCACATCGGAGACGGGCAGATCGTGGTCCATCTCCGAGACAATGCGCTGTACCGGAAGAGCGAACTGCTCCAGATTATGGCCGGGGTTGTGGCCGGAGCGGATCACAAGCGTGCCGACGTTCTCGACGCCGGCATCCAGCGGATAATATTGCACCGGCCGCGGCGCTTCGCCGATGGCGTAGCGGGCGTCGCCCACAATCCCCACAACGGCGAAATCTTTCCCGCGAACGTGAATGTGCCGGTCCAGCGGGTCTTCGCCCGGGAAAAACTGTTCGGCGAAGGATTGGCTGATCATGACTTCGTTGGCTGCATCCAAACGCTTCGCGGCATCAAATGTGCGTCCGCGCAAAATGGGAATGCCCATCGCGTTAAAGTATTTAGGATCAGCCCAGCGACTTAAAGCAAACTGACCGCTGCCCTGCGGCAACGGCGGATGCTCCACGATGGTGAAGCTCCAGTCCATCTGATAGCCTTGCCCAGGGACAGTCGTCGCAAAGCCCGCCGCGTCCACTCCGGGCAGAGCGCGCACACGATCGAGCAGCGCGTCGTAGAAGTTGGCTCGCTGCGCTGGTGTCGCATAGCGGGCATCGGGGATGCCCAGATGCATCGTGATCACATCTTGCGTGAGGCAACCCATGTCGGCAGAGCGCAGCCGTTCATAGCTCTTGAGCAAGAGTCCGGCGCCAATGAGCAGGATCACAGTCAGCCCCACTTCGAGCGTAAGCAGCACCTTGCGCAGCCTGGCCCTCACGTTGCCCCCGCTTACCGAACGCGATGTCTCATGCAGCGCGCCGAGAATGCGCTTGTCGCTGCTGCTGAAGGCAGCGACGAGTCCTGAAAACAGTGCGCATAGCAAGACAACGCCCACCGTGAACGTCGCCACCACTCCGTCAATGTGGATGGATTCGACGCGGCTCATGTCGTCGCGAGTTTGCGTCAGCCAATGAAGAGCGACGAAGGCCAGCAAAAGTCCCAGCGCGCCGCCCGAGGCCGAGAGCATCAGGCATTCCATCAGCCGCTCGCCGATCAGACGCAGCCAGCCCCCGCCCAGCGCGGTGCGGATTGCCAGCTCTTTGCGCCGTGCCGCCGCGCGCGCCACCAGCAGATTGGCCACGTTCAGGCATGCGATCAGCAGCAGGCAGCAAGTCGCCTCCAGCAGCAAGTAGAGCGGCTTCTTGATTTCGCCAACTATATGCTCCAGCAGAGGACGGCTGCTGGCGCTCCGAAATACGAATGGATCATTGAGGTGCTCATTGTGAATGCGCTGGGAGATGACGCTGAGATCGGCCACGCCCTGTGACTCGCTGACTCCCGGTTTCAGCCGCCCTACAACGCGAAACATGTGATTGCTGAACGAGGTCATCTCGTCTTCGGGCTTGTCGTGATAAACCGGGGTCCATAGCTGGGTGGAGGAGTCGGGAAAATCGAACCAGGCGGGCATAACGCCGATAACAGTGTACGGTTGCGCGTCGAGAAAGATCGTCTGGTTCAGCATGCCGGGGTCGCCGCCGAAGCGCCGCTTCCACAGACCCCAACTCAGCAATACCGTGCCGTTGGCTCCCGGACTGTCATCGGCCTGCGCAAAATCGCGGCCCAGCGCCGGCTGTACGCCCAGCGTGCGCAGCATGTTCCAGGAAAACAACGCACTGTTCAATTTCTCCGGCAATTGCCCGCCCGAACCAGAAAGCCCGACCCGAATCCCCTTCGCGAGCGCGAGACTGCTGTAGCTGCGATTCTGGTTCCTCCACTCCGCGTACATGCCGCCCGAGACGACGTTGAAAGCGGTCGTCTCGCCTCCAAGAAGACCCGCCTCATAGAGCATCGCGAGGCGATCCGGATCTTGGAATGGCAAAGGCTTCAGCAAAACGCCACGCACCACAGTGAACAAGGCGACATTGGCACCGATGCCCAGCGCCATTACCAAAATAGCGATCACAGTGAAGCCAGGCGTGCGACGAAGCGTGCGCAGACTAAACCGAAAGTCGCGGACCAGAGATTCAAGCCAGTTCCACCACCAGACGGAGAGAGTCTGTTCACGAATCAGAGCCGGATTGCCAAAGGCTCGCAAAGCCGCGTAATGAGCCTCTTCCTTCGAAATGCCAGCGTCCCGTTGTTCCTCTTCCTCCAACTCCAGGTCGGAACGCAGCTCTCGCTCCACGTCTTCATCTCTGTTCTTGCTCTGCCATCGGATCATCTGCCACCAGCTCATGTCAACTCTCCTCGGCGGCGGGCCACATCACGCGCGCTACAGCTTCGGCCATCTGCTTCCACTGCGATTCTTCGGCCACGAGTTGTTTCCTGCCTTTAGGAGTCAGCCGGTAGTATTTGAATTCCCGATTCTTGTCCGGCGCAGTCTCCCATTTCGAGGCAACCCATCCCCGCTTCTCCAGACGATGCAAAGCCGGGTAGAGCGACCCATGCTGCATCTGCAGAAAGTCATTCGTGGTCCGCTGAATGTGCTTCCCGATCTGATGGCCATGAGCCGGCCCGTAGAGAAGCGTCCTCAGGATGAGCATGTCCAGTGTTCCCTGCAGAACCCCGACCCGCTGCTGCACTGGCTTCGCCATGGAAGACATTCTACCCTCAAATCAGGCGGTAATACTAGGTGCCATCAGCCCAAAGCCTCAGAGCCAGGCGGCTGCCCCGAGCCCCGCACTCCGAGCGGACGCATTCCGAAAAAAGAGTCCTGACCATCGAACAAGTCATCTGTGTTTGTAAGCTGATCGGCTCGGAGCAGACCCCATGGCAGCCAGTCCAAACTTTGCGGCGACCCCGCTTTCCTCAAACCCCCGCGCGCTTGGCCTCGATCAGGTTGAGGATCTCCTGAAGCTGCAAAAGGCCGCTCAGAAAATCAGCTCGATCCTTGACCTCGAACAGCTCGTTGATAAAGTCGTGAACGAGATCGCCCGTTCCTTCGGCTGTCTTGATTCCGATATCTACCTGCACCACGAAGAGCGTGGCGAACTGGCGTTGGTGTGTGCCCATGGCTGCGCCGGCTGCGAGCTCCACGGCCCCGGCCACAGTCTAAAGATTGGCAAAGGCATGGTTGGATACGTCGCATCTACCGGCCAGATGCGCTATGCCCCCGATGTGCGACAGGATCCTTATTACATCGGCTGCGAAGAATCCACGCTCTCAGAAGTTGCGATTCCCCTCCATGTGGAAGGGCAGTTGGTGGGAGTATTCACCGCCTCTCACAACGAATTGAACGCCTTCGACCCCTGCCAGTTGCGGCTGCTCCAGGCGCTGTGCAGCGATGTGGCAGTCGCGGTCCACAACGCTCGCCGATTTCAGAAAGTACAGCGGCAACGGGAGCAAATGACTCACGAAGCTCGAGAGGCCCGCCTGATTCAGCAGGCACTTCTTCCGAAGGGGTCTCCCTCCATTCCTGGGTTTGCGGTGTCCGGTCTTTCCATTCCCGTGGGAGCTGTGGGCGGCGACTGGTACGATTTCATCCCCATGGATAAAGGCCGCTGGGGACTGGTACTGGCTGACGTTTCCGGCAAGGGAACCGCCGCGGCGCTGCTCATGTCCGCTACCCGCGGCATCTTGCGATCACTGGCCGAGGCCGCCTGCTCTCCGGGAGAAGTGCTGACGAAGCTGAATCGCCTTCTGGTCGAGGACTTTCCCGCCGGCCGTTTTGTGACCATGGTATATGCCGTGCTTGATCCCGCTACGCGGACTCTGACCTTCGCCAACGCGGGTCACCCACACCCGATGTTGGTGATGGGTGGTTCGGCCCGATTCCTCGACGTCGAGCGAGGAACCCCTCTGGGGCTGGCGCCGTGCGATTTCTCGGAAGTGGAAGTGGAACTTCCCATCGGCTCTCGCCTGGTGCTTTACAGTGACGGAATTACGGAGGCGGAAAATCAAGCCGACGAAGAGTACGGCCGAGTGGGGCTACAGGAGCATTTCCTGCGAACAGACGGCGCTTCCACCGAAAGCCTTCTCGATGACGTACGCTTGTTCGCCAACGGTTCCGACCTGCGCGATGACGCCAGCGTCATTCTGGTGAAGGGTTAGCCGAGTCGCAGCATTCAGCTCGCGTTTGGGAGACAAGATCCTCTCTGCGTATAGTTATGTTTCAGGGCCGGCTAACGCTTTGCGAATCCTGGGAGAATTCTGTTATGGCAAAACATTTTCGACCACGCCTCCTCCGACTCGTTGTGACGGGTGCGTTCGCCCTTCTACCTTGTGTGTATCAGTCACCGGCGGAAACCCGGCATGATCTTCATCAGCGCAAGATTTTCGGTGGCTACTTCGAAGAATGGAGCGTCAATTACGCCGGCTACAACATCGCCGATTTGCAGAAGAACGGCGTGGCCGCTGAATTAACCCATTTGATCTACGCCTTCGGCAATGTAACCCCGACCGCTCCTCCGGCTTGCGCCATCGCCGATCCCGTGGCCGCTTACCAGAATTCGAGTGTACCGACTGTGAACGGCAAACCTTACGCAGCGCCGCTTTATGGAAACTTTGGCGCGATCCAGCAACTGAAAGAGCTTCATCCCAATCTGAAAGTATTGATCTCGTTGGGAGGACAAGCGGGCGACGTTACCGGTTTCGTGACCGCCGCAGCCACTCCGGCCGGCCGTGCTGCGCTCGCCTCTTCGTGCATTGACTTATTTGTGAAGGGCAATATCGCCTCAGGGATTACCGCTCCCGGCTTGTTTGACGGCTTCAACATCGATTGGGAGTTTCCCGGCCCGACCGACAAGCAGAACTTCACCGCTCTGCTAAAGGAGTTCCGCACCCAACTCAACGGTTTGGCGAAAACCACCGGCAAGAAATACGTCTTGACGTTTGATTCGCCAGCCAACCCGAAGAAATATGTGAACATCGACCTGAAGGCCGCGGCCGCGCAGGTGGATTTCCTCACCATTGACGGGTATGACTACGCTGGAACCTGGGACAAGCAGACCAACGAATCATCTTCTCTCTATGACACTGACGCGGACCCTGTGCATGCCGACGCCCGTTCCATTGACGCGACCGTGAAAGCCTATCTTCAGGCTGGAGTGCCGGCGGCCAAGTACACCATGGGTCTACCGTTGTATGCAGTGGGATGGAGCGGCGTCCCCAACGCAAACCATGGTTTGTACCAGAACCTGACCGGACCTTCCCCAGTACTCCTGACCGATGGATCGGGGCCTTGCCCGAATCCAGACAAGGCCCATGCTTCGCCCGGTTGTGACACGATCTTGACCCCTGGCTTTTCTACCTATTCCACCATCGAGAGCCTCACCAACAAGTTCGGTTTTAGCCCCTGGTACGATTCAGCCCGAGTCGGAGCTACGCTCTACAATCCATCGACGGGAATCTTCTACACCTACGATGATTCTGCCGCGGTGGCAGCTAAAACGGCCTACATCAAGAAGAAGAAACTCGGCGGCGCCTACGTGTGGGCGTTGAACGACGACGATGCCAGCGCATCCCTGACCAAAGCGATTGCTGCCGGCCTGAAGTGAGTCGGGATATGAGTTAATCAAAATCGAGTCGCTGATGTTGAGAATGTTTTGGTTGCCGCTGCTGCGCTGATTTCAACAGCGACTGCCACGAACCCGGTTGAGCGACGATAGCAATCTACGAACCAGCCTTTCGCATCTAGTTCGTTTTCCGTAACACGATCCAGAGAAATTCCCGTTTTTCCACAGCGTTAAAGCCAGCCCACACCAACCATCACGCGGCCTATGCTTTCTATTACTTACTGGACTCGTAAGAGTTCGTCTGTTCGGATTGCGCAACAGGACAGAGGTTTTCTTTTCGTTCCACTCCCGATGCGATTAGGCTTGCGTGCACTAAATGCTATAGAGCAGACGGCGATGACTGATGGTCGAATAGCGCGAATAATGGGTATGAATGAGGAATAAAATTCATAAGTGCTATATATGAGTAAAAACCTCCCCCAAGCTGCCCGGCGCGGCCCCCGCCCGGGCTTACCTTTCCCTCGCTCACCCAAAACCGCGGGCGGATCGCGCTGGCAGGCATCCGCCGAACTTCGACCGAACTTCCACCGAACTTCCTCCACTGAACCCGAGGAGCAAACGAAACATTAAGGAGCATCCCGATGAGTCCAGTCTGTAAGCGAATTCTTACTCTGATTGCGGCCTCGTTGTTGGCGCCATTGGCGCTCATGGCCCAAACCCTCACCCTCAGCCCGGCAAGCAACAACTTTGGCAGCACACCGGTCGGGACAGGCACCGCGTGGTTTACTTTCACTCTCTCCAACGGCAATAGCTCGGCCGTAAGCATCAGCAATGTCACCGTCAGCGGCCCTTTCGTCGTATCCAGCAATTGCACATCCTCGGTGGCCGCCAACAGTTCGTGTCCCATCTATGTGTATTTCGCCCCAACTGCCTCAGGCGCGGCCAGCGGCACGTTGACCGTGACCGACGCCGCCTCGAATAGTCCGCAGACCGCTGCCCTCAGCGGAACTGGCGGAAGCGGCGGCAGTTGTACAACCACCCCCAGCGCGCCCACAGGATTAGCGGCCAGTGGCACAACCAGTTCCGGCACGAACCTGAGTTGGACCGCGGATACTCCTCCCACAAACTGTACGATCAGTAGCTACACCGTTTTAAAGAACGGAACCTCGATTGGGACCGCGACCGGCACATCGTTTACTGTGACCGGACTTACAGCTTCCACCTCATACAGCTTTACGGTCGAGGCGACGGACAGTAACGGCACCTCCGGCCCAAGCTCAGCGGTGAATGTGACGACGCTGGCCAACAGTTGCACGACCAAGCCCAGTGCGCCGACCGGATTGGCGGCCAGTGGCACAACCAGTTCGGGCACGAATCTGAGTTGGACCGCGGATTCAGCTCCTGCAAACTGCACCATCAGCAGCTATACGGTATTGCAGAATGGAGCTTCGATTGGAACTGCAACCGGCACCTCATTCGCGGTGAGCGGTTTAGCAGCTTCCACCTCTTACAGCTTCACGGTTGAGGCAACGGACGCAGCCGGCACCTCAGCCGCGAGTTCTGCCTTGAATGTCACGACTCTCGCTGGAGGCGGCGGCTCCTGCGCCACGGCCTGGAACTCGACCGCTGTCTACACCGCGGGCATGACGGCAAGCGTGGGCGGAGAAAACTACGTCGCCAACTTCTGGACGCAGGGCAACAATCCCTCCACCAACAACGGTGGCTCCGGCAGCGGCGAACCCTGGACTGCGACGGGGGCGTGTTCCTCTTGCTCGTCCGCGCCAGCGGTTCCGACTGGATTGGCGGCCTCCGGCACCACCAGTTCCGGCACAAACCTGAACTGGAACGCCGTCACTCCTCCCGCAGGATGCAGCGTGAGCTACAAAGTCCTGCAGAGTTCAACCGTGATCGCAACTCCGACGACGACGTCCGATGCCGTAAATGGCCTCAATCCGTCGACCACCTATAGCTTCTCGGTAGAAGCGACGGACTCAGCCGGTACCTCAGCGGCAAGTTCGGCAATCAATGTCACGACTCTAGCCAGCACATGCACAACTAAGCCGAGCACGCCAACGGGATTGGCAGCTTCCGGCACGACCGATTCCTCTACAAACCTGGCTTGGAACGCGGTCAGTCCTCCGAGTGGATGCACGATCAGCTATTCAATCACGGGAGGGCCTTCGACTCTCACCACCAGCTCGACATCCGACACCGAGGGCGGACTGACGCCTTCGACCAGTTACACCTTCTCGCTAACAGCCACCGACTTTGCCGGCTCATCGTCTGCAACGACAGTGACTGTGAAGACGTCTGCCCTGAGCAATCTCTTCGTAGGCGGATGGTATGAAGAGTGGGGCACTTACTATGCCAATGCAAACGTTGCGGACCTGCAAAGCAATGGCGTAGCCGGCGTCCTCACGCACCTCATTTACGCCTTTGCCAAGCCAATCGCGAACGGCAGCAACGTGAATTGCGCACTCTCTGACACGTATGCCGACTACCAGAAGGTCGTCCCGCAGGTGCCAGGCGCTACTCCGGCCGTAGCTCCGCTGCAAGGAAACTTCGGCGCTCTCGTGCAACTCAAACAACTCCACCCCAACCTGAAAGTGTTGATCTCAATCGGCGGCTGGAATCCACCAACCTTCAACACGCTCTTCGACCAGGCGGCCAGCACGGAGGCGCAACGCCAGGCGTTCGTCAGTTCGTGCATCAGCACCTTCATCCAGGGCAATATC
>Ga0210383_10000079_pt1 | contig 103846 bp, 106 predicted proteins | sample IncBWC14OmetaG_FD_160072 | JGI IMG/M metagenome (GOLD analysis project Ga0210383, IMG submission 160072) | Forest soil microbial communities from Barre Woods Harvard Forest LTER site, Petersham, Massachusetts, United States - Inc-BW-C-14-O ...
GCGCAAGAATGATCCGATGCCCTTTCCCGGCGATGCGCCGCAGCAAGCGGGTCAAAATCCGCAAGATCAGGACAAGACTGCTCCGCCGCCGATGCCTCCGGTGGAGACGATTCCCTCGGGCAGGCCGCCTAGAAATCAGATTGCCGACGAAGGTCTCTATACATTGAAGAGTACGGTAAACGCCGTCCAGATTCCGGTGATGGTGAAGACTCCTGACGGGCGCCGCGTCGATGGCCTGCTTCCCAAGGATTTCACCGTGATGGAAAATGGCAAGAAGCAGACCCTGACTTACTTCACCAGCGATCCCTTTCAGCTCTCGGTGGCGATTGTGCTCGACACCGGGATGGCCGATGTGGCCTTGCAGAAAGTAAACCAAACTTATTCGGCTCTGGCAGGGGCCTTCAGTCCCTACGATGAGGTTGCGCTTTATACCTACAGCAGCACGGTGAGCCAGGCTACTGATTTCGTAACCCGGCCCGAGAGATTGACAGCAGCACTGCAGGAGATGAAAGAGGTTCGCGGGCGCGAGAATGGTCCGCCGGTGCTGGGTGGTCCGTTAGGGCCGGGAGGCCCTACGGTGAATGGAGCGCCACCCGGGGGGCCGATTATTGCGCCGGTCTACACGCCGGCTCGCGAATATCACGTTTTGAACGACGCCATTCTGCAGGCGGCGGTGGACTTGAGCAGGCGCCCGCCCGACCGCAGGAAAGTGATCTTTGTCATCAGCGATGGCCGGGAAATGGGCAGCAAAGCCAGTTACAAGGGCGTGCTGCACCTGCTTCAGAGCCGCAATATTCAGGTGAGAGCAGTGCTGATCGACAGCGGCGCGTTGCCGGTTTTCAAGCAACTGGAAAGGTTCCACCTGCCAGACCAGGGCCGTGACAATCTGCTGACGAGGTACGTGAAGGCGACCTGCGGCGCCGAGCCTCTGGCTGAACTCTCTCGCAACGCCATCGAGAACGCGTATGCGGAAATCACTTCGGAGGCGCGGAACCAATACACGCTGGGATATAACGCCCAGGCCACAACCGGCAATTCGGCCTACCGGAGCATCGAAGTGCTGGTGGACAAAAGAGGGCTGAAAGTCGCCGCCAAAGACGGTTATTTCGCAGTTCCGACGGCTCGTTAAGCGCTTTGCCGCCCCTCTCACTCGCGGAGTGGCACCTCCCGGTAGGCGGGGGGTCACGTGAGTAACCTGCGTCCGGCGCCTTCCGTATGATATAAAGACCGCGAGCCTCCATAAGGACAAAAGTGTGTGCGGCCGCCCGCGAGGGTTTGCCGCATTTGAGGAAAGCCTTGAGTTTCATTAACTTCGCAGCGCGTGAGATCAATTGCAAGATCGTGTACTACGGCGCCGGACTCGGCGGCAAGACCACGAACTTGCAGGTGATCTACCAGAAAACTGCGGACCAGCAAAAAGGCAAGATGATCTCGCTCGCTACCGAAACCGAGCGTACGTTGTTCTTCGATTTCCTGCCGCTCGACCTCGGCTCGGTGCGCGGCTTCAAGACTCGCATCCACCTTTACACTGTGCCTGGGCAGGTCTTTTATGATGCCAGCCGCAAGCTGATTCTGCGGGGCGTTGACGGCATTGTCTTCGTCGCCGACTCGCAGGAACAGCGCATGGACGCCAACGTCGAGGCGCTCGACAACCTGATGTCGAACCTGAAGGAACACGGCTACGACTTCAACAAGATCCCCTACGTGCTGCAGTTGAACAAGCGCGACCTACCCAACATTCTTCCCGTCGATCTGCTGGCCACCGAACTGCGCAAGAAAAATGAAGCCATCGTGGAAGCGGTTGCCTTCCAGGGCGTGGGCGTTTTTGAAACGCTGAAGGAAATTGCCAAGCAGGTGTTGACGGAGTTGAAAGCGGGCGGGTAGGGCAGTTCTCAGTTTCACGTCCTCAGTTCCGCACGCATTTCCGCAATTACCAACGTAAGCTGCGTCTGCCATTGCGTTTCGCTAGCCTGAACGCTGGGAGGTGTGTGCCAGCCTGCCCGCGGACTCCACAGGTGATCTTTTCTGCATTCTTATTGATACTTTCTTCGATCCGTCGCTCGCCGAACCCAAACGCATTTCTGCTCTGGTGCGTGGTCGGCTTCTGCGCCGGAATTGGGCTTTTCATTTACGGATTCCGGCTGCTGCAGCGCCGCCGCCTGATTCTGGACACTCCGTTCTCGAAGATTCGCAGCGCGGCCATGGGAATGGTTGAAGTCAGCGGACAAGCTGTGGGCCCTTACACGATGGTCGCGCCCATCACAGCGCGGCCTTGCTATTACTACCGCACGCAGGTCTGGGAATGGAAACAGAGTGGCAAGAATAAACAGTGGGTCAAAGTCGCCGGCGAATCCATGCACGTGCCTTTCTTCGTCGACGACAATACTGGACGCCTGCTGATCGATCCGCGCGGCGCCGATCTCGATCTGCATCACGATTTCGAACAGGAATTCTGCGATTCGTTTTTCACCACGAAAGAGCCGGCTCCCGCGAATGTGCACAGTTTCCTGGCGCGCCACGGGGTTGCTACCAGCAACAAAATCAAAGTCGAGGAATGCTGCATCAAGCCCAAGAATTCGTTGTTTATTCTGGGCACGCTGGGCGAAAATCCGGGCATCGATGTCGGACCGCAGCCGATTCAGGACGATGACGCGAATTCGATCTCGGCCCGAGGATTTTCCCTGTCGTTTAATTCGCGCTCGTTTTCGCTGCGAAGTGGCGCGGAAGATTTCCACACCGAGCCCTTGCGCAATTCTCGCGTTGAAGTGATTCGCCTTACTCCTGAAGACGGGCCGGGGAAGATTTCGGACATGAATCAGCAACAAAAGATCGCTGCCGCCCTGCTGAGGGCCGGCGTCGCGAGTCCACAAGCCTGGACGGCGGCGGGAGTTTCTGCCACCGGCGCAGCACCACCTGGCGGTGTGCAGGTTCTCGCGGACCCGACTACGGCGTCTCCCGGTGTAGGTGGTAACGGCTCTCCGTCGAATGTCGGTTCGTCGGCAGTATTGAACGGCTTCGACCCACATCCTCCGGTGGTGCTGATGAAGGGCATCAACAACAAGACTTTCCTGATTTCCTGGCGCAGCCAGCAGGAAGTCGCCCGCTCTCTGGGATGGAAATGCACGCTGATGATCTGGGGCGGCCCGGCACTCGCACTGCTCAGCCTGTATTTCTTTCTCGGCATTAAGAATTTGTTCTGACCCGCGCACCACGCTGCTAAACCCCGCAGCTCACCACTCATGGCAGCGCGCCGCGTGCCCTCTAGTACAATCAAGCCGTGAGCGACGACGCCGTCCGCATCGGAATCCTGGGCGACTTCAACGCCGACTTCCGCTCACACCACGCCACCAATGACGCCCTGCAGCATGCCGCCCACAAGCTCAAACTGAAGGTCGTACCTGAGTGGATCCCTACGCCTTCGCTCATGGGGGACGGTTGCGAAAAGACGCTGGAGGGCTTCGACGGCCTGTGGGCCTCGCCCGGCAGCCCGTATAAGAGTTTCGACGGCATGCTCAAAGGCATCGAGTTTGCGCGCCGCCGCGATTGGCCTTTCCTCGGTACCTGCGGCGGATTCCAATATGCTTTCATTGAATTCCTGCGCAACGTGCTGAACGTCAAAGACGCTGACAGCGCCGAAAACAATTCCGGCTCCAAGAACATCGTGATTTATCCCGTGGCCTGCGCCGTCCCTGATCGCAAAGGCGACGCTCCCAAATTGTCTGGCCGCGTCCCCGAGATCCGCCTGCGTCCCGGCTCTTACCTGCAGTCGTTCTATGGCAAGGATCAGGAGACGGCGACCGAGGAATTCTTCTGCAATTTTGAAATCAATCCTGAGTTCGAGTGGGCCGCCATGGAAGCGGGTTTTCCCGTGGTCGCGCGCGGCGCTGAGGGTGAGATTCGCGCCATCGAGTCGCCCACACATCGCTTTTTTCTGGCCACTTTGTTCCAGCCTCAGCTTTCGTCCAACGAAAAGAGACCGCACCCTATCGTGCTGGCTTTCGTGCAAGCCGCCGCCGACTGGGGCAAGAAAAAACTGGACGATAGCGTGCTGGAGTAGCGGCTATGGACTCGCGAGAGCTCACCTTGAGAGCGCCGGCCTCAATTACCGCGATCGTCACGGCTCTTATCATCGCCTCCGTCTTGATCCCGGCGGCGGGCATTTACGCCATGGTTGTGATGCCTGATCTGCGCATCTTCCTGCTGCCGGTCATCGTAATTCAGACTGCTTTCGGTTTGTTCGGCATCATCGTAGCCATCGGTCTCTTGCGCTTATTCGAGGCAGCGAGAAAGGCCACGATTCTTCTTTCGAAGGTCACGATCATCGTCTTTTCTGGAGTGCTGCTTCTTTTTTGGGCAGCTGCTTTTAGCACTCACAACACTGTCTTTCTGATGCCGTTTCTGGTCTGCGGGGGTTCGCTCGTCATCCTGCTGCCTCTGGTCGTTTGGTGGCGAATGGTGCTGCGCCGCGAGAGTGTGCGGTCGCAATTTCGGTAGTTCGGCTGCTTTCCGCGCGGTTACCAAAGTCGCTGCCCTAAGCCGATTATTGCACCCGCACTATGCGCATCTGGAGCCTCTGCACATCGCCCGCTAGACTCATGCGAATCCCCGGCTTGTACCGAGACCAAGTCCGCAGGAGCAATGCGCGCCTATGCACATGCAGCTGGCCAATCCGTTTGCCATCTCATTCTCCACGCTGATCAGCTACATCCCGGTTATTGCCACCGTCGTCACTACGCTCTTTAGCGTGATTCTGGCCCGCGCCACGCTGCGCTATGTTGAGGCCACTGACAAAGGTCTGGCCCTGGCGCGCGAAGAATTCGAGCGCGAGTGGTCGCCCGATCTGCACATCAAAATGGAGCGAATCTCCGGCACCGAGGCCAGGGTCATCGTCACGAATCTGGCGAAAACGTCGGTCCTGCTGCAGCTTATGCAATTGCGCAAGATTTCCCACGCCATGCCTTTCGAGCGCTGCCGCTTGAACGATCCTCTGGTTGGCGGGATGACGTGGACGCAGGAAATGGGCCGCCGCATTCTGGCCTGTACTGGACACGAATTCGAAGGCCCGATCGCGGCCTCGATGACGTTCTATGCGGCGGGCCGTATGTTCCGCACCGACTGGTTCCGCTCGCAGATTCAGGTGCGCGACGGCCGCATCGTGAGTCTTGAGCCCAGCACCATGCCCACGCGCCGCGTGCGTGCGGTCGAGCGCAAGGGCTCGTCGGAACGCCGCCGCGAATTCGTGCAGGACGTTACCGCCGGAGTAGCTCCGGAAAAAGACAAGATCAAGCCCGACGAAAGCTACTTCGTGACTGGAGCGGGAGCCTCATAACGCGCGTTCCTTAATCAGTGAGGGCTGCCTGCGACATCCGTTGGCGGGGAGATCCCTCGTTCCGCCTGAAGAACGGCTCCACTCGGGATGACCCGTCCGTGGACAAAAGATGCAAACTGCGGCGCACGCGATGAACTTTCGCGGTGCTCGAAGCTGCCGCCGGCTGTTATTCTTCTGCTAATCTCATCGTAATCACCTCGGAAAAGCGGGCTCTGCAAATGGCGAAGACAGCGATCGTAGTGGCGAAAAGAGTGGATTCGAAAATCTTTGTTCTGCGTGGGCAGAGAGTTATTCTCGACGCCGACCTCGCCGAGCTCTATGGCGTACAAGTCCGGCACCTGAATCAGCAGGTCAAGCGGAACGCGAAACGATTTCCGCTGGCCTTTCGCTTTCAGCTCTCCCCGGAAGAATTGAAAATCTTGAGATCACAGAATGTGATCTCAAGTGAAGGCCACGGCGGCGCGCGTTATCGCCCGTACGCCTTTACCGAACACGGCGCCATCATGGCCGCCACGGTGCTGAACTCCGAACGTGCGATCGAAATGAGCGTGTTCGTGGTTCTTGCTTTTGTGCGCATGCGGCGCGCCATCGCCGGGAACCGCCAGATCCTGACCAAGCTGGCGGAACTGGAACACCGGTTGGAGGCTCATGACTCCGATATCCAGGAATTGGTGGAAGCCATTCGCGAATTAATGAACCCAGCCGAGCCCAGCCGCACCCGCATTGGCTTCGAACCGCCCTCCGAGGCAGGCGGCAAGGCGCTTAAAGGTCGCGCGGTTCAGACGCGAAAGAAGAGTAGCGGGTCAGTTTGAAAGTTGTCATTCCGAAGCGCAGCCTTATCGCGCGAGGAACCTGCTGTTTGACCGGCGAGCAGCAGGTTCCTCACCGGGCTTTCAGCCCGATTCGGAATGACAAAATGAGTTTGCTCAAACTCCCACCACCTAGAAAACGTAAATTGACTCTCAGAAGGCTTCCAGTAACCGTTACCGAAGATCCCGAATGCCGCTTGAAGCACTAAAGGTCCCTCGCCTCCTGCCGATCCGATCTCTCAGGAGACCAATATGATCAATCCCATCAGTAGCGTTCAGCGAAGCGATGTGCACCAAGTCTCACAGCCGGCCGCGCAACCCAAGCCCGATCCGCGCGCGCAGACTCCGCCAGTGGCAAAATCTGGGGCGCTATCGCACGACCAGGTCACCTTGAAGAGCGCCGGCCAGGCCGACGCGGACGGCAAATAACGGCCCGAGCTCATAACGGAAGGGTCACAGTGGCAGAAGTTCGAACGCCGGATAGCTCGATGCGAGTTCGTGAAAACTCTCGAGCGGTGAGCCCGCAGGCACAGGAAAGTAGACTTGCACTTCGCGCTTGAAGCTATCGAGGTAGGCTTTCAGCACCGGCGGCCTTTCAGCGTCGGGAATCGCGCGCAGGCGAAATCTGCGGCGCGTGCTTCCCTTCTTCAGCGTGATCTCTCCCGCGGATTCGGCATTGCGCACCCACTGAGTCCTTCCACGCGGAGCTACGAGATAGTGCTTGCCGTTCCATTCCAGCAGATCGACTGGCGTGGAATAGAGCTTACCAGTTTTCCTCCCGCGAACCTCTAGCAGGTAAGCGTGGGAGAAACCGAGACCAACACCAACGAGAAATCCGTAGACGCGGTTGAAGATCTTTTCGACGGCAGTCGGTTCGCGGAAAACAGGCGGGCTGGAATTCATGGCTCGATTCTACCGCGCTGGTTTGCTTGGTTAACTCGCTTGACTACGCCTGCTTCACGAAGCGCAGCGATGCGGAGTTCATGCAGTAGCGAAGGTGCGTGGGCTCGGGCCCGTCGTCGAAGACATGGCCGAGGTGGGCGTCGCACTCGGTGCAGGCGACGGCGGTGCGGGTCATTCCAAAAGTTGCGTCGCGGATCTCGGTCACATTCTCGGCAGCGATTGGAGCCCAGAAACTGGGCCATCCCGTGCCCGATTCAAACTTGGTCGCCGAATCGAACAGCGCGTTGTCGCAGCAGATGCAGCGGTAAATGCCCTTGTCGTGCAGGTTCCAGTATTTGCCGGTGAAGGCGATTTCGGTGTCGGCGTGGCGCGTGATGTCGAACGCATTGCTGGAAAGCTGCTTGCGCCATTCTTTGTCTGTCTTTGCTACTTTTGCGATGCGAACCAGTTCCAGGCGCTGACCGGAATCGGAAAACAACACAACCGTGACTTCCTTGGACTCAGACCCCGCGGACGGCGCGGCTTCCAGGACGGTGGGCTTTTTCCATTGCCAGAGCGCCAGACCTCCAACGGCCGCTGCTGCGCTCACCAGAAATGCGCGGCGGCGCAGGTTCGTGCCACCGTTATTCGCTGCTTCACGATTCAGATTGGAATCGAACATCGTTTTCTCCTTGACCTCTCCTTGACGATTACTTTCCCGTATAGAGGTCGGGAAACTCCTGGCGCAGGTGCTCGACCTTCGGAGCATCGTTGAATACGATGTACGGCTGATTGGGATGCAAGGCCGCGTAGTTCTGGTGATAGGACTCAGCCGGGTAGAAGGACTGCAAGGGTACAACCTTGGTCACGATGGGGCGCGAAAATACTCCAGCCTTGTCGAGCTGAGAAATGTAAGCCTCGGCAACGTGTTTCTGCTCGTCGTTGGCGTAGAAAATTGACGAGCGATATTGCGTGCCCTCGTCGGGACCCTGGCGATTGAGTTGCGTGGGATCGTGCGCGACGGAGAAAAAGACGCGCAGCAGTTCGCCATACGTGATCTGCGACGGATCGTAGACGATCTGTACTGACTCGGCGTGCCCGGTCTCCCCGGTGCTGACAATTTCATATTCGGCGGTCTTGGCCGAGCCCCCGGAGTAGCCGGAGGTCGCGCTGATCACGCCCTTCACGTGCTGGAAAACCGCCTGGATGCCCCAGAAACATCCGCCGGAAACAACGGCAGTCCGCTGGCCGGGCGCGGCGGCCCGCGCAGCGTCCACAGTGGGGGCGGGCACCGGACCGGATGAACTCGGGCTGGCTTTGGCAGTGCAAGCGGTGCCGCTGAGCATTGCGGCAAAAAGAATTAGCGCCAACCGAATGGAAGATTGCATTTTTATTTTCCTCTTGTGAAGTACGAAATTTGCGGGCTGTCAGATTGGAGTCGCGAGGCGGCCCAGAAGTTTCAAAGTCGGCCAGCACAGAGATGTAGCGGCGAGGGAGACGCAGCAAGCTATGTCTCTACGACCCACAACTTCTTGCTTGCTTTTTCGCCTTATGTTCGCCAATAATGGCGCTATGGCCATCACACGCAGGCAGCGGGAAGTGTATGACTTCATTTCGCGATTCGTGGCGGAGCACGGATATTCTCCGTCGTTTGAGGAGATTGGCAAAGGGCTGGAGCTGACTTCTCTGGCGACCGTGCATAAGCACGTGACCAACCTGGAGAAGAAGGGACTGCTCACGCGCGACTACAACCGCAGCCGCTCGATTGATCTGCTGCCGCCTAAGGGACGTCTGAAGCAGGCGATGAGCGTAAACACTGGCCTGGTGCTGCCGCTGCTCGGGCGCATCGCGGCCGGGCAGCCGATCGAGGCGGTGCAAAATAACGAAACGATTTCGCTGGCTGATTTTGTGCGCTCGAAAGAAGTGTTCGTGCTCGAAGTGCGCGGCGACTCCATGCAGGACGAGGCCATTCTCAACGGAGATTACGTGCTGGTAGAAAAGGCGCGCACGGCGCACAACGGCGACATTGTGGTCGCTCTCGTCGATCAGAGCGACGCCACGCTGAAACGCTTCTACCGCGAGGGCGACAACATCCGCCTGCAGCCTTCGAATGTGACCATGCAGCCGATCATCGTGCCGGCCGCGTCAGTGGACGTTCAGGGGCGGGTGATTGGAGTGCTCAGGAAGTATTAGCAGTTGTCACGGTCGATCGTCTTAGCGCATACCTCAGTTCGTTTTAGTGGAAGTCAACTTGGACGGCGATTTTTACGGCAACGGGTCCGTGCCCTTTTTGTTCCGCAGGTTTGAATTTCCAAGTTGTGACTGCAGCTACAGCCTGCTCGTCCAGTCCCGCACCCAACGGATATAGGATTTCGATGTTCCGGGGAACTCCCTGGTCATCCACAACCAATCCTAATGTCACGGTACCCTTGAGGCCAATATCTCTGGCAAGACCACTGAATTGCGGCTCTGGAGAAAAGACTGCTCTTGGAGGAAGAATGTCCTTGCCCGCCCGAAATACGTGCATCATCTGATGCTCGGACAAACTGGTCTGCCCCTCGCCCGGGCTCGAGCGTGGGTCCGCGTGAGGATTCACTCCGGGGATGGGGAGCAACTCCGCCGAGAAACGGCAACCCAAGTGCTTCGGATCGTTCTCGTTGAGCCCCGCTGATACACAAGTCTGCCAATAAGAAGGGACGCTCGCGACCAGGCTGTCTTGGTCGGTCAGAAAGATTTTCGCCGTGAGAGCATCGACTTCTTCGACCAGGTTACCGGGGCCAAGTTTGGCTTCAATTTCAACACTCAGCGTTTTTTTTCGCTTCTTCGGACTGTCCGCTTGGAATTGGAAGCCCTGTCCGATCGAGACCACAGGCATTCGTCGGCCCTGAAGTACGAGCGTCTGACCATGAACTTTCGCGTCCGTAACAAGAACAAATCCGTCTATCGTCCAGAACCCAGGAGAGGGCGTCCCGATAGTAGCGTCGTAACGGAGCTCGTCACTGGAATAGAAGCCGCGAAGTAAAAAGATTCTATCTTGATACTGATTTTGCAGATGCTGGCCGACATCTGACGTCTGGGCGTGAGCCGCGAATGCAAGCAGGACGATATTCAGGGTTACGACAATTGTGTGCCAGCGGAGCGACATACCACGCATTCTAGGCTAGTGCGGCTCTCCCTACACGAGAAAACGCCCCGGGTTTCATGCGCCGGGGCGTCAATCTCGAGCAAAGCTCACCTTATCCGATGTGCTTATTCAAAGCCTGGGCGATGGCGTCCTTGGGCCTGTAGCCGACGATCTGTTCGACGACCTGGCCTCCCTTGAACACCAGAAGGGTTGGGATGCCGGTGACTTTGTAGCGCATGGGGGTCGCGCTGTTGGAGTCGACGTCCATCTTGCCGATTTTGATCTTGCCCTGATACTCGGTCGCCAGTTCCTCGACGATGGGCGCGATGGCGCGGCAGGGTCCGCACCAAGTCGCCCAGAAGTCCACTAGGACGGGCTTGTCCGATTTCAAAACATCCTGGTCGAAGTTTGCATCGGTGACTTCGACGATTCCGTTACCTGCCATTTTGCTCTCCTCGTTGTAAACGTTAACGCCGATCGGCGGCCTGCTCAACGCAGCGCAGCCGGACGGTGTGTATGAGTGCTTCCCGTGCGGGACTTCAACTCACTATTTTAACACTCCCATTCGATGCAGACGCGATCCTGAAAGTCGCAGCAAGTGCCGGATGGCCACAATTGGCCCCATTTGGGCGGAAATCGGTCCATTTCCCCAACCTGGCTGCGAGTTCCGCCATACCGCAGTCCCAGGCTGGTCTGGTAACATCGTTCGTCTCAGCCGTAAAGTGACCTCCTTTCCACGATGATTTCTCGCACCAGCGCCTTTCTTGCAGCCGCGGCAATCCTGGTTGCCGTCCGGATTGTCATGTGGATGGCAAAGCACCGCGGGAATGCGTTTTTCGCCGGAGATCAGAGTGAAGCGCCAGACTGGCGTCCTTACCGGCTATTGCTGGCCAGCTTTCTTACCTTGTTTGCGGAATTGGCCTTCATTCGCTGGATCGCCGTAGAGGTGCGGGTTTTCGCCTACTTCAAAAATCTGGCGCTTCTGCTGTGCTTTCTCGGCTTCGGACTGGGATGCGCTCTGGTGAAACAGAAGTCGCGCTGGTTCCCCGCTCTTGAAGGGTTTCTGGGGCTGCTTCTTGTGATTCGAGTTCCCTGGCAGGGTGGGCGTCTGCTCGAAGGCCTGTCGCAGAGTTTGGGCGGAGCCGGCGATGTTGGCATCTGGTCGACACCGGCGGGCACGGACTGGGGCTACTTTCTTTCAGGCGCGTTGCTGGCGGGCTGTCTGTTCCTGCTGATCGTCTCTGTATTTATCCCTCTCGGGCAGGTCGTGAGCAGTCAGATGGATCGCGCCCCCAGCTCCTTGCGAGCATACTCGTGGGACTTGCTCGGCAGCATCGTCGGAGTCGCGGCTTTCTTTCTTGTGAGCTGGTGGATGCTTCCGCCTTCCGCGTGGATGGGGATTGTTCTGGTCGGTTTCGCGCTTCTCCAAACGAACCGAAGGGATGCAGCTCTGGTCGCAAGCTTGCTGCTGCCGTTGCTTTTGCTCCTTCACGAACCCGCCCAGCCGAATCAGGAAATCTTCTGGACACCCTACCAGCAGATCCAGTACACGCGCAGGCATGCCGCGAACGGCGATGCCTGGGGCGGCGAGATGCTGGTCAACCACACGATGTACCAGCGCGTAGTAGATTTGTCGCCGCGGTTTCTCGCGCGTCATCCCGCGTGGCAAAAAGATGTCGAGAACAATCCCTACAACCTGCCGTTCCGGTTTGCGGTGCCTTCACCCACGGTCCTGGTCGTCGGCTCAGGGACGGGCAACGATGTCGCCGCTGCGTTAAGAAACGGGAGCCGGACGGTCGATGCCGTCGAGATCGATCCAGCGATTCTGGACCTCGGCAGGCGGGAGCATCCGGAGCACCCTTACGATTCGCCACGAGTGAGCGTCCACCTCGGCGACGCACGCAGTTTTCTCAAACGCACCCCCGAACACTACGATCTGATTTTGTTCGGCTTGCTCGATTCGCACGCGCAATTTTCTGATTATTCCAATATGCGGATCGACAATTTCGTCTACACGGAAGAGGCGTTCCGTGAGGCGGCTCGTCATCTTTCTCCGGACGGAATCATTTTTGTTAAATTCCAGGTGGATCGTCCGTGGCTGGGTGCGCGGCTGGTTGAGATATTGCGTGCGACGATGGGAAGTTCTCCGGTGGTATTCACGGCAGACGCTATCTACTCCCTGCCATCGACGTGTTTCGTCGCTTCGGCTGGTCAGCGGGTCAACGCGGCATTGGCGGCCGATCCGCGGCTGGCTGAATTCGTTGACCGGAATCGCCGCGCTCTGTCAGACACTGTGCCGATCACCACCGATGACTGGCCGTATCTTTATCAGCGCGATCGCCGGATTCCTCGCACATATTATTCGGTGAGCGTGCTGGTGATTCTCATCGCGATCTTTCTATACGCACGGGTTCGGCGAACCGACCACACCCACACCAGCTTTTTCCTTTTCTTTTTTGGTATGGGTGCCGGCTTTTTGTTGCTGGAAACTCAGATCATCAGCCGGCTGGCTTTGTTTTTCGGGACGATCTGGCAGGTCAACGGAATCGTGATCTCGACGCTGCTGCTGGCTCTTTTGTTGGCGAATGCAATTGTCGAAAGGATGGAAACGTTGTCGAAGCTGTGGATTTGGGCAGGGCTTGTGGTTTCGCTGGCCTTTGCTTACTGGTTTCCGTTCGATCGAATCGCGTCCGCACCCGCGATCGTCGGAACGATCGCCATCGGGATATTTTCCGTTCCCGTGTTGTTTGCCGGAATCTTGTTTTCCAGCGAGTTTCGAAATGTCGATTCGCCCAGTGCCGCACTCGGCGCCAATGTGCTGGGTGCGGTCACGGGCGGACTTCTGGAAAATCTTTCGCTGCTGTTCGGGCTGCGGGCGTTGCTGCTAGTGGCCATCGTGCTCTACTGCATGGCTGGGTTTGGATTGTGGCAACGCAAGAGGTACGCGGTCTAGTGTGGCGCAGGATGCGGGGGGTCAGCATCCCCCGGCTTCGATGCGAGTGTCATCGATTTGATATAGCTCACCAATTGCCAGCGCTGGGCTTCCGGCAGCTTGGACCATACGGGCATGCCGCGGCGAACTACACCGTTGGTCAGCAGCCAGAACAGCGTGCCGGGAGTGGCCCGTTGCACTTCGTCGGCGAACAGGCTGGGTGCTTTCTTGGTGCCTTCGGCCATGTCTCCGTGGCACTCGGCACAATGCAAGCCGAAAAGTTTGCCCCCTGCGGCCACCGCATCGGGATCGGTTGCGAACGGATTACGGCGAGCAGCCGCTCTCTTCGGGGCCTTTGCGAGTTCCGCATAAACAGAATTGTCTTTCGCGACGGGCTTGGACGGAGCCTGCGCCAGTGCAACCCCCAGAGTCAGAAGCAAAGCAACGGCCGACGATTGCAGTCTCATTGGCGGCCTCCAAACAGACGGCTCACGGCTGCACCGAATCCTGAGAATTCGCGGGAGACTCCCCAGCGCAGCAAGAAGCGATGACTGTTGTCGTTGAGGCCGAACCCGGGCGATAGGCGCAGTGTCCAATCGGAAGGCAGATTCCAGGCGATTACCGGCGCTACATAGTGCGACGTGTTATGCAGACCGAAACTGTAGCGGTCGCCCAGGCCGCCATACATCTCGACGCCGGCAATGAAATTTTCGGGACAAAAACTACAGCGCTGGGCTGACGCTTTCAGTGCCAGAGGCCGGCTGGCTCCAATCGCGTAGCCGAACTCCCAGGGGTTTCCGCCGGTAACGTTCTTGGTGGCAATTGTGTTTTCGGCGATGTTCCAACCGGCGAACGTGCTCGACAGCAGCAGTTTGCTTTCAATCTCGTGATCGTGCTCCTGGCGGGCGAGGGCGTTGGGCACGGCGTAATCGGCTTCCACGTCGTGGCCCTCGACTTCTTTCAGAATCTTGTCGGCGCCGCTGGTCTGCTCATATTCGATGTAGAGCACGGGATTGATGATGTGCTCGCGCGCAAGCAGGCGGAAACGATTCTCCCAGCGGAAACCGGTAAAGAGCGTGCTGTCGTTGAACGTGGTTTGGCCGTCGAAGTAAAGTTCCGTGGTCCACCAGGCGGTCGCGCCGTATTCGAACTCAGCCCAGAAGGCGTGAAAGTCGTTGCCGGCGCGTTGCGTGCCGAAGGTCGAGAAGTATTCGACCTCGAGACTGCCGGGTTCTTCCAGGTAGTGATCGTAGGTGACGATGTACGGGCTCTCCTGGGCGTGGAGCGGAAGAGCGGCTGCGAGGAGAACCATGCCGAGCAGGCCGCAGGGAAAAAACCGCGAAGACCGGAGAGTGGCAATGGACTCCGAAAGCAGCCGCACGGGAACTGAGTATTGCGGATGAAGAGTGATAGGAGGCAAGACGAGTTTTGATTTCCTTTCGCGGCGACAATGGCTATTTCTAGTTGCAACTCAGTCGCATCTAAGATACATTCATCTTGACGGACGGTTCACCAGGCCGTCAAGTTGCGGCGCAAGATTTCGTCGCAAAACGATTGCGACTACGTGCGACGATAGTAGGCGGCAGCATGCCACTTCCTCAGACTGAAATGCCGGGCCGGCTGCAGGCGCACCTCGCCGAGCGCGGAATCCGCATGACGCAGCAACGGCACGCGATTCTGAGCGTGATCGAAACCGCCAACAAGCATCTCGACGCCAGCCAGATTTTGCGGAAGGCGCAGAAGATCGATGCCAGCGTCGACCGCAGCACGGTGTACCGCACCTTGCGACTGTTGAAGCGGCAGGGGTTGATCGACGAACTTGACTTGATGCACATCAACGGCGAGGGCCACTACTACGAACGCAAACTGGAGCGCGACCATATCCACATGGCCTGCTTACGCTGTGGCAAAATCACGGAGTTTGTCAGCGACAGTTTTGAGCGGCTGAAGCAGCAAGTCGAGAAAGACTGCCGTTTCCGGGTGCTGGTTTCACGGCTGGAGATAGGCGGGTATTGCTCGGCCTGCCGAGGATCGAGATAATCCTGCGCCCCGGCGCTTGCTGCCGGCGTGCGGAACCAGCTCCGGGATCAATCTGTCTCAAGACTGACGGCTCCAGTGTGAACCGGCCAGAATAAGAAAAGCGCCCTCGACTCTTTCAAGTCCAGGACGCCTCGGCAGCCCTCCCCCAGAACTGCCAAACCACGATTCGGATATTAGAATCCCCTTCCTTTGGTGTAAATGTCACTTCGGTAACTTAGTTAGCGCAAAGCTAAGTTGAGGTCTGACCGAAGTAACTTCGAGGGGGCGACGCGAGACGCCGGCCTACTTCTTCTGCCAGGTTTGGCCGGCATCGGCAGTGATCCAGACTTCCGACGTAGAGGTTGAGAGCTTTCCGTGCTGCGGGTCGGAGAATTCCAGGCTAACCACATCAGCGGTGAGGGTGCGGCCGGACGCTACTGGGACAATGCGGGTCCAGAGGTTGCCGGCGTCCGCCGAATGATAAAGCGCGCCACCGGAACCACCCACCCACACATCGGAGCCAGTTACGACGAGGGCACGAAAAGTTAATGATGCCGGAACCTTACGGGCCTTCTCCGCGTCCTTCGCCCTTGCGCTCGAGGTTTCGGCGGCAACTGCGAGACTCGCAGCGTACAGCCCAGGATTCGCAGTGACGTCGACCGCTCGCCACGTCTTGCCCTGATCGGAGGAACGCTGCAGGCGGCCGCCAGAATCGAGTTTCCAGAAAGTCTGCAAACCACCCGGCGCCAACGTAGCCATGTGCATCGTGTCGCGACCGTTCAAGGCGATCTGAGCGTTTGCGCCCCTCGTGATGGGACCGCCCACGGTCGTGCTCTCCGTTTGAATCTCCGCGGCCTCCGCAGAAACTTCCACCGTCTCTGAGACGCTGCCGGGGCTCAAACTGAGGCTATACATCTTGGGCTGATCGGCGTCGTAATGCAGATCCTTGACAGTGGTCGTGAAACCGGGCGCTTCCGCTGCCACTTTATAGTTTCCGGTGGGAAGGCCGGCTACCAGCCATATCCCTTGAGAATTGGTGATCGTAGTAGTAGCCCCGCCCATGGTCGAGGGAGTGACCGTAACCCGCGCACTGGAAACTCCGGCTCCGGTCGGATCAACAACATAACCGGCGATCTGTCCTGGAGCGGGCAGCGGCAAGGGTTTGGCCCTTTCCACGGGCGGCTTTTCCGCCGATGGCTGGGGTGCGTCATACTGGAGCAGAGTCGTGTTCATATTCTGAGCCAGCGTGGCAAGGTCGGCTGTTGCCGCGCCCGACGACTCCACAGTCTGAGCAGCCGCAGCCTGCGGATTCGCAGATGGCGCAGCAGCCTGCTGCTTCGCGGGCGGCACCGATGGCGCCGGGGCTGCGGCCTGGTTCTGCGTCTTCTGATGCCACTGATTCGAAGCAATCTGATTCGCCGTCATCTGGTTCGCCGACATGGGACCATGCAGCACTGCCGCCCCGTGGAAGGCGCCGCTGCCGCTAGCAGTCCCACCCTGCAACTGCATCGCACTTGCCGGAGGTATCTCGACTCGACCAGCGCTCTTTTTGTCGGCGGATGCGGCATTCTCCGTGTCCACGGAATCTGCGAACGCCGGGGCTGCGGGCGCCGGAGTCTTTTCACGCTGCGCGGCAGGCGACGAGGGCGGAGGCGCGGGCGTTGCTAATGGCTGATCCTTAGGCTCCGTGGCCACGGCCCGTGGGGCCAGCGCCTGGTTAGACGCGGACATCGTCCCAGACCGGAAGCGGGCCTGATAGCGCAGGATGCCGAGCGAGGCAATCAGAACCACGCCCGCCGCCACAAACCCCCAGCGCAGCGCGGGCCAGGTCAGCCAACCGGCCGGCGAAGGCTTCAGCGCGCTCCCGACCGGCTCCGCTTCCAATGAGGGCAAAGCCAGGGCCACAATGTCACGGCAGTCGCCGCAGCGGGCCAAGTGCTCGAGTACAACGTCCCGCTCGAGTGCGGGCAGCGAACGTTCGGCGAAAGCCGTCAGCGCATCCGCGTCGGGATGATTGACCGCGGGCGTTGCCGCCCTCAGCCGCTCGCGCACGATTTTGGGGACATTTTGCATTTCAGCTTCCAGCGGTCGTCTAAGCTCGGGTCGACCTAAACTCCTCAGAACACGGTCTTTTCCCCTCTATCCTTCGCCTTCCGGGATCCGTGCTTCCACTGTCTTCTCAGAGAACGCCGCCGGAGACGAATCTTGCGCCAAACTGCGGCGAATATCCAGCTGCAGGTCCCGTACATCGACTTCCAGGGCCTCCTCGGCCTGTCGGCGCGACATGCCGCGGCGCCCCAGAGCCGCAACAATCTGCTTGCGCAGAGACTTGGCCAGCTTATCGAGCTTGCGGCTGATGGTGGACTCGTGCACGGCCAGCATCCGGGCGATTTCGGCCAGAGTGCGGCCATCGAGATAATACGCGCTCAGCACCATGCGGTCTTCGCCGGATAAGAAAGCCAGGGCCTCGTCGGTGGCCTGCCCTAGTCGTTGGTCGGCCGCCGGTACGGGTTCGGGTTCGGGCGCGCGGAATTGAATGCCCTCTTCCGATTCCTCGTCGAGACTGACCAGGCGTTTCGTGCGGCGGTAGCGATTGACATATTCCTGCGCCAACACGGTTCGCAGCCAGCCTTCGAGCGATCCGCGGCCTGTGTAGGAGGCGAGTTTCGAGACACGCTGGCCATCGCGGGTATTAGTGCCGTAGAGATCGGCGTAGAGCGTGTCGGCTAGTTCGCGGGCGGCGGAATCTTCGCGCGCGATGCGTAGAGCCGAGAGATAAAGCTTTTCGCGGAACTTGGTGAGGAAGATTTCCCAGGCGGAATTGACACCCGCTGCGCAGGCTCGGGCCAGGGCGAGTTCGTCCACTCGCAGGCTAAGAAAAAACGTGCGGATTTCCGTTTCAGAGGTCGCTGCAGTGGCGTGTTTCGAACCTACTTCGCAGAGAATTACGGCAAACGATTCGCGCGTGAGACCAATCTTCTCGCAGCCGCCTTTGGCGTGGAGATCCGGCAACAGTTCGTCGACCACGGCTTGCACGGAGGAGATGGGTTTGGCGGAACTCATGTTTGGTCAAACAAAATCAGTCACACCATGCTGCAGCGGCCGTTGTTAACCCGCTGCCCGCGCCGCTTTGCACTCTTCGCACGGACAAATCTCCCGCAGAAATTTCCAGGAATACAGGCCGAGATCGTGATTATCGTTCCACGAAAACTTGATGGCGTATTTACCCACGCCTTCCGCGGATACGGGCCTGGCATTGGGCTTGAAGATCAGTAGCGCGCCCGGCGCGGCTGCGACGGGATCGCCCGGCCGACGGCCAGCTTTGCCACGCTCGTCCTCGCACATGGCGCAGGGGCAGGCGTCGCGCAGGTAGACGAAGTTATAGTGCGACGCGTGGCCATCGTTCCACTCAATGTCCACGCCCGTGCCGGTCGTAAGATTCACCTTCACCGATTTAGGATCGGTGGCCGCCGAGGCGGCTTGGAGTGGCGACTGCATCCCCATAAGTATCGCACAGCGCGGAAGTGTCGATTAGGTGTCGAATTAGCACAGGAGATTGGGGTTCACGGCCCAAGCCGCGGAGCGGCGGAAATGTGAAAGCCAGGACAGGCCGTCCGCAGCCCGCCATTGCCGAATCTGGCCAAACTCCTGTAAAATCGAGGTTTGCCCTACAAGTTCTGAATTCTTCGGGAGTCGTCATGGCACAACAATGTGATATCTGCGGCAAGAAGCCGCAAGCGGGAAACCGCATCAGCCACGCCCACAACGTCACCAAGCGGCGCTGGAACGTCAATCTGAAGCCGGTGCACGCCCGCGTGGGCGCGGCCACCAAGCGAATGCGCGTCTGCACGTCCTGCCTGCGCAGCGGCAAAGTCGTCAAGGCTTAAAGCCCTCAACCACAGAGGACACAGAGTTCCACAGAGGATTTCAGTCCTCAGTGCTTTTCTGTGCCCTCGGTGGTTGAAGGTTCTTGTTTCACGCCAAGCAACTGAATGTCGAAGATGAGCGTGGCGTTGGGCTGGATGATGTCCTTAAAGCCGGTCTCGCCGTAAGCCAACTCCGGAGGGATGCGCAGCTGCCGCTTGCCGCCCACCTTCATGCCGGTGACTCCTTCGTCCCATCCCTTGATGACATTGCCCTCGCCCAGCGTAAATTCGTAGGGCGAATTCGCGTCGACCGAGCTGTCGAATTTTTTGCCAGTAGTGAGCCATCCGGTGTAGTGCACTTTGACGTGGTCGCCGGCTTTAGCGATGGGACCGAGTCCGAGTTTGATATCCCAATACTGCAGGCCGGATTCAGTCTTGACGCCGTCCCCCGTTACCTTGGTAGGAGCGTTCGTGTTCGGTCGACCCACCTGAACGGTCCTGTGACTGGGCGTTTGCGCGAACGCTGTAGCGGCAAGAACGGCCACTACGACTAGATTCATCCTCATGGTTGCTCCTGCGAACAAATCAAGACACAGAGAAAACACCGGGATTTAGACCTTCGTCTGCGCTTCTCTGCGTCTTCTGTGGTTAAGCCTTTGCTTATCCAAGCGCGATGACGTCGATTTCCACCAGTACGTCCTTCGGCAGACGCGCAACCTCAACCGTCGAGCGCGCGGGTGGCGCGGTGCTGAAGTACTTCCCATAGACAGCGTTCATGGCAGCGAAGTCGTCCATGTTCTTCAGGAAGACGGTCGAGCGTACGACCTTCCCCAGCCCGCTGCCGGCGGCTTCGAGAATTTCCGACAGATTGCGCAGCACGCGATCAGTCTGCGCGGCAACGTCTCCAGTGACAACTTGTTGCGTCGCAGGATCGATCGCAATCTGCCCAGAAGTGAAAATAAATCCGTTGGCCTTGATGGCCTGCGAGTACGGGCCGATGGCCTGTGGAGCGTCTTTGGTCGAAATGACCTCGCGCATAAAAAGCTCGCAGTTCTCGGTTGTCAGCTCTCAGTTAAATCAGAACCACAGCGGGCACAGGGTAACACAGAGGGAAGGCAGAAGTGAGAAGTCAAAATGCAGAAGTTAAGACCTGGAATCCGCTTGCGGGATTCTCTGCATTTTGATGTTTTTTGACTTCTGCATTCTGACTTCTTACTTCTGCCTTCGCTAGATTTTCTGCAGCCTTTGCACTTCATGCACGCCAGGAATTTTTCTTAGCCCCGCAATGATCTGCTCAAGATGCTTCAAGTCAGCGATGTCGAGAACAACTTCCACGCTGGCCTGGCTGTTGGCGGTGTGGGCAGTGATGTTGCGGATGTTGCTTTTGGCGTCGCCGATCACTCCGGTAATGTTCTTGAGCATGCCAAAGCGGTCGTCGCAAAACACTGTCAGCTTCACCGGATAAGCGGTCGGAGTGCTTTCGTCGCGGGCCCATTCGACGTCGATGCGGCGCTCGGGCTCATACATCAGGTTGGTCACGTTCGGACAGTGGATCGAGTGCACAGCCACGCCCTTGCCTCGGGTGATGTAGCCGACAATGCTTTCTCCGCGAATCGGATTACAACATTGCGCGCGATAAACCAGCATGTCGCCCTGCCCGCGAACGGTGATGGCGTTGTGGTCGCCGAAGACGCGGCGCACGACGCTGGCGATTGCGCCCGGCTCTGAAGTCAGACCCTCAGACTCGATGTCGCCGGCAATGGAGTGCGTCGCACCGGCGGGCAGCAAGCGTGCCAACACCTGCCGCGCGGAATATTTTCCGTAGCCGATGCCGGACATCAGGTCGTCCGCTTTGCCCAGGCCGTATCCGGAAGCAACTTTCTGCAAGTCCTCGTCTTTGATTTCCTTCAGTGCGATGCGATACTTGCGCGCCTCCTTTTCGATCAGCTTGCGTCCGATTTCGATGGCGCGCTCGCGCTGGTGAACGTTGAGCCAGTGTTTGATCTTATTTCGCGAGCGGGAAGATTTGACCAGTCCCAGCCAGTCTCGGCTGGGCTTGTGGCCGGGCTGCGTAAGAATCTCGACAATGTCGCCGGAGTGCAACTTGTGTCGCAGCGGCACCATGCGCCCATTGACTTTGGCTCCGACGCAGGTGTGGCCGACTTCGGTGTGCACGCTGTAGGCGAAGTCGACCGGCGTGGCGTCGCGCGGCAGCACCACAACTTTCCCTTTAGGCGTAAACGTGTAAACCTCTTCGGGATAAAGATCGACCTTCAGCGTGGAAAGAAATTCGTTGGGATCGCTGACGTCCCGCTGCCACTCGACCACCTGCCGCAGCCACGCCAGGCGCTGCTCGTCCTGCGCCGAGACCGGACCGTCTTTATATTTCCAGTGCGCGGCGATTCCTTCTTCCGCCATCTTGTGCATCTCTTCGGTGCGGATCTGGATTTCAAACGGCGTGCCATCTTCCGTGATCACCGAAGTGTGCAACGACTGGTAAAAATTCGGCCGGGGCATGGCAATGAAATCCTTGATGCGCCCTGGCACCGGCCGCCACAGGTTGTGAATGATGCCGAGCACCGCATAACAGTCCTGCAGCGAACGCGTGATCACGCGCATGGCACACAGGTCGTAAACCTGATCAACCGAAATTCGCTGGCGCTGCAGTTTTTTGTGAATGCTGTAAAGGCGCTTGATGCGGCTCTCGACGCGCGCCTGGATGCCGGCCTCTTTCAGCTTGTCAGCGATGGTGATCTGCATTTTGGCGATGAACGCCTCGCCTTGCTTGCGCCGGGCATTGACCGCTTTTTCCACCTGCTCGTATCCCAAGGGATCGAGGAAGCGGAAGCCCAGATCTTCCAGTTCGCCGCGAATCTTGCCCATGCCCAGCCGGTGTGCGATAGGCGCATAAATCTCCAGCGTCTCTTCGGCGATTTTGTGCTGGCGGTCCGGTTGCAGATGTTCGAGCGTGCGCATGTTATGCAGGCGGTCCGCGAGCTTGATGAGAATCACGCGGATGTCGTCGACCATGGCCAGCATCATCTTGCGCAGGTTCTCGGCTTGCTGCTCTTCGCGCGTGGCGAAATCAATTTTGCTGATCTTGGTAACGCCCTCGACGATGTGCGCGACCTGCTCGCCGAATTCCTTGCGGATATCGACGATCGTGACTGAGGTGTCTTCGACGGAATCGTGCAGCAGCCCGGCGGCAACGGCGACCGGATCCATTTTCATTTCGGCCAGCACCAGCGCGACTTCGAGCGGATGGACGAGGTAAGGCTCGCCAGAAGCGCGAGTCTGGCCTTCATGATGTTTCAGGGAGTAGTCGTAGGCTTTCTTGACGATGGTGAGATCGTCCTGCGGACGGTTCTCCTGCATCCTCTTCATCAAGTCGCGAAACTTGGTGAGCGTGAGGGCAGTGGTCGCAATCTGTTGGCGCAAGCTCGCCATGTTCGATTATAGCTCGCAACGCCCGCGTGGAGCGGGCGCTCCCGCCCGGTGCCTTTTCGCCAACACCAGCAAAATCCGGGTGCCCCATGTCTCGCGCACTTTGCGAGACCTGGGAGTTCTGCTGACTGACCTTCCGGCATTTCACGGGTTTCAACACTTTTGAATGCTTCCCAAGTTTGTTCGGACGCTTCGCGGGCTGATACATTGACAGTCGACCAGCCATGATTTCGCGAATTCTTGTCAGTGGCGTTTCCGGGCCCATCGGGGCCGCGCTCCTTCCGTCACTCAAGACACGCGGATATGAAGTCGCCCGACTGGTGCGTGGCGTTGCTGCCGGCGACGGCCAGATTCTCTGGGACCCGGCGAAGCCGATTGCGCATGAGGCAGTCTCCGGCTTCGATGCGGTCATTCATCTAGCGGGCGAAGGCATTGTCGGGCGCTGGACGGCAGAAAAGAAATTGAAAATCCGCGACAGCCGGGTCGTGGGTACGGGAAATCTCGCGCACGCTCTCGCGCAGGCAAAAGATAAGCCGCAGGTCTTCATCTGCAGCTCGGCGATTGGATTCTACGGCAACCGGGGATTCGAAGTCCTCAACGAGGAAAGCGCGCCGGGTCAAGGTTTTCTGCCGGACGTGTGCCGCAAGTGGGAAGAGGCTACGCAGCCAGCTGCAGAGGCGGGTATTCGCACGGTGCAAATGCGTACCGGCGTGGTGCTTAGCCCCGCCGGCGGCGCGCTCGGAAAGATGCTGACGCCCTTCAAAATGGGCGTCGGCGGCAAGATCGGAAACGGACGCCAATGGATGAGTTGGATTGACGTGCAGGACATGGTGGGCGCGATTCATCACATCCTGAAAACCGATCTGCTGCACGGCCCAGTGAATCTGGTCGCGCCCAAGCCGGTGACCAATGCAGAATTCACCCAGACGCTGGCCAGCGTGCTTTCCCGCCCGGCGATTTTTCCCGTGCCAGCCTTCGTGGTGAAGCTGGTCTTTGGCGAGATGGGAGAGACGGTTCTCCTAGGCGGCCAGCGCGTCGAACCGGCGCAGTTAGTCGCGAGCGGATATCCGTTTCGCTTCAGCGAACTGCGCGGATCGCTGGAGAATATGCTAAGACGCTAGCGCTCCGATTCACAATCGCGTCACGTCATTGAACCGCCGCCTCGAACCGGCAAAGCACAAACAGCTCCCTCAGCAAAATTCTCGGCTTCGATTCCGAAAGCGTGATCGAAGCGGGCGCGATAGTTTTCCCACGCAATCGCCGAAGTCAGCTCCACCAGTTCCGCCTCGCTGAACCTTTCGCGCAGGCGGTCGAACAAACTATCCGGCACTTCTACCGGGGTCCGGGTCATGCTATCGGCGTACTCGAGAATGAGCCTCTCGAGTTCCGAGAAGTTGAAATCCGTACGGTAGTCATTCAGATTGGCGATTTGCTCGCTCGTGATGCCGCTCGCTCTGCCTACGGCAGAGCCGATATCAATTCAAAACGGACAACCGACCAGGGTCGCGACACGAAGCTCGGCGAGTCCCTTCAGCTTGTGATCGATCAGCTTCGCTCCCATCTGCGATTGTTCCATCTGGACGTATCCCCAAAAAATCTTGGGATGATGCGCCGTCACCTGGATAGGCATGATGACCTTGCCGAGCCGGCGCCGGGTCAGCGAGTAAACGACACCGACAAACAAGCGTCGCATCAGACTACCCTGATTGCTGGAAGCGCCCGGAATGCGGGCCATGGGACCTCCTTACGAATCCAAGCCCTTATCACTGCTGCCCGGAGCCTTCATTTCGTCTTGCAGCTTTTGTAGGAGCTGGGCTCGTTGTTCCGTGCTCAACTCACGCTGCAGTTCTTCGAGAGCGAGGGCCACGATGTGGTAATGGTGCGCCCCTGCGAATTTGGGGTCGGCAGTAATGTTAAGCCACAGCCGATGCATGAGCTCGACGTCTTGCGGGCGCATACGCGGAGTGTGCGGGCCTAGGGCAAATTCGCGAATCGCTCCATCGGGGGCGCACACTTCCAGAGTCAATCGCGGACGCGGCTCCGGCAGGCGCTCCCAGGCGTCGCCGGTCAACTTGGCCTGCTCGTCGGCGGTGAGCTTGTTCGATAAGCCACAGATCACGCGGCTGGAATCGAGCCGCTGAGCCGTCACCATGATGGCTTCGAACACATCCGTCGCAGGCACCACCAGCAACGAGATGGGCTTGCCTTCTTTTTCGGCCACGGCCACGGCCGCGGTGAAAAGCTCCTGCTCGTAGTGGTCGAAAACCTCGCTGGCTTCGAGCACCGTGCTGCCGCTGAAACTGTGTTCGCGATGGTAGAGACGGGCGCTCATCACCACGACGTCCTGCTTGCCGGTGTGGGTATGGCCGAGCACATGCCGCAGGTAGTAGAGATTGCGCGGATCGCGCACTGCCACCAGGATGTTGCCCGGGCGCACTCCCATGGCCCCGCTGCCCAGCTCCTGATTGCCGTATACGCGGAACTGATCCAGTTGCTCGGGCTTGCCGTGGCGTTCTTTGGCGACGTGATGCTCCGAAATGGTGAAGATCGTGAAGAAGACTACGCTGAAGATAATTCCTGCGATCGTGGCCTGATACTTGGTGAACAAATTCACAATTGCAGTCGTGAATAGAACCGCCGAAATGATGATGAGTCCGATGGGAACTTCCGTCTTCCCGATGTGAAGATTCCCGGGGACTTTCCACTCGCGGTTGCCCGGCTCAGTAAAACGCAACACCAGCACGGCGAGCGACTTCATGGTGAAGCTCCAGATCACTCCGAAGGCGTAGAGCGCTGCCAGTTGGTAGACATCGCCGCGACTCAGCACAATGGTCAGCAACTGCATGGAGACGATCAGGTTGATGATGCGGTAGCTGGTACCGTAGCGGTGATGCGGCTTCTGAAACCAACTGGTCAGCACGCCGTCTTCAGCCACACGGTTCAGCACGCCGTTCGCGCCCACGATGGAAGTGTTCTGCGCCCCCGCAAGGATCAGCACGCCGACCAGGACAACGAACCCGTGGAATAGCAGCTTCAGGCTAGCCGGCCCTACTAGATACACGGCGATGCCACCGATGAGGTTGGCGAAATAATGTTCGCGGACGCCGTCGGGAATAATCATCACCGCGAAGAATGAAACCAGCGAGGTAAACAGCAGGCTGTACACAAAAATCACCAGCCCGGTCTTTTCCAGGTTCTTCAACTTCGGGTGTTCGATTTCACGGTTGACCTGGGCCAGAGTCTCTTCGCCGCTCATGGCCAGCACCGAGTGGCCAAAGCCAACGAATGCAACGATCGAGATGAGCGCCTTGAACGGGAGATGCCGGAACCAGGTCGTGTCTAACCAGCCCAGCGATTCTTTGTTCAGCGGGACCACGCCAGGGTGCAGAGGGTTGGGCGGCAACTGGACAACTGGAGACCGCAGGACCGTGATCGTGCACCAGATGATCAGAATCACCACCATCACCGTGGTGATGGCCATGATCTGCAACGCTTTCTGGCTGGATTCGTGGATGCCCTGTGTATTCTTCCACCAGAAATAGACGACGATGATGATCGCCAACCCCGCGGCGAAGTGATCGTCAGAGAAATTCAGCGGATCGTGCGGCCTGAGGACCAGCGCGATGTCTTTGATGAATCCCGCCAGGTATTGCCCGGCGGAAACTGCGCTGATCGGTCCGGTGAGAACGTAGTCAAACAGCAGCGCCGAGACCGAAAACTTGGCGAGCGTGCCGCCCATGGCCTCTTTGACCACGCGGTAGACGCCACCCCGCACGAACATGCTACTCGACTCGATATACAGCGCCCGTACCGCATAGCTGAACAGCATGACCGCGAGAATGAACCAGGGAGCACTCTTGCCGATCACTTTCTCGGCGTCACCGCCCGCGTAATAGGCGGACGAAGCTAAATCCGACAGCACGATCGCGGAGGCGCGCCAGAACGAAATGAAGGTCAGCATCACCGTAGTGGCGACGAAGACCTTTACTGCCGGTTTTGTACCTTCAGGGGCGCTGGCCATGCTTCAGATGGAGTGCGGAAACTGCAACCCAAGCTAAACCATTGAAGATAGCACAGCGGGAGCAGACCAGGAGTTCATGTTTCCGCGCTCCGCTAAACGGACCGCGTGGTAGCGGCTGCGCGCTTTCTCGGGGCGAGGTAGGTGTGCGTGATCCGGTCGTGCCAGCAGAGCGCGTCTTCGTCGAGAAAGACCCATGCGTATCCCATGCCCAGAGAGAGGCCGGAGAGGCAGCCCGCCAGCGCGCGCCAGCGGCGCAGGGAGCGACTGGCTGGAGTACCGTCGAAGCGAGTCAGTTCGAGGCCTGCGACGCGCAATCCCGGAGTGCTCGCCCCATAAACAATCAGCAGATACTGATAAGCCGCCCAGAACAGACAGGGGATTCCTGCCCCGAGTCCCAGCATCTGCACCAGCGGCGGACGCACGGCAGCGATCTTCCAGAAAATGAAACCGAAGAACGCTGACGCCGTCACGATAATCAATCCATCGACCAATGCAGCTACAAGGCGCAAGCCGAGCGGTGCGCTCTGCAGCGGGATGTCGATGCCGGGGCGCTTTTCGATTTCTTTCTCCTCGGCTGCTTCGATGGTAATTCCGCCCAGCGCGGGAGGCGGCGGCGCAACCTCAGCGACTTCCAGAATTCGCGGACGCTCACTGACCGGCTCGGCCAGTTGATCGGGTGGAGGCGGAGGCGGTCCCCAGGCCAATCGCGGAAACTCGATAATTTTGGCCCCAGCGGCATGTCCGGCTACATGTCCCGAGAAATGTCCAGAGGCGAGGGCAGAAGCCCGTCCAGCTTGATGTCCTGCTGGTGGGTGTACCGGCTCCAGAGTTTCCGCTGCGGCCGGCGCCTGCCGGCACTCAACATCCGTTTCCGCCGCAGCGTGAGATCCGTGTCTCATTTCATCGAGCGCGAGGGCCTGGTTCGATACCGACTCGAACCTGGGAACCGGCGCAGATCCGTCCGCGAGGTTTGCACGGGTCGACCAGTCCAGTTCTCCAAACTGCAGGCGCAGAGACGGATAGCGCGGTGGGCGCACCCTGCGACGCGCGCGATAACGGCTGAGCCGGGCGGAAAGTTCGTCGCGCCAGGCCGGAACATCCTCCCCCTGGGCGTCCATGGTCCGGGCATCCTGAACTTGACTGTCCTGAACTTGACTGTCCTGAGCTTGATCGTCCTGAGCTTGATCGTCTTGAGCTTGACCGTCCTGAACCAAACCAACGGCCGCCTCAGACTCAGCGGCAGGATCACACTGCTTCAATGCAGCAGGAAGGGGCTCCTCGGGACAACGACAAACTTCTCCACACAGCGAACAATTCATGAAAACCAATCTTTAGTTAGCGAAATAATTATTGCAGTATTTATCGAAATCGTACCGCACTTATGTCTACAAAATCGCGCCAGTTCTAGTGGAACGTACAACCGGAAGGCAACCAATGGGAATCCTAGCCCTTTTCGCCACTTTGCCGCGCGGCCAGCGGCGTGCTAACTTCACGATGCCGCGACCTGAACGCAAAAAGGGCAGGTACGTCTGCGAATGGACGATCTTCTTCCGTTGATTTTCTTCCGATGACTCTTCGCACTAGATTCCTTATCACGGCGCTGTTTCTTTGTCATCAGCTTACCGCCGCTGCGCTAGTAACCAGCCAGTTGCCGTCAGAAAATTCCGGCCAATCCCTCATTCCCGGCTCCGGAGGTACCCGGCAAACAATCGCCGCTACCCCGGCAACTCCAGCCAGCATCTGCGGCAGCCGCGCCGCTGCCCAACTTCAAGACGGCACCGTGATTTGTTCCATTCAACAGGAAAAAATCGGCGACATCTACCAACTGCACCGTGACGCCGAAATCCACTATCGCACCTACATCCTGCAGGCCGATGAAGTAACCTACAACTCCGACAGCGGCGAGGCCACGGCCTCCGGCCACGTAAGACTCGACGGCGGCCCTAACGACGAACACATTAAGGCAACTCACGGAACTTACAATCTGACGGCCGAGAGCGGCCGCTTCTACGACGTCACTGCAACTACGGGAGTCCGCATTCGCGGCGACTTCGTGATGCTCACCTCGACCGCTCCGTTTGCCTTCACCGGAAAGGTCGTCGACAAAACCAGTTCCGACCACTACGTGGTCTACGATGGCACCATTACCACCTGCGAACTTCCGCATCCCAAGTGGCAGTTCCACGCTCACAAAGTGGTTGTAGACGTGGGCGGAAACGCGCAGATTATTCACAGCACATTCTGGCTGCATGGACTCCCGATTCTCTACTTTCCGTACGCGACTCATCCCGTGGACCGCGAAGCCCGGGAAACTGGATTCCTGGTACCCTCCGGCGGCCGGTCGTCGACCAACGGCAATGAGATTGGCGACGCATTCTACTGGGTCATCAACCGCAGCATGGATGCCACCGTCGGAGCGGAATATTTCTCCAAGCGAGGGTGGTCGCAGCGCGCGGAATTTCGCGCGCGTCCCGGCGAAGCGTCCTACGTTGATTTAAATTTCTTCGGCGTGATCGACCGCGGCATCAGCCAGGGCTCTGGCGTACCTCCACTTCGCGAAGGCGGCCAGGAGGCTCGTCTTACCGCGGCAGACGAATTTCCCGGTTTCCGTGCCGTCTCCAATGTCGACTACCTGAGTTCGTTCCTTTTTCGCCTGGCGTTCAACGAAGTTTTCACCCAGGCCGTCAACTCGGAAGTGAAGTCGCAGGTTTTTCTCGCGAAGGAGGAAAACGGCTTTTCTTTCGGCACGATGATCGAGCGCTACCAGAATTTCTTTCAGACCACCGTCAACGGAGCTCTGTCGAACCCGCCGCTGTTTAATGACGTCCAGATCTGGCACACTCCCAGTGCGGACGCGTCCAGCGTGGACCGGCCGTTGGGCCGCTCACCATTTTTCTGGTCGTTCGACGCGTCCCTGGCGGGCCTGCAGCGCAGCGAGCCCGGCTTTCACACCGGAGAACTGCTGGGACGATTCGACTTCAATCCCGAGATTTCCCTGCCCTTGCAATTCGACGGCTGGTCCGTGCGCCCCGCACTCACGCTGCACGAGACTTACTACACTGAGCGATTTGTGAGCGGACTCGCCGTCGACGATCCGACCAACCGCCAGGCTCTGGACGTCTCCGTGGAAGTGCGCCCGCCGGCGGCGGAGAAAATCTTCGACAAGGAATTCCTAGGGCGAAAGTGGAAGCATGTGATCGAGCCGCGGGCTGTCTACCGGTACGCGACGGGCGTGAACGATTTCGCCAATGTCCTACACTTCGACGAGCGCGACATCCTGAGCAATACTCACGAAGTCGAATATGGGTTCGTGAGCCGCCTCTATGCAAAAAAGCCGCCGTCGAACGAACCGGAGTGCGAAAAGCCCATGACGGGCTTAGCGGTCGGCGCTGCAGCGCCAGAGCAGGTCGTTCCCTGGGGACGCCAGAACAAGCTCGATAACCTGCCATGCCTCAAGGCTCCGGATGTGCGCGAGGTCGCCACTTGGGAGGTTGCGCAGAAATATTTTGTCGATCCGACCTTTGGCGGAGCACTCGTGACCGGACAGCGCAATGTGTTTACCACCACTGAAGACCTGACCGGCATTGCTTTCGCGACGGAGCCGCGGCATCTTTCTCCCATCGTGTCGCGCCTTCGGGTTGCCACCAGCAGCAATACCGACACAGAATGGGATCTCGATTACGACTTCCAGTTGGGCCGTATCAACGCCAGCACCTTGCTGGTCAACTACAACCTGGGACCCTTTACCGTCGGGGGTGGGGATGCGTTTCTGCAGATTCCGCAGCCGATCAGTTCTCCTTTCACCGAGACGGAGGGGACTTGCAGTTCGACTCCCACGACGCAGCCAACCTGCAAGTTCAACCAGTTCCGCGTGGCGCTGGGCTTCGGCGGGCTGGCTCGCCCCGGATTCAGCGCTGCTGCCAGCGTGGGTTTCGATTCGGAAACACGGCAATTGCAGTTCGCTACCGCGCAAACCACCTACAACTGGGATTGCTGCGGCGTCACGATGGAATATCGCCGCTATTCCATCGCAAATGTGCGCAACGAGAATCTGTTCCGCTTCACTTTCACTCTGGCGAACGTAGGCTCGTTCGGCAATCTCCGCCGCCAGGAACGGCTCTACTAGCACCCGCTCAGTGTGTTCCAGTGCTGGTACCATAGTGGCCATGCAGTCCCCGGAAATCCCGATCAGTGCCAAGGACTCTCAACTTCAGGCGAGCCTCCGCCAACTGGGCCGCGTGTTGGTTGCCTACTCCGGCGGCGTGGATTCTGCATATCTAGCGTGGGCCGCTTATCGCGTACTCGGATCGGCCATGCTCGCCGTGATCGCTGATTCTCCCAGCCTGGCGCGCACTCAGTTGAGTGACGCCGTCGCCTTCGCCAGCGAACAGCAGATCCCCGTTGAAGTCATCAGTACGTCGGAACTCGACCGCCCTGAATATATCCGCAACGACGGCCAGCGCTGCTTTCAATGCAAAGACGAGCTTTTTGCGGTGATGGAAACACTCCGCGCCGCGCGCGGCTTCGACGCGATTGCCTATGGAGTGAATCTCGACGACCAGGCCGACTTCCGCCCCGGGCAACAGGCGGCCCAGCAGCACCACGTTGCCGCGCCGTTGTTGCAAGCAGGTCTCACGAAACAGGAGATTCGCGAACTGGCGCGCCAGGCCGGCCTGCGCATCTGGGATAAGCCTGCATCGGCCTGTCTCTCCTCGCGCATCGAGTACGGACGCCCGGTCACGCGCGAAGCGCTCGCAGTGGTTGAGCGCGGAGAAGAGGCAATTCGCGCTCTCGGCTTCCGGCAGTTTCGGGTGCGCCATCACGGGGACATCGTGCGCATCGAGATTGCGCGCGAGGAACTGGAACGCGCTCTGAACCCCACGATGGCAGCCCAGTTTGCGGCGATTTTCAAAGCCCTTGGATTCAAGTTCGTCACCCTCGACCTGGAAGGATTCCGCTCTGGCTCGATGAATTCGTTGCTGCCCGCCGATCAGCTCCGCCGCACCGGCTAGTCGGACGCCCCGCGGACTGCAGCGTTTCGACCCGCATTCACTGTGAGATAATCGAACAGATAAAAGCGATGCTGAGGCGGTTCCTGGTGACTTCAATTCGACGTTCGCTGCTGCTCCTGCTTCTGGTTTGTCTGGGTTGTGTCGCCCAGTCCGTGCCGCCTGACGTGGCGCGGAAGGTCGAACGCCAGGTGCGCGCCTTCTACAACATCCCGGTTGACGTAAAGGTGACCGTTGGCGCGGTCACTCCCAGTACCGACTGGCCCACGTTCGATAAGGTTTCTGTCAGCATCGACGGGGGCGACGGCAAGCCCAAGGCCTACGATTTTCTGTTGTCGAAGGATCGCACCACCCTGCTGCGCGTGAACAAGTTCGACCTGACCAAGGATCCGTTTGCCGAGTTGATGAGCAAAATCGACGTCAGCGGCCGACCCTCCCGCGGCGCCAAAGCCGCCAAAGTGGTGCTGGTGAATTTCGACGACTTCGAATGTCCGTTCTGCTCGCGCATGCACGAGACGCTGTTCCCAGAAGTCTTCAAGGAATACGGAGACCGGGTTACTTTCATTTATAAAGACGACCCGTTATCGGAGATTCATCCCTGGGCGATCCACGCCGCCGTCGACGCCAACTGCCTGGCAGCGCAAAGCGCCGACGCCTATTGGGACTTCGCCGACTACATTCACGCCAACAAGCAGGAGGTCGACTCCGAAAGGACCCCCGGAGCTCGCTTCGCAGCGCTCGACAAAATGACGCTGCTGCAAGGGCAAAAACACAGCGTCGACCCAGCCAAACTGCAATCCTGCGTCAAGGATCAAAACGAAGATGCGGTTCGAGCTTCCATGAAAGAAGCGGATGACCTTGGCATCAACGGAACGCCTGCGATTTTCATCAACGGGCAGAAACTGGACGGGGCGGTTCCGATCGCCGAGGTGCGCGCCGCGCTGGACGCGGCTTTGAAAGACGCCGGAGAGCCCGTGCCGCAACACATTCCGCCGGCCCCGGCGCCAGCATCCAAGTAACTGGCCACCTTGTGGAAGCGACTGGCCGCTTCTGCGGAGTGGATATTCGTTTGGAGTCGCGGTGTATGGAAACGGAGAACATTCTTGACGAACAACTTTTCCTTTACCCGGTTTGCCGCGGCCCTATCGGCCGCCGCGCTGCTGGCAGCCCTGACCGCCTGTAATTCGCAGACCGCCGGCGATGTGATGGCGACGGTGGATGGCCAAAAAATTCTCCGCGCCGACGTGGATAAGTATTACGACAGCCAGGTCGCTTCAGCCCAGCAGGCGCCCACCGGCGAGCAGGCCACCGCGCTTCGCCTGAACATTCTGCACCAGATGATCGAGGACGAAATCACCATGCGGCGCGCCGAAAAACTCGGCCTGCTGGCTACCGATGAAGAGGTCGACCGCAAATACAACGAACTCAAGTCCCCCTTCACCCAGGAAGAATTCGACAAGCGCCTCAAAGACAGCAAGCGGACTGTGGCCGACATCAAACGCGACATCCGGCGTTCGATTACGCTCGACAAGGTGATGAACAAGGAAGTGTCGTCCAAGATCAACATCACCGACCAGGACATTACCGACTACTACAACGCGCACAAGGGCGAGTTCAATCTGATCGAAACGCAGTACCATCTGGCCCAGATCATGGTGACTCCTATGCCCAATCCGCAAGCCCATGACCAGAACGACAAAGCGCAGAACGAAGGCGACGCGCGCAAGAAAATCCAGATGATTGCCAACCGCCTCGACAGCGGGGACGATTTTGCCACTCTGGCGATGAAATATTCCGAAGACCCCGAAACTTCAGGCAACGGCGGCGATCTCGGTACCGTCCCTGAGTCCGGACTGAAGGGAGCCGATCCAGCCACGCGCGACATGGTGATGAAACTCAAGCCCGGCCAGTACGGCCCCATCGTTACGGTCGTCAATCCGGGGAACAAGCTGGTGGGATTTCGCATCGTGAAGCTGGTATCGAAGGAACCGGCGGGCCAGCACGAACTGGCCGATCCGCGAGTGCAGCAGGCCATCCGCTCACAGCTTCACGACCGCCGCGAGCAGTTGCTGAAAGCCGCCTATTACGAAGTCTTGCGCGATTCTGCCAAAGTCGAAAACTTCTACGCGAAGAAAGTGCTCGACAGCAACGGAATCGAGAAGTAGCGCCGCCGTCCCGACGGGCGCCCTCGCCCGCCGCATGCGTAGCTTTGCGAATCTCTACTCCACGATGGCCAGCACATCCCCCGCGTTCACGGCCGCGCCTTCGCCCACCAGTATCTTCTGAATCGTCCCCTTCTTCGGGGACTTGATTTCGTTCTGCATCTTCATCGCTTCGACCACGAGCACGCCTGCGCCAGCCTCGATAGCGTCACCCTGGCTCACCAGCAACCGCACGATCTTGCCCGGCATCGGCGCCGTCAGCTTCTTAGGGCCGTGATCATCCACTGCCCGCACTCGCCCCCGCAACGACCGCGGATCACGAACTTCCGCCGCAAAGCGCGCACTGCCCACCCACAGATGCATCTCGCCGGCCACACGTTCACACTTCACTTCGTAAGCCAGGTTGCCGATGCGCAGAGAGAGCACATCGGGTCGCGCCAGAACAGCGTCGACCTCGACTTCGCGTCCATCGACCCGGCACGACCACCGGGCCTCCGCGCGATCAAGATCGAGCCGGTAGTGTTTGCCGTCAATGGTGATGTCGTAGGTCATCAGAAACACTGAAAACGCTGCTCCACTCTTCTCGCGTTGTTTGCGAGAGAGCCTGCCCTGAGCCTGTCGAAGGGGTGGGGATTTTGACTTGGTAGCGAGGACTTCGTCCGTGCGTTCGCTGCGGCTTGATCGAAGTTCATCGCAAGGCCTCACGACGCGAAGCCCCCTTCCAATTGGACGCAGGCTTTGGCTTGTCACTCGCTGAGCCATCGGCTGTCGTCCGCTCGCCCGTTCCCGCGCCGGCAGCGCCCAGCACGGAAAATATTCCCGCAGCAATTACCGCAGCTTCAATCGTCTTAGGATCGGCCGGAGCTTCAGTTCGCTTCTGCTTTAAGAGACGATCGAGAAAACCAGTATCCATCTTCGCCGCGCGAAAATCCGGATCGCTCAAGATTCGCCGGAACAGCGAAATATTCGTTTTGATCCCGCCCACAAAATACTCGTTCAGCGCTCGCGTCAGGCGGCTGATCGCCTGTTCGCGATCCGTGCCGTAGCCGATCAGTTTGGCCAACAGCGGATCGTAATCCATCGGTACGGTCCAGCCTTCGTACATGCCACTGTCGCGCCGAATTCCCGGCCCCGAAGGCAGCAGCAGCAGCGTGATCTTGCCCGGACTCGGAAAATAATTGTTGTCGGGATCTTCGGCGTAGATGCGGCATTCAATGGCGTGCCCGCGAATCACGACTTGCTCCTGCGTAAACGGCAGCTTTCCTCCGGCCGCAATGCGAATCTGCAGATGCACCAGGTCGAGTCCGGTAACTAACTCAGTCACCGGATGCTCCACCTGCAACCGCGTGTTCATCTCCAGGAAATAAAACTTCTTGTCCTGATCGTTTCCTTGTTGGTCGACCAGAAATTCCACCGTGCCGGCATTCGTGTAGTTGGCCGCCTGGGCAACGCGCACCGCGACCTCGCCCATGCTGCGCCGCATGTCGGCATCCACGACTGGCGACGGCGCTTCCTCAATCACCTTCTGATGCCGCCGCTGCAGCGAGCACTCGCGTTCACCCAGATACACGGTGTTGCCGTGCTCATCAGCCAGCACCTGCATCTCGATGTGCCGCGGATTGATAATCGCCTTCTCGATGTAAACTTCGCTGTCGCCAAACGAGCGCTCCGCCTCGCTGCGCGCGCCCTCGAGCGCCGACCTCAGGTCCCTGGGCGCCTCCACCAGACGCATGCCCTTCCCGCCGCCACCCGCCGCGGCCTTCAACATCACTGGATAGCCGATTCGGGCCGCGATTTCTTCGGCCTGCTCGAACGATTCCACACCTCGCGACGTGCCGGGCACACACGGCACTCCGGCGCGCTCCATTGCCTGCCTCGCCTTGGTCTTCGAGCCCATGGCGTCCATGGCGGCGGCTGTCGGGCCGATGAATTTTATGCCCGCATCGGCACAGGCACGTGCAAACTTCGCATTCTCGGAAAGAAAACCGTAGCCCGGATGGATCGCGTCGGCCCCCGATCGCGCAGCGGCGTCCAGAATTTTCGGAATATTCAGGTAAGACTCGGACGCGGCCGCTGCTCCGATCGGATACGCTTCGTCCGCCTTGCGAACATGCAGCGCCGCGCGATCAACGTCAGAGTAAACCGCGACCGCGGCAATTCCCATCTCATGGCAGGCGCGGACGACGCGTACCGCGATCTCGCCACGGTTCGCGATGAGAATCTTCTTGAACATAAAGTTGGACGTACGAAAATGTCAGCCGGGACAAAGTTCGGCTTCGCCTCACAACCGGACTGCATATTCTACTGGAGAGCGCTTCGACGAGTTGAACTCTTATCCGCGATAGGCGCCGGACGCCACGAGACCTCCGAAAGTAGAAACACCGCGAGGATGAACAATTCCGGCTCGATGACGTGCCGGTACCGCGCGTTTACAAATACAAAGTAATAAGTGGTCGGGTAGGTCAGAACCAGCCCCGCGCAAAGCCACGCCCCGCACCGCTTTTGGTGCAGCGCGCGTGCCAGCCCCCAAATGCCTAGCACTGAGGTCGCAAGAAACAAAGAGTTACGAAAATCTATGGGGGCGGCACTTCCAGTTTCCCGGGGAACGCCGTTCCAGTAGTAGAAGAACCGTTTCAGGCTGACCACTGCGAACCGTCCAGGATTCTCGCGAATCCATGCCAGCGCCAGACGCTTGCAATCGGCCGAATACTCTAGTTCCCCCATGTGCTGAAATTTCTCGAACTCCAGCTTGTTCTGACTAGGCTGCAGGTAGGCCATCAGCATGCCGTCCGCGCCCTTCCAGTTGCCCAGCCGCAACTGCAGACCGAAATCATCGCGCAAAAAAACGAAGCGCCCGAACACCTCGTAATTGCGGATCAACCAAGGCGTCAGCGCGACAAAGAAAATAGCCGATGACAGAACTATCCCGGCTAGCGACGGCAAACCTCTCTTGAATCTCTGCCGCCAAACCCAGAGGCCGCAGAACGGCAGAAAAGTAAGCATCGAAGGATTCGCCAGCGCGCCCAATCCCCAGAGCGCACCAAAAATAGTCCAGCCCCGAAGGCCCGGCCAGTCTTTCATCTCGAGCGCGACCAGAAAAATCAGGCTGAGAACGAGCGGGGTGAAAGTCGTATCCCACAGCCAGTGAATCGACCAGTACCAAACGTAAGGCAGCAACGCCCAAGTTCTCGCCGACCAGATTGCGACGCGCTCGCCGAACATTCGTTCCGCGATGAAATAAACCGGAATGCACGTGAGCACGGCGAGCAGGCTATTGATGGTCAGCAACACCCATGCCGACGCGTACGAATAAACGCCAAAGAGCTTGAACACTCCACCCATCAAGTACGGATACAGTGGAGGCTCCCAGGCGCTTGGCCCGGTATAACCTCCGTACGGATTGCTGAACCCTTCGCCCAGCGCGATGGAACGGGCGATGCGGCCCATCTCCCAGCCGAAGCCGAAGTGGTCGTCTCCCGCGCGCGTCTTGTACTGGCGAAGAATTCCGATTGCCGCAATCTGCAGCACGAACGAGATCAGCATAAGACGCAGAAGAGACCTGCGGATCGCAGGCGACAAGGAAAAACGTCCCGCGGCGTTCGCAGTCCCGGTCTTCACCAGACTTTCAACCATTGCTCTAACTCTTCGTAGAACTTGGCGCAGCCGAGTGTTTCTGCGGAGGTAAACACCAAAAGTGTTTGCATTTTCTCAGGAAGGTGGCAGCCGCTGGAAGCTCACCCCAAAGGGCAAACCCGAATGGTCCTGGCTCGATTCCGGCTGCGCCCACTGCGAGGGCCGGACGAAGCGGTAGCGAATCAGGGTCCAGATTGCGAGCCACCCATCGGAGTGGCGGATTTTCTTTCCTTCAACGGCCGAGCGCGGACGGTAAGAAATAGGAACCTCTTCGATCTTCTCCCCCATGCGACACAGCTTCGCCGTCACTTCCGGGCAGAACTCGAAGCGCTGGCACGCCAGTTGCATACTCGCCAGTAGAGACCGCCGAAAGACTTTGTAGCAAGTGGCCTCATCGTGAATACCGGCGCCGTACAGAAAGTTCGTGAGGTGAGTGAGCAGTTTGGCGCCAAGGAAAAAACGCAAGCCGCGCTCGGGACGGTCCGGGCGCACGCCATAAACGACGTTCGCAGCGCCCGCCTCCAGCGGCTTCAGCAAATTCGGATAATCTTGCGGATCATATTCCAGGTCGGAGTCTTGAATCAGCACATACTCGCCCCGGGCATAGGCCAGAGCAGTGCGGATGGCCGCACCCTTGCCGTGGTTCTTCTCGTGAAAGACAACGGTCACGTTCTCGATCGGCGGCAGCGCCTGCAGTTTTTCGCGCGTCCCGTCGGTTGAGCCGTCGTCGACAATAATGATTTCCTTTTTCACCGGCGAGGCCTTAATCGCTTGCAGCAGTTCGTCCAGGTGCGCAGCCTCGTTGTAAACCGGCACAATCACCGACACGTGTCCCTTCCAGCGATCGTGGGCCGCATGCGGATCGTGACGCGGTGCGGTTTCAACGGAACTCATGGTCGAAGCTCGCGACACGTTAGCGCTCATTTCGAAAATACGCGCGAAGGCATGGATTTTCTAGCATAGTATCATCTGGAACGGAACGAACTCCTAACGCCAGCATGCCGCTACCTCAACCCGCAGCGGACCAGATAAACCCTCTACCGTTTCCACCCGACCCTGCCCGCCGGGTTCGCCACCTGACTCTTTTTCTGCTGACGGCGGCCAGCGCCGCGATTCGATTTCTGTTCCTCGCCCGCAAGCCCTTCTGGTTTGATGAGTGTTTCAGCGTGGAAGTCGCTCGCCTGGACTGGCGCAACTTCCTGCACCTGCTGTGGTGGCGCGAAGCCAACATGTCGCTCTACTACCTGCTTCTGCGAATCTGGCTTCACTTCGGACGCAGCGAGTTTTTCATCCGCACCCTATCAGTGCTGGTGGCCGCAGCCACGCTGCCGGCAATCTACTGGCTGGCCCGGCTGCTCTATAACCGGAGGGTTGCATTGATCGCGGCCACTCTGTTCACGTTCAACGCCTACAGCGTCCGCTACGCCCAGGAGGCGCGCAGCTACGAACTGCTCGTGCTGCTGGCGACACTCTCTTCGGGCTTCCTGGTTGCCTGGGTGCGAGAGTATGTCCGAGAGTATGTCCGTGAGTTTGTCCGCGAGCCAGCTCGCAGCAATCGGCTCGAGTATGTTCTCTGTAGCGTCCTGGCAGTGTACGCCCATCTTTATGCCTTACTGCTGCTGGCGGCTCAGTGGCTGGCTGTGGGCCAGTTCGGAAGCAGCGCAGGCCGTCCAGATCCGTTGAAACACTCCGGAGCTCCGCTCGCGGCGCAGTTGCGAAGGGCCTGGATCATCATCGGACTCGCCGTCTTGCCTCTGTTGGTGTTTGCGGCCAAGACAGGCGCGGGTCCGATCCGCTGGATCCCACGGCCCGACCTGCGCGATGTGCTCGAATTCTACGAGCACCTGGCGGGCGGCAGTAATTGGGCTTTGTTGATCGCCTACGCCGCGGCCTGCACCGCCGCCTTGCTTCCGGCCGGGAAACAACTCTGGACGCGGCCCCAGTCCTGGGAAACCTGGAGGGTCCACTTTCTGCTGGTGTGGTTATTCTTTCCGGTCGCTCTCACGTTCTTGTTGTCGTTCGCCCGCCCGGTCTTTCTGGCCCGCTACATGATCTTCTGCCTGCCCGCACTCCTGATCCTGGTGGCTGCCGGACTGGCGCGACTGCGCCACTCTTGGCTGCTTGCGGCCGCGCTCGGCGGAGTATTGCTTCTGGCCGCGCAAGGCGTTTTCTTTGTCTATGGCCACGACTTCGACAACGAACGCGACTCCTCTGTCGCCGCCGCTGCTTTTATTCTCGACCACGCCCAGCCGGAAGACGCCGTCATCTTCCACATTGCTGAAACCCGTATTCCTTATGAATTTGTCCGGTCCCTGCACGCTGGAGAAAATTCCGCCAGCCCGAATTTCACCGCACAACTCGGCCCGCAGATTCTGTTTCCTCAGCACGGAGCAGGTCTCGACTACCGCGACTTTACAGGCAAGCCCACAGCCGATTTCCTGCGCGCGGCCACGCCCGGCTATCCGCGAATGTGGATCATGCTGATGAATAATGGTCCGGCAGGGCGTCCGGATCCCACGACGGGGATGCTCGCACAGATTCTTGCAGAATCGTTCCCCAAGATGGCACGCTGGCAATTCGCGAAAGTCGAAGTCCGCCTCTATAGCAAGTAGTAGGAAAGCTCACGCCTGGTTGGGGCCACACTGCACTCCAGGACGGAAAGCAGAATGAAAAAACCTCCTTCGCTCGATTTGGCGAAAGAGGCTGAACGCTCGAAGCGGTCACTCAACTATTTCGGCTGATCCACGACAATTCCGCCGCCTTGACTCTGCGCCGCCTTTTCGGCCTTGGCTTTTTTCACGCGCAGGGTTTCGTCGACCCAGTGATCGGCGGTTTTCAGATCTTCCGCGCGGGCGGCAAGATCATCGCATTCCACGTCGCCTTTTTCGCGGTACATCAGGTTCAGATACGCCATGGCGTCATCGTAGTCCGGGCGAATCTGGATGGCTTTGTTGAGGCTGTCGATGCCTTCCTGGATAGAAGCCGAGTTCTTGGCCTTCAATTCGCTGCAGACCTTCATCTGATCCTTGTTCTTCGGATTCAGATTCTCCTCCGGCTTCATGCCCAGCTTGGCCCGCTCTTCCATGCGCGGCTGGTAGCACGCCGTCCAGTCGATCACGCCGACCGAGTAATAAGGCTCAGGATCGTTCGGGTCCAGGTCCGACGCCATGCGGTAGAATTTCTTGGCATCATCCCACTTCTTTTCGTTCAAGTACAGATACGCGATGCCCTTCGCCGCATTCACCTTCTGGTCGCGTGAAGGATTGGCGTCGATCACGGTCTGATATTCCTTGATCGCCTCGTCCGCGGTGCGTAGATTATCCGGAGAGTCGACGCCGGGAATATATTGCGAAACGTACGCCGTGGCCAAATACATGCGGGCGTTGATCAGCGCCGGATCCAGTTGAACCGCTTGCTGAAAATGGTCGATGGCCTGCTCGTAGTGGTTGTTCTTGTATGATTCCACGCCCTTGTTGAGCTGGTCGCGCGCCCGTAGCTTGTTGCATCCCACAGAGGAGAAGAGCGCAAGCGCCGCGGCTGCCAGCGTGATCACTTTCAGGTTCTTATTCATTGCGGTATAAGTCTCCCTCGACACAGCATCCTAGGCCCAGAGACATCGGTTTGACAAGTATGCCGGCTACGGCAACTACGACGAACTCAGGCCGCAGGCACGCAGGGAAGCAGGCTCGCTCCCATGCGGTGGGCCGACTACGTAAAGCGCCTGCGAAAAAATGCGCTCCGGGCCTGCTCGATAGATCGACTCAGTTGCCCGCTTCGATCTTCGCAGTGATGAGACCGACCTTGTCCACGCCGGCGGCATGGGCAATATCAATCACGTTGGCCACATTGGCAAAGGGGATAGCGTCATCACCCTTCACGAACATAACTTTTTCCGCGCGCTGCTTGTAGATATCGGTCAGACGCCCCTGCAGGTTGTCCCAGGTCGCATCTTCGTTATTGATTTTAACGCCCGGCTCCGAACCCGCGCCGCGGTCGAGCAACTGGACGACGATGGTGCGGTCGGGATTCACGTTCTTCGGCGCGTTCGGCGGCGGCGGCTGAGGAACCAGCGCGTCCAATCCTTTGGGGGTGACCGGCGAGATCACCATGAAGATGATCAGCAGCACCAGCAGCACGTCAATGAGCGGCGTGACGTTGATGTTCGCGCTTTGGCCTCCGCCCGATCCAAGTGACATTCCCATGGTCGTTCTCCTCTTAATTATTGCCCGGGCGCAGCCGGAGCTGGCGGGGCGTTAGGACCAGTTTTCTTCTGATCTGTGAGCAAGCCCAGATCATCCACACCGGCGGCGCGAACACTGTCCACCACCTGCACCACATTGCCAAAATGAGTCCGCATGTCCGCCTTCACGTAGACGCGCTTGTCCTGCTTGTTGGTCAGGCGGTCTTTCACTTTGGTGGTCAGGGTGTCGACCTGAATCGATTCGCTGCCCAAATATACTTTGCCGTCTCTCGTGATGGAGACCAGCAACGCGTCTTCTTTATCCGCATCCGGCATCTGTTCCGGGTTGTTCACCGGGGCCATGTCCACGCTGATACCTTTTTGCAACATGGGCGTGACCACCATGAAGATGATCAGCAGAACCAGCATCACGTCCACCATGGGAGTGACGTTGATTTCCGAACTGACCTTCGCGCCTTCGTTTCGTTTCGCTAATGCCATAGCTCTATGTCTCCCGTGCCGGGTCTCATGCTTGAGTTGGGAAAGTCCGGCGCTGGACCTCCAGCGCCGGACCAGCAACTCACTCGCAAGACCCTGGGTGCTCCACTCCTCGCGCGTTCTATGCGCGAAACGTGGAGAGCTTTCTTACCGGCGAACGTCGCCGCGCTTTTTCAGGAAGTAGTCGATCAGTTCGCTCGACGAGTTGTCCATCTCCACGTCGAACGCTTCCACGCGCCCGGTCAGATAGTTGAACATCATGACGGCCGGGATGGCGACGAGCAGCCCAATGGCCGTCGTAACCAGCGCTTCCGCGATACCGCCGGCGACTGCTGCCAACCCGGTGGCCTTCGAGTTGTTGATGCCGATAAATGCGTTCAGAATGCCCATCACCGTTCCGAACAGTCCCACGAAAGGAGCGGTCGATCCGATGGTGGCGAGGCCGCCCAATCCGCGCTTCAGTTCAGCGTGGACGATGGCTTCGGTGCGTTCCAGAGCGCGCTTGGAGGCTTCAATGGTTTCGCCAGGGATTGCGCCCGGAGAATCCTGGTGAGCCTTGAATTCCATCAGGCCAGCGGTGACAACCTTGGCCAAGTGGCTCTTCTTGTTGCGTTCGGCAACCTTGATGGCTTCGTCAATGCGGCCATCGCGCAACGCGCCGGCTACGGCCGGGGCGAACGCACGCGACTGTTTGCGAGCCGCGCTATAGGCCATCCAGCGATCGATCATCACGCCAATCGACCACCCCGACATGATGAAGAGAATGATAACTACGGTCCGGGCAACCCATCCCATTGCCTTCCACAAGCCCAATGGATCGGTCGCCATGGCGCCGCCGCCTTCCTGGACCATCCAGGTGGCTGCGACGTGTACGTGACTGAGAAGTGCTGCTGCTACGTGAGTTGCGAACATGAGTTGCTTTTCCCTCCTCGGAACTCTCTACTTTACTTGGACACTGTGATGCGCTTTCTGGTGCCAACAACGTGTAAAGAAAAAGAAATCGATTCCCGGCGAGCCTGCGGCTTTTTGCGCCGCACACGCACTAGCCATACCTCGCTGAAGAATACAGGGCTTCAAAATACGGGTACGGCGGCCACGCTCGGGCTGCTTCAAGAAACCCCTCCCGGCCACCGCAACTCAGGTGGGAAGGGGAGGGCCATGCACACTACCGCCAGTGAATCCTTACGGCGCCCCGCAGGAGGAGTTTAGCCCCCAGCGAGCGTGAAGTTTACCTGCACCTGCGTGTCGACCTCAACCGGCTCTCCGTTCAGCAGGTACGGCTTGTACTTCCACTGCTTCACGGCTTCGATCGCGGCCGGCGCCAGCATCGGATGCCCGCTGATCAATTGCAGGTTCTCGATACTGCCGTCCTTGCTGATCTGGGCCTGCAGCATCACCATGCCCTGAATACGTGCCTGGCGCGCCAACGGCGGGTACACCGGGTTGACTCGATGAACCAGCAATCCGTTGGTGACGCCAGCCGAAACGCGCACGCGCTGCGGCGTGGCAATGTGCGGCGCCACAGTTGGTGTGGAGCTGAGTACGCTGCCAATCACGCCGCCCATCGATCCACCCGGAATTCCGCCCGGAACGCCGCCTACCACGCCCGTGGCAGCCATGGCCGGAGGAGCTTCGTCTTCCTGAATCATTTTGATCTTTTGCGGAATCTTGGTGGGTGTGCGCAATTCACCGTTGACGATATCGGTCTGAATCACCTTGACGTGCTGCACGGCTGCAGCAGCTGGCGGTGGCGGCGGTGGCGGGGGCGGGGGGGCCACCAGAAGGAACATCATTTGTCCTTTGGGCAAGGCTTCGGTGAAAATCAGCGGGATGAGCACCATCACGCCGATAATCATGAATTCGATCATAAACGCGACCACTGACGTTCGGCCCCGTTTCGTCTTCAGTTTGCCACCGGACTCGATCAGGCTGTCTTCAAACATAGTGATTCTCCCCTAACTTCTTTCAGACCCCTAAAGAGCTTTAGACACCGACTGGCTCCTCTTTGCTCCCGGTTTCCCAGGGTGCGCCCCGAGGGTGAGACCAGCCCCCGTGGCACATCGAGCAAATCCCTCTAAACTGCTTACATAAGAAGGCTTACCGCAAGTAACGATTACCGCGCCATCGGGTAACCTATCTAGCTCGCTTTACCGGCTTTCACCGGCATGCCAACCGGACGCTTACCCTTTTCAACTCGCCAGTCCTGATAAGCCACCAGAATCGGCGCGGCGATCGCAATCGATGAATATGTTCCGATCAAAATGCCAATGACCAGTGCCAGGCTGAATCCACGAAGCACCTCACCGCCGAATAAAAATAGTGCGAGTACGGTAAGGAAGGTAAGGCCCGCTGTCAAGATCGTTCTGCTCAGAGTTTGATTAATACTCCGGTTGACGATGTCCGACAGTTTCTCGCGCCGCATGAGTTTAATGTTTTCCCGGATGCGGTCAAATACCACGATCGTGTCGTTATTAGAGTAACCAATCAGGGTCAGAATGGCCGCGATCACGGTCAGGGATATCTCAAACCTCGGCGCGAGAAGCGAAAAAGCACCTACGGTGATGAGCGTGTCGTGAAACACCGTGACCACCGCGGCGACGCCGTAAATCCACTCAAACCGGAATCCCAGGTAAACCAGCATCCCCAAGAGCGAATAGAGGGTAGCCAACCCCGCCTGGGTGCGCAACTGGCTGCCCACCTGAGGCCCCACGATCTCCACGTGGAGTACCCCAAAGTCGGACAGGTAGAACCCGTCAGAGAACGAAGCGGCAACCGCCGGCGCGACGCCCGCAGCGCTCTTCAGCTGATCAAGAGAACTGAGTACCCCTCCCAGGGTCTTATCCCGGTAGTCGACGACGGCTTGCGTTTGAGCCGTGTATTTCACGTCAGCATCGGTGCCCAGATGCAGCGGGTCTTTATCCATCAAATACTTCTTGATGGTCAAAGAACTCGCGTTGTTCAGGTCGTCCTTGCCTGCCGGAGTATTGCTCTCTAGCGCCTGAATAATCTTCAGCTTACCTTGATCCAGAGCCTGGTCGCTGGTTTCACGTACATCGAGATCGATCAGGACCTCATTCAGCGATGGCTGGTCGTAAGGCTGAATCTTCGGATCGCGCAAGCCGGCCCGGTCCATCGCAGCACGCACCGCGTTGATGTCCGGAGTATGCGAGAACTTCACATACACCAGAGTTCCTCCGCGGAAATCCACTCCCCACGGGATGTGGTGCCAGAACAGCAAGGAAAACAGGCCCGCAACGCTGAAGACCAGCGAAAAGGCGAGAAAATACCACTTTTTGCCCAGAAAATCTATATCGGTATTGCGAAAGAACTCCACGGGTTTTTCTAGCCCCTTATCTATCTATGACTTAGCAAATATTTGGCAATTGGGAAATTTGGTAATTGTGTAATTGAAAGCACGGTTGCGCCGGGTTTTTCAATTTCCCAATTACCAAATTCCCCAATCACTCAATTCCTAAATGCTGAGTGCTTCGCCGCGTTGCTTCCGGCTCAGCACCCAGTCGAAGATCGCGCGCGAAACGAATACCGCCGTAAACAGGTTCGCCAGCAAGCCGAACGTGAGCGTGGTCGCGAATCCTTTCACCGGGCCGGTGCCGAAGATGAACAAAATTGCCGCCGAAACGATGGTCGTAACGTGCGTATCCACTATCGTGATCCAGGCGTGACTGAAACCCTGATCCACGGCCGAGGGGGGCGTCTTGCCATTGCGCAACTCTTCGCGAATACGTTCGAAGATCAGCACATTGGAGTCCACACCCATGCCGACCGTCAGAATCACACCCGCGATTCCGGGCAAGGTCAGAGCCACGTTGACCCCGGCAATCGTCGACCACCCCAGGAACCCGAGCAGAATAATCAGGTTCATGATCAGCGCCAAATCGGCGTTGATGCCCGCGCCGCGATAATAGATCAGCATGAAAATCAGGACTGCTGTCATGCCGATCACCGCGGCCAGCACTCCCGAGCGAATTGAATCCGCACCCAGCGACGGCCCCACCGTGCGCTCTTCCAAGTACTTCATACTGGCAGGCAGAGCGCCGGAGCGCAGGATCATTGAAAGATCCTTCGCCTGCTGCTCCGACATGCGGCCACCGCTGATCGAGCCTTGGTCGCGGATCGGCTCCTTGATATTGGCGACTTCCTCCACCTTCTTGCCGTCCCCGTTGTCGAGGACCACAGCCAAGCTGTCGCCCACGTGGGCGGAAGTGAATGAGTAGAACCGCTGTCCGCCCTCACCTGTCAGCGTGAAGCTGACGCTGGGCTGGCCATTCTGATCGGTGCTTTGCTGCGCGTCGCGCAGATCCTTGCCGCTTACCGCCGAAACGCGCGAAACCAAGTACCACAGCGGACCTTCCGACCCCGACCCGGGCATGCTGTGTCCCGGAAGAAGAATCGCATCCTGTGGCAGAACGCCGGGCTGGGTCTGCGCCTGCAGAGCCGCCTGCTCGCTCGGATATGGCCCACCCAGAGACTGCTTGATCTCCAGCATTGCCGTGGATTGCACCAGAGCCTTCACGCGCCCCGGATCGTCCACGCCCGGCAGTTGCATGAGAATCTGATAGTCGCCGAGTCCATGTTCCTGAATCGTCGGCTCGCTGACGCCTAGAGCGTCAACCCGGCCGCGGATGGTCTCAATGGCCTGCTCGACCGCCTTATTTTTCAAGTCAACCAGCGCCGAAGGCTTCATGGCCAGGTTCCACGAATTGTCGGGGCCACCGGTGACGTCGTACTCGGGAAGGTGATCCTGCACAATGCTAAGCAGATCGGAGCGCGAGGCCGGTTGCACGCCCTTTATCGTCAAGTGGTCGGGATTGTTCTGCTGGTCGGACTGGGACACATCGGAGTAATCGATCTTGCGGCTGCGCAGTTGTTCTTTCAGAATCTCGACCGCGTTCTGCGCCACCACGTTCACCGCGTCATTCACTTGCACCTGCAAAATCAGGTGCGTTCCACCCTTTAAATCGAGGCCCAAGTGGATGTGGTCGGTCAAGGCTGTGAGCAGTCCCTGACCGGAGAAACTCTTGGGAATCCCAAAAATTCCGAACAGGAAAAACAGCATCGTCGCGATGATGAAGCCGAGCTTATAGAGAAGATTCTTGTTCATATGAATTCAGTGATCAGGGGCTAGTGATTAGTGGTCAGCCACCGGTCTTGAGCGATCTTGCGCGCTCTTAACTGACCACCGGCCACTAACCACTGGTCATTATTTTCCCTTTACTTCTTCTTCCGGCGTAGTCACAATCGCCACCGAAGCTTTGGTCACTTCCACCCGCAAATTATCCGGTGGCACGCGCAGATGAATCGCGTCATCTTTCAAGGCAACTACAGTGCCTCGTAAGCCTCCGCTGGTCGTCACCTTGTCGCCGGTCTTGAGCTGATCGAGCATGGCTTGCCATTTTTTCTGGCGGCGCTGCTGGGGCAAGATCAACAGAAAATAGAAAATGGCGATCATGGGAACAAACATGATCAGCAACGACAACCCGCCGCCACCACCCGGTGCTTGCAGTATGACTACAGCTTGCATGTTCAAAATATCCGCGCGGATCGAGTCCGCAAAAAACCGCCCGCACCCACTCGTGCCGCGGGGTTCTCATTTCACCACGGGGTTTGGATCGACTTCGGCCGGGTTCCTTCTGTTTCAGGCTTGAATCCGGGGAGGCCATCCGTCGCGGTCATGGTTTCGGTCGTGACCAGACACTAGAAAGAAAACGGGACTCTTCCCCAAGTGAAATAGAATGCCGTACCCGCCGCATAGTGTCAAGGTAGAAACTCAGGTTGTGGATCGTATTCAAGACCTGCGCCAGCACTTCGTTAGATGCATACAGATGACGTAAATAGGCCCGCGAGTAGCGACTACACACTCGGCAGCCGCAATTCGCATCGAGCGGGCCCGCATCCTGGGCGTATCGCGCCTGTTTGATCGAAACCTTTCCCTCGGAGGTAAATAGCAGCCCATGCCGCGCCGCCCGCGTCGGCAATACGCAATCCATCATATCGACACCCAGGTTAGCGTACTCGACAATTTCTTCCGGCGTGCCCACTCCCATCAGATAGCGCGGCTTGTCTTTGGGAAGATGCTCCAGCGTCGACTCGACAATCTCCCGCGTCAGTTCGCGCGGTTCCCCCACACTCAACCCGCCAATCGCATAGCCCGGAAACCCAATCTCAATCGTCCGTTCCGCCGATTCCTTCCTCAGCGCGCGATCCATCCCCCCCTGCACAATGCCGAAAAGTGATTGCGTGACATTCTCATCTTTGTCATTCCGAGCAACGCGAGGAACCTGCTGTTCGCCGGCACCCTCCCCTATCCCGCCCGCGGAAGAAGGTCCCCAAGGAACTTCATCTTTATGCTCCTCAAAATATTTCTTGCTCCTCGCCGCCCAGCGTGCCGTCATTTCCATCGAAGCCCGCATGCGAGCCTGATCCGCGGGATACTCCGTACACTCATCGAACGCCATAATGATGTCGGCGCCGAGCCCAATCTGCGCCTCCATCGCGCTCTCCGGGCTGAAAAAGTGCGAAGACCCATCCAAATGCGAACGAAACGTGACCCCTTCCTCGCTGACCTTGCGCAGCTCGTTCAAGCTGAACACCTGAAACCCGCCCGAGTCGGTCAGAATCGCCCGCCGCCACGCCATGAACCCATGCAAGCCGCCCAGCTTCCGCACCGTGTCCACACCCGGCCGCAGATAGAGGTGATAAGTGTTGCCGAGAATGATCTGGGCGCCCAGTTCTTCCAGCGTGTCCTGCGGCACGCCTTTCACCGACGCCACCGTTCCCACCGGCATAAATACCGGAGTCTCAATGGCAGCGTGCGGCGTAATCAGCCGCCCGCCGCGCGCTTTGCCGATCCTGGAATTGATTTCGAACGTGAGGGACATTCTTTGGAATTGTAGCAACGCGAACGATCGGCATTGTTCATGGAGCGGCGGACGGGGCTCCACGAAATTAGTCACACATCATTAAGTCACACCTTCAGCGAAAGAATTTCGGCCGTGATCTTTCCTTCGCGAATCACAAGGCGCGCCACGCTTACTGGTAATTTGAAGCGCCGAGGCCCAGCGCTTCCAGGGTTTAGATAAAGAACGCCATTTTTCGTTTCCTGCGTCGGCACATGGCTGTGTCCCGAGATCACGACCTCAAACCCTGCCGCTTCCGGCTTCAGATCGAGCTGCGCCAGATCGTGGAGAACATAAATAGAAATGCCGTCGGTCTCGAGCACTTCCGTCTCCGGCAGCCGGCTCGCCCAGGCGGCGATGTCGACATTGCCGCGAATGGCCGTCACAGGCGCGATGGTCGCGAGCTTCTCCAGAATTTCCGCTGCGCCTATATCCCCCGCGTGAATAATGTGCTCCGCACCGCGCAGCGTCTCAATCGCTTCGGGCCGAAGCAGACCGTGAGTGTCGGAAATGACGCCGATCAAAATGGAAGTCTCAGGTTCAGTTCAAAAGAAATGAGCCAACGATTCTAGCGAAATCGTTGGCTCGATCGAGTTTTCAAGAATCCCACTTCCCAACTACGGCGCGACCATCCTCCGCGCTTCGATCCCATCGAGCGCCTTCCACAGCATGCACGCCGCGTTCTCGGCCGCGTCCAGCGCCGCGTCTGCCGTCTCGGGACGGGCCTCGATCCGCTTTTCGAGCTGCTTGCGCCACACCTTCGAGTGGTAGATATCCGCCGTGGCATGCAGCGTGAAGTAGCCGCAGGTCTTGTCGTCGGCGCCATACATCTCGCGCAGGCCGCGCTCTTTTTCCTGCGCAATCCGCGGCACCTGCGACTCGTATGCATAAAAAGCCGCCAGCGCCCCCTCGCACGAGCCTTCGCTCGCTACCTGATGAAAGTGTCCGATGAGCTGCCGGATCTCCGGCACAGGACTATGGCACTCGAGGTTGCGGCTCGATCCCATGCCCTCGGCAAAATCGAGCCAGAGCTCGGAGTGTGCCACCGCATCCCGTTCCGGCCGACCGTCAGCGCCCTTTTCGTCGCACATATTCGCCAGGACCGCCCGCCGCAGTTCGCCCTCCTCCAGGCGCATGCCCAGTGCCGCCAGATACGAGGGAAACGCCTCGACGTGGTGATAGTAGTCCTGCGCATATTCGCGCAGATCGTCGCGCGTCAACTGGCCCGCCGACCATGCTTTGTAAAACGGATGGCACAGCAAGTCATATTTGCCGATGCGTGCGTCCAATTGCTCAAAGAATTCTGCGGTAGTCATGAAGCCCCCTCCGGCGTTCGATTAGGACAGCCCAATATACGAGCGTAAAGGCGCTATCGGCAAGTGATCGCGATCACAACCTGACCCAAGTTGCTAGAATAAAAGAAGAAATACCGTCAAGGATTTTTGCCGCACCCGTCGCCCGATCATTATGCAGTTCACCGAACAATTCGACGTAGTCGTGGTCGGCGCCGGCCATGCTGGATGCGAGGCCGCCATGGCCTCCGCGCGCATGGGCCTGAAGACCGCCCTTTACACGCTGAACGTCGACCTGATCGCGCAAATGTCGTGCAACCCTGCGGTGGGCGGAATCGCCAAAGGACACCTGGTGCGCGAAGTCGATGCCCTCGGTGGCATCATGGGCGAGATCACCGACGCGGTCGGCATCCAATTCCGCCTACTGAACACGTCCCGCGGCCCCGCCGTCTGGTCGCCCCGCGCGCAATGTGACAAGCAAGCCTACCGACTGAAGATGCGCGAAGTCCTCGAGTCCCAGCCGAATCTGAAGATCAAGCAGGCGGAAGTCGCGGACTTGATCGTAGAAAGCTCCGAGCTCTCAGCCGTCAGTTCTCAGCCAGAAACTGCCACCCCCCGTGTGGGGACGGGCGACTCGCCCGTCCAGCCAGTGCGCAGCTCCGGTCGCCGAATCGTGCGCGGCGTACGCCTCCGCGACGGCCGCACCGTCGCCGCGGCCGCCGTCGTCATCACCACCGGAACTTTTCTCAACGGACTCATCCACTGCGGCGAGCAGCAATATCCCGCGGGACGTTCCGGGGAGCCCAACGCAGTTCTGCTCGGCGAAGCATTGAAGAAGCTCGGCCTGCGCGGATGCCGCCTCAAGACCGGCACTCCGCCACGCCTCGACGGACGCACCATCGACTGGTCGCGCTTCCCCGTGCAGCTCGGCGACGTTGACCCCACGCCGTTCAGTTTTCGCACCAAGCGCGTCGCGCACCACGACTCGCAAGTTCCGTGCTACATCGCCTACACCACTCCCGAAACGCACCGCATCATTCGCGAAAACGTGCACCGCTCGCCCATGTACAGCGGCCAGATTCAGTCGATCGGCCCCCGCTACTGCCCGTCGATCGAAGATAAGATCGTGAAGTTTCCCGACAAGGAAACCCACCAGCTCTTCCTCGAGCCCGAGGGCCTGAACACGCACGAAATCTACGTCAACGGCATGAGCACTTCTTTGCCGGTAGAAGTCCAGCTTGAAATTCTGAAGTCGATCCCCGGCCTAGAAAACGCAGACGTGCTGCGTCCCGGCTACGCCATCGAATACGACTCCATTGATCCCACGGAACTGGAGCGCACGCTCGAAACCCGCAAAATTGCTGGCCTGTTTCTCGGCGGCCAGATCAACGGCACCTCTGGCTACGAAGAGGCCGCCTGCCAGGGCCTGATGGCCGGCATCAACGCGGCTTTACAGGTAAAGGACGAGCCGCCGCTCATCCTCGACCGCACCGAGGCTTACACCGCGATCCTGATCGACGACCTGATTTCGAAGGGCACGAATGAGCCCTACCGCATGTTCACCTCGCGCGCCGAGTTCCGCCTGCACCTGCGCATCGACAACGCCGACCGCCGCCTTACCCCACACGGCCGCCGCGTAGGGCTGATTTCAAATGAAGCGTGGGCAGATTTTCAGTCGAAGCAGGAACGCTTGATTGTGCTGAAGAAAAAATTGGAAACCACGAAAATCACATCCCAGATGACGGCCCAAATAACGACGGCCCCAAGATCAGAAGCAGCCGCCCAAATAAATCCTTGTCATTCCGAACACTCGCAAAGCGAGGGTGAGGAACCTGCTGTCGCCAGCAGCGCCACGACCGCCGATTTGTCTTCAGCGATAGGCCAAACATTGGCCCAACTGCTCAAGCGCCCTGAAGTCACAGTCGAGCGCTTGGTTCCTATTCTCCGCAACGTCGCGCCCGAGTTTTTTACGAGAGAACAAATCCTGGAGAATCCGCGCCAATCCGTGGCTGGAATTTCTTCCCAACTGCGCAACGAACTCAAGTCCGTCGAAACCGAGATCAAATACGAAGGCTACCTGTTGCAGCAACAGCGCGCCATGGAGCGCCTGAAGAAAGCCGAGCAGCACTCCATTCCCGACTGGTTCGACTATCAGTCAGTCAGCGGCCTGTCGCGCGAGATGCAGGAAAAACTCACCCACGTCCGCCCGCGCACCATCGGCCAGGCCTCGCGCATTCCGGGCGTAACCCCCGCCGCGGTTTCGCTAGTCAACGTCTTCATCGAAATCCAGGCCCGCCGCCGCGATCAGGCCGCCGCGATTTAATGCCGTGCTCAATGAATTTTCTCGCTTCCACTTGAGTTTAGAAACCACGTCAGAAGGAAGTCCGCGCGGGCGCTACAATGGCGAGAACATCTCTGCCCAAATATGATCGCTCATCTGCGCGGAAAGCTGTTGGCCAAGCACCCCAACCAGGTCATCGTCGAAACGGCCGGCGTCGGTTACGATGTGACCATCAGCGTGCCCACGTTCTCTGACATGCCGGCCGTCGGCGCCGAGGTCGCGCTGCACGTCCACACGCACGTCCGCGAAGACCTGATCGCACTCTATGGATTCCTGCGCCCCTCGGAAAAACTGCTATTCGAAAAGCTGATTACCGTGAGCGGCATTGGCCCCAAGCTCGCCATCACGATCCTGAGCGGCATGGCCGCCGACGAAATGGTCGGCGCGATTCGCGGCAACGACGTGGCGCGCCTTACCCGCATCCCTGGCATCGGAAAGAAGACTGCGGAACGCATGGTGCTCGAACTGCGCGATAAACTTCCCGAAGCCGGTCCCGCCTCAGCTCCGGCAGCCCCCACTATGAACGCAACCGAAGAAGATGTGCTCTCCGCGCTGGTCAATCTCGGCTACCAGCGCCCGGCAGCGGAAAAGGCGTTGTTTGTGACTACGAAGAGCGGCAAGGCCGCGTCATTCGACGCGATGTTCCGCGATGCTTTGGCCGCGCTGTCGAAGTAGCCTGAGTTTTTCGTAGACAAGACACCCGGCTTGCGATCTAATGCTGGCCCATGCAAACGCTTGGCCTCTCGGATTCCACCCCGCGTAGCGAGAGTCGCCTCAAGAGCCTGTTCTGGCCATCGATCCAAAGCGGAGCAGACGTCGACTACCTGGCGGTGCAGGGCTTTTGGGTGTGCACGATTGTCGGCGTGATGTCGCTCTTCTTTCTGGCGGTGACGGCCCGCCAGCCCATCCTCGGCATTCTGGTTTTTCTCTTGTTTCATTTCGGAGGGGTCGGGGTTCGGGAACACAACCCGTTCGCGGCCGCAGTCATCCTGGTTTACTATGTCGTCGATTTTCTTGCGGCGGCCGTGTTTTTGTTTGTGAACTCGCCCGGCATCGGGGTCCTGAGAATTATCGTTGTTGCGTTGCTGGTGTCGAATCTTCGCGCCACGTGGATCGCAGGAAGCTGGAAGCCCGACTCCGAAGAGGCTGTTCTGCCTCCGCGAATGGGGGATACCTTCGCCGACAAGTTTTCCGACAAATGGCCAGCGTTTATATGGCCGAAGGTGAAAGTGCTCTATTACATTAATTCGTTCGGATTTCTCGCCCTTACAGTCGCCGGGCTCTTGGTCATATATCTTCGCGGCGGAAATCTCTAACCGTTTCTTACTTCCCAATGCAAAACGTGCTGAAAATCAAGTTGAGGATGTCGTCCGTCGTAGTCGCACCCGTAATCGCATCCAGCGGCCGCAGCGCGTTGTAGAGATCCATCAGCAACATCTCATGCGGCACCTTCCCAGCCACGGCGGTCCTCGCCGAATCCAGCGCCGCCAGCGAATCCTGAATCAATCCCTGATGCCGAACGTTGGTCAGAAAACCAGATTCAACCTGCGCCCCGCCTTCGCAGCCCACATGCCGGAGAATCGTTGCACGTAGTTCAGCAATCCCCTCGCCAGTAACAGCCGAAGTCAGGACTTTCTGACCACCAGCCACCGACCAGTGGCCACTGCTTCCGAGATCGCACTTGTTCCCCACCACAATCACCGGCCGGTTCTCGGCCAACCGCAGCAACTCCCCGTCTTCCGCGGTCTCACCCTGCGATGCATCAAGCACCACCAGCACCAGGTCGGCGTCAGCTAACGCTTCCATCGATTTACGAATACCCAGCGATTCCGCTTCGTCGAGCGCCTCGCGAATGCCGGCCGTATCGACCAGTTTGACCGGGATCCCTCCAATCGCCACGATCTCGCTGACCAGGTCCCGCGTCGTTCCTGGAGTTGCTGTCACAATGGCGCGCTCGCGCTCCGCCAGTCGGTTGAACAAGCTCGACTTGCCCACATTCGGACGGCCCACAATCGCCAGCGTCAATCCCTCATGCACGATCTTGCCGTAAGCAAAGCTCGCGCTGAGTTGCGCAAGCGGAGTGCGCACGGCCGTGATGTGATTGAGAACGGTCGCATCCGTCATTACCGAAACATCGTCTTCGGCGAAATCGATCCCCGCCTCGAGCGCCGCGATCAGTTCCACCAGCTCTTTCTTGATCGGCTGCAGCCGCCGCGACAGCGCCCCCTCCAACTGCTGCGCCGCCACTTTCGCCTGATACAAAGTCTGCGAGTCGATCAGGTCGCGCACCGCCTCGGCCTGTGTCAGGTCGATGCGCCCGTTGAGGAAGGCGCGCATCGTGAACTCCCCAGGCTCGGCCAGCCGCGCCCCCGCCGCCACACAAAGCTCCACAATATGCCGCAACACGACGGGCGACCCATGCGCGGAAATCTCAACAATGTCGTCAGTGGTGTAGGAGTGCGGCTCGGCGAAGTAGGTGACCACAACTTCGTCGATGCGGCCTTTGTCGGCGCCCAACGGCTCTCGGTGCCCCATCCTAACCGCGCTTTTTGAGGTTAGGATGGGGATTTTGACGTCCTTGGTTTCTTGATATTTTGTCGTGAGTTCCGGTTCGATCAATTCCCCAAACACCGCGCACCCCGGTTTCAATTCGCGCGTCAACCGCAGCATCGGCGCAACAATCTCAACCGCCCGCGCCCCGGCCAGCCGCACCACACCGATTCCCCCGCGACCCAGCGGCGTGGCGATCGCAACGATAGTGTCATCCAGATTCATAGAGGCAGGGTTCAGAGATTCTAACGGTTGAGGGCCAGTCGTCGTTCCTCTGTCAATCACAAGACGCGACAGACTATTACAAAGCATGACCCGATTCTTGTAACGGTTGACACTTTTTCGTTCTATCCTGAGGGTAACCTGATCGTGAGGGGCCGGACCGGCACTTCCGCGCGACTTCATTCGGACGGGAGGACAGATATGAGAGCAGCTCTTGCCGTACTTCTCTTCGCCGTCTCAGCCTTCGCACAGGAAGAGGTCACAGCTGCGTGCGGCCCCGCCCAGACTCAGTTCAGGGTAAACGCCAGTGCCAGCAGCGACGCGCATTTGCAGGCGGCCGACCCGTCTGAGGGAATGATCTACGTCATCGAAGAACAGAAGTTCAGTTTGGTGAACGATGTGACCATTCGAGTCGCCGCAGACGGCGCGTGGGTGGGAGCAGATCGCGGCAACTCGTACCTGTTTTTTTCCGTGGAACCCGGTGAGCACCACTTATGCGCTGACTGGATCGCAGATTATCTGCCTGCTGGCCGCCTCATTTCCTTGTCCAGCCTGACCGCGGAAGCCGGCAAGACGTACTATTTTCGCGCCCGAACCACCAGAAGCGATACCGGCCGCTGGGGGAATGCAATGATTCTCGACCTCGATCTCCTGAACAGCGACGAAGGCAAACTGCTGGTCGCATCTTCGACCTTAGCCGTTTCGCACCCTAAGAAGTAGGAGAGAATGCCCGGGTCCTGATGTCTCGCCGCTTTTGCGAGACAATCTGTCCTAAGCGAAATCCGGCGGTGGGATTTCCCGCAAATTTAGGAGCGCACAAAATTGTCCGTAGCCGACGAACTGCTAAAGGCCAACGAAACCTTCGCCCGCAATTTCACCCTCGGCGATCTCGCCGTCCGCCCTCGCCGCCACGTCGCGGTGCTCGCCTGCATGGATTCCCGCATCCTGTTCGAGCACTGCCTCGGCCTGCATCCCGGCGACGCGCACATGATCCGCAACGCCGGCGGCATCGCTACCGACGACGCCCTGCGCTCCCTGATCGTCTCCCATCATCTGCTCGACACCCAGGAGTTCATCATCATCAACCACACCGACTGCGGCCTGCTGAAGGTGCAGGAGTACGAGCTCCGGGCAAAACTCGCGGAGAAGATGGGAGTTGTCGCGAGTGAGCCGGCGCATTTCCATGCGTTCGACGATTTAGAAGCGAACGTCCGCCAGCAAATGGAACGCGTGAAATCGCACCCCTGGATTCCGAAGCACATTCCCGTGCGAGGATTTGTGTACGACGTGAAGACGGGACGGCTCAAAGAAGTGAAGTGAGTAATTTAGGGACAGCCGCCCTTGTTGTCCGGCCGAGCGAAGCTCGGCGGCTTTGAATCATGCTCGATGCTTACTGACAGTGGGCTCCAGTCGCCTGATCTCAGCGATCACTTCGCGAATCTTGCACTTGGTCTCGTCATCCAACCTGGTCCACTCCTCAGGCAGGCCACCAATGCTCATCGTTTTCCGCCACAAATTTCGCAACTCCTCATCCTTAGCGCCGAGATGTTCGTAGTCGTCCACATCCCAGCGGGCATAGCTGCCATCCAGCAAGCGCTCAGCGCGGTCAGCGACCTCTGTCGGCCTAGGCTGTTTCCGGGTAACCACCCCGACCACAAAGAGAACAATCCCAATGAGCAGGAAGGCGAAAAGCCACTCTGCCCTCGGATAAATGACGATGGCGATGATGGGTGCAATCACGGATATGAGGCATCCGGCGCGGAATGTCAGTTGCGAGAACTTCGTCATTCTCACCACGGTTGTGTCGGTAGGAGTGCCCGCTCCACATTACTTCTGCACCCCATTCCTACCGCGCCACCTTCTCAATCTCGCCCCGCAGTTCTGCATACGGCACAGCCCCGGGATGGTACCAGGCCACTTTCCCCGCCCGATCCAGCAGCACCAGCGTCGGCGTGGTCGACGCACCATAAACCTCAAAGTTGTACTTGCTGACCGGCACCGGCATGTCGAGCAGCCCAGAATAAAAATGCCGCCGCACCGCGTCAATATATTGCAGTTCATCGGCAGGTGAAGCATGCTCAACCTGCGCGGTATAGCCGTAAAGCCGCGTCGGGCCGATCACTTTAAATCCTTTCGCGGCATACTCCGAGTGCAGTTGCGTGATAATTGGCGCCTCGGCTTTGCAGTCACCGCACCAGTGCGCCCAGAAAAACAGCAGCACCGGCGTGCCTTTCAGCTCAGCCGGCAACGGCAACTTCGCTCCCAGGAACTGCTCTGCCTTCAGCGCCGGGGCTACCTTTCCAGTTAGAGCCAGCAGGTTCAGATTCTTCTGCAGCCGGTCGTGGATCGAGGTGTTCGCATAGGTCCGCAGCGCGGATTGCAGCAGCGCGACCGCCTGCGTCCGTTGCCCCTGCGCCGCCAGCACCTGTGACCGGACTTCCAGCGCCGCACCCAGCGCCAGGGGCAGGTGCGGTTCAGCGTCGAGCGAGCGCTGTTTCAATAACTCCTGCACCTGATCCTGCGTCTGCTTGGCATACGCCACCGCCTGGTCATACTGGCGCTGATCGAGCGCGGCCCGCGCCATCCAGGAATAGGCTTCCAGATATTCCGCCGTGACGCCCTGTTGGCTGCGATAAGAATTCAGCGCCGATTCGGCGCCAGAAAAATTGTTCTGCGTCAGGGCGATGCGCACCTCGTCGACAATCCCCGCCCATGCCGAAGCCGTGAGCAAAACCGAAACCAGCAGAATCCGCCAGCGCATCACTCCCATAATTCCCATCATTCAATGATGAATCGTTTGCCCAAAGGTCGCAAGTCGAGGCCGTTTTTCCTGTTCCTTCGTACGAACCATAACATCCCTCCCGTCAGTTGTTTAGCCATAGCCCACAGTAAATATGTAGCTATTTATGGGCAGTTTCTTTACAATTTAGTTGCGTTTGACTTTAGAGCTCCTTCGCAGTAAAAGCATCTCCGCTCAACCCAGCGAGTGACCTTCCTGCAAGAGACCCGAAAAGTTTCAGCGCTACATCAACAACAAAGGAAATAAGCACCATCATGGAAACAGGAACAGTGAAGTGGTTTAACGACGCCAAGGGCTACGGTTTTATCAGCCGCCAGAACGGTGAGGATGTCTTCGTGCATTTCTCCGCCATTCAGGCCAGTGGTTTCCGCAGCCTGCAGGAAGGTCAGCAAGTGCAATTTGACGTGGTCAAAGGCCCCAAGGGCTGGCAAGCTGAGAACGTCAAGGGCGTCTAACCCCGCTTCCACAATTCGAAATGAGGGCGGCCAGCCACTGGCCGCCCTTAGTTTTTTGCCGTCGATTCCCGCCGGCCCTCACCAGTTGTCATTCCGAGCGTAGCGGGATGTTCCGCGAAGCGGAAAATCCCGCGGAGTCGAGGAACCTGCTTTTCGCCGGCACCAGCCTTGCCGTTGCGCCGAGCCTTGACTTTGATAGTACGTAGCGTTATAATACTTTGCGTACTATAGAAGCTCATTCAACATGCGCCATTCCGCACTTCTCCCACTCCCCTCGGCCTTTATCTTCTTATGCGCACTCTCGGCGCTCGCGTCCGCTCAGGTAGCTGCCCAGAACACGGCGCCAACGCCCGGCCCGCTCACCCGCCACTACACCGAAGGCGAAAAACTGACCTACCACATGAAGGGCAACAACGACAATTGGACCTACGAAGTCCAAGCCACCGGCGTGGTGAAAAGAGATGCCAATGGCCGCTTCGTCGAAGAATACGGTTGGTCCGATTTCAAATCGAAGGCCCCCATGTCGTTATCACCCGCGAGCCTCAGCTTTCGCCAGACACTCTCGCTTGATCCCTCGATCCAGCCCTCCGTCCCCAACCTCAGCCAGGTCCAGCCGTTTCTCATCGGACCCATCACCGACATGCTGACCTTCTATAGCGACCTCTGGCTGGCCATTCGGCAGAGCGACCTCAAACATGCCGGCGACCATGCGTATGTGAAATTCGGCGGGCCGTCCTCATGGGCCGACGGCAACTATGTGATCCTCGGTGAAGACTCCATCGATTTCGATCTCACTCTGAAAGTGCTCGACCCCTCCAGCCAAATCGCCACGCTTTTAGTGCGGCACGTTCCGCCGCCTCAGCCGAAAGTGAAATTACCCGCCCCGTGGATGCAAACGCCGGTCGCGGACACACCCAACAACTGGATCGATGTGAAGGGCAAGAACAACGACGGAAAGTATGTTGCCGCCGTCGGCAAAGAAACCTTCGATGCCGAAATCAAGATCAGCCTGAAAGATGGAAAAATCATCTCCGCAACCCTGGACAACCTGGTCGAGGAGCACCGACGCGAGTGCTCCAACGCCGCCTTGCTGGAATGCGCCGATCTGTCCGACCACCAGATTCACCGCCAGATTGAAATCCAACTGGAGGCCTCACCCAAATGAGTTCTCCGAAAATTCCCGCGCTGGGTTACGCCCTGCTCGGACTGCTGATGAAGCCGTCGTCGGGATACGACCTGCGCAAAATTTTCTCGTCGACATCGCTGAAGACCTACAGCGGCAGCCCGGGCGCGATTTACCCGGCGTTGCAGCGGCTGCAAAAACAAGGTCTGATCCGCGGCACGGTCGAGGAAGGCTCCGGCCTGCGCCGCCGCCAGATTTTCCGTCTCGCTCCGAAAGGCGTCGCTGAACTCAAGGCATGGATCGCCTTGCCCATCACGCGAGAAGAGCTCACATCGGGGCTGAAAACAATGATGCTCCGCTTCGCCTTCAGCGAAATTGCCGTAGGACCCGTCGCCTCGCTCGCAATCCTCAAATCTCTCGAAACCGCGCTTCAACCCCATCTGCAGAACCTACGCGAACAGCTGCAGGCCATGAAGGCAGCGCCCAGATCAGCGCAACTCGCCCTGGATTGCGGCATCCGAAGTTACGAGTCCCTGCTGGACTGGGCTAATGACGGAATCGCAATCTACGAAAAGCAAACGGAAGGAGGAGTGTCGTGAAATTCTCAAGCGCAATCGTGCGAATCCTGCCAGCTTTCGTAGCCGTGTCCGTGATTCAAGCTCTGGCCGGAGCCCTAGTTGCGCTCCTGCTCCCGCATAAAGTCATGCCCCCGCTCGCGCCGCACTTTACGCAGTGGTTGCTCCTGAGCAACGCAATCACTGTAGCCGCACTGTCGGTTCTCGCTCTTCGCACCGAGTGGCGCGGCTGGACTCTCGGGGCAGCCCTGGCAGGCCTGCCGCTGGCCATCACTCTTGTCGATGGCATCGAGGGCGTGTACTTCCTGCCGCATCGCCCATCGACTGGACCAGCATCTTTCCCGCAATCGTCGCTGTCTGCCCTTCTGTCGGTTCCCGTATGGATGCTGCTGTTTAACCGGCGGGTCGCCCCGCTGCTCATCCCGAATCCGTATTTCCCCTACGTCGTGCGCTGGGCTCACTTCTGCGAAACCGGCAGTTCCAACTTCGTGTTCGCCGCACTCGTCGCGTGGCTCTGGGGACAGCCCAAACTCATTCACGCCAAGGTGCTCGCGCACGCGGCATAGAATCGCGGGATTCTCCACAGCTACTGGCTGCGCATCAGAACTACGTCGGCGTCCGTATGACCCCGCACTAGCGCGAGCTGTTTACCGTCGAACGACCAGCGGAAGTCGAAGATGTGTTCGGCAGTGAAATCGGTAAGTTGGGTACCTCTGGAGCCATCGAGAGGCTGCAGCCAGAGGTTGTCGACGCCGTGGTCGCGCGTGGGATAGACGACTCCTTTGCCGTCGCGGGAGAAGTGCAGCAGGCCAAAGCGTGGACGCTCGAACGGCAACATCTTCACCACTTTGCCGGCGTCGGTCTCCACGACCTCGAGCATTTCTTTGTGCTCACCCGAGTGTTGCAGAGTCGGAAAGACAGCGAGAGTGCCGTCGGGAGAAACGTCGAAGGAGTTGACGCTGGGCGATTCCGAAATGACTTGTGCGCGCCCGCCATCAATCGGGACCTTGGCCAGTTTCCGATTCCCAAGCTGCTGGATGAAGAACAGCCACTTGCCATCCTGTGAGCACACCGGAGAGATGTCGAGTTTACCGTCGGTGACCTGCTTGACATTGCCGGCCGCATCCATGCGCCAGATATTTTGTACGCCGCTTCGAAATTTCACCAAAACAATGGAGTCGCCCGGGCCGCAGGCCCATGGGGCGCCGGTTAGCGCCTGATCGGGAATAACAACCTTGGCGCCGGTCGCTGGGTCGACACGGTTGAGCACGTTGCCCTGATCGGAGATCCACTGGTTGTCGCGGGTCCAGGTAAAGTTGGTGTCGGCCTCGGCGGAAGTGACCTGGCGGGCTTGAGCGGCGGGTGATCCCGTGGGCATAACCTGCAAGTTCCAACGGCCCTCGTTCTGCACCGTGGCCAGAATGCTCCCGCTGCTGGCGACGCTGAGGTCGGAATAACTGCTGGTGTCGCGCGTGACCGGAGAAAAAATGCCTTGGGGATAGGAAACGAAACCGATCTGCGCGCGGGAGAAATTAGAGCTTTGCTCGCTCGAGAGAACCAGCACGCCGCTGCCATCGGGCAGCCAGGCCGGCTTGTCGACGATGCGCTCGTTGCTTCCGTAGAACGACTTGCGCTGGCCGTTGGCCACGTCCACCGCCGCCAGGCGGATCAGTCCGCTCGCCACGTCGACGACCTGGCCAACGATGACGCTTCCGTCAGGCGACCAGGCGGGTCGGTTCAGCGCTTCGCTGGTGGGGCCGCCGGCCAACACCTTTTCCTCACCGTTTTCGACTGAGTGAACAATGAGCTGGTACTTGCCGGGGTCGGGATTGTCGAGGCGCACGAAGGCGAACTTTTTTCCGTCGGGAGAAAAGGTGACGTTCGAATCCATGTCGCTGATGAGCTTTTGCGGGGATCCGCCCAGAAGCGGCGCGCGATAGAGAAACTTGAGTTCAGCGTTACCGGGGTCGCTGCGGCCAAAATAAAAATAGTTGCCGTCGGGAGAAAAACGCAGAGCGTTGTAATACACGTCGGCGGGAGGCTCCACCTGCGTATTGCTGTTGGTCGGAACGTTGCGCAGCCAAAGGCTGGCCAGTCCGTTTTCGCGCACCAGATTCAGGACATACTTGCCATCGGGAGAAATGGCGGCGAGGACCGACGTGCCGCCCTCAGTGATTTTGGTGACAGTGAAATTTTGAAAAGGAGCGGGGTGGCTGCGCCCGAGGAACGCGAAGATTCCATAGGCCGCCGCGGCCATCACGACCAGGACAACGCCGGCGGTCACGCCCGCTCCCAGTTTATGCCGCCGCGCAGCACCGACGACCGCGGAACCACTGGAAGCGGGCGGGACTTCTCGGGTGACAGACGCCGAGACCGCGGCAACCGGAAGTGCGGGCGCGCTCGAGGCCGCTTGGGCAGGCTTGCGCCCGGACTCGCTGTCCCGCTTCAGCCGCTTCAGATCTCCCCGCAAATCGGCGGCCGACTGGTAGCGCAAGTCGCGATCTTTTTCCAGCAGCTTCTCGATGATCTCCTGCAGCCGCGTCGGCAGCGCCGCATTCAACTGCATCGCCGAAACCGGATCCAGCTCAAGAATGGCGTGAAACACCACTGCCGACGTCGCTCCGGGAAAAGGTTGGCGACCCGTCGCCATCTGGTAGATCACCGTGCCCAGCGAAAACAAATCGCTGCGCGTGTCGAGCGCTTCTCCCCGCGCCTGCTCCGGCGACATATACGCGATCGTGCCCACGGTCGAGCCCGGGCTGGTCAGGTTCGCAGCTGCAGGAGAATCTTGCGTGGCTCCGATGGTCCGCATCTCAAGCTCAAGACGCATCAGCTTGGCCAAACCGAAGTCCAGCACTTTCACCTGACCGCGCGGCGTCAGAAAAATGTTCGCCGGCTTGACGTCGCGATGAATAATTCCTTTGACATGAGCGGCGTCGAGCGCGTCGGCCAGTTGAATCGCGATGTCGAGCAGGGGCCCGACCAACATCGGGCCGGAATAGAGCCTGCGGTCGAGATTCTGCCCCTCGATCAACTCCATTGCAATGAACGACTGCGCGTCGGCGCCCTCGCCAGATTTCTCGACCGCGTAGATCGTACAGATATTGGGATGATTCAGCGCCGAGGCCGCTCGCGCCTCCTGCAGAAATCGTTCGAGCGCGTTGGCATCGCCCGCCAGTTGCGGCGGCAGAAACTTCAGCGCCACCTTGCGCCCCAGGTTCAGATCCTCCGCCTCATACACCACGCCCATCCCGCCGCTGCCCAACTGGCCGATGATACGGTAATGCGAGATGGTCTGATTGATCATGTCTGGTTGATCTTAGGTGCGATGGCGGAACCCGTCAACGACACCAGCGCCCGCGCAGTGTTCCTGGCAGAAGTCGGTCGAGCAGCCACCGCCGGTCCCGGATCACTGCACTTATGGTTTATGCTAACGTGTTTGCCGTTCATGGTCAGAGGGGGCGCAGTGAAACGATTTCAAGCAATCTTTCGTGTAGTCTTGTGCTTCGCAGCTTTTCTATCCGCAGCCGCAGCCTGGACTCAGGTTCCCGAGAACACTTATCAGGAATTGCACTGGCGCATGATCGGTCCGTTCCGCGGCGGCCGCACCCGCGCCGCCGCCGGCGTCCCCAGCCAGCCCAACGTGTTCTACGTTGCCCAGGTGAACGGCGGCGTCTGGAAAACCGACGACTACGGCCGCACCTGGAGTCCGATCTTCGACGACCAGCCGACGCAGTCGATCGGCGCCATCGCGGTCGCCCCCTCCGATCCCAACATCATCTATGTGAGTAGCGGCGAGGGACTGCATCGCCCCGACCTCTCCGTCGGCAACGGCATCTACAAGTCAACCAACGCCGGCAAAACCTGGACTCACCTCGGTCTGGTCGACGGGCAACAGATTCCCGCGCTCGCCATCGATCCGCGCGATCCCAACAAAGTTTTTGCCGCCGTGCTCGGCCATCCCTACGGCCCCAGCGACGAGCGCGGCATTTATCGCTCGACCGACGGCGGTCAAACCTGGCAGCGAATAATTTCCAAAGACGAAAACACCGGCGGCTCCGACGTTGAGATCGATCCTTCGAATCCCGACGTGGTCTACGCCTCGATGTGGGAAGCCCGCGAAGGCCCATGGGAAGACGGCAACGAATTCAACGGAACTGGCGGCGGCCTCTTCAAGTCCACCGACAGCGGCAGCACCTGGCATCCTCTGACCAACGGCCTGCCCAAAGATCTTTCGCAGATCTACGTAGCCATCGCGCCCAGCGATCCGCGCCGCCTCTACGCGACTCTCGCCGCTGCCTCGGGAAAACTGAGCGTCTACCGTTCCGACGACGCCGGCGATTCGTGGACGCAGATCACCACCGATCCTCGTCCCTCGGGCCGCATCGGCGGCGGCGATCTTCCCATCCCCAAGGTTGATCCGAAGAATCCCGACATCGTGATCGTAGTCAGCACGGTGACGATGCGTTCCACCGACGGCGGCAAGACCTGGTCCGGATTCCGCGGCGCGCCCGGCGGCGACGACTACCAGAATCTCTGGATCAATCCCAACAACGGCAACATTATTCTCATCGTCAGCGATCAAGGAGCCATCATCACCGTGAACGGCGGCGCCAGTTGGAGTTCCTGGTACAACCAGCCCACCGCGCAGCTCTATCACGCCATCGCCGACAATTCTTTCCCCTACCGCGTCTGCGCCGGCCAGCAGGAAAGCGGCTCGGTCTGCACTTCGACTCGCGGCAACGACGGCGCCATCACTTTTCGCGACTGGCATCCCGTAGGCGTGATCGAGTATGGCTACGTCGCGCCCGATCCGCTCGGCCCCGATATTGTCTACGGCGGCGGCCGCACCGAAGTCTCTAAATTTCACTGGTCGACCGGCCAAGTGCAGAACGTCACGCCGATTCCGGTTCGCGACGCGAAGTATCGCGCCAACCGCAGTGAGCCGCTCATCTTCTCTCCGGTCGATCCTCACATTCTTTATTACGCCACGAATTTTCTGTTCAAGACCACCGACGGCGGCACTTCCTGGCAAACCATCAGCCCCGACCTAACCCGCGAAAAGCCCGACATGCCCACCAGCGTCGGAACACTCTTCAACAAGGGGATCGAGAAGCAGCGCGGCGTCATTTACGCACTCGCCCCCTCGTTCACGACCACGGCCACTTTGTGGGCCGGAACGGACGATGGCCTGCTCTGGATCACGCGCGACGGTGGGAAGAATTGGACCAACATCACGCCCAAAGAACTCACGTCGTGGAGCAAGGTCACGCAGCTTTCGGCCTCGCACTTCGACGAGCAGACGGCCTACGCCTCGGTGAGCCGATTCCGCGTCAACGACATGCATCCTTACCTCTATCGCACGCACGACGGCGGCAAGACCTGGAAGCTGATCACCACTTGCCTTCCCGACTTCGGCCCCGTCGACACCGTACGCGAAGACACAGTCCGCAAAGGCCTATTATTCGCCGGCACAGAAAACGCCGTATGGGTTTCATTCGACGACGGCGACCACTGGCAGCCACTGCAACTGAACCTGCCGCATACTTCCATGCGCGATCTCTGGATTCACGACAACGATCTGATCGTGGCCACGCACGGCCGCGGCTTCTGGATCTTGGACGACATCGCCCCGCTACGCGAGGCGTCGGCGGCGATTACGAGTTCCGTCCATCTCTACGCCCCCGCGCCCGCCTACCGCATCCAGCGCGACAACTATACCGACACGCCGCTGCCGCCCGATGAACCCGTCGGCGCCAATCCGCCCGACGGCGCCATCATTGATTACTATTTACCCGCTGCGTCATCGGCAGTCACGCTCGAAATTCTGGATGCACGGGGCAGCGTCGTACGCCGCTACTCCAGCACCGACACACCCGACATCACCGAAGAAGAATTGCAAAAGCAGTTGATCCCGCTGTATTGGGTCCGCCCGTTCCGCCAACTTTCAACTGCTGCCGGAATGCACCGCTGGGTCTGGGACCTGCATTATCCCGCGCCAGTAGCAACGCGCCACGAATATCCCATCAGCGCGATTCCGCACGACACGCCCCGTTTGCCCCTGGGCCCGACGGCCGTACCGGGAACATACACAGTCCGCCTGACGGTCGATGGAAAAACTTCGACGTCGCCGCTGACCATCAAGATGGACCCACGCGTGAAAGTCCCACCCGCAGGCCTTCAGAAGAAATTCCAAGCTGAGTCGCGCATGGCCACAATCATGACCGAGTCCGCGCAAGCTATTCTGCAAGGCGGCTCGATTCGCACTCAACTCGAAAAATTGAGCGAGCAAGCAACCGGCTCAACCAAGGACGCCCTCGATGCAACCGGGAAAAAGCTCGCAGCCGTGCTCGGTGCGACTCCGGGATTTTCCGCTCCTCCGTCGTCTGAAAGCACCCTCAGTCGCCTCAACGGCCAAGCCGCGACGTTGTATCAGCAGTTCTGGCAAGTCGATGCCGAACCGACATCTCCTCAGTCGGAAGCTCTGTCGGCGGTTGAGAAAGACAGCGCGGACGTCATGAAGCGCTGGACCGAATTCAAAAACACAGACCTGCCCGCGCTCAATCGCCAACTCCGCGACTCCAAAGTACCCGAAGTGCAGTTGGAGGCGAACATCCAACAGGACGAACCGCAAGTCGACGAGGAGTAAACCGACAGAGAACAGCAGGAGCAGTCGACCCGGCTCTAGGCGAGATCGCTAGAGCCGCTCGACAGCCTGCTGCAACTCCGCCGCGATTTTCTGCTCGTCCGTTCCCGGCGGAAATCTCATCGGCTCGCCGATCTTCACGCGAATCCTCCACGGCGCCGTGAACCTGCGGCCTGACTGCTTCACTTCAAACAGCCCATCAATCCGCATGGGCAGAACGGGCACGCCGAGGTTTTCCGCCAGCAGCCCAATCCCCGCGCGAAACGGATTCATATTCCCATCCGCCGTATGCCGTCCCTCGGGAAAAACTAGCACGTTGTAACCACGATCAACCGCCTCGCCCGCGTAAGCAAAGCTGCGCCGGAACCCAGCCTCGCGGGGCAGTGGAAACAAATTCAGTAGCGTGACTCCCAAAATCCACAGCATGCGATCATAAATTCGTGCAAGAAACCTGCGTCCTGGCGCGGGCGATCGCAGCGCTTCCAAGTCTTCGCCGCGTGTAGCCGCGGTGAGCCGGTGGCGAAAGCGCGCTGGCAACGCCGTCAAAATAAATCCCAGATCGGCGTCACTCACATGATTCGACACCACCAGCAGCGGTCCCTTCACGCCGAGCAAATGCTCGCGGCCTTCGATCCGCGGCCACGCCATCAACACGATCGCCGGGCGCAGCAGCAAATAATGCGCCAGAAGTCGCAACCACGTAACCGGCCAGCGCAAAGTCCAACTGGGATAGTGGTACACCGCGCCCGCCACGACATCTCCACGCAGCATGCGCTCGAGGTCGCCGACCGTCTGCACGGCGCTGAACCGCGTCTCGCTCAGGTCAACCTGGTAGCGGTCTTCCAGCGTGGAGAGCAACTCTACCCGGTCAAGCGAACTCATCCCCAGATCGGAATCCAGACTGGCGTCGTCGCGCAGCGCGCCCACCGGCCGTCCCGTAGCCCGCGCAATCAAATCCGCCAGCGGACGGTTCGCGCTTTCTTCGGTTCGACCGTGCTCCGTGCCACCCCGCAATATCTGCGCCTCGGCCGCTTCGCGGATGACGTTGCGGCGCGGCTTCTGCGTATTGGTCCGGGGAAAATCCTCTTGCGGCCACTCAATCCACATTCGCATTCGCTGGAACTCCGCCAGCGATTGATTCGCCCGCTGCACCACTTCTTGCAATCGACCATCTTGCGACATCTCAGCGCTATGCAGAATCAGCACTGCGCACGGCTCCGCATTCCCCCCGCGCTCAATTCCCACCACGATGCAATCCTTCACCTCCGGTTGCCGCCGCAGCGCCGCCTCCAGGTCCTCGGGATACACGTTCGTCCCGCCCGGAGTTACGATCACTTCCTTCTTCCGCCCCTTGAAATAAAGATTCCCCGCCTCATCGAGCACCCCGATGTCGCCAGTGCGATACCACCCTTGTTCGTCTGAAATGCGTTCGTCGGAAGTACTTGAATCCGAAACCGCATGCACTCCGCGCGCGTCCCAATATCCCGAAGCCACGCCCTCACCGCGCACCAGAATCTCGCCGTCTTCTGCTAGCTTCACCTCGCGACCCGGCAGCACTTTGCCAATCGATCCCTTGCCCAGCCGGAAGGGGTGGTTCACGCTGATCAGCGACGTCGTCTCCGTTAGCCCATATCCCTGAATCGCGGCGTAGCCCAGACGGTCCCAGAATTCTTCCGTTTCGCTGTCGAGCGCGGCGCCGCCGGAAATGAACGCCCAAAACTTCCAGCCGAACTGGCGGCGAATGGCGCGGAACGTCCACCAGCGTCGCAGGAAATGCTGCCCCTTCGACGACTGAAACCGCCGGCGAAACGATTCCATTCCTCCGCTGTCTTGAAGGTCCCGATCGATTTTCTGCTTCAGTGACTGCAGCACGCGCGGCACACTCACCAGCACCGACACGCGTTCGCGCCGAATCGTGCTGATCACTTCCGACGGCTTCAGTTCGTCCTGAAAAATCACCGTCCCACCAAGCAGCGGTGGCAGGAACATTCCCAGAAATTGCCCAAACACATGGCTGAGCGGCAGCAGGTTCAGGAAACGCACCGGATGCACCCAGCGTTCATACTTCAAGTAACGCCGTATCTCGCGTTCCAGCGGCGCGATATTCGCCAGCACGTTCCCGTTCGTGATAACCACGCCCTTAGGTTCCGCGGTCGTGCCCGAAGTGAAAACAATCTGTAGGACGTCATCGCGTCCCAATCCGAGCTTTTGCAGACTGAGCGGCAGAGGGCTCGCCGCCTGCGCCAGACTCTCCAGATTCATGCTCGGAATCGAATGTCCCGCAGCCGCGACCTCCAGCAAATGACGCCGTGACCCCACCAGCAATTTCCCCGAGACCTGCCGAAACACTCGCATGGCGAAGTCGGCCGTGGCCACATCGTCCATGGGCACCACGATCACTCCGCGCAGGGCGCACCCGAAAAACGCCGCGACCCATTCGGCGCAGTTCTCACCCCACAGCATCACCCGCTCGCCCTTGGCAATTCCGCGCTCGTCCAGCTTGGCGGCAAAGTCCGCCGCCATATCCATTACTTCGCCGTAAGTAAAAGATTCCGTGCGGTACCCGCGCCGCTGCCGGTAAGCACGTTCATGCTCATGCGCGTGAAAATGTTCCGAGAAAAATTCTGCGATTGATTCAGCCATGGTGGCTGGTAAGGCGCACGAACTCCCGTCAGCGCTCCTTCCACGCTCAAGTCTAGTGGAAGCGTTCGTCCGAGAAATGAGGTTTGTACAGTTTTGAAAGTGCCCCAGCCCGCGAGGACGCCGCTATTTGCCCACTGAATCCAGGGCGCAGGTCCGAACCAGCAGGCTCACGAACTCGGTAAGAAACGGTGCAGCCCCGCCGCTCCGCAAAGTGGCGGCATACCACTGCCGGCGAAATCCGCTTTTCCCCAACGGCAGCGCCACCACCTGGCCCGCTTGCAAGTAGCCCGCGATCGCCCAGCGCGCCAGAAAGGCAACTCCCAGGCCAGCCGACGCCATGTCAATGATGGACTCCGTCAGTGGAATTGGTATGACGCGTTGAGGCTCTATTCCCGCCGGCCGCAGGACCTTGTTTAACAATGTGCTCTCTTCTCTCGGCGGATAACACAAAATCGTCTCCCCCACCAGATCGCGTGGCTCGACCCGGTTCGAAGAAGCCAGCCGATGCTTCGGCGCAACCACAATCATCACCTCGTCTTCACAGGTGGGAGTCAGGCGAAGACTCTTGTTTCGCGGTCGGCCGGCGATAACGGCCACATCGAGTTTGCCCGCCAGCAAGAAGTCAACCGGACGCGCGGTGGCCTCCAAAACAATGTCTACATCAACTCGGGGAAACTTTGCGTGAAACTTCTTCAGGAGCGCGGGCAGCCAGTGGTAACAGGTGTAACACTCTGTGCCGAGACGCACCACCCCGAGCGTTCCACCGTTCAGCCCCTCGATCTGAGCCTCTGCACAATGCAATTCCTCGAGCACTTTCCGCGCGGAGTCGAGCAGTTTCTCGCCGGCAGGCGTGAGCACCATCTTCTTGCCCAGACGCAGAAACAAAGCCGTACCAAGTTTCTCTTCTGCATCGCGCAGCTGGTGGCTGAGCGCCGATTGCGTCACGTGCAGGCGCCGGCCCGCCTCGGTCACACTGCCTTCTTCCGCGATCGCGGCCAACAGCCTCAGGTGCCGCACCTCTAATTTCACGGAATGGTTCGTCGCGTTATGGTTCATCGCCATGGATGTGTTCTCTCTCCTGAGCCCCGCGCTACTGGCATGAACATAGCTCATCCATCGAATGAAAACAAACAATAATCCTCATGCAACGCGGAACGTCCAATGCTGCAGACCGGTAAGTGAAATTGATCGCAAGCAGCGGATGACGTTGCAAAAAACTTTACGACACGCTCGAGTTTCACGTGACGCAGAACTACAGCGCCTTCACCACAACTAGCGAAGGAAGACTTAGGAGGATGTATGAAGAACCTGACTGCCCGGATACTGACAGTACTCTTGCCCAGTGTCTTGTTGCTCGCGGGAACAGCTCACAGCCAATATGCACGGCGAACGCTAATCGTGACGGTTCCGTTCGAATTCAGCGCAGGCGATAAGACTTTTCCTGCCGGGGATTATGCGATTGTGAGCACAGCACCCGACCGGCTCAGCGTACGCGACTCCCGCGGCCATGTTTTGGCTTCGCTAGTCGCGCATTCCGCGGGTTCGCCAAACGATAACAGCACCCCGCCGCGGCTTAGGTTCTACTCCGTGGGCGGTGCGCACGCTCTCACCCAGGTGTGGATGGACAGCAGCGTCGGCTACGAACTGGGGTCGCAGCAGCCAGTCCAGGCGGTGGCGAAACGGCGTTCGTCTGCCCCGCCCGCCCAGTCCACCGGGGCCGGGAATAAGTAATTTTCAACCAGATGCACTCACCGGAAAGGGACCCGATGAACACGACCGAAGAGCCGGCAATGGCGACAGCCTCAGCGTCGCATGTACTGGAAGTGATCCAGTCGATGCAACTTGAGCTGGCTGGACTCCTCCAACAGCGGGCCGAGATCATGCGACGTGTCGGCACGATTCGGCAGACGTTGGCGGGTATGGCCAAGCTTTTCGGCGATTCGAATCTCGATGACGATCTGTTGGCTGGGCGACGCGGAAGAGGCACCCGCCCGGCGGGCGTCACACGGGCTTGTCGTCTCATATTGATGGAGTCCCAGACTCCATTAGGCGTTCGGCAAGGTTGCGATGAACTGCGGCGGAGGTTTCCGGAGCTGGCTCAACGCCACAAAGACCTGTCCGCGTCGGTCTCCACCATCTTCCACCGTCTGGAGGGCTACGCCGAAGCCCGTTGCTTCCCTGATGGCCAGGGTACCCGAGTCTGGGAATGGATCACCGAGCGGGAACCGGTGAGCCAGTCCATTGAGATTGATCGAGAAGGAAAGCCAGAGCAGGTTGGTCAGTGATGATCCTCCCGCGACCTCTTTCTCTGCCAAACGACTACTATTCTCTACCCACGCCCAGCGCGTCCGCGACGCGATTGATGTAGTTGAACCACGACGCGATGAGCGTAATCTGCAGAATTCCCCGATCGTCGAATCCCGCGGCCCGCAGCCCCTCGATGTCATCCTTCCAGACTTTCGTCGCGTCCTTGGTGAGCTTGACCACGTAGTCGAGCATCACGCGTTCCTGGGCCGTGATCAGCGCAGTAGTGTAGTCCCTGGCCAGTGCGTCGACCAACTCTTTATCCAACGTCACCCTGCGCAGAAACTCTGCGTGTGACTCGATTCAATACACGCACCGGTTGGTTACCGAGACCATGGTGGCGATCATCTCGTGCTGCCGCCGCTCCAGTGGCAACTCCGGCGACATCAGCGCCCCAAACGTGCTGAACGCGTGATACAGCGCGTCGGGAATCAGCGTATGCGACCCTACAATCGACGACGCCCCCGAAGCATCGGGATGTACCGGCACGGCATACTCCTTCGGATAAAACGACTGCTCGCTCTCAATCGCGCGGCGCAGCTTCTCGTCAGCCTCAGTCAGTGGAACAGTTCGAATCCAAGTCATAGTTATTCCTTATCGCAGTTCGTGCTCGTTTCGCTCGGAACCATACAACATGACGCCGGCGCCGCCCCATAACACATTCATATTAAAACCATTGATAGTGCTCCCAGCCGTACTCCCCCCTTTGATTCCCTTCGTAACCCATTCGTACACTCCCTTTTGGTAACCCTTGGTAACCATGCGGTTCAGGAGGTCCAGACGTACAATTGGCCTTGTCCGGTCGGTCCATCTGCCGATATGTCAGATGACCCTCGGAGCAGTATGCAGGAGCGGCTCCCCGACGCTCAGCGAGTTCTTAGTAAAGATTTTGTATTTGAATACAGGAATTTTGAACACCAGAATTTTAAACAGCAGGATTTGAAACACCAGGGTCTGGAGTTCGCACTCTATGGCATTGTTCGGGTTCAACAAACAAAAGGTTCTGGCGAGTGCGGAGAAGTATGTCCAGCAGGGCAAGCTGCCGAACGCCATCTCCGAGTACGAGAAGATCCTCAAGAATGATGCCAAGGATCTGACGGTCACCAATACCGTCGGCGACCTCTACTCCCGCCTCGGCGAGACCGATAAAGCCACCGGATGTTTCAAGACGGTCGGCGATGCCTATGCCAGCCAAGGTTTCACGGTCAAGGCCATCGCGATGTACAAAAAGATCTGCAAGCTGCAGCCTTCGCTTGAGGGCCTGCTGAAGCTCGCAGAACTGTACAGCCAGCAGGGACTCTTTAATGACGCGCGCGCCCAGTACCTGCAGGTCGCGGAAGAATTCCTGAAGAATGGCGAACTCGATAACTCGGTTCGCATCTTCCAGAAAATTCTCGAGATGGACCCGGAAAACAGCAACATGCGGGTCCGCCTGGCCGAAGTCTATATTCGCCTGGGCAAGAAATCGGACGCCTGGCAGATTTTCTCCGCCGCCGCGGAGAGCCTGCGCGCCAAGGGATCGCTCAGCGGCGCCGAAGAAGTTCTGCAGCGCATGCTGACCCTCGATCCGGGCAACACCTACGCTCTGCTCATGCAGGGCAAGAACATGATCGAGTCCGGCGACGCCGCCGGAGCCGTTGCCATCCTGCAAAAGGTTACTGACATCGATTCCAATCCTGACGGTCTGCGCGATCTGCTCAAGGCTTACCTGCAGACCGGGCAACTCTCCGATGCTGGAGCCGTCGCCAACAAGCTGCTGACCGTGCACAACGATCTGCCGGCCATTGCCAGCTTCGCCGAAGCGCTTATGCAGGCGGGGCAGTATGAAACCGCGCTGCAGGTCTACAACGAGCACGCCGAGCGCCTGCTGGCCGAAAATTCCGACAAGGTGCTCGACAGCCTGCACACCATCATCGGGCATGTGCGCGACAATCCTGACTCCCTGCAGAAGCTGCTCGACCTGTTCCACAAGGCAGGAGAAAACACCCACGTCAGCGAAGTCACCGAACTGCTGGCCCATGCCAGCGTGCAGTCGGGGGATCTGCCCAAGGCCCGCGATCTTTATCAGAAGCTCGCAACTGTCGAACCGCAAAACACGCTGCACATGCAGAACTACCAGCAGGTGGTCAGCCAGCTGGGCGGCACGAGCGGCAGCAAGCTGATCACGCCGGAAGAAGCCGTGGTCCTGATCGACGATCTGGAAGCCACCGCGCCTTCGGTTCACCAGCACTACACTGACGAGATTGCGCTCGCTGTGCGCTCCGCCCTTACCGACGCAGAGCTTTTCATCTCTTACAACATGCCCGCTAAGGCCCTCGGGCCTCTGGTCGGAGCCTTGCCTCTGGCGGCCGACGACCTTCGCCTCAACCAGCGGTTGGCCGCTTTGCATACTCGAGCGGGCCGCTTCGCCGAGGCGGCGCTCTGCTGCCGCACTCTGCAACGAGTCTATTCCGAGGCCGAATATCCCGAGGAAGCTTCGCGCTACGGGGAACTGGCCGAGCGTTATGAGGAACGCTCCTCGGCTCCCGCGCCCGGCTTAGCCGCCGAAGAGGAACACATCTTTCTGGATGCGCCTGCGCCCGCGGGAGAAAGCGCCGTCGAAGAGTTTGCGGTCGACGAATCTCCGGCGGAAGAAGTTGCCGTCGTCGAGGAAGCTGCTCCCGAAGAAGCCACCGTTCAGGCGGGCGCTTCCCCGTGGCCCACGGCCGCGCAGTCCACCGAGGAAATCGCTGTCGAGGCCGAGCCCGAGTTTGCCGTCGTCGATGAGTCCGCCGCCTCTGCCGAAGCGGCTGCACCCGGGGAAATCGATCTTTCCTCGGAGTGGGACGATTCCCTCACCGTGGAGGAGACCGATACTCCTGCGGCGGCGGAAGCGGTCGAAGTTGAAAGCGCAGTCGGCGATCATGACGTTCCCGACTCCGGCAAGGTCGATGAGACCGTCGAAGAAATCCGCTTTTATCTGGCGCACAGCATGCCCGAGCAGGCCATGGCGGCCCTGGCCAAGCTCCAGACTCTGACCAGCGATCAGTCCAAACTGGACGAGCTCCGCGCCGAAGTGGAAGCTGCTACCGCCCAGGCGGCCGACGAACAAGCCGCGCGCGAACCCGTGGTCGAAGAGCTGTCGGCCGACGACATTCCGACCATTGATGTTCAGGCCGATGAAGTCGCAACCGATGAGATTTCCGTCGACGAAGCTCCCGCCGCGGCCGAGGAAGAACCAGCGGCCGATGCACCGGCAGTCGAAGAACTGGAAGTCGTAGAACCAGAAGCCGCAGAACCCGAAATCGTGGCGCCGAAGGTGGTCGCGCCCAAGATCGCCCCGAAGCCTGCCGCGCAGAAGCCCGTCGCACCCAAGCCCGTCGCGCCCAAGGTGGCCGCGCCGAAGCCGCCTGTGGTCGAAGAAATTCCTGTTGTCGCCGAGGCCTCGATCGAGGCCGAGCCCGAGCCAACGGTTCACGAGCCCGCGGCTCACGCGCCCGAGCCCGAAACCCAGCCCGGTGTTCTGAAAGAATTCGTTTCCGATCTGGAAACTTCGCTGGGCGACAGCTTCCTGCCGGGAACCGTCAGCAAACCGGCCGCACCGGCAGCCGCGCGGCCTGCCGCGCCCGAGCCCGCGGTCGCCGCCGCGACCACCGCCCCGGTTTTGGGCGAGTTTGTCGCTGACATCGAAGCTTCCCTCGGGGAAGACTTCCTGAAAGCCGCGCCGGTCGCCGAGCCGTCCGCTGCCGCTGCCGTTGCCAGAACTCAGACTGCTCCGCCCATGGCCGCGAGCGCCGCCGCGTCAGCGTCGGTTACGCACGCGCCGGCCCCAGCGCAGCACAGTGCTCCGTCACATCCTGCGTCGCCCGCAGCCTGGCACGCGCCCGTCGAAGCTCCCCGGCCGCAGCCGCCAATTCCCGCTGCTCACGCGGCAGTCGCGCCTCCAGCCGCCGCCAAAGCTTCACCGTTTGGTGAGGACGCTGGCGTCGACATCGCCGAAATGTTTGGCGAACTCAAACAGGATCTGGAAGCCGACTCCGCTTCCACCGACGAAGATCCCGAAACGCATTACAATCTCGGCATCGCTTTCCGCGAAATGGGCCTGCTCGATGAGGCCATCGGAGAGCTGCAAAAAGCCTGCCAGTCGTTCGATCACGGACATCCCTTCCCGCAGATCATGCAGACCTACACCTGGCTGGCGCAGTGCTTCCTCGACAAAGGCGTTCCCGAAGCCGCCGTTCGCTGGTATGACAAGGCACTCACCGTTCCCACCATCGACGGCGAAACTCGCGTTGCCCTGCATTACGAACTGGCCGCCGCCTACGAAACCGCCGGCGACAAGCCTTCCGCCCTCAAGCACTTCATGGACGTTTACGGCAGCAACATCGACTATCGCGACGTGGCCGAGCGCATTAAGGCCCTGAAGTCGTAGAATAGCGCGATGGCTTTTTCCCCCAATCTTTCTTGCCCGGGGTCCAGTGCGCGCCGCCGCGATCTTGTGGCGGTCGTTTCGCGGCACCGGAGCTGCCCCGCATGAGCGACCTCACTCCCTTTTCAAGCGCTCCGCAAGCGCCCCCCAAGCCGGCCCCTGCGTCGGATCCCGGCAGAACGCTTCTTGCCTCCCCCCTCGAAACCGACACCCGCCCATCGCACGGCCCCGTGCAAGTCTGGATGCACCGTATTTCCGTCTTTCTTTTCGTTTTGATCAGCGCGGTCGCGGGAGTGCTGCTCATCATTCTCCCCTGGACCCCGGAGTGGACCGATAACTATCTGTTGATGTCGTTCCCCGCGCTCCGCACCGTAGTCTCCAACGGCTTCTTCCGCGGCCTGTGCAGCGGCCTGGGCCTGCTCGATATTTGGATCGGTTTCTGGGAGGCTCTGCACTACCACGAACAACAGTAAACTGCCCAGCTGCACATTTCCCCCGAGCCCCTCACTCCGGTATCCTGATAACCTGCGATTCGGGCCACAAATTTCCGAACGCGAACTCTTAAAGTTATGACTGACCATCTCAAATCCGCGCCGGTAGCCTACCAGAACGAACCTTTCCTCGACAGCCCCGACGGCCGCATCCTCCGCATCCTGGCCGAATATCAGGAACCCCTGGCGCGCTTCCGCCGCGAACAAATCCAAGACACCGTAGTCTTCTTCGGCTCGGCCCGCTTTCAGGGCGTCAAGGACGCTGCCAACACGCTGAAGGCGATCGAGAAGAATCACGCCACCGCACCCGCCGCTGAACTTGAGAAAGATCTGAAGCGCGCCCAGGCCGGCCTCGACATGGCCCGCTACTACGAAGACGCCCGCCGCCTCGCCTTCATGCTGACCCAGTGGTCGATCCAGATTCCCGCGCGCCGCCGCCGCTTCGTCGTCACGACCGGCGGAGGCCCCGGCATCATGGAAGCCGCCAACCTCGGCGCCCACGAAGCCGGAGGCAAGACGATCGGCCTCAACATCCAGCTCCCCTTCGAGCAGAGCCCCAACCAGTATGTCACTCCCGCGCTAAACTTCCAGTTTCACTATTTTTTCATGCGCAAATTCTGGTTCGCCTACCTGGCCAAGGGCCTCGTCATTTTCCCCGGCGGCTTCGGCACCATGGACGAACTTTTCGAAATCCTCACCCTCGCCCAAACCGACAAACTGGCCAAGAAAATCCTGGTCGTCATCTACGGCAGCGAATACTGGAACCGCATCCTCAACTTCCAGGCCTTCGTCGACTCCGGCACAATTTCTCCCGAGGACGTCAACCAGTTCAAAATCGTCGACACCCCCGAAGCCGCCTTCGAATACCTGCGTGACGGCCTCACCAAATACCACCTCGGTGGCACGCCCAAAAAAGAAGGCGAAGTCCTGCCAGAGATCGCGAAGACCAGGCCGTAGGTCGGAAGCCGTATGAGCTCAGGTCTTTATTCTGCGCGCGGCGGATCAGTTTTGATTGTCATTCTGACCGCAGCCGGAGCGACTGCGACGGCAACGGAGGAACCCGCTTTTGACTCCTCGTTGCGATGACCTCCTTTGAATTAAACTCCCTGCTGATGGCTGAAAGCTGCCTTCTCTATTACATCACCGACCGCACCGCGTTCCCCGGAGACGAACCCTCCCGCCGTCGCCGCCTCCTCGAAAAAATCTCCGAAGCCGTCCGTGCCGGAGTCGACTACATCCAGCTCCGCGAAAAAGATCTCCCCACGCCCGACCTCGAATCTCTGGCCCGAGAAGCCGCGCGAATCATTGCCCAACTGAGAACCGAGAACCAAGAACTGAGAACTGCTCTCTTAGTCAATTCCCGAACCGACGTAGCCCTCGCAGTCGACGCCGACGGCGTTCATCTCCGCTCCACCGACATCTCGCCAGAGGAAGTCAGAACGATATGGACAAGGTCTAAGGCAGTCTCAAGCAGAGCAAGCTCGTGTGGGGCGGGAACTCCCTTCGACAGGCTCAGGGCAGGCTTTGCCCGCCAACTCTCACCACAACCTCCGCTGATCGCAGTGTCCTGTCACTCCCCAGCAGAAGTAATTCAAGCCGCCACCCAAGCAGCAATCTTCGCTGTCTTCGCCCCGATTTTCGAAAAGAAAGGCATCCCAGGTACCCAGCCCGCAGGCCTCTCCGCGCTCCGCCAAGCCTGCGCAGCCAACATCCCAGTCGTCGCCCTCGGTGGCATCACCCTCGCGAACGCCCACTCCTGCCTCGCCGCCGGAGCCGCCGGCATCGCCGCCATCCGGCTATTCCAGGAAAACAACATCGCCGAAATTGTGCAGAACCTCCGCACGAAGTCCTGACTCTCCACGAATCCAATGGGGATTTCGACTTTCTTAAGTCATATTCAAGCTACCCCGCCCACTCGCCCCCGTCTTCAAAACCTGCATCACTTTCACCAGCCGCCGTTTCTTCGTCTCTTCCTGCTTCGCCCCCGAAATCGAATTCGCCATCTCTTTCTTATGAGTAAACGCCAGCACATCCCATCGCCCCTGCGCCGTCTTGCTCTTGGCCAACTCTCGCCGCAGTTCCAGCGGAGCCTCGACCGTCCGCTCTTCCTCGTCACGCTCCATCACCACGTCAACAACATCCCCCGGTGCCACGCCCGCGCCCCGGCACAAAGTCTGGTTCACCGGCATCATGCGGGCGCCGCCACACGGCATCAGCGATGAGCGAAACGCAAAGCCATTGATCGTCCCACGGATCGGTACCCGCGCCCGCGTTCCAAAATACTCAATCACATCCACCGGCGGCTCGATCGCCGCCACCACTCCCGCTTCTCTCCCATGGATCTTCGCCTGAAACCGAAGCTTCTTCTCCGCCATCGCAACCCTCCAAATATCTGCGCTGTTAAAATCTATTCTGGGAGAGACCAGCAGGCAACGGCCATTGACCCTCAGCCCATTACAGTCCGAAATTCCGTCTCTCTCGCTGGAACCAGCTCTGGTCCTGATCCCCGCAGCCTCATTCCTGATGGGCTCCAATTCCGGCCAGGACTGCGAACGCCCCATCCATCGCGTCTGGGTCGACGCCTTCCTGCTCGCTGCCACACAAGTCACCAACGCCGAGTACGCGCGCTTTCTCAGTGCGACCGCCGCGCCACCCCCAGCATTCTGGCAAGATTCAAATTTCAACCATCCCCAGCAGCCGGTCGCAGGAGTCTCCTGGCACGAAGCCACGCGTTACTGCGAATGGCTGAGCGCGCAGACTGGCCGCGCCTACCGCCTGCCCACAGAAGCCGAATGGGAACTCGCCGCCCGCGGCGGCCTCGAACAAAAGCAATTCCCCTGGGGCGACGATCTTCCGCAATCCCTCCCCGACTACGCCACGCGCTGGCAAACCGGCCCCGAGCCCGTAGCCCGCTACGCTCCCAACGCCTTCGGCCTCTACGATATTTGCGACAACGTCCACGAGTGGTGCAGCGACTGGTATGACCCCAACTACTACGCCGCTTCCCCCGACCGCAACCCGCGCGGCCCCGATCAAAGCCCCATGAATCCCCCGCGCAAATCCTCCCGCGGCGGCTCCTGGCGCCACCACATCAAAGTCGCCCGCTGCAGCGCGCGCTCCAGTATCCCCCCAAAATTTCAATACGCCGACTACGGCTTTCGAGTCGCCTGCGATTGAGTAATTGTGTAATTTAGTAATTGAGTAATTGAAAACCAGTTGGCCCGCAGCGAGGTTTTCAATTCCTCAATTGCTAAATTTCCCAATTACTCAATCCCCTATGTTCCATCCCGATCTACTGAAGTCGAAGCGCATCCTCATCACCGGCGGCGGCACCGGCCTCGGCAAAGGCATGGCCCAACGCTTCCTCGAACTCGGAGCCACCGTCCACATCTGCGGACGCCGCGAAGAAGTCCTGGAACAAACCGCCGCCGAACTCTCCGAAAAGACCAAAGGTAGAATTCACGCCATCCCCTGCGACGTCCGCAGCCTCGAAGCGGTCGAAGCCATGATCAACGCCATCTGGAGCGAAGCTCCCCTCGACATCCTGATCAACAACGCCGCCGGAAACTTCATCGCCCGTACCGAAGAACTTTCTCCCGGCGCATGGAATTCCGTGATCGGCATCGTGCTAATGGGAACCCTCAACTGCACCCTGGCCTGCGGACGCCGCTGGCTTGCAGCCAAACACGCAGGCACGGTCCTCAGCATCTCCGCCACCTACGCGCCAGTAGGCTCCGCGTATGTCGTCCCCTCGGCCGTCTCCAAAGCCGGAGTCGAAGCCCTCACTCGCAGTCTCGCCGTCGAGTGGGGCAACCGCGGCATCCGCCTGAACGCTATCGCACCCGGCCCCATCCCCACGCAAGGCGCATTCTCTCGCGTCTTGCCCCATCCCAGCCTCGAACCCCTCGCCCTCGACCGCAACCCGCTCCACCGCTTCGGCACAGTCGAAGAGTTAGCCAACCTCGCAGCGTTTCTGGTGAGCGACGGCTCCGGATACATCAACGGCGAAGTCATCCGCATGGACGGCGGCGAATTCCTGCAAGGCGCCGGAGAATTCAGCAATCTAGGAAGAGTTTTAACCGAAGAAGACTGGCTGGCAATCAAACCGAAGAAGAAAAAATAGAATACTGGTGCCGTCCCTCCCACGATTCGTCATTCCGATCGGAGCCGGAGCGAAAGCGATGGCGCAGCGGAGGAACCTGCTGTTTCTTTTCTGAAAGACCGCAGCCGTCGGCTACCGCTGATCCTTGCTCGGCATCACAATCGCCTTCAGCACCAGGTTCACGAGGCTCAGCACAATCGCACCCACGAACGCCGCGAGAAATCCGCGCACCTGAAACCCCGGCGACAGTAGCGCCGAGGCCAACTCCAGCATCAGCGCATTGATCACGAACCAGAACAGCCCAAGCGTCACCAGCGTCAAAGGAAAAGTAATAATCTTGAGCAGCGCGCCAAGTGTCGCGTTGATGAGCCCTATGACCAGCGCTGCAACCAGCGCTGCCGTGGCTCCTCGCACTGAAATGCCGATCCCCAGCTGAGCCACAATCCACACCGCAATCGCACTCAGCACCCAATTCAAAAGTAGTCGCATGCCGTCCTCGCTAGGATCCAACTATAGGCTTAATTAATTGTAATTGTCATTCCGACCGGAGCCGGAGCGCCAGCGACGGCGCAGTGGAGGAACCTGCTGTCCTGTCCCCCGGTCACACCCTCCCGAAAAATTCATCCCGCATTCGCCGCCCCAATCGCCCCATACGGTACACTCATCAATTCGACTTCCAGGAGGATTCCCATGCCCGACCCCGCACTCAGCGGATCCGAATTCAAAAAGCAACTCCGTGCCGGCATTCCAAAGATGGGCCTGTTCCTCAACGCTCACAGCCCCACCGTCGCCGAGCAACTCGCGCACAGCGGCTATGACTGGCTCCTGGTCGACAGCCAACACGGCCCCATGGGCTACGAGAAACTTTCCGCCATGCTGAGCGGCATCGCCAACGGCGGCGCAAAATCCCTGGTCCGCGTCGGCGGATACGACGACCGCCCCGGCATCCAGCAATCTCTCGATCTGGGTGCGGATGGCGTTCTCGTCCCCTACATCAACACCGCCGAAGAAGCGCGGATCGCAGTCAGTTGCATGAAGTATCCGACGGTCGGCACGCGCTCCGTTTACTTCCCGCAGCGGAGCATGAACAAAGCCGGACTCCTCGGCTACGCCGGCACCTGGAACAGCGAAGGCATCGTGGCGTTGCAAGTCGAAACCGCCTCGTGCATCGAGAACATCGCCGAAATCGCCGCCGTCCCCGGCGTCGACATTCTCTTCCTCGGCCAGAACGATCTCTGCATGTCAATGGGCCTCTACAACAAATACGAATTCCCCCACATGTACACCTCGCCCGAACTCGACGCCGCCACAAAAAAGTTGATCGATAACGCCCACAAGAACAACGTCATCCTCGGCCTGTTTCTCTTCGGAACTTCGCGGGTGGGTGAGTTTCTGGAGAAGGGATTCACCTTCATCAGCATCGGCAACGACCTGCACCACGTCCTGACCCAAGCCGGAGCCTACGTCGGAGACATGGAAAAAATAGCGCAGGAAAAGGGCAAGCCCTGGAAGCGCCGTTCCACGGCCCTGTTCTAGGAATTCTCCCAACTCCCTGTCATTCCGAACCGAGCTGAAGGCTCGGTGACGAACCTGCTGTGCCTGCCCGTTGTCCGAGGGTGCCGCATTTCTCGCGCGGTTTGTGCGCGAGAAATGGGGATTTTGTCTTTTATCCTCAGTGCTCCTCAGTGCCCTCTATGATTTAAGTTCTTTCGCCCGATCTCCCCGCCCTGGAGTTCCGATGAATTAAAATCACAACTCCGGACAAGCTCATGATCCTCACAGAAATACTCCTCACCGAAATCGAAACCCGCGTCCTCGGCTCCCTCATCGAAAAAGACATTACCACCCCCGACTACTACCCGCTCTCGCTCAACGCCCTGGTCAACGCCTGCAACCAGAAAAATAATCGCGACCCGGTGATGACCCTCGACGAGTCCGCTGTCCGCGACGCTCTCGCCACGCTGCAAGAGAAGCGCCTCGCCGGTCCCGCCAGCGGCGCCGACAGCCGCGTCACAAAATACGAACACCGCCTGCAGGAAGTCTTCAATTTCGACCGTCGCGAGATCGCCATCGTCTGCGTCCTCCTGCTCCGGGGCCCGCAAACTCCCGGCGAACTCCGCGGCCGCACCGACCGCATGTACCATTTCGAAGCCCTCGACGACGTCGTCTCCACCCTCGACCGCCTCGCCCAACGCGAGCCGCCCCTGGCGGCAATCCTCCCCCGCCAGCCCGGCACCAAAGAATCTCGCTACACGCACCTGTTCTCCGGGAATCCGCCCGAGCTAAACGGAGAAACCGGGACCAGTGTGGGCGCGGGCGACTCGCCCATAAGTTCTGCTGCCTCCGCCACCGAGCGCATCGCCCGTCTGGAACAGGAAGTTTCGACACTCCGCCAGGAGCTCTCCGAAGTCCAGACACAGCTCGCCAATTTCCGCAAGCAGTTCGAGTAAGGGTTCGGACGAACAACGGAACTTTTTCCTCACCCCGGACGTACAATTATCCAGAGAGAAGGAGGTCTCCCCATGTTCACGTTCCTGCTCTGGTGCATGCTGTTCGTTCTGTGCTGGCCTCTCGCCGTACTGGCACTGGTCGCCTATCCCTTCGTCTGGCTGCTCCTGCTCCCGTTCCGCATCGTCGGCGTCGCCGTCCACGGCGTCCTGGAGCTCGTCTTCCTGGCCATCACCCTCCCCTTCCGCCTGCTGGCCGCCCCATTCCGCATCTGATGCGTTTGTCATCCTGAGTGAGGATTGGTCTTTGCGCCTAGCCGCAAAGACCAACCGCAGTCGAAGGATCCCTACCCCCATATCCGCGCCTCATCTCACTCCCAGTCGACTGCCTCATTGACCTTCCTTGGGTCGCCAGAGTTGGTGTAGCCTTTTATTGAAGCGCCCACGTCATCAGGAGGGTCCCCCATGCGTCGCCGCGAATTCCTCGTTCGCTCCGCCTCCGGTCTAGGAGCGGCCTGGCTCACTTCCAAATCCACCCTCAACGCCATCGCCGAGCAGACGCTCCCCGCCAAGTTCTCCGCCTCCGACACCATCACCCTCGGCAGCACCGGCATCAAGACCAGCCGCCTCGCCATGGGCACCGGCACCGTCGGCTCCGAGCACCACTCGCATCAGACCGCGCTCGGCGTAAAAGGACTCTCCGATCTCCTGCTCAACGGATACGACCACGGCCTGCGGTTCTTCGACGCCGCCGACTCCTACGGAAGCCATCCTCACGTGGCCGAAGCGCTGAAGCATGTCCAGCGCGACAAAGTCACCGTGCTCACTAAATCCTGGGCACGAGACGCCGCCGGCATGCGCTCCGATCTCGACCGTTTCCGCCGCGAACTCGGCACCGACTACCTCGACGTCTGCCTGATGCACTGCGTCACCGAGGCCGACTGGACCACGCAATTCCGCGGCGCCATGGACGTGCTCTCCGAGGCCAAACAAAAGGGAATGGTCCGCGCCCACGGCTGCTCCTGCCACTCCATCGAAGCCCTCCGCGCCGCCGCGAAATCTCCTTGGGTCGAAATCGACCTCGCTCGTATCAACCCCGTCGGCGCCGCCATGGACGCCGACCCGGCAACGGTAGTTGGGGTTCTAAAAGAAATGAAGTCAGCAGGAAAAGCCGTCGTAGGGATGAAAATTCTCGGTCAAGGCGCGCTACGCACCCGTCAGGACGAAGCCATAAAATATGCGTTATCGCTAGGCCTGCTAGACGCCTTCACCATTGGCGCCGAGAGCAAACAAGAACAAGAAGACCTGATCCGCCGCATCGCCGCCGCGTAGGATTATGTGGGGCGGACACTCCTGTCCGCCGCCTGAGCGCAACGGGTGAGGGAGCTGCGCTTCAGCGCCGCGTTCAGCACGAACGGGAAGGGCACGACTTTAGTCGTGCCGCAAGAGTATAAAAAGACTTGCGGCTTCAGCCACTCAGGTTCCCAACACCGAAAACTTATACAACCCTAACTCTCCATCACCTTCAAGCCCGGACTCACAATCAGCCGCGCCTCAGTCGCCCGCTGCACATCCTCCGCCGTCAACCCCGGCGCGATCTCCTCCAGCACGAGCCCATCTTTCGTCACGCGAATGTACGCCATCTCCGTCGCAATCGTATCGACAACGTTAACCCCAGTTAACGGCAGCGTGCACTTCTTCAAAATTTTCGGCGCTCCTTCGCGTGTCGTATGCTCCATTGCCACCACCACGCGCCGCGCGCTCGCGACCAGGTCCATCGCTCCGCCCATTCCCTTCACCATTTTCCCCGGGATCATCCAATTCGCGAGCGACCCCGTCTCATCCACTTCCATCGCCCCCAGCACGCTCAAATCAATATGCCCGCCGCGAATCATGGCAAATGAATCCGCACTCGAAAAATAAGAAGTCCCCGGCATCTCGCTCACCGTTTCTTTGCCCGCATTAATCAGATCAGGATCTTCGGTCCCTTCCACTGGATAAGGCCCGATCCCCAACATCCCATTCTCCGACTGAAGCGTCACTTCCATCCCCGCAGGCACATGATTCGCGATAAGCGTAGGCATGCCAATCCCCAGGTTCACATAAAACCCATCGCGCAACTCCCGCGCAATCCGCTTTACAATCCGCTCGCGCTTATCGACATCTTTCCCCGGCTTATTCATATCTTCAAAAGACAGCCCCAGCTAAATTGTCATCCTGAGCGAGGATTTTGCTTCGCGATCAGCGAAGCAAAACCGCAGTCGAAGGATCCCTACTCGCCAATCTGCGGCGGGTGCCCCAATCTCTCGCGCGCTCTTTGCGCGAGAAGTGGGGGTTCTCGCCACGCGGCTCACGCGCCCGCCTTCCGCACCGTCCTCCGCTCAATTCTCCGCTCGTACAACTCCCCCTGAAAAATCCTCTTCACATAAATCGAAGGCGTATGAATCACGTCCCCATCCAACTCTCCCACCTCAACCAGATGCTCGACTTCGGCAATCGTCACGCGAGCCGCGGTTGCCATCATAGGATTAAAATTCCGGGCGGTTTTTCGATACACCAAATTTCCTTCGCGATCGCCCTTCCACGCCTTCACAAACGCAAAGTCGGCCGTCAGCCCGCGCTCCATCACATACATGCGCCCGTCGAACTCGCGCGTCTCTTTCCCTTCGGCAACAATCGTCCCCACGCCCGTCGGCGTATAAAACGCCGGAATCCCCGCGCCCCCCGCGCGAATCCGCTCAGAAAACGTCCCCTGCGGCACCAGATCGAGCCGGATCGTCCCCTTCAACACCATCTCTTCCAGCAACCGGTTCTCGCCCACATACGTTCCAATGTGATGAACAATCTGCCCCGCCGCCAGCAGCAACCCATTCCCCACGCCGTCAACGCCAACGTTGTTGCTGATCGTCCGCAGATTCTTCGTGCCCTTGCGAGCCAGGGCGCGAATCAGATTCTCCGGCATCCCACACAGCCCGAATCCGCCGATCATAATCGACGCGCCGTCAAACACATCGCGAATCGCCTCATCCGCATTAGCAACAACTTTATTCATGGCTGCAAGATTCTAAAAGGAAATTGAGCAATTGGGAAATTTGGTAATTGGGTAATTTGAACTCAACAGCGCTCGGCAGGTCTTTCAAGTACACAATTACTAAATTTCCCAATTGCTCAATCCTCCTTCCGTTTCTTCACTGGGCTCTTCCGCAGCAGATGCGCCTGCTCAAACTCCGCCGCCAGTTCCCGCGTCGCCAAATTCTCCCGGATATGCGCCAGTCGCTGCTCCACTTTCCACAGCGCTTTCTCGAGATTCGATTTGTTGCTGATCGCAATATCCCGCCACATCGAATACGGGCTCGCCGAAATCCGCGTCATCTCCTGCAGCGCCCGTCCGCCGGCCGCCAGCAGCGGGGCCTCATCGCCAAACTCTTCCACCAGCGCCGCCGCCAGCGCAGTCGAAATCATCTGCGGAACATGGCTGATCCACGCGCACAGGCGATCATGTTCCTCCGCCGGCAACATTGCAATGCGCGCCCCAATCGCATCAATCCATCCCGCAAACTCCGCGAACAGCCCTTCATTCAAATTCAACCCCGACAAATCCTGCCCCGGCAGCGGAGTCAGAAACCAAACCGCCTTCTCGAACAAATCCGCATCGGCGTAATCCACCCCGCTCATTTCTCTCCCCGCCATCGGATGCCCCGGCAGAAACCGTTTCGTCGCGCTCTTCCCAAACACTTTCACCGCCTGCTCGACCACAGCAGTTTTCGTGCTCCCCACGTCGGTCAATAAAGTCTTGCTCGTGAGCACCGGCCCAAGGCGTTCGATCAGATCCACAATCGCCAGCACCGGAGTCGCCAGCACCACCACCTGGCTCCCGCGCACCGCGTCCCCTGGATTCACTGTTCCGTCATCGATCGCACCGCGCGCGCGCGCCCGCTCGAGCGTCCCCTCGCGATCGCATCCCACGATACGCCCGGCAAATTTCTTCTTGCGCAGCGCGAGCCCGAGCGATCCGCCAATCAGCCCGTTTCCGATGATCGTGATTTGCCGAATCGCCATAAAAGAAATTGAGTAATTGAGAAATTTGGTAATCGGGTAATTTGAAAACCAGCACGCAGAGTCTTTCAATTACACAATTACTAAATTCCCCAATTACTCAATGCCCTCACTCAATGCCCTCACCCGATCTTTCTCCCCACCGCCGGCGCAATCATGCGCAACTCGTCCATCAACTTCGCGAACTGCTCCGGAAACAGCGACTGCGCCCCGTCCGACCACGCCTTGTTCGGATCGCAATGCACCTCAATCAGCAGCGCATCCGCGCCCGCCGCCACCGACGCCCGCGCCATCGGCGCCACTTTATCCCGCCGCCCCGTCCCGTGCGACGGATCGGCCGTCATCGGCAAATGCGACAGCTTGTGAATAATCGGAATCGCCGAAATATCCATCGTGTTGCGCGTGTAAGTTTCAAACGTTCGAATACCGCGCTCGCACAAAATCACATCGTAGTTGCCGCCGGACATTACGTATTCCGCCGACAGCAGCAGCTCTTCAAAAGTCGCCGCGATCCCTCGCTTCAGCAGTACCGGCTTGCGCACCTTGCCCAGTTCGCGCAGCAAATTAAAATTCTGCATATTGCGCGCGCCCACTTGCAGAATGTCCACATAAGGCAGCATCATCGGAATCTGCGAAATCTCCATCACCTCGCTGATCACGAGAAGATTGAATTTCTCCCCCGCCTCGCGCAGCAATTTCAGCGCATCTTCCCCATGACCCTGAAACGAATACGGAGAGCTCCGCGGCTTAAACGCCCCGCCCCGCAGCACTTTCGCGCCGGCTTTTGCAATCGCTTCAGCGGTCGTAAAGATCTGCTCCCGCGTCTCCACCGAACATGGGCCCGCCATCACCACAATCTCATTCCCGCCAATCTCGATCCCGTTCCCGAGCTTGACGATCGTCCCCTCCGGACGAAAGCTTCGCCCCGCCAATTTATATGGCGAGCTGATGCGATGGACTTCCTGCACTCCCGGCAACAGTTCCACGTTGCGGATGTCGAAATCGATCCCCGACCCCACCGCACCCAACACGGTCATCCGCGCCCCAGTCGAGCGGTGCACTTCAAACCCAATCTTCACCAAGTGCTCAATCACCTGCTGAATCAACTGCTCATCCGCGCCTTCCTGCATCGCCACAATCATAGGAAAAAGCCTTCAGCTTTCAGCCGTGAGCCTTGAGTTAAGAGCTGCGAGCCAATCTGCTCGTCGCTCGTAGCTCGAAGCTCGCAGCTACTAATCATTCACTTCCGAATCCAACTCGGTCCCTGCCGCGGCCGGCTCCGCCTTGGGCACAATCTCTTCCTTCTGCACATTCCGCATCACATCGATGATGCGCTCGTAAATCCTCTCCAGATCGCGCCCCGGTAGCGGCCCGTGATTCGCCGCCTGCACATTCTCGAAAACGACCCGCTCCCGGTCCGGCTCATAAATCGGCATCGAAGTATTGCGCTTCAGCTTCCCAATCTCCACCACAGCCCGCGCCCGCTCGCTGATCAATTCCACGAGCCGCCGGTCCACTTCATCAATTTTCTTTCGCCAGTCCTCGATATCCATGGAAGCCCTTGCACAACCACCACACCGGGTGCCCCATTTCTCGCGCGCCTTTTGCGCGAGAAGTGGGGACGTTGACTCGTCCCGGTCCTTGACTCCTCACCGTGCCGCAGCTGACGGCTCACAGCTAATAGCTAGCAGCCCCCTCACAAACTCTCCCACCGCCCCCGCCTCCCGCCCACGATTCCGCTCAATCGTCTCCACAATCGCACTCCCCACGACGACCGCGTCGGCGAACGAACCCACTTCCGCAAACTGTTCCGCCGTAGAAATCCCGAAGCCCAGTGCGACCGGCAACTTGGTCACGCGCCGCAACCGCCGCACCAACTTCCGCGCATCCTCCGCCAACTGTTGTCGCTGACCCGTGACTCCCGTCCGCGACACAGCATACACAAATCCTCGCGAAGCTCCCGCAATCTGCTTCAACCGCTCGTCCGGACTCGTCGGCGCCGCCAAAAAAACGGGAGATAAATCATACTCGTGCATCGCCCGCAAATATTCTCCCGCCTCTTCCACCGGCAAATCGGTAACTAGCACGCCGTCGACTCCCGCCGCCCGCGCCACCTTGCAGAACTTTTCCATCCCCATCCGCAAAATCGGATTGAGATAAGAAAACACAATCAGCCCCGTGGACTGCGCCCGCTCGCGCACCTCCGCCGCCAGCGTCAGCACCTGTGCCAGCGACGTTCCATGCTTCAGCGCCCGCTCACTCGCCCGCTGAATCACCGGCCCGTCCGCCACCGGATCGCTGAACGGCACGCCCAACTCAATCAGGTCCGCGCCCGCATCAATCGCGGCGAGGACAATCTTCAGCGTAGTCCCGAGATCCGGATCGCCGCACGTCACATACACCACCAGCGCCGGTTTCTTGTGAAAAGTCAGAGGCATAACAGAATGCAGAACTCAGAAGTCAGAACTAAAAAGTAAAGGCCATTGGATTTTACTTCTGAATTCCGCCTTCTAACTTCTGACTTCAATCGATCTCCAGGTTCTCCCGCATAATCCCAATATCCTTGTCCCCGCGCCCGGAAATATTCACAATCACAATCTCAGATTTCTTCATGCGCGGCGCGCGCTTCACCACCTCCGCCACCGCATGCGCCGATTCTAAAGCAGGAATAATCCCCTCTGTCCGAGCCAGCAGCGTAGTCGCCGCCAGCGCCTCGGCATCCGACGCCGGAACGTACTCCGCCCGCCCCGCATCGCGCAGTGCCGCGTGCTCCGGCCCAATCGACGGATAATCCAGCCCTGCCGACACCGAATGCGTCAACGCAATCTGCCCGCCCGAATCCTGGAGCACATACGAATAGGTCCCCTGCAACACTCCCGGAGATCCCCCACGAAACCGCGCCGCATGATCGCCAAGCTTTTCACCGCGCCCGCCCGCCTCCACGCCGACTAAGCGAACTTTTGTATCTTTAATAAAATCGTAGAAAATCCCAATCGAATTCGATCCCCCGCCCACGCACGCAACAATCGCCGCCGGCAGTTTCCCCTCAGCCTTCAGAATCTGCGCCCGCGCCTCGCGCCCAATCACCCGATGAAAATCCCGCACCATCGTCGGATACGGATGCGCCCCCAGCACGCTCCCCAACAAATAATGCGTCGTCCGCACATTCGTAACCCAGTCGCGCATCGCCTCATTGATCGCGTCCTTCAGAGTGCACGACCCCGACGACACCCCACGCACTTCCGCCCCCAGCAGCCGCATGCGGAACACGTTCAACTCCTGCCGCCGCATATCCTCGGTGCCCATGTAGACGACGCATTCAAATCCCATCAGCGCGCATACCGTAGCCGTCGCCACGCCATGCTGCCCCGCCCCAGTCTCGGCGATCACGCGGTGTTTCCCCATCCGCTCCACCAGCAACCCCTGCCCCAGGCAGTTATTAATCTTGTGCGCCCCGGTGTGCAGCAAATCCTCGCGCTTCAAATAAATCTTCGCCCCGCCCAACTTCTCGGTAAGCCGCCGCGCAAAAAACAACGGCGTCGGCCGCCCCGCATAAGTCGTCAGCAACTCCGCAAGCCGCACCTGAAATTTCTTGTCGCGCTTTGCCCGCTCATACTCGCGCTCCAACTCCTCGAGCGCCGCCATCAAAGTCTCGGGAACATACCGCCCGCCATATACCCCAAACCGCCCCGGCTCATTCGCGCGCGCAGAGACGTGCGAAGAAGAACCGCGGGACGGAGAAGAAACGCGAGGGTGCCCCATCCTAGCCGCGTCTTTCGCGGCTAGGATGGGGACTTTGACTTTCGTATTTATTCGAGCCGTCGCCATTTTCTTGAACTCTCGTTTCTTCAACTTGTCATTCCGAACCGGGAAAAGCCCGGTGAGGAACCTGCTTTTCCTGAACTCCTACGAAGCCCTCCGATCCATCTCCCGCACCGCCCCAACAAACGCCCTTACCTTGTCCGGATCTTTCTTCCCCGGCCGAGCTTCGACGCCAGAAACCACATCCACTCCCCAAGGCTTTAAGATATCGATCGCGGTCCCAACATTGGCCGAAGTCAGCCCACCTGCCACCACCATCTTCACACGGCCACGCCGCATCCCTTCTGCAATCGGCAGGATTCTTGCCCAGTCAAACGTCATTCCCGTTCCGCCTGGTGTTCGCCCCGATCCAGAATCGAGTACGAATGTATCGAACATTCCCTCGGGCAGACTGTGTCGCCCGTCATTGCGAAGACGCTCGAAATCTCTCGCCAGGTCTTCAATCTCGCCTTCAGATTTGAAGATGTCGCCGATTGACAAAGAGGGAAGGAACCTCGAAGTTAAGTGATTTGTGAAAAACGCCAGCCCCGTCGCATTCGCTGATCCCGCCGGCGCATCTGGCTCGAACAGCGAATACTGTTGCATTCCCGTCAGTCGAGCCTCATCTATCGCCCTATCCCAATGCGGCTCCGAACCGCTAACAAATACCCCGATTTTCTCCACGCCCTCCGGCAACTTCGCCACAATCTCCCGCGCCACTTCCACCGTCACGCACCGCGGACTCTTTTCATAAAACACAAACCCCACCGCGTCCGCGCCCGCATCAACAGCCACGAGCGCGTCCTCCAAATTCGTCATCCCGCAAATCTTCACCCAAGTCATAACGCATTTGCCGCCGGTCAGTTGTCACTCGCCAGTAAAATTGCGCTGCCATCCTGAGCGAGGATTTTGCTCTGGCTTGCCGGAGCAAAACCCCAGTCGAAGGACCCCATGCTTGCCGGCACCACCACTGGCCCCAACAGGAATTCTCTGAATCGCGTCACCGAGCGCTCGGTACGCGACACTCCCCACTCGGCACCCGCATCAACTCTCTCAATGCATCACCCGGCGAAGCCGCCCGCATCAACGATTCCCCCACCAGAAACGCGTCATACCCCGCGGCCCGCAGCTGCACCACATCCTCCGCCGAATGAATCCCACTCTCGGCTACCTTCAACACACCGGCAGGGAACTTCTCCGCAAGCCGAAGAGCCGTCCCCAGATCCACTCCGAACGTCCGCAGATCGCGCGTGTTCACTCCGATCAAATCACATCCCGCGTCCAGAGCCCGCTGCAACTCGTCGCCATCATGCACTTCACACAAAACATCCAACCCGTGCCCTCGCGCCCCTGCCGCCAGCGAACTCAATTCGACGGCAGTCAACGCCGCCACAATCAGCAACACCGCGTCGGCCGAATTCGCCCGCGCCTCCACCAGCTGAAATTCATCGACGATGAAGTCCTTCCGCAAACACGGAATCGCAACTGCTGCCGAAGCCTCCCGTAAATTCCGCAGCGAGCCCTGAAAGAATTCCTCATCCGTCAGCACCGAAAGCGCCGCCGCTCCCGCCGACTCCAGTTCCCGCGCCAACTCCGCCGGATGAAATTCCGCCCGAATCAGCCCTTTCGATGGCGACGCCTTTTTCAACTCCGCAATCACCGCCGCGCCCTCGCGCCCCTTCGCAGCTAGAGCCCGCCGAAACCCTCGCGGAACGTGCCGTTCCGAGGCCTGCTCCAACTCACGCAAATCCGCTCCGCGTCGGGACTCTGCCACCCGCGCCCGCGTAGCCGCAACAATCCGCTCAAGAATAGCAGCCATAAGAATCTCTGATTATAAGGGACGCATAGAACCACAAGGGTGCCCCATGTCTCGCGCTCTTTGCGAGAGGTGGGGACTTTGACTCCAAGAAGCACTACTCCATCCCCAACGACGCCTTCACCGACTTCCCGTACTCCCGCGCTTTCTCAAGCACCGCCGGCTCATCGATCGTCAACAACTTCCGCCCGCGCATCACCACGCGCCCGCCAATCACCACCGTCTCCACATCGCTACCCTTCAGCGAATACGCAATCTGCGCATACACGTCATACATCGGCACCGCATTCGGCTCGTCCAGACTGATCAGAATCAGATCCGCCTTCTTCCCTGCCTCCAGCGATCCAATCTCCTTCTCCATGTGCAGCGCCCGCGCACCATCGATCGTCGCCATCTCCACTACGGCCTTCGCATTCAGTGCCAGCGGATTCATCTTTGAGATCTTCGCCAGCTTCGCCGCCAGGTCAATCTCCTCCATCAGATCCATGTCATTATTACTTCCCGCTGGACCATCCGTCCCCAGCCCCACCGCAACGCCTGCCGCCCGCATGTCCGGCACCGGCGCAACTCCGCTCGCGATCATCATATTGCTCGACGGATTATGCACGCACCCCACGCCGCGCTGCGCCAGCAGTTTCCGGTCAGCCTCATCGACAAAAATGCAATGCGCCGCCACCAGCTCCGGCCCCAACACGCCCAGCTTGTCCAGATATTGCACCGGAGACATCCCGTTCGCCTTCTCGCTGTCGTCCCATTCTTTTTTCATCTCTGCAACGTGCATCAGCAGCGGCGCGTGATATTTCGCCGCCAGCCCCGCGGCATCCTGAATCGTTTTCTTCGAGCACGTATAAATCGAATGCGGAGCCGGAGCCGCGTGAATCAGCGGATCGCCTTCCCACCGTTTCAGAAATCTCTCCGTATATGCCATCATCTCTGCATTGGTCTTATTATCCGGCGCCGGAAAATCGATGAACGTCTCTCCCAGCACCCCGCGCATCCCCGCCGCCTTCGTCTCCTCGGCCACCGCGTCCTCGAAGTAATACATGTCGGCAAACGTCGTCACGCCCGCCCGGATCTGCTCTGCCGCCGCCAGCCGCGTGCCCCAGCGCACAAACTCTTCGTTCACGTTCTTCGCTTCCGCCGGGAAAATATATTTATAAAGCCAGTCCTGCAGCGTGACGTCATCATGCAGCCCTCGAAATAAAGTCATTGGCACATGCGTGTGCCCGTTGATGAATCCCGGCAGCACCAGCTTCCCGCGCCCATCGATCACCTGCACACTCGAGTATCGACTCTCAATCTCCGCCCGCGGCCCCACCGCCAAAATCAAGTCGCCCTTCACTGCAACGCTCCCATCGTGAACAATCGCCCGCCCCGAATCCATCGTCACCACAATCCCGCCGCTGACGATCATGTCGACATCCTGCTTCGCCTGCCCAACCATCGTCGAGCAGAGCGCCATCCCACTCGCGAGCAAAATCGAGAGCGTTCTTAGTCTCTCCGCGATTCGCATTTTCCGTCAGCCTCCAATAACTCTCGAACGGGTGCCCCATTTCTCGCGCGCCTTTTGCGCGAGAAATGGGGTTTTTAGTGTCGTCATCGTGCGCCAACCCTCTTCAAATAAAACTTAAAAAAATCCTCCGCATTCGAATCCAGACAAACCTGCGCGTTCACCGCTCCCGGCTCCTCACGCGTGAACCCTTTTTCGTCCACCCGAATGTGCAACCCCTGCACCGGACACAACTCCGGCCGCAGCACAAACGCAATCGTCATGGGATCAAACAACGTCGGCGTCTCCTGTCCCCACAGGTGATACAGCACCGTGAGTTGGTCCGTAACCACCGTCCCCTGGCTGAACAAAAACGCCCGCTTCACTTCATCCATCTTCAACTGCGTAGAATCCAGCGGCATCACAAACACCGGAACACCCACGGCAAACAATTCCTGTGCCGATGCCACATCATTCAAAATATTCCATTCCGGCATCGGCGGCACTGCCGCCGTATAACCCAAATCTCCATACCCGCGCCGGATCGACCCGCCCATCAGCACCACCCGCTTCACTTTCCGAAACGTCGCCGCATCTTTATCAATCGCCGCTCCCACGTTCATCAGCGGACCAATGGCGACCAGCGTGATCTCTCCCGGATGTTTCCGAATCTGCTCCAGCAAAAACTCCACCGCATCCCCATGCGAAGACTTCGCAAAATGCCCACTCTCTCCATACTTCCGCTGCGACATCGGACCCTTCGTCGCCGTCGCTTTTCCCGCCAGCACCGGAATCTCGCCGCGCCCCACTTCGCCCAAAAACCGGTCCACGATCCTGGCCCGGGCCTCAGTATCGCCAAACGTAGTGCTGACGCCCAGAATCTCCAACTCCGGACTCTTCACCGCCAGCGCCAGCGCAAACGCATCGTCGACATCATCGCCAATGTCAGTGTCAATAATGATCTTCTCCGGCGCCGCCTGGCCCCAACCCAGCGCCGCAAGTAACACCACAACCAAGACAGTCCATCTCAAACAACACCTCCCCGGAACCCAATTTGTAATCTGGGTGCCCCATTCTAACGTCGCGCACTTTGCGACATTAGAGTGGGGATTTTGACCTTACCTCACCGCCGTGAAACTCCGACACAATCTCGACTTCCCCAACAATGTTCGCATTGAACTCGGGCAACTCTCCTGCAGGAATCCAATACTCGCGATGCCCGGCGCTGCCCACCACGTGCACTTCGTACTGAGCCAGAAACTCCGCCCGTACCTGAAATCGCAAAACATATCCCACAAATCCCGAACGTTCGTCCTTAGTATTCCAATCGCGCGCAATCTGCGTGGCATATTCCTCCGTCAACACGGGATAGAAAATCGGCTGCTCCGGCAACCGCGGAGGAAATTCACGGAACTGACTGCCTCGTATGAGGTCGAGTTCTGCCTGACCGACTGGCCGGTACATTGTTGTCAATCGGAGTGTCATCGCTTCAAAGATACTAGCTGACTGCGCCCGGCTGTTGGGTGCCCCACGTCTCGCCTTTGAGACGTGGGGATTTTGACTTCCGGGTCACGACGGGCTCCTCCCGTGTTTCCCACCCCACAGCGTGTCCCGCGCCCCACGCAGCTTTTCAACGACCCCGCCAATAACTCCCGCAAAATCAACGTGCCTTTCCTTGGCGTCCGCCGTGCACTGAACACGCTGCCGCAAGTCGGCAGGAGGCAACCACAATGACCCGCATCAACGCAGCTGGCAACATGAAAGTTCGCAACATCGCAGCAACTCGCAGTTCGGTAACTCGCAATTCTGTAGCCTGGGGTTCCAAAACTTGGGATAAGCAAGCAACCACCTGGAGCAAGAACACCGGCGCACTCATCTTCGCCGCTGTTCTGATCGTCTGCTCCCTAACCGTCGGCTGTTCCAGTGACAACAAGCCGAAGCCCGTAGCCAGCAACATCCAGGTTCCCGCGCCGCCCACGCCGAACGCAATGACACCGATGCCCGCGCCAGCCGTGCAGCCCGCGGCCAAGCCCGCTCCGAAGAAAGTCGTGCAGAAGAAACCCGCAACCGTGAACTACGCCGATAAGACCTACGGCGTGACCTTCGAATATCCGCGCCGCTACGCCATCGAAACCGGCGACGCCGCTGCCGATCTTCTGGCCTCGAATCCCATGGCCATGAACTTCATTCAGCCTGGCGGAGTCGCGCTGGCCGCCGTCGAATTGCCCGAGACCGGATTCCCCAACACCGACTTCTCGTCCGCATTCTTCGATGTAAGCGTCCACAAGAGCCTGACCGCCGACCAATGCACCGAGTTCGCCGTGCCGCAGCCCAAGGGCGCCGCAGTCGCGACGTCCAACGAGGCGACGACGTCCAGCCCCGTCGCAGCTGCGTCTGCAACTTCGAATGCAACGTCATCCGTGAACCCGGCCGCAACTCCGACCGAGACCGCGTCGACGACAGTCCAGGCCGCGCCCGGAGCCAGCTCTGAGCAGACGAGCGCAGCGAAGTCGTCGACTGATCTCGCGTCGAACTCCAAGCTGATGCTCGGCGACCTCGAGCTTCGCGCCACCGAAGCTGTCTCCGGGGAGGGCACGCGCCAGAGCGACTCCAAGTACTTCCACGTCTACCAGAATGGAAGCTGCTACGAGTTCGCCCTGAACGTCACCACCGACGCGTCCGCCGAAGGCCTGGTCAAGCACGTCGACCGCGACAAGGTCTTCACCCGCCTGGAACAGATCCTGAGCACGGTGAAGATCAACTCGGCAGCGGCGCCCGAAGCCACCGCCGAAACCACATCCTCGACACCGGCAGCCACTCCGGCGCAGTGAGCGGTAACCGTAAACTGGACCGACTCGACTACACAATTAAGGAGAAGGCCATTCAGATTTCTCTGAATGGCCTTTACTTGTGCAGGCAACTCCCCAGTCCCCCACACACATTCACAAGCAGCGTGAGCCGGCGGCGAGCAGACTTCTATCCGGTCGCGCTCAGATTCAGATAGCTGTTCACCGCCGCTTCGGTCAGGCTGAGACTGGACGCGATTTGCGAGACTCTCTGTCCTTGGTTATAGAGCTGATAGACCTGCTGGGCTTCAGTCAGTTGGACCGTGTCCTCACCGGCATTCACAACCGGCTGCTGCCTCGCAGTCGACCCCGCCGCTGCGGCCGTGTTGACGCTCGATACTGCCGCCAGAAACAAGCTGGAAATGGAGGTACTCATAAGAAGCTCCTCTCTGCTCTTACGTGCAATCTTGTCTTACATATAAGAAGAGGTCGGCAGACATCTCCCAGGCTTTAGGCGATTGAGCATGTCGCAGCGCCTCCATCTGCAAAGCAGTCCCAAATCGGTATCGGTGAAAATCTGAGACCGCCAGAAGGGGCCGTATTTTTTTTTGATGCCGCTCTCTAAGATCTTTGTTCGCAGTCGCTTGCCGGCTTTGGGGTATGCTCGGTCCCAGCAAAATATTGAGCTGCAAGGAGTTACGTCTAAAATATAGTCAGATAAGGACTTAGCCTCTGGCGTCCTGGCGGAGAACTGATTGGCAGGGCTGTCGCGCATCCATCCAGCTTGCGCTGTTGGATTTTCTCAGTAAAGGTCGTTCATCACAAATTGGAGATTTTTGTCTGTGGAAGGCTGTGGAAAAGCGTTGGCCAGGTTCAGGAAACAGGGATGGTCGGCAACCAGGTTAGTGTCCGGCCGGGGCGGACGGCGACACTCCGGAACTCTTTCCGGCCCGCGCCCGTAGTATTTTTAGCACCCGGAGGGTCCGCATGGTTTGGTTCTACGAAGCTTTCTTTCCCGTGGTCTGGATCGTTTTTCTTGTCTACTGGCAGATCAAAGCGGCGGATGCCAAAACTACCCAGCGTCTCGAGCCTGCAGGCTCGCGCATCTTCCGCGTCTTCATCTTCCTGATCGCGATGGCTTTACTCTTGATACCTCGCATCCCGCTGCCCTAGCTTTACGTCCAGCTCTGGCCGCAGGGGTATTGGCCATTCTGGCTGGGGGCGGCCATTACCGTCGCCGGCCTTCTGTTCGCCGTCTGGGCGCGCGTACACCTCGGCCGCAACTGGAGCCGTTCCGTCACTATCAAGGAGGGCCACGAGCTGATCACCACCGGGCCTTATGGCGTGGTGCGTCATCCCATCTACACCGGCATTCTGACCGGGTTTCTTGGGATGGCGATTGCGATCTCCCAGGTGCGCGGATTCATCGTTGTCGTCCTCATCTCCTTCGTATTCTGGCTCAAGCTCCGCATGGAGGAGCAGTGGATGCGCTCTCAGTTTGGGGAGACGTATGCTGCTTATGCGCGGCAGACCGCGGCGCTGGTGCCTTATCTGCTCTGATCGGCGCGGTGGACGCGCATGCTACTGCGCCGGCCGGCCGTGCTAGAATCCGCGCATGCCGACGGTGTTGCGGTTCGGCCCGTATCGGTTCTATTTCTACAGCCATGAGCCGAACGAGCCGCCTCATATTCACGTCGATCGCGACGATTTGTCGGCGAAGTTCTGGATCGATCCCGTCCAGCTGGCGGCAAACTTTGGATTTCGCGCGCATGAACTGCGCGAGATACAATTGTTGGTGACCGAACATCGGGCGCGGTTTCTGGAGAGTTGGAATGAGTTTTTCGGCATCGACGGCTGACGAGCGCGTGTTGGGAGTCGAGTTCACCGACGACGCCCTGAGCGTCTCCCTGCGCGACGGCCGCATTATTACCGTGCCGCTCGTTTGGTATCCGCGCCTGCTCGACGCCACGCCCGCCCAGCGCAAGAACTGGAAAATTGCCGGCGGCGGCTACGGCCTCCACTGGCCCGATCTCGACGAAGACCTCAGCACCGAAGGATTGCTGCGCGGCGCGCCCGCGCCGAAAGCTCACGCTCCTACGAAGTAATTGGGGGCGGGAGAAGCCGGAAGACAAGTCAAAGCCCCACAAGGGTTGGAAATTGTGGAATCCCACCTTTCGCAAAGAACGCGAAAGATGGGGCACCCGGCGAAGGAGATCTGGCAGGTGGACCTTCGAGTCCAGCGCAGCATCTTGAATGTCTCGCAATAAGGACATGGCCTGCATGATATAGCCAGGACCCCAAACGGAAAAGGCCGGCGGCGAGCAACCCTCTTCCACACGCTCGCTCGCAGTACAATCGGTTTACAAGGGGACGCGAAAATGGTCCAAGCCCTCATTGGCTTGTTGGGAGTGCTGGTGGGAATACTCGTCAACGAAGTGGTCCGTCGCCGCAGGCGCATCGAAGACTATTCAACAAAGGTCTTCGAGAAGCGGCTGCAAGTTTACGAGGAGCTATACAGCAGACTCCACTTGTGCTACGAGGCGGGGAACGAAGTGCTGAGCGGCGCGCATTCAGCCGAGGAGAGGCACGAGATTATGGCAACTTTGGTCTTCCCACTTCTGGAGTTCATGGACACAAACTCCCTATATCTGAATGACGAAATCGCCGTCCATTGCGGCGGTATGTGGATGAGCATCGACGAAATCCCGTCTATTCAGGATGGACGCGAATGCACGTCGCAGATGGAAGCGTTCCAGAAGGATTTTGCGGACGTGAAGGCGATGATTAGGGAAGAGTCGGGGCTGAAGGAAATTGACAAGCTGTTCCGCTCGATCGCAAAACCTCGTTATTCGAGTCGGCTCATAGATTATTACCGGGAACTGCAGGCCCAGCGTAAGAAGAAGCTCGCTGCCGGAGATGAATAGAGCACTGCTGCTCGAGGTCGTTCAGTTCGATCAAAAGGAAAAGGCCAATCTGATTTCTCAGGCTGGCCTTTATTCAGGCACGATACTACTTACTTCGTTTCGCGTGCAGTAACATCGCCCGGCTTAGGCTACTTATTGACACAAACCACCGTGATAAGTATATTCACCGTCAATCATGGCATTAGGCTTCTTCACAACTGTGCGTCTAGGATGAGGAGTTATTTATGGGGAAGTACACTGTGGTAACCGAGGAAGGTGAAAAAATCATTCTCAACATCACAAAACACCACACCGCGAAGGATTTTATTGACGAGATCCTTAAATATGCCGGCGGTGCCTGGACAATCAATTCCATTTACCATCACGTAACGGATCAGAACGGCAAAGAAACCACGACAAAGGCGAAATAGGTTGTTCCGGAGGTGCGGCGCGACCCTGATGGTCTCCCACCTGCTGCTGCCGGAGCAAAAAGAAAAGGCCACCAACATTTCTGTTGATGGCCTTTATTAATGCCGGCAACTACCTACTCTCCCACACACTTTCGCGTGCAGTACGATCGGTCCAGTGGGGCTTTGACACGGCCCATCTCCCGCTCTAGACTGCGAATATGGAAGTACACTTTCGACCCGAAACTGAATCCCGCCTGCAGGAGCTTGCCAGCAAGAGCGGACGTCCGCCCGGCGACCTGATCGAGGATGCGATGGCCGGATACCTTCAGGAACTCGCCCAGGTTCGCGAGCTGTTGGATGGCCGCTACGACGACCTGAAAGCCGGCCGGGTGCAGGCGGTGGATGGTGACGAGGCGCTCGCCCGGCTCCGGCGCAAGAGTGAAGAACGAAGAGCTTCGCGCTAATTCTCATGAGCGAATTTGCTCTTCACCCGCTCGTCCCGTTTCCTCACATAGGCCACGGTCGTCGCAGTCCGCGCGTGATCGCAGCAATCCTCCGCAGCAGAGGCTTAGGAACTTTCAGTGGGAATCAAGTCAAAAGCGGCGGACAGGAGTGTCCGCCCCACATGTTCCCGGCAATCCATAGATTCGCCACAAAAAGGAAAAGGCCACCACAATTCTGTTGATGGCCTTTATTAATGCCCGCAACTGCCTACTCTCCTACACACTTTCTCCGCGGGAAAATCAGGTTCCTCCTGGTTCGCTTCGCTCGCGCGTCGGAATGACAGGGGTTCTGGGGATTGGCGAGTCGACGGGAGCTGGCTCGCCTTGTATCACCACGACCTCGGCGGCCCCACGCTTCACGATGTTCGAAGCGCGGGCACCCTGTGCAGCTTACTGTGCGGTGCCGCCTATGACCGTTCCGCTGTCGGTCTCCATCAGCAACAGCTCGGTTCCACTGTTTACGAAGACCGTATTGAAATTCAGCGCGGACGATCCTTTGGGAGTGATCTTCATCGTCCCGGTGCAATCGGACAACTCCGTATAGGTGCCGGTGACCGTCTCTACGCTGTTCGAGTAGTTCACGTTGATGCTAACGGTACCGGTGACGTGCCCTTTGCCATCCAGAGTGAGTTCCCCAATGATGTCCTTATTCTCGGAGCTGCCGGGGATGGTTCCTACGAGGTTTACGCCGAGCTTCTGTGCTTTTCCAGTCAGCGCACAGGTGGCAGAAATTTGTGGAAGGCCGAAACCGAGGGCCTGAAGACCGGGATTGGTTATGGCCAGTTGAAAGCCCAGGTTGCTGGAATTCAGGTAAACATTGAAGTCGGCGGTGCCCAGCGACAGAGTTCCGGTGCAGTTTGCAGCGATCGTATATTTTCCCGTAAAGCTCGAGGTCTGTATGGAATTTTCGAAGTCGACCGTTTCTGTCCCAGTAAGATTTCCTTTTCCGTCCGCCGTCATCTGGCCCACGACAATCGCTTCGTTACCACTGGCAGCATAGAGTTCTTGAGGCCAACCCCACGAAAATCCATACGTCCCGTTCAAAGAGGCCTTCGAACACGCAGCGGCGGCTGGCCTGGCCATCGTCATCAAGCCGAGAAACAGTAAAACCGCGATCAGGGTTCGTGGATGGAGTGTGGCGCGGCGCGGCCCTAGGCGGCCGGCAACTCGGTCAGGATATGCCGACTGCGGGGTTCTTGTGAACTTCCCCTTTATATCGTTCATTTCTGCTCCTCAAGATTGTCTTTTTCCTGGATCACTCCGGGGTCAAGTCCCACAAGGTTAGCATAGGGAAGCTCTGAAGATTGTTGCGCGAACGTGAATCTTCGTCCTGAAAAGGAACTCCTGCGGAACCTCAGGTTCGTGGAAACTTTCACATTGACAGCCGAACACTCAGCCGACAGAATGACCGCTGGCCTCAGCTCCGGGGCAGATTAGAAAAAGGGGACGAGGCAAGGAGTGGGCAAAATGCGGAGATTTGTTACCCGAGGGCGTTTAGCGGCTTCGATAATTCTGCTGGTCGTTAGTGTGTCCATTCGCGCGTCCGCCAGCGGACCGATCGATGCCACGCTATACACAACCTACAGTCTTAACGGGACAACCGTTCTTCTTAGCGTCTGCGGTTCTTTACCAGATTCCTCCGGCTGTTACGGCGGTGGCGACTTGGGGCCATTCGTATTGCTTGGCGCCCTTATCGAAGGCAGTCCTTCTGTGAATCAGAAAACTAATACAGTAACCCGTTATATCTATGCCCTGGATATCGCTGCCGGAACAAATGGTAATGGCGTTGATCTTTACGTTTATAAAAGGACCGACGCCATTACCTCCACCTTCGACACAGTTACCGTCAGCCTGTTTAAGACCATCAGCCTTCCCCTCAGCGGCGGGAGTTCGGCTTCAGCCTCCATGGCAGCGAATGCCAAGTATCTATTTATTGGAACCAATCAAAGCACCCAAGCCGCGATAGTCAAGAAGAGTAACTTCGCTATTACACAGTCGGGCAGCTTTGAACCTCCAATTCCGGTTACAGCCATTACTGGCGATGCATATGGTTAGGTGACGGTCGCCTTTGGAGACTTCTTTGGCTTTGACGTAGACAGCGGAGAAATCGTCTACGGGCCAGACGGCACGGCTGGGCAAGATGGTGGAGGAGCGGTATTCATGCTGAACACTGTCCAAGCCATTCTGCCTCCTACGCTTCCCGTTTCGTCCACGCAATAGCTTTTCGAAAAAAGGAAGTGGCCCCATTTATTTCTGAATGTGGCCATCATTAATGCCGGCAACGACCTACTCTCTTACAAAGGAAAAGGCCAATCTGATTTCTCAGACTGGCCTTTATTAATGCCGGCAACTACCTACTCTCCCACACACTTTCGCGTGCAGTACAATCGGCCCAGCGGGGCTTAACTTCCGTGTTCGGGATGGGAACGGGTGGATCCCCCGCGGTATGATTACCGACAACTTGACGCAGCTTTTAGCTATTAGCTCTTGGCTTTTAGCTTTGCCGTGCCGGGTGAGGAGCTACCGCTCGACTCATGGGCACAGCCGCTGCTGAATTGTAAAAGATCCTGAGAACGATCTCTCACAACTGAATAGATTGGGTGTGGCTTACTTTCATGTTTGTTAACTTCCGATTTCTGCCACATCATTACTTCGGCTTTTTCGTCGGCGCGAAGCTCTTGTCGCGCTCCTGGTATTGCTCAGGTTCTAGCTAACAGCTAGGAGCTAACAGCTAAGAGCTTCTTCTGCACCGAGTAAATTTTATGGTCAAGCCGAACGGGCGATTAGTACTGGTAAGCTACACGCATTGCTGCGCTTCCACCTCCAGCCTATCAACCAGGTAGTCTACCTGGGCCCTT
>Ga0210383_10000080_pt1 | contig 103794 bp, 81 predicted proteins | sample IncBWC14OmetaG_FD_160072 | JGI IMG/M metagenome (GOLD analysis project Ga0210383, IMG submission 160072) | Forest soil microbial communities from Barre Woods Harvard Forest LTER site, Petersham, Massachusetts, United States - Inc-BW-C-14-O ...
GACGGAACCCATGGCGGTGAGCCATATGCCCCGTTGATGCAGGCCAGCGACGGCAATTTCTATGGCACGACCGAAGGCGGCGGCAATTACAACAACGGCGTCATTTTTGAAATGAGCCCGGCTGGAGCTTTCAGTGATCTGTTTGACTTCGATCCCAATACTGACGGCGCAGAACCGTTCTCTGCTTTGGTCGAGGGCACGAACGGCATTCTGTACGGCACAACGACCTCTGGGGGAACCTACAACGTCGGGACGATTTACTCCATTCCTTTAGGCAGCGGAGGCCTTGGCGCCTTGTACAGCTTCGATGGTACGTCGGGTAATGCTCCAGGGGCGCCGCTGACTCAGCATACGAACGGAACTTTTTATGGCGACTCCGCATGGGGCGGCAGCGATGATCTCGGGACCTTCTACTCATTCAGCGCCGGCCTCTCGCCGTTTGTCCGGCTCGTTACCGCCTCCGCAAAAGTTGGAAAGACCGTTGAAATCCTGGGCCAGGGATTCAGTGGCACGACTGCCGTTTCTTTCAACGGAAAGGCGGCGACTTTCCACGTTGCCTCGAAGGCTTATCTGACGGCGGTTGTACCCATCGGAGCGACCGGCGGATTCGTAACGGTGACGACACCGGGCGGAACTCTCGAGAGCAATCAGGCGTTCCGCGTGATCCCGTAGCGCCCGTTTTGTTCGTGAATCAGTGAAAACAAATTTGGAGCGTGCCATGAAAAGCTCGAAATCTCAGCTGCTCGTTCTTATGCTCTGCATGATCTTTTTGCTGAGCGGCGCCTATGCACAACTGACCCCCAACGCGGATTCGTACACGAACACTGTCGATCCGGCCACGAACTTCGGAGCCAAGACGCTGCTCGACGTCGAGAGCGCCTCGCAAACGGCTTACATTCGATTCGATCTCTCGTCGATCCCAACCGACTACGGCAGCGCCAACATCACCAAGGCGACGCTGAAGCTCTACGTCAATTCGGTGGCTGCGGCTGGCAGCTTTAACGTGGATTACGTCACTGGCACGTGGGCGGAAAATACGATTACTGCGGACCTGGCGCCGGCGCTCGGAACCACGATCGCCGCCAGCGTGCCGCTCACCACGGCGGACAAGAACCAGTACATTCTCATCGACATCACCACGGCGGTGCAGGCGTGGCTGAGCGGAACTACTAATGACGGCATTGCGCTCGTCGGCAATAGTCCGCTGAATGCGACCTTCGACAGCAAGGAGAGCACATCGACCAGCCATGCGGCCGAGTTGGACATCGTGTTCGCCGGGGGCGGTAGCGGAGGAATCTCTGGCATCACTACGGCAACCGGTAGCGGGCTGATCGGCGGAGGAACCGGCGGCACGCTCAACCTGTCGCTGACCCACACGTGCGCCACGAAACAGACTCTGCAGTGGAGCGGCACCGCCTGGGTCTGCGCTTCCCCCACCGGCTCGGGCACCGTTACCAGCGTGGCCAGCGGGGCGGGGCTGACGGGTGGTCCCATCACAGGCAGCGGAACTCTGAGCATCAACACGGCCGTCGTGCCGCAACTCAACGCTGCCAATACTTTCACCGGCAATCAGATGGTGAGCGGGACTCTGAGCGCGACCGGAGTCGTAAGCGGCAGCGGTTTTCAGATCGCGGGAACCGGCCCCGGGGTCCTGTTCGCGTTCGGCTCTTCCACACCTCGGAATGCGTTCGTCGGATTTGCAGGGAATACGACGATGACGGGCACCGGAAATTCAGCCGTCGGCGCGTTAGCCTTCCTCTCGAACACTACGGGGTCGAACAACACTGCAATCGGCAGCGGGGCTCTTCCCTACGTCACGGGCGGTAACTTGAATACAGCGGTTGGAGTTGGAGCCCTCTTGGGCCTGGGATCGGGCAGCAGCAACGTCGAAGTCGGCGGCAGGCAAGCGGAACCAAGCTTCACCGGTTCTTACAACACCTTTGTAGGCGCGGGTTCCGGAGCCGTTGGAAATGGGATTCTCACCAGCACGATGGCGATTGGCGCAGGTGCAATCGTCGGTGTATCCAATAACAATTACACGAACGCCACCGCCATCGGTGCCAACGCGCAGGTCGCGGCCGACAATGCGATGGTGCTGGGCAGCATCAATGGCTTGAACGGCGCCACTGCCAGCGTTAACGTCGGCATTGGAACCAGGATACCGCTGGCGACGTTGGATGTCGCTGGTTTCAAACTGGAAACCTTCATTGGGAATCCCGGATGCGGGGCGAATCCCTTTGCCGGTATTGCCTTTGGATTTGCCGGATTCGAGAGCTGCGGGAACTACTCCATGGTGGGGGATGGGGTTAACACCTATATCGCCGCTCCTACCGGCTCTATCTATTTCCGCACGCAGAACAATGCCTTGACCGCGATGACCATCGATCCCTCCGGCGATGTAAACATCACTGGCAATCTAAGCGCCACCGGAACCAAGAATTTTCGTATCGATCATCCCCTGGACCCCGCAAACAAGTATCTTCTCCACGCGGCCGTCGAGTCTTCTGAGGTCCTGAATCTTTACAGCGGTAACATCGTGCTCGACGCTTCGGGCGAGGCGGTGGTGAAGCTTCCCGATTGGTTCGAGGTCATCAACAAAGACTTCCGTTATCAACTCACCCCGATTGGCGCCCCTGGACGAGACCTTTACATTGCCGAGGAAGTTTCCGGAGGGCACTTCAAGATCGCGGGAGGCAAACCCGGCAGCAAGGTTTCCTGGCAAGTGACGGGAGTGCGAAACGACGCCTGGGAAAAGGCGCATCCAATGGAGGTAGAAGCTGACAAGGGTGCCGACCGCGGCCACTACCTGACTCCCGAACTGGTCGGAGCACCGGAGACGGCGCGCATCGGCTATATGGCTCCGGCAGCGGGAAGTGAGCGTGTCGTCCATCACTCAGAAGCCAGGCTGACCGGCAACGCTTCGCCGTCGCAGCTGCAAACGCCGCCGCGCATGGCCACTCCTCCCGCGCCACCAGTGCTGGATCTGACTACACCTGGCCGCAAATTCGCGGTCAACCACGATTAGCCCGATCAAGATTAGCCCAACCACGATTAGCGCAACCAAAAGCAGCCCAATTAAGACTAGCCGCCATCTGGGTTGTGACGTGGGCCAGGCTCGGAGTCGCTCTCGTGCCAGGCCCCCAGCACTCCTTCTGCCAAAATTTTCATCCAGTATAGAGTTGAAACGGCGCCCAGTAGAAAGGACTGTGGAAAGTGTTGCCGCGGAGAAGTTCGAGCTTGGCGGTGCGCAGGGCGACGTCTGGAGCCGCGCCCTTGGCGAGTTCCTGATAGAAGCGGCTCATGAGTTTATCGGTCGACGGATCGGTGACTTCCCAGAGGGCGGCGATGACGTTGCGCGCCCCAGCGAACTGGAAGGCCCAGGCGAGTCCGACCAGACCCTCACCGGAATATTGGCGCTCGCCGGCGCCGTAGCACGCCGAGATCGTGACCAGATCGGCGCGCAAGTGATGGTGAATGATGTCGCGAGCATAGAGCTTGAACGAATCCGGGTTGGCGGAGTCTGTGTCGGCGGAATCTGGGTTAGCGGAATCTCGCTTGGCGGCTTCTTTCGACAACACGATGGCGGAATCGAGCGGACTGAGGCGGCTTGCCGTGCCGTGGGCCACGAAATGGATGTATGAAAACTGCTCGGGACGATTTTGCAGGTAGGCGGCGGGAGTGGCCAACTCATGCTGGTACACCCGCTGTTCTGTGGCGGCGAAATTCCGGGCGACACTGGCCATCTGGTCGGCCGCCCCGGGCAGTTCCGGATAATCGTTACTGACAGCAACACTGTCGCCAATGAGTAGAAGCTTTCGGGATCCCGTTTCCCTGCGGGCTAGCGATGCGGCCAGGACCCGCAAAGAACTGGCGTTCACAACGTCGGCATCCTCAATCCAGTAATGCGCCCCGGGCGAGGGCACGACCAGCGTCTCGAAGTTCAGGTTGTTGAGGCCGCCATCGGGGAGTATGAATACCTTCGCTTCCTGTGCCAGCAGTGACTGCGCGGGAGCAATGAGCACACCGTAAAGTGACCGCGCGTCTCCCCCGGACTGGAGAGCGTCCTGTGGACCCTTGAGCAATGTACGATAGCGCCGCACGGCCGCCTCGATCTCGGGGCCCGGAGGCAGAGTGAACAACTCAGTCTTTTGCGAAGTGATCGCCCACAGATACGATTGTTTTTCGCCGAGCCAATAAAAAAGCAGGGCCCCTCTGGCGCGTCTGGCGATCGACCGGGCATCGAACCGCGGCGGTTCAAGTTGATTGGATCTCGAGTCCGCAGATGTACGTTCGTTCGAGAGCAGGCCCAGCCCTTCTGCCAGGGTGCGAGCCCGGCTGTAATCGGCCCAGCGCAAGGCTTGCTCCGGTGTGCCCTGCGTCACCAGGAAATGAACATAGTCGTCGTAAATACGGGCGCCGTTCGTGACAAATGACAGACGAAAATCTTCATGCCGCACGTCGGCGCGCGCCGTCTCGAAGGTCGCGAGCGCGGTGCGATATTCCCGGTCCGCCGCAACCGGCTGCTTCTGCTCTTCGTAAAGCCGCGCCAGCGAGTGCTGCGCCTCCCACCGTAAAGAGGTGGGGCACACCGAATCGCCCTCGACGGCCTGGAATATCTGCTTGGCCTTCGCGGCATCGCCGAGGTGCGCCGCAATCTGTCCCTGTACAAGCTTGGGGTAAATCTCATCGGCGTGATTTCCGCTTGCGTGAGCAATACTCAAAGCCTCCGCGGCGTATTCGCTGGCCTTCCCTGCATCATTCATCTGTAAGGAGAGACGGGCTAGAACACGCAGCGCGTTGAGCATGTGCTCTTTTCTGTCTCCAACTCGTGCCTGTGCGAGCGCGTGCGAAAACGCTTCCTCTGCCAACTCAAATCTTCGCTCGTCCAAATAGACATACCCGATATTGGTGAGCCCGTTTTCTTCGTCGAAGGTATCCCCGAGTTGTTCAGCCCGTCTCTCCGCCACCGCCATCAGGTCCAGTGCCCGGTCAGAGTCCCCCAGCCGATAGTAGGACCACGCCAGGTTTTCTTGAGCGGCGAGGGCGATATCGTCCGCCTTCAGCGCTAGCGCGGCCTTGTACGCCCCCTCAGAGCTGTCGACGGCTTCGTCGTAGCGGCCTTCTTTGACCAGTACTCCGCCCAGATTTAGCAACGAGGTTGTTTCCAGAAACGCATCATTCTTGGCCCTGGCGAAGGCGAGGCTGCGTTCGAAGTCTTGCCGAGCCTCCGCGTACTGATTCTGTCCCAGGGCGAACAGGCCTCGGGCTTGAAAAGCTTCGCCACAGCCTTCGGGTATGCCGGCGGCGCACAGGCGGTCAGTTTCTCTGAGCTTTTCCTCGGAGGCTCCAAGGTCATGCTGTCGCGCCAGGGCGACGGCTTGAAGCGCAACTATCGAAACGTGAAGATCCTCGGGGGCTGAGTCTGCCGCTGGGCCTTCGAAAAGGGCCAGGACCTCACGGTAGCTACCACTCCATAGAAGCGATTGGCCTTCCAGAACTCTGAATCGCCACGCCCACTCGGGGCTGGAATTCCGAAACCGCTGGTAACCCCGTTCGGCTTCCTGCTGGCTGGTCGCCAGGTCCCCGTGAACGAACGTCCCCTTCGCGTGTTCATAAGCAGCTTGGGGACTTTGGGGTGGACTGCAGGCGCCCAGGGAAGCGAGGGCGGCTAGAAAGAAGAACCGCAGAGACACACTACGTCTGCCGGGCTGCCCATTGGCATGAACATTACGCGTACCCGGCACTCGGGGGGAACTTGGCATCTCTGTCCGTCGGCTTGGGAGTCGACGAACAGCATCCTAGCACCGCTTGGGGCTGACGCTATGGCCGGGTTGTACCGTTGGCCTTGGCGTTCGCGGCCTGGGCGTTTCCGTCCCCTACGCAACCCATCTGCATGTTGATCCCGGTCAATTCGAAGTAGACGCCCGGCTTCGTGGAGTCTTCGTAGTTCTTCTCGCCCACTACGATCTCGCCCAGAGTCACTGTGCCGAAGTCTGGAATCACCAGAAGGTTCCCGTACGACGTCACACCCGGAATCGGAACCTTGCCGATGCTCTCGATCAGGGAACATGTGACCTTAGGCTCGTGTGGGCGCGACGGCTCATTGTCGCCCTTAGAGCGGATGAGCTCGTCGATGGCGGTAATCTTGTCAAGGTAAACGGTCTTCAGTTCCGTAGGAAGACCCGCGGCATTGGCGATCTTCTGGGTTTGCTGCTTGACGGCGTTGAGGAAAGTAACATCCCGCAGGTAGGAGCGATTTTCGGCCGGCCTGTTTCCGCAGATTCCGAAATTGAAGGTCAACTGGAGCGGGAACCCGCTTACGGCCAGATTCGTGAACTGAGTGCCCAGAAATGTGACCTGTGGAAAATGGCCGTCGTCATGGGGATGCTCAGTGGAAACCTGAGAGACGACGCGGTCCGCGGTAATGACCTCGAGCGCGTTGAGGCCTTCGATGATCGAAGTGGAGAGAGTGATCCAGCCGTTGTTCTTGCGGCTGCGGCTGCCTGAGACGCGGGTCTTGCCTTTGGTGAAAGTAATCAGCCCTTCGATGCTGACCTCTTCACTGAACCTTGTTAAATGGCCGCCTCTGCGATCCTCCAGCTTTAGGGCGGCCTGCTCCTCGATCTCCTGCTCGATCGGGCGCTCCAAACGGCCGCGGAGCACACTGGCCGTGGCATGGTAGTCGTGGTAAGGGGTTTTTCGGTAGACGGTCGCTGCTACTTCGGTCATAGTCGCCATATGATACTCTCCGTTTCTCTCGAACTCAATTCTGAGTTTGCAATGTGAACGGCGCACTCCCTAGATTCTTGATTTCGCCAGAGGCAGAGACACCGCGTACGGAAATCCTGTAGTTACCCGCTTCGCGATTCCCCTCGGGGACCAGCACTGCGTATTGGTCTTCGGTTCCGGTAGGCGCAATCGCCAGAGAACAATCCAGCTTGCCGGCTGGGTTGTACAGGTCCGCCATATACCGCACGTAGGTGCGTTCGGATGGAATGCGCACGAGGATGATGAAACCCTTCCCCTGCGGCACTGTCACGGACGATGCCTCGGAGCCGTATGTCTCCATGGCCACGGCAACCCACGGCACGACTCGAGCGCTGCGCCATCTCGGAAAGCTAACCAGATTCTGATAGCCGATCACAGCCAGCAGGAGCGCCAGCACCGGAACGGCAAACCCTGGTCGCAAACTTGGGCGCAGCCATGCCAGCCAGCTGGAGCCCGCCGAACGCCGGGACCGAACCGCTTCCTGCGCTGGTTCCGGGTTAGCGAAGACAATCTTGCTTTGGGTCACAAACTCGGATCCTGCCCTGACGTCGAGCGCACACTCGGAACAGTCAAAAAAATGTTCTTCGAACTGGTCGCGGGTCTCGCCGTCGAGTTCTTCGAGCAGATACTTTTCGCTCAGTTTCTGTCGAACCACTTCGTTGTGGTCCATGGTTTGGTTTCCCCTCATTGTCGATAAAAACAGATCAATACATGCCTCATACATTTGAGCAACTCTTCCTAAGCAGGAGAAAAATCTGGGGGACGCTCTCCCATATGCCTCAGATAGGTTGACTTGAATGCCTGCTTCGCACGATGCAGGAGCACCCTCAAGTACTCCCGGTCGACCCCAAAATCACGGCAAACCGCATCCTTGTCCCGCTCCTCCATGAGCACTTCGCGCAGCAGACGCCGATCGCGCTCCGAAAGCGTATCCAGGATTGCTCTGACCTTCTTTTCTGTTTCCTTGGCGCTAAGCGCAACCAGCAGATCGAAGTCGGAGACGGGGCAATTCTTCTCATCATCCTCATCCAGCTGTGTGCTGCGAGCGGCGGCCCGGTAGTGTTCCAGTAAGACGTTATTGCAGATCGAGTTCACGAATGCGCCCAGGCGCTCCGGTTGATGGATCTTCCCGGCCTGCAGGGCCGCAAAGAATCTTGTAAAAGTCTCTTGCCGCAGGTCCTCGATCGCTTCCCGTGAGTGCAGGCGCGAGCTCAGCTTGATCTTGATGAGCGCTCCGAAATAGCCCGAGAAGTGTTCCTGGGTGCGAAAATCACCCGCTTGCAGGCGCCTGACATAGGACTCGTCAAATGATTGGAACTGCAAGTACTTGCCCCGGGCATTCGGAAGTGGCAGACAGTGTAGCACCGGAGCGGGCGCGGTGACGGCGTCTTCGGGTAGAGGAACTTCAGGGGCAGGAATCTGGCGTTTCACGAGCGAGAGGCTGCGACGACGGCAACCGGAGGGCGGGATCGGACGGGCCAAGTGCGCCAAGTAGAAACTCCGTTCAGGGGGACTTTTACGCTCCGCTGTACTGAAATGCTCATTTGGAAAGTGCCGGAGCGCTTCCCCCCGGACGCCTCCGGCACCTTCGAGAACCCTACCCAGTGGTTTACCGGCGGGGTCCATGAGCTGTGGCCATCGCAGGAGCAACGCGATGCATTCCACATATGGATAGTGTTAGAAACGGGCAAAGCGTTTCAGGAATTATTTGTAGTGTCTAACCTCAAGGGGTTGCAGGGCTTGTTGCAAGGCTTGACCCAGGCGGGTGTGGGAAAGACGGCAGCCTGCACCGTCACCTTCGGCGGCTGGCCGACTGATCGAACATGTTGGGGGGCAGGTCGAGGCCGGCGGCTTTGAGTCTTTCGGCAAACTTTGGCCTGACGCCAGTGGCCGAGAAAACCCCCACGATTCGGCCATCGGGGGAAACTCCGTGCCTCTCGAATACAAACAGATCCTGGAGCGAGATCACATCCGCTTCCATGCCGGTCACTTCGGTGATGTGAGTAACCCGCCGGGTTCCGTCGCTGAAGCGGGCTACTTGAAGAACCAGGCTGATGGCGGACGTAATCTGTTTTCGAATTGCCCTTTCCGCGATGTTCAGGTTCGCCATCATGGCCATCGTCTCCATGCGAGACAGCGCGTCTCGCGGACTGTTGGCGTGAACCGTGGTGAGCGATCCGTCGTGGCCGGTATTCATGGCCTGCAGCATGTCGAGCGCTTCTTCGCCCCGCACCTCGCCCATGATGATCCGGTTGGGCCGCATTCGCAGGCTGTTGATCACGAGTTGCCGGGCATGCACTGCTCCCTTGCCGTCCGCATCGGGAGGCCGGCATTCCAGCCGGACGACGTGCCGCTGCTTCAATTGCAATTCGGCCGAGTCTTCAATGGTGACGATGCGTTCCTTCGCTGAGATGTAGCCCGAGAGCACATTGAGCAGAGAGGTTTTGCCAGCGCCGGTTCCGCCAGAAATCACCACATTGAGGCGGGCGGAGACCGCAAGCCTGAGCAGTCCCAGCATGGGCGCGGTCAGAGTCTGGTTGGCTAAAAGGTCATCCTCGGTGACGGGGGTGTGTCCAAAACGTCGGATGGAAAGATGAGGACCGTCGATCGCCAAAGGAGGAAGGATAACGTTCACACGAGATCCGTCGGCGAGACGAGCGTCGACCATGGGCGAGGACTCGTCGATGCGGCGTCCGACAGCAGCAACAATTTTTTGGACGATGCGCGTAAGGTGCGCATCATCCTTGAAGATCACCTTGGTTTCTTCGAGCACCCCGGCCCGCTCGACATACACTTCTTTGGCGCCGTTGACTAAAATGTCGCTGACGGTGGGGTCCTGCATGAGCGGCTCCAGAGGGCCCAAGCGAAATATTTCATCGGTGACTTCAAGCGCCAGTCGCTCTTTCTCAGGACCACTCAAGGGCACGTTGAGACGAGATACAACCTCCTGGACCACGGCAAACACCTGCGGGCGGGTCTGATCGTCGGGAGTGAAAATCTTCTTGAGGTCAATCTTGTCCAGCAGGTAACGATGGATGCCGTTCTTCAGCCCCTGGTAGGTGCGCAGATCCAGGCCGCCGGGAATGCTCGTATCCCCCGCGGGCGAATTGATCACACCAGATGGAACTCGATTCGAGTCAGCCATTCGTATTCGGCAAGATCAAGTCCACCAGATCAGCTTCTGCAGGATCAGGTTCTACAGCGGCACAGCTTCCCGCGATTGTCGGGAAATAATTTTCAAGATGCGGCGCTGGTTAATCTTCGTCCAGGTACTCGCCGGGAACGTCGTCTTCAGGAACTTCGCGGGTGCGCACCTCCTGACCATCATGATCGTCGGCGTCTTCGACGCCCGACACCACGCCCGCCTCGAACGCGTTGCCTTCCTCGAGCAATTCGTCAACGCTCTCAGAATCCGCCTCTTCGACGTTAGACAAACCTTGTAGATCTCCCGAGCCCGGGAGCGCTTCTGGGACCTCGCCCGAAAATGCGCGCGCGCTCCGAGCAGGCCGTTTCTTCAGCGTGTGCTTCACGACTACGACTGTGGCCTTCGCGCTCACCGCCGGCTTCACGCTTTTCTTCTTTGCCGCAGCCTTACTCGGGACGGTCTTCTTCTTGTTCTTGTCCGCTTTCTTTGGAGGTGTCCTCTTTTGCGCGGGCTTCGATTTCTTGGCGGGAGTCTTCTTCGAGGTCGTGGACTTTTTCTTGCTTTTCTTCTTGGTAGCCATTTGCGCAGTCTAGCACCGCCAGCCCGCATGCGGCAAAAATCAAAGGCCGCCCCGCGGGGCGGCCTTTTTAAGAACGTCGTTGGCTATGTTCTGGAGACCGGCAGTCTGAAGCTCGATTATGCTTTGACGAATTCAACGTCGAGCGTGATGTGGACTTCTTCGCCCACAACGATGCCGCCGGTTTCGAGCGCAGCGTTCCACGTTAAGCCGAAATCTTTACGATTGATCGTCGTCTTGGCGGAGATGCCGATGCGGGTGTTGCCCCACGGATCCTTAATAGGCGCGCTTGGCCCCTCGACGTCGAAGACGACGGCGCGAGTGACGCCATGGATCGAGAGGTCGCCCTCCACCGAAATCTCGTCCACGCTCATCTTCGAGATGCGGGTCGACTTAAAAGTCAAAGTCGGGAATTTCTCCACATCCAGGAAATCAGCGCTTTTCAGGTGCGCATCGCGCTGTGCCTCGCGGGTGTTGATGGACCCAGCATCGATGGACGCCTCAACTCGCGATTTGTTGATGTCGGAGCCGTTTAGTTCCAGTTTGCCGGTGATGGTCGTAAACTCGCCCTTCACATTCGAGATCATCATGTGCTTGACCTTGAACTGGGCGGTCGAGTGAACCGGATCGATGTTCCACGTCGTGATAGCGGTTACTTCCGGGGCAGATACAGCGCTCATAATTACGATTCCTCCTGTCAACCAGATGCTCATAACCACTGCCAGGTATGCAAAATAATTTCAATGCACGGATCCGCGGCTTCCCACGGCTCCCATGGCTTAGACTGTCCTGACATCCTTCTGGAGGTCGCCTTGGTTCGTTCTCGTAAGATCGCGCCCGCACTCAAGAAGCGCGCCGCGCAAATCAAACTGTTGCTCATGGACGTGGACGGGACTATGACCGACGGCGGTGTAACCCTGCTCTCGCAGGCCGACGGTTCCGCCCTCGAAATCAAAACGTTTGACGCACACGACGGCCAGGGCCTGACATTAGCTCAGACCGCAGGCTTGCGCACCGGCTGCATTACGGGCCGCGAAAGTGCGGCGTTGCTGCGCCGCGCTCACGAGATGAGAATGGAATTTATCTACATGAAACAGCCAGTGAAAATACCGGCGTATGAAGAGATCCTGCGAAAGACAGGCATGCCCGATTCTGCGGTGGCCTACATTGGGGATGACCTGCCGGATATTCCCATCATGCGCCGCGCTGGGCTCGCCGTCGCCGTCGGTGACGCGGTCCCAGAAACGAAAGATGCAGCGCACTATACGACCACTGCCCTCGCGGGACACGGAGCAGTTCGCGAAGCAGTTGAACTCATTCTTCGATCGAAGGGTATCTGGGAGGAAATGATCGACAAGGCGCGGGCTTGATCGAAACCTGTCGCCTCGCTTCTGAGCCAAAGCCGCCGCCGACTATTGAAGTCCGCTGGGGTCACCTGCGCGACGGTGATTCAATGGCGAGCCGCTCTCGCTGTGCTTTTTGCAGCGAAAAGCGGCATCGCCAAGAATCGTCTTACGCTATTTCTGACATTACTGTTGTGGAGGCGGGGCGGTCTCGCCCTGTCCATCCTGGTGATGTCCCTGCCACTGTCCGCGCTTGCTTTGCATCGTGTCGAATTTTTTCTGCTGGTTGGCATCCAGAAGAGCCCTGATCTGATCGTCGGAGGCCTTGCGGATATCCATCATCTTCGCTCGGCGATCGTCTTGTGAGAGCGAGGAATCCGAATGAAGGTCCTGCATTTTCGATTGTTCCGACTTCAAAATGTCGAGCACTTTGGGCTGCTGATCGGAAGTGAGCTTGAGTTCCTTGGTCAGCCTTTCTGTCCGCTCGGCAGGATCGAAATGGCCGCGCCCGTGTTCCGGTGGCGCGCCCGCGGGGGCGGACTGCTGGGGTGCACTGCCGCTGTCTTGCGCGACAACAAAAGGTGCTGCCGCGCAAACCGCGCCAGCCAGCATGAGCGTGAGCAAACCATGTTTGAGCATAATGCCTCTCCTGTGAATTTGGGTCTGTTGGTATGAACCACATTATGGCCCCGGAGTTCTGCAGAAACCGCTATTTTTACGAAACTTTACCTCGATGCAAACCCACAAATCTCCGATCAGGAACAGACAAAACTTTACCTTGGCTGTTGCGGGATCAGATTATCATCGCATCCAAGGGACTAAGTCACCGACAGTAGGGACATTGGATGGGGCCGCAGCAGATACATTGATGACCGCGCGATTCATGATCGTATCGACCGGGGTCGTTTCCCGAGCTCTGCTCTTGGGCTTGACGCTGTCGTTCGCCATCGATTATGCACGCGCACAGAGTGAGCCCTCGCAATCTCAACCAACACAACCTCAACCGCCGGTGCAATCTCAACCGGAGGCACAACCTCAGCCGACGGCACCGGCGGGCGGAACGATTCATGGCATTGTGAAGTCGGGGAACATGCCGATTCCGGGAGCTGCCGTTTCCATCTCTGTCGCATCATCGGATCAGAAACTGTCCACCTGGACCGACGTGGACGGCAGCTATTCCGTGGCAGTTCCGTCGTACGGCTCCTACAGGGTGCGAGTGCAGATGATCGCGTTCGCAAACGGCGCGCACGACGCGGTCATCGACGGCGATCACAAGAACGTGCAGGTGAACTTTGAAGTGACGCTCCAGTCACGCACACAAGAAGCGACCGCTCAACCTAGACGTCCGGCCGCGCCGGGTGGGGCTCAGCGGGGATTTCAGAGTCTCTCCGCGCTACAGGGCGCGGCGAATCAAGACAGCGGCGGAAACGGAATCAGCGATGTGGTGCCTTCGGGCATGCCGGTTCCGGGGATTGACCCAAACAGCGCCACGGAATCGATTGCGGTTTCCGGGAACAGTTCCAATTCGCTCAACTCAATGAGCGGAGACGAACTGCAGCAGCGCATCAATGACACTCGGCAAAACGGCGGCGGGTTCGGGGCTGGGGGCGGATTCGGCGGCGGTGGAGGCTTTGGCGGCGGTGGCAATGGCCGGGGCATGACCATCACCGGGCGGCGCGGTTTTGATATCAATCATCCGCACGGATCGATTTATTACGGCATCGGCGATGCGGCGCTTAATGCCTCGCCGTATGCGCTGCTCGGCGAACCGGCGAGCAAGCCGGGATATTTGCAGAACAGCTTCGGCGGTTCGGTTGGCGGGCCGCTCAATATTCCCAAGATTTATCACGGCGGCACCAAGACTTTTTTCTTCGTCAACTACAACGGCAAGCGCGGGGAGAATCCGTTCGACCAATTTTCCACTGTGCCCACGCTGTTGGAGCGGGAGGGAAACTTTTCGCAGGCTTGCAACCCATCGTGCGTATCGGGCGGCGCTCCCGTCGAGATTTTCGATCCTGCGACCAACACGCCTTTCCCGAACAATACGCTGCCCCAGGTCAACCCCGTCGCGGCGGGATTGCTGCAGTACATCCCGATGCCAAATTTGCCGGGGGATTTCCAGAACTTTCACTACGTGACTTCGACCACCAGCGACAGCGACGACCTGAACGTGCGGATCAATCACACGCTGGGCGCCGCGCCCTCCGGCGGGCGGCGGGGCGGCGGTCGCGGGGCTCCGCGCAATAGTCTCACGTTCGGCTTTCACTATCACGGGTCGGGCGCCAACATTACGAATCCATTCCCCACCGTCGGCGGCAGTACCAACGTTCGCAGTTTTGATGTGCCTCTAAGCTGGGTGAAAAGCGTCGGCAAGCTCACCAACACCGTCCGCTTCGATTTCAACCGCAGCCGGACACACACGCAGAATCTTTATGCGTTCAACCAGGACATCGACAGTGCACTGGGAATCACCGGGGTCTCCACCAATCCGTTTGACTGGGGATTGCCCAGCCTTTCGTTCGCCGACCTGAGCAGTCTCTCGGACGTGAATCCGCAGTTGCTGCGCAACCAGACCTACACAATTTCAGACAATGCAGTCTGGACCCACGGTAAGCATTCGTGGCGCTGGGGCGGCGACTTCCGGCGCGTTCAGCTCAATACAGAGACCAGCAGCAATGCGCGCGGCTCGTTCATCTTCAGCGGCTACAACACATCGCAGCTTATCCCCAGCATGCCGGGCCTGCCCCCGACGCAAATGGCGGGGACGGGTTACGACTTCGCCGACTTCTTGCTCGGCTTTCCCCAGACAACGTCCGTGCAGTTCGGCCAGGATAACTATCACTTCCACGGCAATTATTGGGATTCGTATTTGCAGGACGAGTGGAAACTCCGCGGAAATCTCACGCTGAACTTCGGCGTCCGTTACGAATACGTCTCGCCGCTGACAGAAGAGAATAATCTGATTGCCAATCTTGATCTCTCGCCCGCAGTGCTGAATCCCGCCCTGGGCACACCCGCCGTAGCCGTGGTCGTCCCCGGACGGCCTGGGCCCTATAGCGGCGGCCTGCCTGCGAGCCTGGTGCGTCCCGATCGCAAGGGATTTGCTCCTCGCATCGGGTTCGCGTGGAAGCCATTTTCCAAAACCGTGGTGCGCGGCGGATATGGAATCAACTACAACACGGGTGCGTATCAGACCATCGCACAGCAGCTCGCCTTTCAACCTCCGTTTTCCATCGCGGAGACGAACCCTCAGCCGATTCCAGTCACGACGTCCACCGGGGAGGTCCCTCCCACCACCGCCGGGGACCTCACGCTGGCCAGCGGCTTTCCGACACCGACCGCCAATCAGACCACGAATAGCTACGCAGTGAATCCGAATTATCGATTCGGGTATGTGCAGATCCGCAATCTGGATATCCAACAGCAGCTGCGTCCGACGTTGTTGCTCAACATCGACTACACGGGAACGAAGGGCACCAATCTCGATATTCTGGAAGCTCCTAACCGGACGATATCTGCGTCAGGCATTCAGATTCGGATTCCGAACGTACAGGCATTCACTTTTGAAAATTCCGTCGGCGACTTAGAGGCCAACGCAGGATCGGTACGCTTGCGCAAGCGCCTGGCGAATGGCTTTTCCATCGGAGGACTTTACACGTTTTCGAAGTCGATCGATAACGCATCTTCTATCGGAGGCGGAGCCACTTCCGGCTCAGGGGGCGCGGGGCTGGGAGCAGGCGGCACCGGAGCAGCGGGCGGAGGCGCGAGCGCTTCCGCAGGCAGCGGCGCCAACAGCGTGGCCCAGAATCCTTTTGATCTTTCAGCCGAGCGCGGCCTCTCCAGTTTCAATCAGACTCAGAGATTCACTGCCGACTATTTGTGGGAACTGCCGTTTGGCCACGACAAGCGCTGGCTCACTGGGAACACTCCGCTGCGTGCGATCTTGGGGGATTGGCAGTGGAGCGGAGACTGGACCTTTGCGACCGGACTTCCCTTCACTCCTCGATTTGTCAACAGCGCCGGTGAGCTCAATGGCGGGACGAGTGGGACGTTGCGGCCGGACGTTGTGCCGGGACAATCCATTCACCTGTCGCATCCTTCGGTCAGCGAGTGGTTCAACAAGGCAGCGTTTATTGCTGCGCCAGCAGGACAGTATGGTAACGCGCGCCGCAACAGCATTATCGGACCGGGCAGCAAGGTTTTTGATATGGCGCTCACCAAGGTCATCCCGCTGAACGAATCGCGAGTACTGGAATTTCGAGCGCAGGCGACCAACGTTTTCAACATCCCGAATTATTCATCCATTGATACGTCGGTGACTTCGCTGACCTTCGGCCGTGTCACGGCGGTGGGAGCCATGCGGCAGATTACGATGACAGCGCGCTTCCGCTTCTGAGGGGAAAACAAGCATGACTTCCATTCCGAACCGATGGGCTGGCAGGATTGTGGCGACCTTGCTGCAGTTCGCCCTCTTGTGTTCTTCCCTGCCCGCGCAGCAGCAGGCCGCGGACTACACGTTTCGCGTGCAGACCGATCTGGTGCTGGTGAACGTGACGGTCCGGGATAAGAATGGAAATTTCGTGCGCGACCTGAAGCCAGGAGACTTCACGATTCTCGAAGACAACAAGCCGCAGAAAGTTGTCTCGTTCGATGTGGAAGACATCGACGCCATAGCGAATCAAAATGTGGCGCAGGCTAAGCCTTTGTCGAGCCCGCTGGCGCAACCGGCGAACCCGGCAGAAGCCGCGCCTGCGGCGGCTTCCGGTGCGGCGAATCAGTTTAAAGATCGCCGTCTCATCGTTCTATTCTTCGATCTCTCCGCCATGCAGCCGGACGAGATCGATCGTGCGATTACCTCGGCCGAGCATTATGTCGAGACGCAGATGGCGCCGGCAGATCTGGTCTCGATCGTTTCTCTGGGCAGCGCGCTGCTGGTCAATCAGGATTTCACCGCCGATCACGATTTACTCAAAAAACAACTCCAGGCTTTCGGCACAGGAAGTGGCCAAGGATTCGAGGAAGGCACGACGGGCACCACCGAAGGGACGCCGGATACAGGTCAGGCATTCACGGCGGACGATACGGAATACAACATTTTCAATACCGACCGGCGGCTTGAGGCGCTGCGTTCGGTGGCGGAAAAACTCTCTCACCTCGATCAGAAGAAGTCGCTGATTTATTTTTCCAGCGGAATGGACCGCACAGGAATCGAAAATCAGTCAGAACTGCGCGCAGCCACCAACGCAGCCGTGCGCGCAAACCTGGCGATCTACACCATGGACCTGCGCGGGCTGCAGGCGCTCGCCGTCGGAGGAGAGGCGCAGAATGCGAGCCTGCGCGGCACCTCCGCCTATTCCGGCCAGGCCACGATCAGCGCGCTCAATTCCAACTTCACCACGCAGGAAACTCTGGTCACGCTGGCCAGCGATACGGGCGGGCGCGCTTTTCTCGATTCCAATGATTTCGGCCAGGTTTTCAAGGGAGTGCAGCAGGATACTTCGACCTACTATCTGGTCGGCTACCGCAGTACGAATCCGGCCAGGGACGGGCGTTATCGCCGCATCTCTGTGAAGGTAAATGTTCCCGGCGTGAAGGTTGACTTCCGTCGCGGATACTACGCACCGGCGGACTACAAACACTCCACCAAAGAAGATAAGGAGCTTCAACTGCAGGAGGAACTCGCGTCTGAACTGCCGACGACCGACCTGCCTTTGTATCTGAACACTGCGTACTTCCGTCTGGAGCCCAACAAGTTTTACATTCCGATTTCGCTGGTCGTGCCGGGATCGGAAATTCCATTCACGCGCAGCAGCGATCGCGACAAGGCAACGCTCGACGTCATTGGCGTCGTGACGGACGGCCAACACCACGCCTTGACGCAGATTCGCGACACGGTCAACCTTGCCGTGAACACTTCATCAGAAGTACAGAAGAAGAACGTGCAGTATGACACTGGACTCAGCCTGCCTCCGGGCAAGTTTCACTTGAAATTTGTCGTGAGGGAAAATCAGACAGGACGTATGGGCTCGTTCGAAACCGACCTGGACGTGCCCGACCTCAAGTCGCAGCCGCTGAAGATGAGTTCGATTGTTCTCGCCAGCCAGCTCGAGCCCGCCAAGAAAGGGTCGACTCTAAGCCCGCTGGTTCGCGACGGCTCGGAGATCATTCCCAACGTTACGCACGTGTTCTCGTCGGGGCAGCATTTGCGGCTGTATTACGAAGTCTATGACCCAGCGCGATCCGGAGCTTCTGGAGCGCCCGACGGAAGCGCAGTCAAGCCCGGCATTCACCTGCTTTCGAACGTCGCGTTTTTCCGTGGAAAAACGAAAGTGTTCGAGAGCTCACTCGTAGAGTTAAACGAACTGAATGCCCGCGACCGCAAGGCCGGAGTCTTCCAACTCGAACTGCCGCTGAACTCACTGAAGCCCGGGTTTTATACGTGTCAGGTGAACGTCATCGATGACGCGGCTGGACTTTTTCTCTTCCCGAGGCTGGCACTCCTGATTCGACCTGAAAAAGCCGCGCCAGCGGGCACTCGCTAAGCAGCCGCCAGATAAACATAGCGCAGAATAAACAGGATGGTGAGGATCCAAATGAGCGCGTTGATTTCCCGAAGCTTTCCGGAAGCGATTTTCACGACGGTGTAAGAAATCAAACCCAGGCTGAGGCCGGTGGCGATGCTAAAGGTAAGAGGCGTGGCCAGCATAGTTATGAATGCCGGGACGGCTTCGCTGAAATCTTTCCAGTCGATTTGTGCGATGGATTGCGTCATTAACACACCAACCAGAATCAGCGCTGGTGCGGTGGCGAAGGCGGGGATCGCTGTGGCGAGCGGCGAGCAGAAAGTGGCCATCGTAAAGAGAGCTGCGACGGCTACGTTGCTCAATCCGGTGCGAGCCCCGGCAGCGACTCCGGCGGCGCTTTCGATGTAACTGGTGACCGTGGAAGTTCCAGTCAACGCGCCGAAGACAGTGCCGACTCCGTCCGCTACCAGAATCCGACCGGCGCGCGGGATCTTGCCGTCTTTGACGAAGCCGCCCTGTTCGCAGACTCCTACGAGCGTGCCGACGTTGTCGAATAGATCCACAAACAGGAATGCGAAAAGAATTTCGAGCAAGCCGAGATGAGTCGCGCCACGAAAGTCGAGTTGCAGAAAAGTCGACGAGGGGTGCGGCATCGAAAAGATTGCCGTCGGCCAGTTCGTAACGCCGCGAAGAATTCCGAGTAACGTCGTGCCAAAGATGCCGACCAAAATCGCGCCGTGAAGTTTTCGCGACATCAGGATCAGTGTAAGCACCAGGCCGAAGCAGGCGGTCTGCACCTCTTTATCCGCGAAGCTGCCGAGGCCAACGTACGTGGCCGAATTTGCCACCACCAGCTTTGCGTTCCGCAATCCCACGAACGCGATGAACATTCCGATTCCGGCAGCGGTCGAATGCTTCAGGCAGTCGGGCATGCCATTGACGATCTGTTCGCGCACGCGGGTTACGGTAAGAACAAGGAAAAGGACGCCCGAACAAAACACGACCGCGAGCGCGGTGCGCCACGGAACATGCATGGCGATGCAAACTGAATAAGTAAAGTACGCGTTGAGAGACATTCCCGGCGCGAGCGCGATGGGATAGTTCGCGTAGAGACCCATCACCAGCGTTGCCACCGCGGCCGAGACGCAGGTTGCGAAGACGACGCCCTCTGGCGGCATTCCCGCCTGAGCGAGAATCTGTGGGTTCACCACGATGATGTAGGCCATCGTGACGAACGTCGTCAGACCGCCGAGCATCTCCTGCTTCACGGAGGTCTGGTTCTCGGTGAGTTTGAAATAGCGGTCGATCAATCGGCCTCCATGAGTACGACTTCGCGGTAGCGACGGCTTAGTACTCGATTTTGTTGGGTTTGTTTTCCCAGGCACGAAACGCCGCCAACGCTTCTTCGCGCATCATTTGAATCATCGGAATCTTGCGCTTTGAATGCGGCTGCGCAATTTCGCTGTAGATCAGCGAATCGTCGAAACCGATCCTGGAGGCGTCGGCGTCGGCGTTGCCGAAATAAACGCGAGACAGGCGCGCCCAGTAGATTGCGCCCAGGCACATGGGGCACGGCTCGCAGGAAGTGTAAATTTCGCAGCCTTCGAGATCGAAAACGCCGAGCTTCTTGCAAGCTTCGCGGATGGCGACGACTTCCGCGTGCGCGGTGGGATCGTTGGTTGAGGTGACCTGATTAGCGGCTTCGGCAACAATGGCACCGTCTTTCACCACTACCGCGCCGAAGGGCCCGCCGCGTCCGGATTGGACGTTGTCAATCGAGAGCTGAATGGCGCGAGCCATGAAAGGGTTGTCCATGTATTGACTCTACCGATGCGTAACCTGCAAGGGATTGCCGGCGCCAGCAACCCGCGAACCCGCAAATCAGTCGACATGGACTCTTTCGCAGCCGCTTCGCTGAGAAGCGAGTATAAGCTGGAGGCGGAATTTCGTAAAATGCTGTTTTCATCGCGTGGAATCGTTAAACCTGAGGAGCTGACATTTTGGAGTTGCAAGCTTTCGTCGCTCGGCGCGTGGTCACTCCTGAGGGAATTCGTCCGGGCGCGATCCTTGTCGAAGGCGAGAGGATTCAGGCTGTCGTCGCCCCGGGTCAAGTATCAGAACGCTACAAGCTTCAGGACTTCGGCGATGCAGCAATACTTCCGGGCCTCGTCGATTCCCACGTGCATATCAACGATCCGGGGCGCGCAGAGTGGGAGGGTTTCGAAACTGCGACTCGGGCGGCTGCGGCCGGCGGTTACACGATGCTCGTCGACATGCCGTTGAACTGTCTTCCGGCGACCACCACAGTGGCAGCGCTGGAAGCGAAACGCGCGGCCGCTCACGGCAAATGCTGCATCGATTGGGCGGCGTGGGGCGGCGTGGTTCACAATAACCAAAATCACATCGAAGCGCTCGCAGCTGCGGGCGTACCGGGGTTCAAGTGCTTTCTGGTCAATCCTGGAATCGATGGTTTCACCATGGTGACGGAGCAACAGTTACGCTCGGCGCTGCCGCACGTAGCCCGCACCGGAGTGCCACTACTGGTGCACGCGGAACTTCCGGGCCCGATCGATCGCGCCACCGAGGCGCTGGCCAACGCCGATTGGGGCCAATACTCGACTTATTTGCAATCGCGGCCAGACGAGGCGGAACTGGCCGCGATCCGGCTGATGCTCGAACTCTGCCGCGAGTATAGCTTTCGTCTGCACATCGTGCATCTGTCGACGAGCTTGGCCCTGCCGGAACTCCGCGCCGCACGTGCAGCGGGACTTGCTGTCAGCGTGGAGACATGTCCGCACTACCTACACCTATCCGCTGAAACAATCGCTGATGGGGCGACCTTGCAAAAATGTGCGCCACCCGTTCGAAGCCGCGAGAACCGCGAGAAACTGTGGCAGGGCCTGCGAGACGGCACGATTGACATGGTCGTAACTGACCACTCGCCATGTCCTCCGGCAATGAAGGGGCTTGCCGAGGGCAATTTCCGCACGGCCTGGGGCGGCATTGCGAGCCTTTCGGTCGCGCTGCCGCTGGTGTGGACCGAAGCCAGCAGACGAGGATTTACCTTGCTCGATCTGGCGAAGTGGATGGCATCAGGCCCGGCTCGGCTCGCCGGACGTGACTCACACAAGGGCCGTATAGCTCCTGGCTATGACGCAGATTTCGTTGTATTTGATCCCGAGCGCGAATTCACGGTCACAGAAGACAAATTGTATTACCGGCATCCGGTCTCACCGTATCTGGGAGAGACGCTGCGTGGAGTCGTGAAGGCAACGTATCTGCGGGGAAATTCTGCGTTCGCCGCGGGAGAGTTTCCAGGTAAGCCCGCCGGTCGGGAATACGTTGCGGATTCGCTCCATCAATCGATGCTATAACCTTTTTCTATTCTGTTTGCTCAAGACTTCCATCCCATTGCGACCCAGTCTGTCATACACTATCCCATCCGCGGGTGGCGCGTGCCCGCTTGGGTCAAGGCCATCCAACGTCAAGCTATGATCACTGACCGCATCGTCGGCAAGTCGGTTCCGCGCAAGGAAGGGCGCGACAAGGTCACGGGACAGTCGCAGTACGTCGACGACATGGTTCTACCGAACATGCTCTTCGGGGCCACCGTTCGTAGCCAGGTTCCCCGCGGACGAATTAAGAGGATCAGCTTCGGTCCGGGCATTGCGTGGGAAGAATTCGTCGTCGTGTCCGCGAAAGATATTCCCGGGAAAAACTGTATCGCCTTGATCGGAGAAGATCAGCCTTGCCTCGCGACTGAAGTTGTGAACCATCCCGAGGAACCGATCCTTTTGCTGGCCCATGCTAACCGACATCTTCTCCCGCAAGCGGCGGTGGCAATTTCGATCGAATACGAACCTCTCCCAGCGATCTTCTCGATTGAAGAAAGCGAAGCGCGTTCTCAAATCATTTGGGGCCCGGACAACATCTTCAAGACTTACTTGATCGAAAAAGGCAGTCTCGAGGGTGTTTGGGAGAAGGCCGACTACATTGTGGAAGGCGAGTACTCGACGGGCGCGCAAGAGCAGCTTTACATTGAAAATAACGGCATGATCGCGGCCTTTGACGAGGCACAGGGGATCACGGTCTGGGGCTCTCTGCAGTGTCCGTATTACATTCACAAGGCGCTGATGGCGCTCTGCAATTTGCCGGCGGAAAAAGTTCGAGTGGTGCAGATGGAGACGGGAGGCGCGTTCGGCGGCAAGGAAGAATATCCGTCGATGATCGCGGCGCATGCCGCACTGCTCGCGATTAAAGCGAGAAAGCCGATAAAAATTATTTATGACCGCATGGAAGACATGGTGGCGACGACGAAACGGCATCCCTCGCGCACGCGACACAGGACGGCGGTCAGCCGCGACGGAAAGATCCTTGGTGGAGAAATCGATTTCACGATTGACGGCGGAGCGTACGCGACGTTGTCATCCGTCGTGCTTTCGCGCGGAGTCATTCACGCGGGCGGGCCTTACTACTGGCCGAGTGTTCGTATCCGCGCCAAGGCGGTGGCGACGAATATGCCGCCGCATGGCGCGTTCCGCGGCTTCGGAGCGCCGCAAAGCCTGTTTGCCATGGAGCGGCACATGGATCGCATTGCGCAGACCGTGGGCCTTTCTCCGGTCGAGATTCGCCGGCGAAATTTTCTGCAGCCAGGACAGGCCACTACGACCGAACAAGTAGTGCGTGAGCCGATCGATCTCGGGAAATTGCTGGATCGCGCGTTGGAAGTTTCCGACTATCACGCCAAGAAAGAGAGCTTCGCGAAGCAGAATCAGCTCGGCGTTTTCAGAAAAGGGATGGGCATTGCCGCGTTCCTCCACGGAGCCGGATTCACCGGATCGGGCGAGCGTTATCTGAGCTCGGTGGTTGGAGTGGAAGGTTGTGCCGACGGCAGTATTCGCGTTCTGGTGTCGAGCACGGAATTTGGCCAGGGCACAAAAACTGTCCTGAGCCAGATTGCGGCCGAGGCTCTCTGCCTGCCTTACGAAAATGTCAGTATGGCCCAACCGGACACGCTGGAAGTGCCCAACAGCGGGCCGACTGTTGCGTCTCGCACCGTGATGGTGGTGGGAAAACTGGTGCAGTCCGCGGCGCTTGGAATTGCGCAGACTCTAATTTCCTCGGGCTTGCTGCACGCGGGATACTCCGGCGACGAATTTCGCACTGCCTGTCAGCAGCACGTTGCGGAGCATGGTCAATTCCGTTCCTGGTCGCGCTACGAAGCGCCAACCGGAATTTTCTGGGACGATCAGGCGTATCGCGGTGAAGCTTACGCCGCATTCGCCTGGGCAGTTTACGTCGCAGAAGTCACGGTTGACCTGACAACATATAGCGTGTCCGTCGACGACTTCGTGGCGCTGCAGGAGGTCGGCAAAGTTCTGCACCCACTTCTGGCCCGCGGACAAATCATCGGCGGGGTGGCGCAGGGAATCGGATTCAGCCTTTATGAGAAAGTGGTCTGGCAGAACGGACGCATGCAGAACGGCCAGATGACGAATTACATCATGCCGACGTCGAGCGACCTGCCGACGATTCGCGTGTTCTTTGAAGAACTGGGCAACATTCATGGCGCGTACGGCGCCAAGGGCATCGGTGAACTTCCGATGGACGGTCCGGCGCCCGCGATCTTGAATGCTGTCGAAGACGCGCTCGGTGTTCCTTTCGATGCGATCCCCCTGCTTCCGGAAGACATCATGAGTGGGCTTGCGGCAGCGCCGATCAGCTCAGCAGGTGGAGGCCGATGACCGACTTCCGCGGCAGCCCCGGCAAGGTTGAGATTCCATTGACCGTCAATGGTGAGCCGAAAAAAGTACGGGCTCATGCCATGGAGCGACTGCTCGACGTGCTGCGGCTGGAACTTGGATTGACCGGCGCGAAGGAAGGTTGCGGAGAAGGCGAGTGTGGTTCGTGCTCGGTGTTGATGAATGACGCGCTAGTGAACAGTTGCCTTGTGCCGGTTCTGCAGGCCGCAGGCACAAGCATTGTCACGATCGAAGGGCTTTCGCAGGGAGACACGTTACACGTCTTGCAGGAGTCTTTTCTCGAATGTGGGGGCGCGCAGTGCGGCATCTGCACGCCGGGGATGATTCTCGCGGCCGTGCATTTGTTGAATGGAAAGCCTGAACCTACGATCAACGAAATTCGGGAAGGACTCTCCGGTAATCTCTGCCGCTGCACAGGCTACGCTCAGATTGTGGAGGCCGTGGCGGAAGCTGTGCGCCGCAGGTCGAGCGTGAGTTGAGGAACACCGCATGAGATCGAATCCGTCTGACTACGAAATGGTTGCGCCGGGTAGTTTGGCCGCGATCGTCTCGCTGCTGGCCAAGGAGCCTGGCGCGTGGCTTCCGATCGCCGGTGGCACGGACGTGATGGTGCTATACGCGGCCGGAAAACTGCCAGCGCGAAAGCTGGTCAGCATTTGGAACCTTCCCGAATTGCGGCGTATCGATGTAACGGCCGACGAGGTCCGGATCGGGGCGGGATGCACTTACTCCGATCTGCGCCGGCACGATCTTATTGGGCGTGAGTTTCCTTTGCTTGCTAGCGCCGCGCAATGGACGGGAGGAATCGCAAATCAGAATCGGGGAACGATCGGCGGCAACATTGTGAACGCGTCCCCGGCGGCGGATTCACTGCCCGCACTGCTCGTGTATGAAGCGGAAGTAGTTCTAGTCTCGGTGCGGGGCGAGCGCAGGCTGCCTTACGTTGACTTTCACACGGGATACAAGAAGACTCTGCTGGCGCCTGACGAACTGATTCAATCTGTATGCCTGGTGCGGCGATACTCAGGATACTTCAGCCATGCCCGCAAGGTCGGAGCTCGGAATGCGCAGGCGATCTCCAAAGTCTGCATCGCGGCTTTGGGCCGCCTTGCGAATGGCGTGGTGGACGACGTGCGCATTGCTCTCGGAAGTGTCGCTCCCGTCCCTATCCGTTTGAGGGAGACCGAACTGGCAGTGAAGGGCCGAGCCATCGATTCCGCTCTTTTGCTTTCAGCGAGAAAAACTGTGATGTCTGAGATCCATCCCATTGACGATATTCGATCGACCTCCAAGTATCGAGTCGCGGTCGCCGGCAATCTGGTGGTTGAGTTCCTGAATCGTCTAAATTCTGATCGAAGTTCTGTAGAACCCGATCGAGTCGAGAACGTTCTGGCGGAATGGAATCTGCTTCCGCCCGATGATGCGGTGAACAAGATCCTGCCCTGCTGCGGTTCAAAGGCGTGGGCGCGGGCTATGGTCGCCCGAAGGCCGCTCGCCGACGAAAGTGCGATACTGGCTGCGTCGAACGAAGTGTGGCGCAATCTGCCGCGATCGGATTGGATGGAGGCGTTTGAGAGTCATCCGCGAATCGGGGGAACGCATGCGTCTGTGCCCGCAGCGGCTCAATCGGTAACCTGGTCGGCGCAGGAGCAGCGCAATGTGACGGAGGCCGACATGGCTTTAAACCATGCGCTGGCGGATGCGAACCAGGAATACGAGAGGCGTTTCAATCGCATCTTCATCGTCTGCGCGACGGGAAAATCAGCGGCAGACATTCTGGCAATTCTTCAACTGCGAATGGCGAACGACGAAGAAACCGAACTGCAAGAGGCAGCCGAACAGCAGCGGCAGATTGCGGAAATCCGGCTACGAAAATGGATTCAGGAGATGAAACGGGGATGAAACGCATCTCGACCCACGTTCTAGACCTGGTTCGCGGCAAGCCCGCCGCCGATTTGGCTGTGCGTTTGGAGAAACAGGGCCCCGCTGGCGACTGGCGATTGTTGGCCTCTGCACGCACTGATCGCGAGGGCCGCTGTCCGCAATTGCTGGCGGAAGGCACGGATATTCCCGCTGGAGTCTATCGCTTAACCTTCGAAACCGGCAGCTACTTCACGCTGCAGAAATTGGCCGCACTTTATCCAGTGGTGGAAATTACGTTCCAGGCACAAGAAGGCGAATCGCATTTTCACATTCCGCTGCTGCTGAGTCCGAACGGGTATACCACCTACCGCGGAAGCTGAGCGAGTCCTGGTGGAGTGGACTTTGGCGGAGTGGATTTTGATGAAGTGGGCGTCGGAGGAGTCGAGCAAGTGACCTCGTCAATCCGCGAATGGTTGAACCTGCTGGTGCGGTGGTTCCACGTATTTGCCGCCATCATGTGGGTCGGCCAAACCTACTACTTCACGTGGCTGGACGGGCAATTCAACAGGCTCGCCAAGACATCTGCGGCGAGTGGAACGTCATCGATATGGATGGTTCACAGCGGCGGCTTCTACACGGTCGACCGGCAGAAGTCGTTAAAGGTCGGTCCCGAACAGGTGCGCTGGTTCCGCTGGGAAGCGCTGATGACGTGGATCAGCGGAATGGTGCTGCTGGTTCTCGTGTATTACTCGAGCAGTGGACTGATTGATCCCGATGTCGCGCAGATCTCGCAGGCACGCGGCATCGTTATCGGGCTCACGGTGCTGGCCGGAGGATGGATCGTATATGACCTGGCCCTGCGGTCGCCACTGGGCCGGTCGGAAGCAGGATTCGCAGTATTTTCAGTGATCGTGATTGCTGGGCTGGCCTGGGGATTGACCCGCATATTCAGCGGGCGCGCGGCGTACATCCATGTCGGCGCCGTGCTCGGAACCATCATGACGGCCAACGTCTGGTTTCGAATTCTTCCGTCTCAGCGCAAAATGATCGCCGCGGCGGCCGCGGGGGAAACGTTCGACGCGTCACTCAGCGCTCAGGCCAGGCTGCGATCCAAACACAATACTTTCATGGCAGTTCCCGTTGTCTTTATCATGATCAGCAACCACTTCCCGGTCGCGACCTATGGCAGCCAATACAACTGGGAGGTTCTCGTCGCCCTTGTTCTGGTGGGCTGGGCCGCGGCAAAGGTTATCCGAGAAGCCTGAGTTTGCTCCGACGGGCTTTCGTCATCCGAACTGGAAATCAGTGCAGACTGCAGAACTCACAAAGCGCGCGGAAGAAGTCATGGGCCGGTGCCGGCGGCTGGCGTCCTTTTCGGAAGATTCAGGCAGCACGCGTCGCACCTTCTTGTCGCCGCCCATGCGTGCCTGCCATCAAGAAATTGCCCGATGGGTAGAGCCGCTTGAAGCGCAGGTCCGAATTGACGCAGCCGGAAATTTTCGTGCTGTGTATCCTGCAGCGCAACCGAACGCTCCGCGCCTTCTGATCGGCTCACACCTCGATACGGTTCCCAACGCAGGAGCATACGACGGTGTTCTCGGAGTTGTGATGGCGCTCGCATTGCTTGAGGAATTACGCGGGCGGAGGCTTCCCTTCGCAATCGAAGTGATTGGCTTCTCTGAGGAGGAAGGAGTGCGCTTCGGCACTCCCTTTATCGGCAGTCGGGCCCTGGTCGGGAGATTGGACGACGAACTTCTCGGCACGCGCGACAAGCGCGGTGTCTCGGTACAGAACGCGATCGCAGAATTTGGACTGAATCCTGCGGATATTTCTCAGGCCGCGTTGAAAGACGATGCCATCGGCTACCTTGAATTTCACATCGAGCAGGGGCCGGTGCTGGAACAGTTGAATCTACCTCTGGCCGCGGTCGAAGCCATCGCAGGACAGAGCCGGATGGAATTCACATTCCTGGGCCACGCAAACCACGCAGGAACAACGCCCATGCATCTTCGGCGTGACGCGATTGCGGGAGCCGCTGAGTGGATCGGTGCGGTTGAACGCGCAGCACAGGAGATTTCTGGACTAGTGGCAACGGTTGGAAAGATCGAGGCGAGCCCCGGGGCAACCAATGTAATCGCCGGCGAGGCGAGGCTCACACTGGATGTTCGTCACAGTTCCGACAAAATTCGCACTGGCGCTGTAGACAGTCTCATTCATCAAGCCCGCGAAATTGCGGAGCAACGAAAATTATCCGTGCGCGAGAGTACGATATTGAACCAGCCAGCAGTGGCCATGGATCCATTTATGACTGCACAGATCGAACGGGCGATCACCGAGACTGGCAGCACATCGCATCGGATGGTGAGTGGCGCGGGGCACGATGCCATGATCCTGGCCGAGAAAGTTCCGAGCGCCATGATTTTTCTGCGCACCCCGGGCGGAATCAGCCACGATCCTGCGGAGTCGGTTTTGCAAGATGACGTCGAGAAGGCGATCGCCTGCGGCTTGCATCTCCTCGACCAGTTGGCTTCTTCTCTCGAATTTTACAAAAGGACGAACCGTGCATAATCTTGGCCGGACGCGAAGTTCACAACAGCCGAATCATTTGCTCTTGACTCCCGACACTTTTGTACGTACCACGCTACCCGGGATGAAAGCCTGTTCCGCGATCGTCCACGTCAGCCCGGCGCTGGGCGCGAAGTTCACGCAGTACACGGCGGAGTTCGAAGTGGGTGGAGAGTTAGGCAGCACGCCGGCACAGCGCTTTATTTTTGTGATCGACGGTGAAGTGCGGGTTGAAGTCGACGGCAAGTCGAGCAGTCTTGGTCCTCGAGGTTATGCATATCTTCCTCAAGGATCGCATCACCGCGTAGTCGCGGCGCAACCGAGCCGCGCGGCCATCTTCGAGAAACATTATCAAGCGCTCGATTCGGCCAAGCCTCTGCATGCGATCGTATCGTCAGAAGATGCCGTCGCTTCTCATCCCCTCGGCGACGATCCCAGCCTGCAAGTCAAATGTTTGCTCCCTGACGAAATGAGTTACGATTTCGCGGTGAACACCATGGTCTACCAGCCCGGAGCCGCGCTGAGCATGGTCGAGATGCACGTGATGGAACACGGACTGATCATGCTCGAAGGCGGAGGTATTTACCGGCTGGGCGATTCGTGGTATCCCGTGACCGCCGGAGATTTCATCTGGATGGGACCGTGGTGTCCGCAGTGGTTTGGGGCGATCGGCAAGTCGGCGGCAAAATATCTCATCTACAAGGATTGGAACCGCCATCCGCTGGCGGGCTGACGCTCATGAGTCTCGCGATCGACTGTGATCGAATGACTTCCGAAATTGAAGCGCTGGCCGCGATTTCTGCAGCCGATCCTCCAGTCGTGACCCGAATTGTTTTCACCGATCCGGATCTCAAAGCGCGAGCGTGGATGAAAGCGCGTTGCATGGAAGCCGGGCTTACCGTGCGCGAGGATGCCGTCGGAAACACTTTCGCGCGCTGGAATGGATCGGATCCCTCCGCGCTGGTGGTCGGCACTGGCTCGCATATCGACGCGATTCCAAATGCCGGGAAATACGACGGAGTCGTGGGGGTGCTGGGCGGACTGGAAGCGATCCGAGCATTGCAGCGCAGCGGATTTCGGCCGAAGCATTCGATCGAGTTGCTGATTTTCACTGCCGAAGAGCCGACCCGGTTCGGCATTGGATGTCTGGGAAGCAGGCTGCTATCGGGAACTTTGTCCGCGGGCACGGCGCGAATATTGACAGACAAAAACGGCGCCGCGCTCGAAGAAGTCCGCCGCGAGGCTGGTTTCGTCGGCGAACTCGAACAGGTAAAGTTGCCGGCCGACTACTACAAGGCGTTCGTTGAGTTGCACATTGAGCAGGGCCCGCTGCTGGAGCGCCAGCAAATCCCACTTGGCATTGTCACCAACATTGCCGCACCAGCCAGCCTGGGCGTGCTGATTGAGGGCTCAGGAGGACACGCCGGAGGGGTTCTCATGCCCGACCGCATTGACGCACTCTGCGCGGCCGCCGAATTGATTCTGGCGATTGAGAACGCGGCCCGGACCAGCGGAGCCATCGACACGGTCGCGACCGTCGGCATCTGCGAGGTATTTCCTGGCGCGGTCAATAGTATTCCGATGCAGGTTCGCCTGAGCATCGACATTCGCGACACGGACCTTGCCCGCCGCGACGCGGTGATGCGCTCGATCGAAGCCGCGAGCCATTCGATTGCAGCCCAGCGGCGCGCGTCGATTCAGAGCACGCTATTGAACGCCGATGCACCTGCGGACTGCTCTCCCGCGATCATCGAAGCGCTTGCTCAGTCTTGTCGTAAGCATGATTTGAACTTCATGCCCATGGTCAGCCGCGCTTATCACGATTCGCTTTTCATGGCGCGCATCGCTCCGGTCGCGATCCTGTTCATTCCCTGCCGCAACGGATACAGCCACCGTCCTGACGAATACGCGGCTCCCGAGGATATCCTTCGCGGAACATTGATATTGGCCGAGACGCTCGCCGCACTCTCCAGCTGAGACTGCAGCAGTGACTAGTGACTACGGTGCGTGTGGAACGGTTGATTCCCGCTGTGCCCAATGCTCCACGATATCCCGCACCACTCTGTCTCCAACGATTTCGGCCGCTTCGAGCGCGGGCAGATAGGCCGAATAGTTTCCCGAAACCATTTCCTGCAGACTATCTGCAACCGGCACACCGGGCGCCTCGCGGTCATAGTTGCTTACCGTGCGCAGCACCAGCACGCGCTGCAGGTCGACGCGCCCAGCACCGCTCAGGAACGTAAGCGCCTGCATGGTGCCGGAATCTTCCATGCCGGCAATCATGTAGTTTCCTTTTCCGCCGGTGTAGTAGCGAGTCCACGCATTGGCCCACTCATCCATCTTCGAACCATGCCAGAAGGTACTGGCCGACATGTCATCGCCTCGCGTCACGAACGGTGGCTTCTGCGCATTCGGAAACCCGACAAAGCGCGAACGCGATTTGCGCAACGTATCGGAGTCTGGCAGCGGCACATCCTGCGTGAGATGGAACGCCCAGCCAACCAGCCCAGGATTGAGCGCGTATACCTCCCCGTAGTCGTCGCTGGCCGGTTGCTCGTAAGGAGTGCCCTTGCGCAGCGGCAGGTAGCCGGTCGGCCAACTCGCGGGAATTTGACGGGCATCGATTTCAAAGGCGAGATCCCCATCGACCACATGATCGGCCCAAACCGCTGATCCCGCCGACACATCCACCGGATCACCGCCGCCGATGCCGGCGACAATCCAATACGCCTTCGATAAATCGAAACGCGGATCGAGACCCAGCGCCATAACAGAGGCAGCGGCTTTGGCAGTTCCGACTCCGGTCACCATGCCGAGCACTCCATCTTTGTTCAGACGCACATGGTGATAGCCAGCGGGCAGCGGAAGAATCTGATCAAGATGCTCGCGTTCCACCCAGAGTTGAAATTCGCCGGGAGCGTCGCCAGTGTCCTCGTCGCGCTCGAACATCGTGAGCACAACGACTTTGATTCGAATTGGTTCTATAGCCGCGGCGGTCTGGGCGGAGATCCAGGCAGCATCGATCGCTAACAACATCAGAACGACCAGCAACCGTGTCGGGACAATGCGCATCAATCTTCCGTTCTGGGCTATGTTTTTAGTAGTGCTTCAGTGTTCCGGTCGACTCGCGAATCTTGGCGTAACCTGGCTTGATTGTGGAATAGATAAAATCGCAGCGCTCTTTGTATGGCAAGAAGGCGCTCTTCATGGCATTGATCGTAATCCTCTCAAAATCATTCAGAGATAACCCAAACGTCTCCGCGGCTGCTTCAAATTCCTGGGTCATCGAGGTGCGACTCATCAGACGGTTGTCTGTGTTCAGAGTGACACGAAACTTCTCTTGATAAAGAATTTTGAAGGGGTGCTCGGCCAAGCTCGGAGTAGCGCCGGTGTGCACGTTGCTGAGCAGGCAAATTTCGAGCGGGATGCGTTTGTCGAGAACATACTGCGCCAGATCGCCCAGATTCACGGCTTTGCCGTCAACCACCGCAATGTCGTCGATCAGTCGCGTCCCGTGCCCAATGCGGTGCGCGCCACAATATTGAATCGCCTGCCAGATCGATTCTTTTCCGTATCCTTCCCCGGCGTGCACGGTGATGTTGAAATTCTCGCGCTGAATGTAATGAAAAGCGTCCACGTGCTTCTTCGGCGGATAACCGCCCTCTTCGCCTGCCAGATCGAAGCCGACCACTCCGCGTGCGCGAAAATCGACGGCCAGTTCCGCCATCTCAAGGGACGTATTCATGTTGCGCATCGCGCAGATGATCAGGCCAGAGGAAATTCCGAAGTCCTTCCGTCCCTGTTCCAGTCCCTTCAACACCGCCGAAACGATCTGCTGGTGGGTCAACCCTCGTTGAGTGTGAAAAACCGGTGCAAACCGAGTCTCAAAATAAATAACCCCGTCGCGGCTGAGATCTTCGGCCTGTTCGTAAGCCACGCGTTGCAGCGCCTCCTCAGTCTGCATGACGGCGATCGTGTGCTTGAAACCCTCCAAGTATTTCGCCAGACTGCCTTGATTGGCTCCGCGAAAAAACCACTCGGCCAGGGCCTGCGGGTCGTCGTTGGGAACTTCGGTTGGAAGGTCGGCATATTTCGCGGCTCGGGCCAATTCGATAATTGTTTGCGGCCGCAGCACGCCATCCAAGTGCTCGTGCAGCAAAACTTTGGGAAGACGTTGGAGCAATTCTTTATCGAGGGTCATAAGAAGAGTGCCATGGAAATGGGGTCCGCCTCACCGGCCAATGTCCAACTAAACCATGGAGCGTTGCAAGATGATACACCACCTTACAGATGGCGCTCGCTTTGCGCTCCGCACTCGGCGATCCGTCTTTCTTGACCCAATTAGTAACCTCCCGGTGTCTATTGAAATCGAGGTGTGCAGCGTGGAGAAGCCCGCGGCGCCCGCGCAAGAACGGCGAACTGGCGCGTTCTCACGCTGAAGGCAAGAACGCTGTAGTAACACCAAAGGTAATCACGGAGACACCATGGAAAGTTCCTCTGGCCACAACACGTCGTCAAGATACTGGCTGTTTTTTGTTCCCGTCGCATTGGTGATCGCGGCCATCGTCACGGTTCAAAGCTTTCAAGCGGCGAACGGCGAACCCGCAGCCGGCGCCACCTACGCGCACGGAACGCTGGATCTGACCATTCCGTACGACGCCGCCCAGGCAGGCGCGGGAAAGCTCAGCGTAGACGTGTTGGATCCGGAAGACCACGTCCTGGGAAGCGTGGAGAGGACGGTTGATGCGACTCAGGGTAAGGGGCGCTGGCGGGAACGGATCGCGCTGGCGAAGCCACTGCCGATCGACGAACTGGTGTGGCATCGCGTGCGCTATCGTTTCGAATACAGTGATGGCAAGACTGCGAAGATCGAGGGCATAGAGTCGATTTCCGATATCCTTCGCATGCCGGTGGTTCACATTCTGGGCCAGCAATCGTATCTGACGGGCGGCGAGGCTGCCGTGCGCGTGATTGTGACCGATTCGCGCGACGAGATTATTGCCGGGCGCGGTGCGGTGCGGATCGAACTCCTGATCCCGGATAAGAAACCGCAACTGCTCTTCAGCGGGCAACTCAACAGGCGCGGAACTACCGAAGCGCAATTTCACTTTCCCGCCGGCGCGGTCGGCAACTATCAACTGCGCTACCTGGTCGACACTGCGATCGGCTCGACGGAATTCGTGCAACCCGTGCGGCTCGACGACAAGGTTTCGATTCTCCTCACCACGGAAAAGCCAATCTACCAGCCGGGACAAATGATTCATGTGCGGGCGCTGGCGCTCGATCGCGCCAACCACGAAGCGGCCGCCGGCCGCAAACTGACTTTCGAAGTGGAAGACTCCCGCGGTAATAAGGTCTTCAAGAAGGCGACTCAAACCGACAAGTTTGGCATTGCGTCTGCGGATTTTGGCCTGGCCGATGAAGTCAACCTGGGCACCTATCACCTCCGCGCGCTGCTTGGCGAGAATGAGTCGCCCACGAACACGGCCGAGATTGCGCTCAACGTCGAACGCTACGTTCTGCCGAAATTCAAAGTCGCGATTGACTTCGCAGGCAGCGACAATAAAACGAAGCGGGGCTATCGCCCCGGCGATCACGTGACCGGAACCATTCGCGCGAACTACTTTTTTGGCAAGCCGGTGGACGACAGTGAAGTAACTGTCAAAGCCTCCAGCATGGACGTGTCGCTGTTTGCCGTAGGCTCGACTCAAGGCAGGACAGATCACGACGGCGCCTATCACTTCGATTTGACGCTCCCCACCTACTTCGCCGGACGTCCGCTCAGCCAGGGTGCGGCCCGCGTGCTGATCGAGGCCACCGTGAAGGATTCCGCGGACCATTCGGAAACTCGCGGCGAACCCATCACCGTCAGCGAATCACCACTTATCATCACCGCCGTGCCGGAAGGCGGCACGCTCGTCCCCAATCTGGAGAACCAGGTTTTCATCCTCACTTCCTATCCTGATGGAACTCCGGCCAGCGCTCATCTGAAAATTAACGCAGAGGGGCAAGTCGAGCAGAATGCAACCACTGATGAAGGCGGCGTCGCCGTCGTCCGCATCAGCCCTGCGTCCGGCGCCCTGACCCTGGAAATCGAAGGGCGGGATCAGGAAGGAAATCGAGCGGTGAGCGCGGTTCAACTGCAATCCCGCGACGGCGAAGATCAAATTCTCTTGCGCACCGAGCGCGCAGTCTACAAGGCTGGCGACCGCATTGACCTGCGAGTCTTTTCCACGAAGAGGCGAGGAACCGCTTATCTTGACGTCGTCAAAGACGGACAGACCGTGCTCACGCGCGATGTCGACATCGAAAACGGCCAGGCGGAATTGTCTTTGACCGCGACCCCGGAGTTGGCGGGAACCGTGGACTTCAACGCGTATCTTTTCAGCCGCAACGCGAGGCCCGTAGCGGATCATCGCCTGGTCTTCGTACAACCAGCAGACGAACTCAAGATCGATGCCGTCGCGGATGCTCCAGTTTATAAACCCGGCGCCGATGCCCGGGTTCGCTTTCGCGTGACGAATTCTCGCGGGGAGGGCGTGAGCGCCGCACTCGGCCTGCAAGTGGTGGATGAAGCTGTGTTCGCGCTGGCCGAGAAGCAGCCCGGCTTCGCTAAAGTTTTCTTCTACCTTGAACAGGAAGTGATGAAGCCACGCTACGAAATCCACTCGATCGGCATGTCGGAGATTGTCGAACCCGTCGAGCAGTCGAAAGTCGAACAACGTGACCGGGCTGCTCGGGCCCTGTTTTCAGCCACCGAAATGGTGAGCACAAATAAATTCGAAACGGAATTCGGCCGCACCGTGCCGATGACGAAATACCAGGAATTTGCCGGACGGTACCAGGCACAGTTCCTGGCGCAAGTGCGACATTTAGCGGAGGACCTGAGCCTCGCCTATCGCGAGAACTCGGAGAAGGGCGATCTGACGAAAGTTTTCGCACGGATCGCAAGTTCCGGCAAACCTGACTCGATTGACGCCTTCGGAACCGAACTTCGCGTGGAGCGTGTGCAATGGTACCGGGACAAGACTTACTACATGGTGCACAGCGCCGGCGGGGACCATCGGTTCGGCAGCGCGGACGATATGGCAGCCTATATCGAGGTTCGCACCGGCAACATCGTCGGGCACCCGAACTCGGGAACCATCGACCTCAACATCGAACATGATCGCGGTCCTTTCAACGGCCTCGCGGAGATTGTGGGAACTGTTACCGATCCGTCGGGAGCGGTGGTGCCGGGGGCGAACGTCAATGCGCGCGAAGTTTCCACCGGAAAGACGCGAACGGTGAGCGCAAATGCTGCCGGGCAATTCGATCTGGCAGGCCTGAGCGCCAGCCGATACGAAGTGCAAGTGTCGCTGGCTGGATTCAAGATCGCTACGCGGGAACTCACGGTGCAACCGCGCGACCGCGCCGTGCTGTCCGTCAATCTGGCGGTTGGCGCGGCGTCGGAGGTGGTCACGGTTACGGGGGCCAATACCGTCATGCGCCGTAGGGCCATGGGTGGCCCGGTCGGCGGCGTGCCCGGCGGCGTGGCTGGCGGTGCTATGAGGGGCGTCGTGGTCAACGAGATGAACGCACTGGCGGCGGATATGGCCCCGGTGCCGGCGATGGCGATGCCGACGAAAATCATGTCCCAAAACAGCGCGATTCTCGTCAAAGATGAGAAAGAAGAATCCGGCCCTTCCGCGCACGTGCGCTCCTACTTCCCCGAGGCGCTCTACATCAATCCTGAAATCATCACCGACTCAAACGGGGTCGCGAGCATCACAATTCCCCTGGCCGACTCGATCACCACATGGCGTATGGCAATGCTGGCCTCGACGACGCACGGGGCGCTGGGCAGTGCGACTTCGAGCCTGAAAGTCTTTCAGGATTTCTTCGTCGACCTGGATCTGCCGGTCACACTGACTCAGGGCGATCGGGTTTCGATTCCTGTCGCCGTGTACAACTACTCGGGCGCGCGCGGAGATGTCAGCCTGAAACTGCAGCCCGATGACTGGTTTTCTCTGGTCGACGATGTTGCCGACAAGTCTGTCACAGTCGACACCGATCGCGTCGGCGGATCGCAGTTCACGCTCGAGGCCCGTCGCATCGGCAAATTCAAGCTGATGCTCTCCGCTCGCATGAATGGCAAAGCAGACCGCGCCGATATCGTCGTGCGCGAAATCGAAGTCATTCCCAACGGGCGCGAGCAGAATCTCGTCTTCAATGGACGCCTGGAAAACTCCGTTCGACACGAACTCAACTTCCCTGCGAATTCCATTCCCGATGCCAGCAAGATTTTCGTCCGACTCTACCCCGGCCCGCTGAGCCAGGTGATCGAAGGCATGGACAGCATTCTGCGCATGCCGGGCGGATGCTTCGAACAAACTTCCTCCAGCACTTATCCGAACGTGCTGGCGCTCGATTACATGAAGCGCACTAAGAAGCTGACGCCCGAAGTGCACGCCAAGGCTGAAGCATATATCGCCAACGGCTACCAGCGCCTGCTGACGTTTGAAGTTCCCGGCGGCGGCTTCTCCTGGTTCGGGCAAGCACCAGCCAACAAAATCCTCACGTCATACGGACTGATGGAATTCAGCGACATGTCGAAGGTTTACGACGTAGACCCGAGACTGATCTCAAGAACCCAACAGTGGCTGGCCAACCAACAACAGGCCGACGGCAGCTGGAAGCCAGACACGCAATTCATCAACGAGGGTGCGACGAATCGATACAACTCAGACGTGTTGCGCATCACGGCCTATATCGCGTGGTCACTGGAGAACACCGGCTACCAGGGGCCGGCGGTCGAAAAAGCCCGGCAGTTTGTCGAAATCCACATGAACGGAAAGATCGACGCCTACACCCTGGCGGTCATCGCGAATCTCGCGGTCGACTTTGGCAGCGGCAACCATTCGTCTGCGTTGGCTGATCAGGGAAAAGACCGCAGCTTCGCCGGCCAGGCCATGCAACTCCTGCTCGACGCTCGCACTGAAAAAGATGAGCAGGCCTGGTGGAGCGCCGACGAAACCGGCGTCTACTCGACAGGCGAGAGCGCGAGCGTTGAGACCACGGGACTCGCCGTGCAGGCGCTGCTGAAATGGGGCGAGGCGTCTGGTACAGCGCGCAAGGCGATGAACTACATCGCGTCCAAGAAAGACTCAACCGGTGCATGGGGCACGACCCAGGCGACCATCATGGCATTGCGTGCGCTGCTGCTCGCAACCGAAAAGGGCGCAGCCGATGTGCAGGGCACTCTCGAAGTTCTGCTCAACGGCGAGTCCGTCGAGGAACTTAAGCTCACCGCGGAAAACAACGATCTGCTCCATCAGTTTGTGTTCAAGAACGTTCGCTCGAACGATATGGGTTGGAAAGATGCGGGGTCGAAAGGCGCCGACCCGGAAAGCGCCAACACGGTCGAGATTCGGTTCGAGGGCAAAGGGAGGCTGGCGTACCAGGTTGTCGGAAGCTACTACCTTCCTTGGGATCAGAAGCCAGCCAACGAGGCCCTTTCGATCGATGTCGCTTACGATCGCACGCACCTCGCTCAGGATGACATCGCCACAGCCACCGCGACCGTCAAAAACAATTTGCCCAAGTCGGCCAACATGGTGATGGTCGACCTCGGCATTCCTCCGGGCTTCGACCTGCTCAGCGAAGATCTGCAAACCTTTGTCGAAAAGACTGCCGTGCAGAAGACGGGACGCCTGGAAAAATTCAGCCTGACGGCAACTCAGGCGATTCTCTACTTCAACTCGATCGCCGCGGGCGACGCGGTCACAGTGCATTTCCGCCTGCGCGCGAAGTATCCGATCCGCGCACGAACCTTCCGTTCGCGCGTCTATGAATATTACGACCCTGAAGTCAGCTCGATCGCGCGTCCAGTACAGCTGGAGGTGCGACAACGGTAGTCTCTCGGCTGCGATAAGATACCGGTGCAGCCCATGTACATTGACGCGCACCAGCACTTTTGGATCTACAGCCCCGACGAATACGGCTGGATCGACGATTCGATGGCAGCTCTCCGCCGCGATTTTCTGCCGAACGACTTAAAGCTCGAACTGGAAAGAAGCGGCTTCCACGGATCGGTTGCGGTGCAGGCGCGGCAGACGCTGGAAGAAACGCGCTGGCTTCTCGAGTTGGCTGAGAGTTCTCCGTGGATTCTCGGCATAGTTGGCTGGGTCGATCTGCGTTCCCCGGACGTTCGATCGCAGCTGAAGGTCCTGGCTCAAAACCCAAAGCTCGTCGGCATTCGCCACATCGTGCAGAGTGAACCCGACGATCGATTCCTGTTGCAGCCAGATTTTCTTCGCGGCATTTCCGCGCTGGAAGAATTCGATCTGGCTTACGACATCCTGATTTACACGAAACACCTTCCCGTCGCCGCCGAATTTGTGCAGCGATTCCCGCGCCAGCGTTTTGTGCTTGATCATCTCGCGAAACCGCCGATCAAGAGTGGGGACATCGAATCATGGGCGCAAGGGATCAGGCGGCTGGCTGAATTCCCCAATTTGTTTTGCAAACTCTCCGGGTTGGTGACCGAAGCCGATTGGCAGCATTGGCAACCCGAGCAGATCATTCCGTTCCTGGACGTCGCCTTTGAAGCCTTTGGACCGGATCGCCTCATGATTGGCTCCGACTGGCCGGTGTGCCTGGTCGCGGCATCGTACGCACGGTGGGTCGAGGTATTGCAGGCGTACCTGCTGCAGCAAAATCCAGACTTTCGAGAGAGCGTGCTCGGCGGCAATGCGCGGCGGTTTTGGCGGCTTGCCGCTGCTTGAGCGTCAGCGAATACTTCCCCGCACGGATGCTTTACAATGACCGGGCGCAATCGGCGGCCGGGGCAGGCGCCGGGCGCGGGACATCTCGAACTCATGACGCATCGCTCCGTTCTCCAACTCGATTCCGGCGACAACGTATTGATCGCCCTTACCGACTTGAAGGCAGGTGAACACGTCGAATTCGCCGGCGATGTTTACACGCTTCCAAAGAGTGTTCCCGCCAAACACAAATTCTCCACGCGCAATCTCGAGGCCGGCGACAGCGTCGTTATGTACGGAGTTTTGGTAGGCAAAGCCGTCAAGCCCATCGCGGCCGGAGAACTGCTGACAACGATCAACATCCAACATCAGGCAGCAGACTTCCGCGAACAGTCCGACGAATTTCACTGGACACCCACTGACGTTTCTCGCTGGCAAAGTCGGACCTTTCAGGGCTACCGGCGTTCCGACGGACAAGTCGGCACACGCAATTACTGGCTCGTCGTCCCCCTGGTTTTTTGCGAGAACAAGAACATTCAGGTTCTAAAGCAGGCACTCGAGGAAGAGCTCGGCTTCGCTGCGCCCCAACTCTATCGCAACCAAGTCGCCGACCTGGCCAGACTCTACCGCGAGGGGCACACGGAAAAGATCGACGTTGATGCGCAGGCGGCGGAAGCGCCACCGGCCCCGCGCAGCCGCCTGTTCGAAAACATTGACGGCATCCGCTTTCTGCTTCATGAAGGCGGATGTGGCGGCACGCGCGAGGATTCCAACAATCTCTGCGGCCTGATCGCCGGCTACATTCACCATGCGAACGTCGCCGGCGCGACGGTGCTGAGCCTGGGCTGCCAGCATGCACAGACTGGAATCCTGCGCGACGAAATTCGCAAGCGCAATCCCAAGTTTGACAAACCCTTGATCATCCTCGAGCAGCAGCGCAGTGGCTCGGAGGCCGCTATGATGTCGGAGGCGATCCGGCAAACTTTTTTAGGGCTGGTCGACGCCAACAAGGCTCAGCGAACTCCCGCTCCGCTCTCCGATCTGTGCGTGGGGTTGAAGTGTGGAGGGTCGGACGGCTTCTCTGGACTTTCGGCGAATCCGGCCATCGGACATACTGCTGACTTGCTTGCCGCCCTCGGCGGTCGGACTATCCTGTCGGAATTCCCAGAGCTCTGTGGTGTAGAGCAAGAACTCATCAATCGCGGCAGGAGCAAAGAAGTCGGCAATCGTTTTATCCAACTGATGCGCGACTACGCCGCCCGCGCCGCAGCCGTGCGATCCGGCTTCGATATGAATCCGTCTCCCGGCAATATGCGCGACGGACTTTTGACTGACGCGATGAAATCCGCGGGAGCTGCGAAGAAAGGTGGGACGTCTCCAGTAACCGCCGTGCTCGACTATCCCGAGTACTCCACCGAAGCTGGATTGAATCTGCTATGTACGCCAGGCAACGACGTGGAGTGTGTGACCGCGCAGGTCGGCGCTGGAGCAAGCGTGGTATTGTTCACCACCGGTCTGGGCACGCCGACCGGAAATCCGATCGCCCCCGTCGTAAAGCTTTCCACTAATTCTGACTTGGCGCGGCGCATGCACGACATCATCGACATCGACACAGGAGCGGTCGTCGCCGGGGAAACAACCATCGAGCAGATGGGCGAGACAATTCTCGATCTGGTGATCGAAGTAGCGAGCGGCGACGTCCGCACTAAAGCCGAGCAGAAGGCTCAGGAGGATTTCATTCCCTGGAAGCGCGGGGTTTCGCTGTGACCCATCGATCGACGAGCGCGCAGAGCTTTCGCCTCGATGGCAAGGTCGCCGTGGTCACGGGCGGCGGAAGCGGCATTGGGCAAGCCATTGCATTTAAGTTCGCAGTGCAGGGCGCTGCGATTCGAATTCTGGATGTTAACGAGGCAGCCGCGGCGGCGACCTGCCAGCGTATCATCGACGCCGGCGGAACTGCATCCGCTCACCTCTGCGACGTGACCAACCAAGCCGATGTGATCGCCAGGTTCAATGAGCTGTTCAGCAGCGAGCGCGTTCATATCCTCGTCAACAATGCGGGAATTTCGCATATTGGTACAGTCGAAACCACCACCCCAGAAGACTTCGACCGCGTGGTTCGGGTAAACATCAAGGGATTTTACAACTGTATGCACGCCGTAGCCGGGCACATGAAGAGTTCTGGCGGCGGCGTAATTCTGAACATGGCTTCCATTGCCGGATCTGCTGGGCTCGCCGATCGATTCGCCTACTCAATGAGCAAAGGCGCGGTGATCGCCATGACCTATTCCGTTGCGAGGGATTATCTCGCGCATAACATCCGATGTAACTGCATTTCGCCGGCGCGAGTTCACACTCCGTTCGTCGACGATTATTTGCAGAAGACTTATCCAGGGCACGAGCGGGAAATGTTCGAAAAGCTGGCCAAGGCTCAACCGATCGGAAGAATGGGAGAACCCGCGGAGGTCGCGTCTCTGGCCTTATTCCTGTGCTCCGACGAAGCCGCGTTTATTACAGGCGTCGACTATCCGCTCGATGGTGGCTTTTTCAACTTACGAGGCTAGCCCGGATGGACTTGCAACTGAAAGACAAAGTAGTCATCGTCACTGGTGGGGCCAAGGGAATCGGTTCCGCGATTGTCCACGCCTGTGTCGCCGAAGGTGCAATTCCAGTGATCGTCGATCGCGACGGCGAGGCCGGTAACGAACTCCACGAGAAAATGCAAGCCAAGGGCGCAGCCTGTGGATTCATCACCGCCGATCTGGCTGCTCCTGAAAACTGCGCGCTAGCCATTGAGCAAACTCTGCAAAAGTTTGGCCGGATCGATGCTCTGGTAAACAACGCCGGCCGTAACGATAAGGTTGGCCTGGAATCCGGCAGTGTCGACGAATATGTGGCGTCGCTCAACCGCAATCTCGTGCACTACTACAGCATGGCTCACTATGCGCTGCCACACTTGAAACGCTCGCGCGGTGCAATCGTCAACATCGGCTCCAAGACTGCAGTCACCGGCCAGGGCAGCACCTCCGGGTATGCTTCTTCGAAAGGCGCAGTCATGGCGCTAACCCGCGAATGGGCAGCGGAACTGTTGCCGCACGGCATTCGAGTAAATACAGTCATCCCGGCAGAAGTCATGACGCCGCTCTATCGCAGCTGGCTCGACACGTTTCCAAATCCCGAAGAGAAATTACAGATAATCCTCACCAAGATTCCCTTCGAGCAGCGCATGACCACGCCGGAGGAGATTGCTTCGACAGTAATTTTCCTGATCTCCTCCAAATCCAGTCACACGACCGGGCAGCATTTGTTCGTCGACGGTGGCTACACCCATCTGGATCGCTCGCTGACATGAGGACCTCCGAATGACCGTATCCGCGCCCATCACCGAGCGACGCTATGTCGGGCCGCTGATCCTCGTGACCAGCTTGTTTTTTCTTTGGGCCATCGGCGTCAACTTGAATGACGTTCTGATCCAGCATTTCAAGAAAGCGTTCGCCCTCACCGACTCGGGATCGTCACTCATCCAGGTTGCATTCTTCGGCGGTTATTGCCTGGCGGCTTTGCCCGCGGGATGGCTGATGCAACGGGTCGGATATAAACGAGGAATTCTGATTGGACTGCTGGTCTGCGCTACAGGGACAATTTTATTTATTCCCGCGGCCTCCGTGCGAGTCTACGGATTTTTCCTCTTCGCTCTCTTCGTGATGGCTTGTGGACAGTCAGTTCTGGAAGTCGCCGCCAATCCCTACGTCACTACACTTGGCCCCCCGGAGAGTTCCGAACGAAGGCTGAATCTCGCTCAATCTTTCAATGCGGCGGGCGCTGTGCTGGTGGTTCTTCTAGGCTCGCGATTCATTCTCTCCGGAATCGAACACACTCCAACGGAACTCGCGGCCATGAGTCCCTCGCAGTTGTTGGCCTATCAGACGTCCGAAGCCAACATAGTGAAGATCCCGTATCTTGTGATTACGGCGGTCTTCTTGTTCGTAGCTCTGCTCATCTTCCTAACGGAGTTACCCGAGATTCGCGAGACTAGCAACGACGGATTAAAGGCTGCGGACGCGAAACTCAGCGGTGTCTTCCGGTTTCCGCATCTGATCAAGGGAGTGGTGGCGCAATTTTTCTACGTAGGAGCACAGGTCGGCGTCGGAAGCTTCATCATCCGCTTCGCCGAGTTCACCCTGCCTGGCACTCATGAAAAAGCGGCAGCACACTACCTGCAGGCCCATCTGGCCGGCTTCATGATCGGGCGTTTCGCTGGTTCGGCGACTATGCAAAAAGTTGCCGCACCGCGTTTGCTCAGTCTATTCGGCGGCGGATCGCTCGTCTGCCTTCTGGTCGTCCTGTTCGCGTCGGGCATCGCGCCCGTCTGGGCGATTGTTTTGGTTGGTTTTTTCCACTCCATCATGTTTCCCACGATCTTCGCCTTGAGCCTGAAGAGCCTGGGACCGTACACCAAGTTGGGATCGTCTCTGCTGGTCATGGCGATCATCGGAGGCGCGGTCTTCCCCTGGATCATGGGCCGGATTTCCGACGCCTGGAATATTCAGCGCGCGTTTGTGGTTCCGCTGGTCTGTCACGCTTACGTGTTTTATTTCGCAATGTGGGGATACCGGCCGGTCGCAAATGCGGTCACCGCCCTGGCCGTTCCCGCCACTGAGGTCGAATGAACCGACGCTATTGCCTGACTCTCGACTTGAAAGACGATCCTGCCTTGATCGCGGAATACAAACGCCATCACGAGAAGATATGGCCCGAGATTACCCGCAGCATCAAACACTCCGGCATCGTCGACATGGAAATCTATCTGCTCGGAACGCGCATGTTCATGATCATGGAAGTGAATGAATCTTTCTCGTTCGACGCGAAGAGCCGCGCGGACCAACTCAACCCAAAGGTCCAGGAGTGGGAGAAGCTTATGTGGACGTATCAACAATCCTTGCCCGGAGCCAAGCCGGGCGAAAAATGGCTGCTGATGGAACGAGTCTTCAAGCTTGAAGAATAGAGTTCTACGGCCGCTCCGGCCATGAGTGTTTCGGATAGCGTCGCATCAATTCGCGGCGCACCTCTGGATATAGGCGCTTCCAGAATCCCGCAAGATCCGTCGTCGTCTGCACGGGCCGCTGATTAGGAGCCAGCAGATGAACCACCACCGGCGTTCGCTTCGGCCCGATTCGTGGCGTCTCCCGCATTCCGAAGAAGTCCTGTAGGCGCGACGCAATCCATGGCGGTTTTCCGCGCTCATAATGAACTTTGGCCTGTCGGCCACTCTGCAAACGTATGCTAGGCGGTGCGATCTCACGCAATCTTCGACCGCCCTCCAGCTGCTGTTCAAGGATGGAAACAAAATCCGCCCCGGCTTTTTTCAACTCCGCAAAGCTCCGCAAGCCCCTACAAAGTCCACGCACTGCGTGCGAAACATCCGGCGCGTTGAAGCCTGCAAATTCGGCGCGTCCTATGAATTCATTCAGAGCGTCCACGTCGACAAAACGCTCGACGCCAGCCTCCAGCGCCTTCTGCGCAAGCATTTCGGCCGCGGCTTGCGCGTCCGGCACCGCGCCCCGTGATTCCTGAATCACGAGTTCGTCGTATCGCAGGGCGCTCACCGCATCCACGCGCTGTGCTACACGATTCCACACCACGCTCGATTGCTCCTTCACGTGGTCTGGAAACAAGTCAATCAGCCACTCCGGTTCGATGCGCGCCGTCATTCGAATCAGCGGCAGCGGTTTCTCTTTGCGGTCCTCGGCATCAACCGCAACCATGAACTCGTACGACGCAGGCGCCGCCGCGAACTCCGCCGACGCGCCCGTCGACAGAAGCACTTGATTCCCCGATCTCAGGCGCGCGACGCGATCCGGAAATCCCGTAAGAACAGACATAAGCAGAGAGTCATCGTCATGCTTCTTCTGTCCCCCAATCCGTGCGATCCTGCGAAGCTGGGCAACGTGCTGTCCTACGCGGTGGTCCTGCTCCAAGTCCATCGCGGCGAGCAGATCATTTTTTTCGACATGCACGCCCGACCCGAGCAGAGCTGCCGCTACGCAGCCGTCGTCGCCCACGCCGCGCTCCACAGCCTCGACGAGAATTCGCGACAGCCGTGGAGGCAACGGGTACCGCGCCAACCGCTGCGCCATATCTCCTCGGGCACCCAACCGGTCCAGCAGCGCTTCGGCCTGTTCAACTGCGGCTGCGGCAGGAGCGTCCAGCCACGAGACATCGTTAATTTGCCCGATCCCCATCGCTCGCAACGTGAGGCAAAGCTGAGAGAGATCGCTGCGCAGAATCTCTGGCGCATCGTGTTCCGGACGGCGCGAGTAATCCTCTTCGGTGTACAAGCGCAACACGCGGCCCGGGCCGGTGCGGCCGGCGCGCCCCGCTCTCTGGTTTGCCGAAGCCTTGCTCACTCGGCCAACATGAAGCGCGGGCAATCCGCTCCACGGAGAATATGTGGCGAAGCGTGCCAGGCCGCTGTCGATTACAGCAGTCACACCCTCAACCGTGACCGAGCTTTCCGCCACATTAGTAGCAAGAATCAGCTTTCGCTGTAACGTGGGCAAGAGCGCCCGGTCCTGCTCTCTCGCCGGCAAACTACCATACAGCGGAAGCACCAGCAGGCCAGCCCGCCGCGCCACCGCGTCGCAGGCCCGCATCGCGCGACGAATTTCCACAGCTCCCGGCAGAAACGCCAAAGTGTCGCCGGAGTGTCCCGTATCAATGAGCAACACGAGCGCATTTCGCACCTGTGATTCCAGCGGCTCGGGCGAGTACGGCAAATATTTGATCGAGAGGTCGAACAGCCTTCCGCCAGAACGTACGACTGGACAACCATCCAAGTATTTCGCCACCGGATCGGCATCAAGGGTCGCCGACATGACGATAATTCGCAAATCGGGCCGAGTCCGTTGCAATCGCCTCAACAGCGCTAGCGCGAGATCGCTTTCCAAATGGCGTTCGTGGAATTCGTCGAGCACCACGGCCGCCACGCCCTTCAGTCCAGGATCAGAAAGCAGGCGCCGGGTGAGCACGCCCTCAGTAACAAATCGGAGTCGTGTGCGTGGACCAACCACTTCTTCGAACCGGATCTGGTATCCGACCGTCTCGCCGACCTCTTCGCCGAGTTCCCAGGCAACTCTACGCGCCGCCAGTCGCGCGGCAATCCGGCGCGGTTCGAGTACCACGACTTCTCCGCTGAACGTCCCTAGTAGTGCCGGCGGCACACGCGTGGTCTTCCCCGCCCCAGGGGCGGCCACGATCACCAGGTTCGGGTGCAGTTTTAAGGAATCAAGAATCTCCGGTAGAAGGTCGTCGACCGGGAAAACAAGTTTGCGGCTCGGCACTTCTCATCGAAACATGCGGCCGTGGTCGACGTCAATGTCGGCCGCTTCTGGTCCCGCACTTTACTTTTTCTGCGTTCCTTTTTACCTTATCTTCAATGCCCGTTTATTTCAGTACTGATCTTTTCCGTTTCCTCACTCGACTCAAACGCAACAACAATCGCGACTGGTTCCTCGCGCACAAAGAAGAATGGGAGACCAGCGTTCGCCGGCCTGTCCTACGTTTCATTACGAATTTCGCAGTACCGCTGTCTGAACTCGCGCCGCATCTGGTTGCTGATCCACGCCCGTCGCGCGGGTCCATGTTTCGCATTTACCGCGACACGCGATTCTCCCCTGACAAACGTCCTTACAAAACGCACGTCGCCATGCGATTTTCTCACCGCGGCAAAGACGTTCATTCTCCCGGCTATTATCTCCACCTCGAGCCCGGTGGATGTTTCGCCGCATCGGGCCTGTGGCATCCCGAGCCGCCGACGCTGCTCAAGGTGCGCAATGCTATGGTGTCGCGTCCGAAGGACTGGCGCCCGATCCGCAAGCTTCTCAACTGGGACGATGCCGGCAAACTCAAGCGCCCGCCGCGCGGCTTCCCTGCCGATCACGAATTTGTAGAGGACCTCAAGCTTCGCAACCTCGGCACAGCCGTCAACTTCACCGACAAACAAATCTGCAGCCCCAACTTCATGGCGACATTCATCAGCGCCTGCCGAACGATGTCGCCCGTCGCGGCGTTCTTGAGCAGCGCCGTCGGGCTGAAGTTCTGAGCTACTGGCTTTTCGCGTGAATGTTACGCAGGAAGAAGTCCCTGGTAGATCGCCATTCCAACCACGGCATCCACGCCGAGGGCGTGCAAGCCGTCGATTTCGTTTTGCGCGCGTATACCTCCCGCCGCAATGAGCTGCTTCGCCGTGGCCTCGCGTAGCGGACGGATCACATCCAACGGAAATCCTTGGAGCAGGCCTTCAGTCTCCACGTGCGTATAGAGAAATGCGTCGCACCACCGTTCCAGCGCTTGCATCGTCTGGAGCGGGCTGACTGAAGTCTGCTTTCGCCACCCGTGAGTGACGACTCGACCACCGATCGCATCGAGCGCAAAGACAAGCCGCCTGGCATCGAGAGCGTCCGCCGCTCGTTCTGCAAAGTTGTAGTCGAGCTCATCTCCAGCGAAGAGCGCAGACCCGATGATGACTCTTTGCGCTCCCGCTGCCAGCGCCGCCCGCGCCGCCTCCACCGAGCGAATACCGCCACCCACCTGGCACGGCAGTTTCTGAGCAAACTCCTTTACTAGAGCGACGTTGTTACCCGACCCGATTGCGGCGTCCAGATCGATCAGCTGCACCAAAGGATATTTCGAGAAGCGGCTCACCCACTCGTCGAAGTCGTCGAACTCCAGCGCCTTCTTCCTGCCTTGCACGAGTTGCACAATCTTGCCGCCCATCAGATCGATGGAGGGGATCAGCATGGCCACCTCACCGGAATTTCTTGCGCCTTGATTTTCTCCTTGAGGTCCGCCAGCCGGCTGAAGCCATAGTGAAAAATCGACGCAGCCAGTGCCGCGTCAGCGTGGCCTTCGCGGAATACTTCCACGAAATGTTGCGCGCCGCCCGCTCCACCGGAGGCAATCACCGGAATTCGCACTGAGTCTGCGACCGCGCGCGTCAACTCACAATCAAAGCCGATGCCGGTGCCATCCCGATCCATCGAAGTGAGTAGAATTTCTCCCGCACCACGCTTTTCCGCCTCCTGCGCCCACGCAATCGCGTCGCGCCCGGCGGCAGCGCGTCCGCCGTGCGTGAACGCCTCCCAATGAGGGCCTCGCCCCGAGCGCTTGGCGTCAATCGCCACGACCACGGCTTGGGAGCCGAAGCGCTCTGCGATTCGCGTGATCACCGTCGGGTCAGCCAACGCCGCAGAGTTGATGCTGATCTTATCCGCGCCCGCCGAAAACACGGCAGCCGCATCCTCCAAAGTTCGAATGCCGCCGCCCACTGTGAACGGAATAAACAACTGGCGGGCGGCGCGACGCACAGTCTCAAGCAGCGTTGCTCGCCGCTCATGAGCCGCCGAAATATCGAGCAGAACAATCTCGTCTGCGCCCGACTCGCTGTGGGCCTTCGCCAGCTCGGCTGGATCGCCGGCGTCTCGGAGATTTTCAAACTGCACGCCTTTGACCACACGGCCGCCGTCCACGTCGAGACAAGCGATGATGCGTTTTGTCAACATGTCAGATCGCGAACATCATATCTCGCAGAAATTGCTCAGCATCTTCAAACCAACCGCTCCTGATTTCTCAGGATGAAACTGGACGCCGAAAACATGCTCCCGTTCCACTGCCGCTGAAAATCGGCGACCATACTCGCAGCAGGCGACCGTCGTCTCCGTAACCGGCGCACGAAACGAATGTGTGAAATAAACGAACGAAGCCGACGGCACGCCACGCAACAGCCGCGAGGAAGAGTTAACCTCAAGCTGGTTCCATCCAACGTGGGGCGACTTCACACTCGCCGGAAAGCGCTCGCATTCGCCACGCAACAAGCCCAGCCCGCTGGTCTCCGGCGATTCCTGACTGCGCTCAAACATCCACTGCATGCCAACGCATATGCCCAGGAACGGCGTTCCGCCTTCAATGGCATCCGCAATCGCCTTTTTTAAACCTGAGTGCGCCAGCGCCGCCGTCGTGGCAAAGTGGCCCACGCCCGGCAATACGATTTTCGATGCCTTCGCGACATCCGCCGGAGTGGAGGTTATAGAACATTCCTGCCCCAACCAGTCCAGCGCCTTTTTCACCGAGACCAGATTGCCGGCGCCGTAATCCACGATTGCGATCATCACAGCACTCCCTTGGTGCTGGGCAGCAGGCGAGCCATGCGACGGTCGCGCCAGCAAGCCGCGCGCAACGCCCGGGCAAAGGCCTTGAACAGCGCTTCAATCTTGTGGTGGCTCGATCGCCCGTAAAGCACCCGCACATGCACATTAGCTCGTGCGCCTCGCGCAAACCCCTCGAAGAAGTCGTGAACCAGTTCGGATTGCAGATCGCCGACCAGTCGCGTACGCACCTTGGTATCCACCACCGCAGCGGTGCGCCCGCAGAAATCGACCGCCGCCATTCCCATGGTCTCGTCCATCGGCATCAAAAAGTATCCGGCGCGCAGAATGCCGCGCTTGCTCCCGAGCGCCTTATCAAACGCCTGCCCGAGGACGATCCCCACATCTTCCACCGTGTGATGCTGGTCGACGTCGAGATCGCCGCAGGCTTTCAGCTTCAGATCGAAGCCTCCGTGATGCGCGAACAGTTCCAGCATGTGATCGAAGAATCGAATGCCAGTCGATACCTGGTAGCGGCCGCGCCCTTCAATGGTGAGCGAAAGTTGGATCTGCGTCTCTTTGCTCGCGCGTTTGATAGTTCCCTTTCTCATCGGGGTGACACTCCTTGCGCAATGCCAAGCTCCTCGATCGCTTCCTGCAGCGCAGTGAGCAATCGATCGGTATGCGCCCGTGGGCCGAGTGTGATCCGCACACATTCCTCGCAACTGTGATCGCTCGACCGGTCACGCACCAGAATTCCGCGCCGCCGCATGTGTTCGACAAACGATGACGACGCACCCACGCGCGCCAGCACAAAATTCGCCTCGCTCGGCCAGAATTGAATTCGGCTGGCCGCGAGAACGCGCTCCAGTCGCCCACGGGATTCGCGAACTTCCTTCACATATTGCTGGATGTACACCCGGTCGCTCAGTGCTTCGGGCAGGCAAGCCAGTGCAACGGCGTTCACGTTGTAAGGCGAACTGACGCGCCGCACCGCGCGCATTTGATCGGCATCGCCAATCAGGAGGCCAATGCGCAAACCTGCCAGCCCGTATGCCTTTGAAAAAGTGCGCGCCACAAACAGGTTGGGGAATTGCTCTCGCGCCGCCAGCATGGTTTGGCCGTAGAACTCGAAATAGGCTTCATCCACAAGCACCGCAGCATTCGGCGCCGAGTCGGCGATTCGCCGCAAATCTTCCGGCGGCGCAACTGATCCCGTGGGATTGTTTGGGTTCGCAATGGCAATCAATCGCGTACGCGGCGAAATTCGCCTGCACACTTCGTCGACGGGAAACCCAAAATTCTCGCCCGCGGGAACGCTGGTCACCTGCGCGCCCGCCGACATCATGTAAATGCGATACATCGAATAGGTTGGGACAACGATCAACGCTTCATCGCCCGGCTCGAGATAAGTTTCACACAGCAAGTGAATCGCTTCATCCACGCCATTGGTCAACAACAGTTCCGGCGCTCCGACGCCCAGCACGTCAGCCACTTTCGCTTCGACCGGCTCGCGCTCGGGGTAGCTGGCCAGTTGCTCCGGATCCAACCGCCGCAAGCGTTCGAGGACTCGCGGCGAGCAACCGGCGGTGTTCTCATTGAAATCCAGTCGCAATCCGTGCCGCCCCGCCAGCGGAGGGTGGTAGGACGGCAGTGTGCGCACCGCTTCCCGGGGACTAAGCATGTTCGCGCCTCACGCGGATCGACTGCGCGTGCGCGGCCAATCCTTCTGCTTCGGCGAGACATTCGATCGCGGGCGCAATCTCCTTCAATCCTTTTGCCGAGAGCTGCTGCACGGTAATGACTTTCACGAAATCCATCACGCTGAGACCTCCTCGAAATCGAGCTTGCCCCGAAGTCGGCAACACGTGGTTGGGCCCGGAGGCGTAATCACCGGCAGCCTGCGCGGAATAGTTTCCAATGAAAATCGAGCCCGCATTCTGAATGAATGGCAAATCTTCCTCGCCGATGGTAATGTGCTCAGGCGCCAGTCGATTGGCCCAGTCCCGCGCTTGCTCACGAGATGCCGCCACCAGCGCGGCGCCTCGCGCACGCAAGGACTCGCATGCGATCGGATTGTCTTTCGCGAGGCGCGTTGCAAGCGTTTTCACCGTTCGCGCCAACAGGCCAGACGTTGTAATCAACAGAGCCAGCGTTTCCGGATCATGCTCGGCCTGCGCCACCAGGTCGGCAGCAATGAATTCTGGCGCACACGAATCGCCCCGCGAGCCACTCAGCGAATCGCATAGAATGACGGCCTCCGTCGGCCCGGCGAGAAAATCGATCGCGCAGTCGAACGCTACCAGCTTCTTCGCCGCCGTTACATAAGCGTTCCCAGGCCCGACAATCTTATCCACTCGAGGAATGGTATCGGTGCCGTAGGCCAACGCCGCAATGGCCTGAGCCCCTCCCACGCGATAAAACTCCCTCACACCCAGCATGGCGGCTGCTGCCAACACCTCCGCCGTTGGCTTAGGCGAAACCACACGAATATTTTTCACTCCCACAACTTGCGCCGGAATCACCGTCATGAGCACGGTCGAAACCAGTGGGAACCGCCCGCCTGGCACATAGCAGCCGACCGACTCCACGGGCCGAACAATTTGTCCGAGCGAAATTCCGCCACGAGTTCGCATCCAGTCCGCAGGTTTCTGCCACTCGCAAAAACGCCGGATGTTGTGCGCAGCCTGACGCAAAGATTTGCGTAATTCAGGAGCAAGAGTTTCCCAGGCCGCCACCATTTCTTCCTCAGGCACTCGCGGAGCCTGCTTCGCCCCCAGCCCGTCCCAGCGCTCCGAATAGCGGCGAAGCGATCGGTCGCCGCCCCTGCGAACGTCATTCACGATGCGCTGCACCAGCGGTTCTAACCGCGTCGAGCGCTCGCCCCGGACGGCAAGGCGTTTCACCATCGCCTCCGCTGCGCGGCCAGAAACGATCCGCATTAGAGCACCACCTTGTTCAGTGGATACTCGACAATCCCTTGCGCCCGCGCTTCCTTCAAACGCGGAATTACATCCCATGCGGCAGCCTCGTCGATCACAGTATTTACGGCCAGCCAATCTTGGTCGCTCAGGTGAGAAATCGTCGGCTTCTGCAGCGCGGGCAACACGGCCAGCACCGCAGCCAGATCTTCTTTCCGGACATTGAGCATAAGCCCAACCCGGTCCTGCGCTTCCATGGCTCCTTGCAGCATCAGGGCGAGGTTATCGATTTTCCGTCGCTTGTCGCGATCGGCATAAGAACTTTTATTGGCAATCAACTGAGTGTTCGATTCCAACACCGTCTCGAGAATACGAAGCCGATTAGCTTTAAGCGAACTTCCCGTCTCGGTCACTTCGACAATCGCATCGGCCAGCATGGGCGGCTTGACTTCCGTAGCGCCCCACGAAAATTCCACCCGCACCTCGACATCTTTCTTGGCGAAGTAGTCGCGCGTCACCTTCACCAATTCAGTGGCGACAATTTTTCCCGACAGATCCTCCGCCCGCTGGACCGCAGAATCCTCCGGCACCGCCAGCACCCAACGCACTTTGCCGCGGCTGCGCTTGGCGTAAATCAAGTCACTCACGGTGACGACGCCCAGTCCGCTTTCGATCACCCAGTCAAGCCCGGTCAGGCCCGCATCGATCGCACCGTGCTCCACATACCGAGCCATCTCCTGCGCGCGAATCAGCATACAATCGATTTCGGGGTCGGCGGTGCTGGCAAAATACGACCGCCCGGTCGTACGTGTGGGCAGGCCGGCGCGCGCAAATAGCTGCAAAGTCGCCTCCTCGAGGCTGCCTTTCGGAATGCCGATGTGTAGCTTCATCGCGCCTCCTTCGGCAGTACTGCTTCGTTTTCCAATCCTTGCAACTGAACTGGCTCGGTGAAGCACGAGCGCGTACCGCGATGGCAGACCAGTCCCGCTCCCTCGACCTCAACCCGGAGCAGCAGACTATCGCGGTCGCAGTCGGTAGAGGCCACAACCACTTTCAGCCGGTTTCCCGAGGTCTCACCCTTCATCCAGAGTTGCTGGCGCGTGCGGCTGAAGAATGTCACATACCCTTCCTGCAGCGTGCGTTCGAGCGCCTCACGATTCATAAAGCCGACCATCAGGACTTCCCCATTGGCCGAGTCTTGCACCACGGCGGGAAGCAGGCCGCTTAGTTTGTCGAAGTCAAGTTCCGTACTCATACCGTTACTTCCTTTCTCGGAGAAACAAAAAGCCCGCTGAGCGTTTTCGCTTCAGCGGGCTGAACTCCTGAAAAGTGCTGGTTAAATCAAATCTGCAATCTCAGGTACACATCGCCGCCGTCGCGCTATGCGCGTGATGATGATGGCGGTGATGGCGATGTGACAACATACTCCAACCGAGAATACGTCAGGCGATCCGACCGGTCAATAATTTTAGACACCTGAACTAGCGATTTTTTGGATGCCCTCCATTCGACTTTTGCATCCTGGCCTGGAACACCTCATCCAGTCCTGCTACGATTCACCTTCACCATCGGCGATATATCGAGCGCCCCACGGAGCTTTTATGAAGACTTCGTTTCCTGCTGTTCGATCCCTGATTTTAGTTGCGATGATCTCGCTTCTTATGATCGCAGCTACCGTTGGCGCCCAATCGCAGGTTCAGCTCACTAACGATCCTCCTTCCTATGGTCCGTTCAATGCGACTTTCTTGCCGGATGGCGATGGCCTGAAGAAGCCACTCGTGAAAACCGACTCGGTCCTTCGCGCCGATTCGCCCTGGTCGCTCTACGCCTGGGTGAAACCCGAGGAGCCGAGGAAATCGGTCAGCCTGATTGCGGGCTTCGGTGATCCCGCGGAAGAATTTTCGAGGTATCTCGCGCTCGATGACGAGCACGTGATTCTGTGGATGGGCAAGGACAGCATTCTCTTCGGCACCGCTGCGTTCAATCCGGGGAAGTGGCATTTTATCGCAGCGACTTTTGATGGCGAAGAGTTTCGGCTTTACGGCGACGGCGTCCAAGTGGCCAACGGAAAATTAGATTTGGGAAGCGTGAGCCCGGTTCTCGAGATGGCTCCTCCTTCCGCGTCCACTCAGAACTTACAGCACTTCGGCGGAGCGATCGCCTCCCTGACTCTGGTGCGAAACGCATTGAGCGCCGACGATATCAAACGGCTCTTCCAAAAGCCTCCGGACTTTTCAACCATCGCATTCGAAGAAGGTTCGAAACCGTGGCCCGTGCAAACTCGCGGTCAGGCCGGGTATCGAGCGCCACAGGATCCTGCCACCATGCCGCGCAGTAAAGCGCCATTCTCAATTCCTGTCGCGAGGCGGGTGACCACACAGGAGACTCTCCAACCCAACGGCGAAACCCAGTGGACACTGGCCGGAGGATGGCAAATGATCCCCGCGCCAAAAACAATTGCTGACGGTCCGGCGATCTCGCAGCCCGGCTTCAACGCTCGAGACTGGATGATCGCAACCGTTCCCGGAACTGCGCTCACCACCATGGTCGATCGTGGCATATATCCCGATCCCGATTACGGTCTGAACAATCTCAACATCCCCGAGAGCCTGAACAAGCAGGACTACTGGTATCGCGTCGAGTTCCACATTCCGAAAGCCGCGCACGGACGCCGCCTGGCTTTGACCTTCGAGGGCATCAACTACCGGGCAGCCGTGTGGCTCAACGGCCAGCCTCTCGGCTCGATCAAAGGAGCATTCATCAGAGGCGTCTTCGACGTGAGCAATGTCGTGAAGTCCGATCACGCGAATGTTCTCGCCGTGCGCGTCTCCCCTCCTCCTCATCCGGGCATTCCGCAAGAGCAATCGATCAAGGGTGGCCCCGGAGAAAACGGCGGGATCATGTGCCTCGATGGCCCGACTTTCGTAGCCACGGAAGGCTGGGACTGGATTCCGGCGGTTCGCGACCGTGATACCGGCATCTGGCAACCCGTCACACTAACCGCAACCAGCAACGTGACAATCGGAGACGCTCAGGTCGTAACCACTCTCCCGCTGCCAGATACGAGCCGCGCCGAGGTCGAAATCACCGTGACCCTGGAGAATCTTTCCAGTTCGGCCGCGAACGGAACCTTGACGGCTTCGTTCGGTGAGATCGTCGTCACTAAACAAGTAGCGCTGGCCCCGGGAAAGAGTTCCGTCACATTGCAGCCATCTGAGTTCGCTCAGCTCATGGTGCAGCATCCACGGCTGTGGTGGCCGAATGGCTACGGCAAGCCGGAACTTTATACCTTGCACCTAAGCTTTTCCGAGGGAACGTCGGAGTCCGATACAAAAGAATTACGCTTCGGAATTCGTGAGGTCACCTACGAACTGAGCCTGCTCGACAGCACGGGCCACCTGCGCCGGCTGGAATATTCTCCGACGACGGCTAGACTGAGAGCGGAGCCAGTAGTCGACGTTCGACACGAAGGCATGCGCGAAATTCCAGCCGCCGATCCATTTCCATCGACTTTTCCTCCCGAATGGAGGGACGGATGGAAATCCTGGGTCGCTTCGCTATCGCCCGGCGGCGAGCAGTCGCCGGCGGTGAAGATGCTCGACGATACTAAGACTTCCCCGTACCTAGTGATCCGAGTCAACGGAGTGCGCATCGCAGCGCGAGGCGGCAACTGGGGCATGGACGATTCGCGTAAACGCGTCTCCCGCGAGCACCTCGAACCTTACTTCCGTCTGCACCGCGACGCCAACTTAAACATCATTCGCAACTGGGTTGGCCAAAACACCGAGCAAACTTTTTACGATCTCGCCGACGAATACGGGCTGATGGTATGGAACGATTTCTGGGAGTCCACGCAGAACTACAACGTCGAAGCCGAGGACCCGGCGCTGCTCCTCGAGAATGCGCGTGACACAATTCTGCGCTTTCGCAATCATCCGTCGATCATTGTGTGGTGCGGCCGCAACGAAGGCGTTCCTCAGCCCACTATCAACGAGGGTCTCATCGAGCTGATTCGTTCCCTCGACGGCACTCGCTATTATTTTCCGAGTTCGAACCAGGTCAATCTCCAAAACAGCGGCCCCTATAAATACATGGATCCGGCGCTCTACTACACCTCGCTGAATCACGGTTTCTCGGTCGAAACCGGAACACCGTCATTTTCGACCCTGGAATCTTTCCGCGCGTGGATACCGAAAGAAGATCAGTGGCCGGTCAGCGACGCGTGGGCCTACCACGACTGGCATCAAAGCGGAAACGGCGACATGGCCCCGTTCATGGCGCAAATGCAAGCAGAGTTTGGCGCGCCCGTGAGTCTGGAAGATTTCGAGCGCAAGGCGCAGATGCTCGACTATGTCGACCACCGCGCGATCTTCGAAGGTATGAACGCGCATCTCTGGGCCCCGAACAGCGGCCGCCTTTTGTGGATGACCCAGCCTGCATGGCCCAGCAACACGTGGCAAATCCTGAACGCGGATTACGACACCCAGTCTTCTTTCTACGCCGTCAAGAAAGCCTGCGAACCTCTCCACGTCCAACTCGATCTGTCGAACTACAACGTTGCGGTGGTCAATACGACGAACGATCCGCAACTGGCCCTGATACTTAGTGCGAACGTGTATTCACTCGAAAGTAAGTTGCTGTTGCATCGCGAAGAAAAAAGGAACGCAGCCGCTGATGCCCTCACCGACGGCTTCAAGCTGGAACTGGCGCCGTTATTATCGTCGCAAGGGATCGTGATCGTGAATCTTGAACTGCGGAATCCGTCGGGCGAAGTCGTGTCCAGGAATCTTTACTGGCTGGGCGCGGACTACGCTTCGTATCGCCAGCTGAATCGTCTGCCTCCGGCTTCACTTTCGGTGGTCGCCAAATCCACCCGTGCAGGCGAGAGCGTCCGCGTGCGCCTGGAACTTCGAAACACTGGACCGACATTATCGCTGGCCAACAAGCTGACCGTGCTGAATGCGGCCGACGCTTCCAGAATTCTTCCCGCTTATTACTCCGACAACTATGTGTCGTTGCTCCCAGGCGAAAGCCGGGAGATCGAAATCGAGTATCCGGCCACCTCGGCGAATGGGCCTGCGCAATTGGCCCTGCGAGGATGGAATCTCGCGAGGCAAGTTGTACCGATTCCCTAAGACGGACACACTTCCACGAGTATGTCAGTTAGCGGAAGCCTCCACTGTCCCGGATCTTGCGAGCGGCTTCCTCGAGAAAATCGTCGACATGTTGGCGGGGCTGCGACTCGAGTCCAGTCTTGGCTTTGATCCGGTCCGCAATCTGAATTGCGGTTCGCAGACGTACTTCCGGATCAAGTTCAAACCGCCGGCTCAAATACGTCTCGATCAGCACAAGTTCATCCGCGGTTGCGTGCGCAGGTCCGGGGGCCGTCGAACTGAATTCCGTAGCCGTATTCCACGACGGCCGCACTTCCTCCGTCGCCTTCTCATGCACCACCACCGTTCCAGCAACAAAATCGCCCAGCCTGCGGCTCTGCCGGTTGCACATCATACACACCAGACCCACACCGTAGATTAGGGGCAGCCCGTCGACCGCACGCATCATGTTTCGGCCAACGGCCTCGAATGCATTGATGGGCCTGCCCGATTCTTTAATGACTCGGATGCCGGTAAATCGTTTGCCCGGCGTTTGCCCCTTCCAGAAAGTTTCAAAGATTGCGAAATATCCCCAGTAGATCGCGAACCCAATAAAGATGGCCATCGCCGGGCCGATCAGCCGGGGAAGAAAAGTGAAAACCGAGAGCCCGCGTGGCAGCGCGATCACGAAAATAATCGCCGTTATGAAATACAGGGCTGCCTGAATTAAAGTATCAATGGCGATGGCGAGGAATCGGCTTCCAATTCCCGCCAATGGCAATTCCAGAGCGATCTGCTCTGGCGTATCGATCTTAAGTTGGTCGAACGAGTCCATAGCCTCACGAACGACGATGATTTCCACTCGCTGGCTGGAGAAACGCAAGCCGCACTGGAGCAAGCTGGAAGCTCTGCTCAATCAGAGCGCCAAGGGCGGACTGAAGTCGCTCTCACGGTCCGACCTGCAGGAACTCAGCCTGCTCTATCGCCAGACCGCCGCCGACCTTGCCGCCATCCGCGAAGACCGCAGCTCCGTCCACTTTGCGCGCTACATCAACCAGTTGCTGGTGCGCGCCCACAATACCATCTATTCCGGTCACCGGGCGAGCCCCAAGGCAATTTTTTCGTTCTTTTGGAATACCTACCCGGCGGCTTTCCGCCGCAACCTGAAGCACTGTCTGTTGGCGACGCTGATTTTTGTCGTGGGTGGGTTAGTCGGAGCAGTACTCACTTACCAAAATCCTGACTTCAAAGTAAAGCTACTCGGGCCGCAGATGGTCGAAACCATCGATCGCCACGAAATGTGGACTCATTCCATCGTGGGAATCAAGCCGCTCGCTTCGAGCGCCATCATGACCAACAACATGAGCGTTGGATTCACCACCTTCGCGTTCGGCATCACGGCGGGGCTGGGCACGATTTATATGATGGCCTTCAACGGCCTGCTGATCGGCGTCATCGGCATGGCCTGCTGGCTCTCCGGCATGAGCGTGCAATTGTGGAGTTTCGTTGCTCCACACGGTGTACTGGAATTGCCGGCCATCTTCATCGCCGGGGGCGCAGGGTTTCGTATCGCGCAAGGTCTTTTGTTTCCGGGAGTCTTGCCGAGGCGCGACTCGCTGGCGCAAGCCGGAGTCGAAGCCGTTCAACTCCTTCTCGGGACAATTCCGATCCTGATCATCGCCGGCCTGATCGAAGCGTTCGTATCGCCGACCGGCCTTCCCATCGCGCTGAAGTTCTCCATGGCCGCAGCGCTATTGGTCCTTCTCGGAGTCTATCTCTTTGGCATGGCGCGCAAACCCAGCGCAACCGCGGAAGAGCGGCACTCTTAGCGCCGCCTAAGCACGGAGCATTTATTTCGGCTAGGCGCAGGCGCAATATCACAACTGATTCCGCTCTTTGATTTGCAGATACGCATTCACCAACACCGGAGAAACTGCGCCGGAACTCACTTCCATCGCCAGCGCTCCTCGTTCACGCAAGCGTGCCAGCAGGAGTTCACGCCGATGAACCATCTCCTGCGCCGCCGCCACTTGATACATTTCAGATTCACTCTGCGGGGTCTTCGCGGCCAGTTCGCCGAGATCCGGCTGCCCAATCACGACGAACAAAACCAGATGCCGCGGCATCATCATCGACGCAGCTTCAATGACCTCCGGCGTCATCGCAGTTTCCGCCAGGTCGGTGAGCCAGACAATCAGGCTGCGCCGTTTCTGAGTCGTCAGCAGTCGCCCCGCCATTTGTAAGTGATCCGCCTCTGCACCCTCTTCGTGAACCAGCGCGAGTTGCTCGATCAGTTGCCGCAAGTGTGCGCTGCCCTTGGCGGCCGGAAGCTGCTGCCGAATACCTCGCCCGTATGCAATCAGTCCCACGCGGTCGCCGGAGTACAACGCCACCTGCGCCAGACTCAGCGCGGAGTTCACAGCCTTGTCGAGTTTACTCAGTCCGCGTACGCGCGCACGCATCAGCCGGCCCGAGTCAATCACAATCCACACCGTCTGGCTGCGTTCAATCTGGTACATGCGCGTCACCAGCTTGCCGCGCCGCGCCGCCGCAGTCCAGCAGATGTCGCGATATTCGTCTCCCTGCTGGTACTCGCGCAGGCTCTCAAACTCGCGGCCAATTCCACGCACCCGCGCGTGCCGCTTCTCCAGCGCGATCTGGCGGCTGCGCAGCAAGTAAATCGAATGGCGCTTGGCTTCATCGAGGTTCGGATAAATCCGCACCGTCTGCTCCAGCGAGGCCCGCACCCACTTCTCGGCAATGCGCAACCAGCTCTCGTAGCGCACGTAAACGTCGCCCAGCTTTGCATCTCCTCGTTCAGCAGGCCGGATGCGATAGCTTGCCGTCCCCTCCCCGTGCGCTCGCGCCCGAATCGTCAGCGCGGGCGGCTCACTTCTCAACTGCAGGGGAACCGTATCGATAGTTGAAGCTTCAATGCTGGTGCGAGAGGAATTTTCAAGCGTGAGGTCGACATCCGATGAAATCGACAAAGCCGCAGGCGAACGCCACGAGCGTCGCACCGTGATTTGTCGCGGCTCCGGCAGTTGCGCGAGATCGGCCAGCCACGCCAGCAGAACCAGGCCATCCCACGCCAGCAGCGCATACACAAAACGCAGATCGATGAAAGCCGGCCCCAGCCAGACCAACCCAACAAAGAGCAGGATAAAGAAGCGGTCACCGAACGCCACGCCGAGGCGCTTGAAGGATTTCGTTGGCGCTTCAATCTCAGGTGGAACCAGCCGGCCGAGGTCGCTCACTTCGGAACCTCGACCGCGCGCAGCACATCTTCCAGCACCTGATCGGGAGTAATGCCCTCCAGGTCGGCCTCCGGCCGGAGCATGATGCGGTGCCGCAAAACTGGACGCACCGACGCCTTCACATCGTCGGGAATCACGTAGTCGCGCCCGTCCATCGCCGCGAATGCTTTCGCCACCCCCATCAAACTCACCGCGGCACGCGGACTCGCGCCGAGCGACAACGACGGCCAATCCCGTGTGCGGCGTGCAATCTGGACGATGTAGCTGAACAGTGCCTGCTCGACGGTGACAGACCTGACCTCCCGCTGCGCCTGCTCCAGCAACCCGGTCGCGATCGGAGTCAGGTCCATCTTCTCCAATTCCCGCGACTCAAATCCATTCTGCACATTCGCGAGCAACTGCACTTCTTCCTGCACCGCCGGATACGTGACGCGCAACTTGAGCAGAAAGCGGTCGAGCTGCGCCTCGGGCAACGGATACGTTCCTTCAAACTCAATCGGATTCTGGGTGGCGAACACGGTAAAGAACTGCGACAGCGGATAGGTCTTGCCGTCGATCGTCACCTGATGCTCCTCCATGCACTCGAGCAACGCCGCCTGCGTTCGCGGAGGCATGCGGTTCACCTCATCCACCAGCAACAGGTCTGTGAACACCGGCCCCTGATGCAACTGAAATGCGCTGGTCGCCATGTTCAGAATGTTGGTACCAACAATGTCGGCCGGCATCAGGTCCGAAGTGCACTGCACACGCTGAAAGCCCAGCCCCATCAGCCGTGACAGCGCTTTGACGGTCAGAGTCTTCGCGATTCCGGGCACGCCCTCGAGCAACACATGCCCGCGACACAGCAGCGCAACCACACATTGGTTGCGCAGTTCGTCCTGCCCTACCACCACCTTGCCCATCTCCTCGCGAATGTGCCGTACCAGCTCCGGAACAGCGTTCATCAAACTTTCTCCTTGCGAACACCTTGATATAGCTTTAAGCGAACCGCATATTCATCCAATTCCTGTACCAGCTGCAACGCCGCCGGCGGATGCAGATAAGGATCGTTCTTCGCCGCCTCGCAGCGTCGCAGAATCGCGACGAAGTGATCGTCGACGAACGACCAGCGATCCCGCATGGCCAATTCCAAATCTGCTACAGAGATATTGCTCGCAACTCCCAACCTCCGCGTCAGCCAGTACCGAAACCGCTGGTAACAAATGTCCACCGCAACCGAAGCCGTGCCGGCCGTCTCGTAAAGCCCTCCCAGCGTCTGCACGAATTCAATCGGAGACAGGCGAACCGGAGCAGCGGGTTTGCAAATGGGTCCGCTGCGCCGCGAAAACGTGACCACCACCGCCAGCGCCAGAAGCGCCAACTCCAGCCCAAGCCACTTCACCGGTGAATGCGCGATCGAAGAACCCAGCGTCTGCCGGTAGCCGTGAATATACTCGTCCCAAAGAATCTCGCTCTTCGCCCCGCCCACGCAGGCCAGAAAAAACTCCAGATTGCCTTGCTCTTTCAATCCCGCATTCGTCAGCGGCGTCGCCGAAGCCCACCACAACACCTCTCCGCGGCCGTAAGGATATTTCACCACCAGCGTGCGGTCGCCATCCCCGTACAGCGGATACGCCGCTGAATACGGCTGCCAGCGCGCGTTCTGCGCCAGAACAATCTCCGGCGCGGCCCGCGTAATTTCGGAAGGCGACAGCGCCGACGCCTTCTTCCACTGCATTCCGCCGAGCACATCCGGCTCCGACTCATTCTCAGGAAGAAATGTTCCCGCAAACATTCCCGTGGCGATCACGTGCCCGCCATCGGAGATGAACTCTTTCAACCGCTCTTTCTCCTCATGCGTGGGAGCCTCTTCGGGGTCGGCGAGCATCAGAATCTTCCCCGTCGCTTCGTTCGTCTGCGGAAGTTGGTCGAGCGCTTTTTCCCAGCGCTTCACCTTATATCCCGCTTGCGAGAGCAAAAGATAAGCAGCTTTGGCGCCGCCCGAAGCGGTCGAATAGCTGCTTGGGATTTCCCACTTGGCTCCCTCGTCGCCGCCGAACAGCACGGCACCGGCGATGAGCAGAGCGAAAACGCCCGCCGCCGCAAGCAACAGCCTGCGATCTTTCGGGTCCACTTTCAGTGGCATCCCAGCTTCTCCAGTTGCTCCAGCGTTTGCGAAAAGGTCCGTTCGCTGGCTCCACGATTGGCGTACCACGCTAGTTCGAAGGTTCGGGTGAGCGCCGTCAACGTCTCGCGATGTTCGCTTGTACTCGAAAGCAGCCTCAGATATTCTCGCGGTGTACGGGCACGATCGGGCTTCCACATCCCCTGGCGCTCCAGAAAAGAAATTCCCGCCCAGTACGCCAGATGGATCGCGTCTCGCCACTCCCCTTTCGCGGCCGCGTCGCGCGCCTCGGCGAGCCAGATCGCCCACTCTTTCGCGGATACCGGCAGATCTTTGGGGATTGCCGAGTCAAAGTCTTGGCTCGACCAGAGGCTGCGATAAGCGACGAACACCAGCGCAGCCAAAGCCAGACCCATAAGCCCGTACACGAAGAATTTGCCGATGGTAGGAATGGCCGCCGATCGGATCAACCGCTCCAGAAAGCTTAAGATGAATCCCAGCAGACGCTGCTTCAGCCGGTCGAGCCAACTCGGCCCTTCAACATCGCCAAATTCCCGCCGGGCCAGAATTGAGTTCAGCGCCGCCCGATTCGCTGAAACATCGGCGGGAGGCTTTTCAAATCCATCGAGGTCACTGCGCAAGCCCTGCAGCCGCGTGCGGATCGCGATGGCGTTCGCAGCATTGTTTTCCTTTTCGTATCGCTGGACATCGCGGCGCAGCCCCTCCGTCGATACATCGAATTCCCGCTGATCAGTGGCGACACGCCAACTCTGCGGCAGATCGCGCAGCGGTTGCGGAGTCGAGCCACCAGAGCTGTCGAGTTGTTGCGTCACCGACAACAACCGGTCGAGCTCCGCGCGATACTCTGCCGTAGTAAGTGCACCGCTTTCGGCTAAATCGGCTCGGCAAGGGAGCGCCGTAATTGAGATCGCCGCAACAAAGGTTGCCGCAATAAAAACTGCCGCGATCAGCAGGCGCACGAGAGTGTAGCTCCGCCTTGCAGTCATGCGCCTGCTTGTGCGGGAGCCACTGGGAGTGCCGGAGCGTCCAGGCTGGTCATCATCAATTGCAGGTCGAACGCTTCCTTGCGCACCCGCTCGTCGTAGTACACCAGCGAAAACGCTATGGTCGCGAGAGGGCCGACCAGGCATTGAGCAATAAAGTTGGCCACATTGGAAGCGATCTGCCATTGTGCAGCGCCACGCAGCAAAGCTCCTCTCGAACTCGCTCCCGCGGCGAGCAATATGGGCCAGCTAAGGAGCCAGCTCACACCAATGCTCAACACGATGAACAATATCCAGATGACAAAGATCCGGCCCCGGCTCCCCTTTGTCAGATCCATGCTCCGTGACATCGCCTCAAACATTCCCTTGTTCTCCAAGACCTTTGCAGGCACCGCAAGAGACCACATCAAGAACAGTAGAACGCCCGGCACGATCAGGGCGATACAGCCAAAGAAAACGGCGACGCTGATAATGAGCGACATGACAACGACTCCAACTAGTTCGCCCCTTACCCTGGAAAATGAATCGATGACGCCAGCAGGCCTGTCGAGATAAACCTGTGAAACCGCAACCACGGTGGCCGCCTGGGAAATGGCTGAAATGATCATTCCGAGAAGGATCGCGCCCCAGACCCACGCGCCCATCGCCAGGATGTTTGAGAGTTGGTTGCCTTGCGGTCGGACCGCCACTCCGACGAATTGGAAGGCCAGAACGACGAGTTGGGGTAGCGCAAATATCCCGAGGAATAATGCAAAGTGGCTGCGATACAGAACAAACGTGCGGTCCAGCAATTCTCCGGTACTCAAGGGCCTGAGTGCAGTCGTCATGACTCGCCTCCCGGCAATTGAAAACTTTGCCCGGCATGGTAGCACAACCCGCGCACGACCGCGGTGAAACCTGCTACTGGCCTTGCTAAGGTCGATTTCAATTGCTCACGAGCCCGGCGAGCCGGGCTTCACTTCCGCCGCTTTACCGTCCCGGTAGATAACGACCACCGGCTTCCCACCGTTCGGATAGCGCACAGTTCTTTCCGACGAACCATTGCCGCCCGAGTCGGGTACGCCCATGCCGATGGCGAAATCCGCCTGCAGTTCGTTCATTCCCGGGTTGACCTGATGCTGGGCTACGGCCTGCCACACCTCGGGCGACCAGTGTTTGTAAAGGTCACGAGGATCTTCTACGAAAAACATTTCGTCGGAATAAATCGTGTACTGCTCGTCGGCTTCAAATCCAATCGGCACCGCGAAGGTTTTCCCTTCCTTTTGAAATATAGCCATCACCTGTCTGCGCTCTCCCTTCCCCTTAGGCATCGCCGTGACAACGTCAGTGATCGCCAGCTTCTCGATCGGCAACAGCAGGCCGCCATCATGCGCGAAGTCCACTTGCTTGCGCGCGGCGTCATACGGGTAATAGGTATAGCGGTAGCCTTCCTTCACCCATACCGGCTGCTGCATAAGCTGCCGCGCACTCTTCACGTCATAGGGATACAGTTTTTTTGGACTGACGTAGTTGTCGGGATTGGAGTACCCCACGTTCTGCGCCTGCTTCAGCTTATCGGCCGCGACTTTATCTTCGTGGCGCTCATACAGAATGTAGCCTGCACGCACCGTTGCCACCACCACCCCCAGCAACAGCGCTAGTTGAAGTCTCTGCTTCGCTTCAGGACTTATCATAGAAAGACTTTACCAAGTTTCCGGCGCTACCGGGTCAGATTGGCAGGCCGCAGCGATAAGGTAAACTGAAAGGAGCCAAAAGTTAAAGAGAGGTTATTACGCTATGGCCGCTATCACCGAACAAGATGTCATGAGTGCGCTGAAGAGTTGCTATGACCCCGAAATCCCAGTCAACATCGTCGATCTCGGCCTGATCTACAAGGTCGACTTTGCTCCCGCGCTCGCCGACAATCCCGCCGAACCGAAGCAGGACGTAACTGTCGAGATGACTCTGACCGCGCAGGGCTGCCCCGAGCACGTCAACATCAGCGCGCAAGTCAAATCACGCGTCGAGCAATTGCCCGGCGTCGGCAGTTGCTTGGTCAATGTGGTATGGAGTCCGCCATGGACTCCCGAGCGCCTCAGTCCCGACGCCAAAAAACAACTGGGCATCGAGTGAATCGGCGCTGTCCTCATCCACCGAATTCTTCCCACGCTCCAACGGCACTCCGCCCCGCCGCTTCAGTAATCCGTTTTCCGGCTTGCGCCGCCATTTCCATAACGCGCATGCCGTGCTCAAAATAATCCGGCAACGACCGGCGTACCTTTTCGAACTTCTCCGGATACTCCGCTGCCAGCAACGCCAGGCCAACCCCCGTCGCCAGCACGCCCGCCGGATATTTCTTCTTTATGATCAAAATTCCCGCCGCACCGATTGAGCCAACCACCAGCGCTTTCTTCCAACCGTCCATAACGCTTCCCCCAAAAACATCGCACCTATTTCGCGATTGTACCCCAGCACCATCCGTCGCAGAGCGCACAAAACCGCGCAGGTGCCCCACCCCCCCACCCTTCTCGCGCATTTTGCGAGAGGATGGAAATTTCGACTCGTCGTCCACCACAGAATTTCCCGCCAAGCTCACCCGGACCGAACTAACTCGGACCAAACGTCCCGCTCGCGCGCCGATAGTCCTGCAATTCGATTCCAAACCGTTTGAGCATCGACTGCAGCGTCGTGCGCTTGATCCCGAGCCGGCTGGCCGCCCCATCCGTTCCTGACAACACGCCGTGCGTCTCCTGCAAAATGCGAATGATGTGTTCTCGTTCCATCTCCGTAAGATTGTCCTCGCTGATCTCTTCCAGCGCATGCAATTCCACAGGTGGCGCGGCCAGCACGCTGCCTTTGCTCAGGATGACCATGCGTTCGATCATGTTCTCCAGTTCACGCACGTTGCCGGGCCAGTTCCAGCTCCGCAGCACCGTCATGGTCTCTTCCGGCACTACTTCAATATGCTTGCCCATGCGCCCCGAGTGTTTCCGCACAAAGTGATTCACCAGGATCGGAATGTCGCCTCGCCGCTCCCTTAACGACGGCAATTCGATCGGAAAAACATTGAGCCGGTAAAACAGATCCTCGCGGAAGTTCTTGTCGGCGATGTCCTGACGCAGATCGCGGTTCGTCGCGGAGATGATCCGCACGTCCACATGCAAGGTCTGCACTCCACCGAGTCGTTCGAACTCGCGGTCCTGCAGAACCCGCAACAGCTTCGGCTGCAGTTCGATCGGTAATTCGCCAATCTCGTCCAGGAACAATGTTCCCTCATCCGCCAGTTCGATGCGTCCTACTTTCTGGCTGACTGCTCCGGTAAATGCTCCTCGCTCGTGCCCGAACAATTCGCTCTCCAGCAAACCTGAAGGGACGGCGGCACAGTTAAGCTTGATGAACGTCTTCTCGCGCCGCGAACTCAGCGCGTGCACCGAGCGTGCCACCAACTCCTTTCCAGTCCCGGTTTCCCCCAAAAGCAGCACCGTGGAGTCAGTCGGGGCCACCACCCGCACGCTCTTCAATACCTCCCGCAACGCCGGACTCTGGCCAATGATCTCTTCAAACCCCAGTTCCTGCTGAATCTCGCTTTCCAGATATGACTTTTCCTGCACCAGCCTGTCGCGTGCATCTTGCAGGCGGTCGGTCATTTCCCGCAGCCGCGCAATGTCCATCACAGCTCCCGTAATGCCGATCACGTTCTTTTCGGCGTCGAACAGGGGCTCAATCGTCATATCGAACGCATGGCTCTTTCCGTCGGCCGCGATCACCACCTCTTCCCGCAGCGCTGCACCCGTCTTAAGTACACTGCGTTTGAGGTCCATCAGACTCGAGGCCTTTTTCCGCCCAATGATTTCCTCGTCTGTCTTACCGATGGCATCCTGATGCAAATAGAGCTGCGGGTTGTAAATCCAGGTGTAGCGCAGCTCGCGGTCCTGGTTGAAAACCGTGATGGGAGAGTCTTTGAGCGCCACGCGGAAACGTTCTTCATTTCGGCGCATCGCTTCCTCTGCGTTCCGGCGCTCACTGATGTCGCGCACGATCCCCTGCAGACGCCCGTCGGGCAGTTGTTTCCCGCAAACCTCGCCGGGAAACGTTGACCCGTCTTTGCGCCGCAACTTCCATTCGCTCAAGGCCGTCGCGCCATCTTTAACCCGCGTCACTTCAGGTCCCACCCGCGCAACCTCGTCCGGCATCACAATGTCAGGGATCGAAAGGTGCAGCAGCTCCGCTCGCGTGTAGCCCAGCATCTTCGCTGCGGCCGAGTTCACGTCGACGAAATTCCACTGTGCATCTACAACGAAAATTCCGTCCGAGGCCTGCTCTACCAGGAACCGGAAGTGAGCCTCGCTCTTCCGTAACGCTGCCTCCGCCCGCCTCCGCTCGGTCACGTCAGCCGTAACGGCAATCATGCACGGCTCTCCGTTCAACTCAATCCCTTCCATGGTGATCGAGCCGATGCGAATACTGCCGTCCCTCATGCGAAAACTGGCCTCCTCGTCGCGAACCCGGCCGTCGGTCATAAGCCGTTTCGTCAACTCCACTCTTTCCTCGGGATTCACCCAGAGACCGATGTCGAACGGCGTCCGTCCAATCAGTTCCGCACGGTTCCATCCGGTCATCTTTTCAAAAGTTTCGTTCACGTCGATATACCGATGGGTCTTCGCGCTGGTTAACGCAACCGACATAGGGCTTTGCCGGAAAGCCTTCGAGAATTTTTCTTCCGATGCCTGCAGTCCCAACTCTGCCCGCCTCTTTTCCGTGACGTCATGGGCCATTCCGCGCACAATCGGCTTATCTACTCCCTCCGTGCGCAACGTGTTGCTGTATTCCCAGGTTCGACGCTCTCCGCTCTTGGTCATCACCATCATCAGGCCCTTGTCCGCTCCCGTCGCTTTCATCCGGACCAGATACTCGTCGTATAGCACGCGGTAGTCGGGCACGATCAACTCCTGCATAGGAATCTTCAACAGCTCGTCCACCTCGTATCCAAGTAAACGCGCCGGCGTCGGATTCACCGACAGTAGTCTCCCCTCCAGATCGTGCGTGCACACCAGATCTTCGCTGTGATCGACCAGGTCGCGATACTGGTCTTCGCTGGCTCGCAGCTCGGCCTGCACCCTTTTTCGCTCACTGATGTCCCGGCAAACTGCAACCACATAGTTCCGGTCCAACGGCACCAGCTTCATGCTGATCTCGACCGGGAATGTCGATCCATCCTTTCGCCGATGAATCCCCTCTTTCAGTATGAATCCGGTTCTGTGCAGTCTTTCCAGCGAATGCTTTCTGACCGACTCGTTTACCTGCGGATCGATGTCGAGCACAGTCATCGTCAGTAATTCTTCGCGCGAGTACCCCAGGTCCCAGCAGGCCTTATCGTTCACATCCAGAAAGCGCAGCGTTTCCGGATCGACCACTTCCACTGCGTCGTTCGACTCGTCGATCAGCGTTCGAAACAGCTTCAACGAGTGCTCGGTCTCTTTCTGTTCTGTGATGTCCTGCAGAATACAGACCACTCTCTCCACCCGGGTTGGGCCTTCGATCGGGAAGTACGCAACGGAGAAATCTCTCTCCCCAACCGCCGCGTAGTTATATCGTTTCTCGAATTTCACAACCTGGCCGCGGAAGCACTCATCCAACTTCGGCTTGACTGTCGTTTCAAAAACTTCCGCACCCATCGTCTCTGCCAGAGAGCGGCCTATGAGGTCTTCTCGCTTCACTCCCCGGTACCCTAAAAACGCCTGATTCGCGACCACGTAGCGGTACTGCCGGTCAATGACGATGATGCCTTCTTCCACGCCCGCCGCTGCTCTCTCGAGTTCTCGCAATCTCTCCGCGCGTCGCCTGTACCCGTCGACCACTCCGCTCAGCATGACTCCGGCAATCGAAAACAGCAGTAACCCATTCGCATTCATGGGCAGACCCAAGGCTGATCGACTGACGGGCCCTGAGAATAAGTAACCGGCTGCCCCTGCCGACAGAAAGACTGCAAACACGCCAGGCCCCCGCCCCGCCATCCACGCCACCAGCCAGACTACGGGGAAGAACAGGAGGAAGGGTAGATTGGCGCCAAGCAACTTACCCAAGGGGTAGCGCAGCAGGGTTGCCGCAGCTACCGCAATCAGAGCGAACCCATAGCGCTGCGGCCACGTGTGCAGCCAGTATGCGGAGGCGCCAATGATTCCCTTTTGATCGGCAATACTCATAGCCAACCTTTCACTTCATCGGGATTCCCTGGGTCAAAGCCGTGCTCGCGTCTTCGCTTGTCGGAATACTTCAGTGAGACGCAAACCGCCTGCGGCAACTCTCCCTCCGCAAGGGAGCGTTCCGCCTTTCGATGGCTCACGCGCAGGGGCGCGCCGCGAACCATTGCGGGGGATCATAACAGAGGGCGGTTGTCAGTCTGTGACTATAATCGCGCGCCCAGGTTTACAGCCCCGAGCAAGGCATCGCGACTGGCTCGATGGATCACAGAGCGCGTGCGAAAGACCTACTTTCTGCTTTCCTCAGTCCCATCGCCAGACTTGAAACTTCCCCAAAATGAAAAAGGGGGCGAGCCACCCTCGGCCCGCCCGCTTCTTCTAAGTTAGAAGCCCCTACTGTTGCGCGGAAGCCGCAAGATCGTTTTTCATCACGCTGACTTCCACCCGGCCCCCACTGGTTGGCTTCGCCATCGTTCCGTTGGCGGCTGGCGCAGGTGCGTTACCCATACTCAGCACGTAAATCCGGTAAACCGGAATCTGATGATCGAGGACCAGATAACGCGCCACCGAGTCCGCCATCTTCTGCGAGCTCGCAATCGCGGCCTGACCGTGCCCTGCCGAAAAACCGCGCACCTCAATGATGTAGCTGCGCTGATCCTTCAGCGGAGTCGCCATTTCGTCCAACGCATCTTTCGCCTTCTTGCTCAGCACGCTTTGCCCGGAAAGGAAACGAATCTCAGTTTGCGCCGTCCCTTTGAATTGGTCGATGTTGCCTACGACCTGCTCTTCGGTCGAAACCCGGGTCGAGGCTTGCTTCGCTGCGGTCTGCGCCAGTTGCGCCTTATTGGCCGCGTCCGTCGCGTGCTGGTCCGCCAGGCTGCTCTTCTCCGACGCCAGCTGAATGCCCTGCTGCGCGCGCCCGTCCACGTCTTGGATCATCTTGCCGTTTTCTGACGTCAGCTCGTCCAGTTCGTTGAGCCGGTCCCGGATCGGCCCCACCTGCCGCTGCACATATTTCTTGTTGGCAAACGGATGCGTCACCAGATTCACCAGGTTCGGGTCGTCGCCGTCCCAGAAATCCCTTGGCTTGTCGTCAGGCAGCGGAGAAAGGTCGCTCGCCGTGGCCGAACTGCTCATTGACTGCGCGCTCGAGTTAGAACTGGTTTGCTGCGCGAAGCCCGGAAGCACCATTATGGCCGACAGCAAAAATACGATGTGCACACGATAATTCTTCATTTTCAGACCTCTTCCGAGTGGCCCATCGGGGACCCACTCAAGTGGCGTCTTTTCTGACACGTAGATTGTGCCCCTAGCGGGCCAAACGCGCAAGCAAATCCTGCCTGCCACCATATCTACGTCTCACCCGCCGCATCCCGTGCCCCGCAACGGTTCCCGACGGAGTATAATTGTTAGTGCTCCTCTTATTTCACCCTTTAACCGCACTCAACCAGCCACTGGAAAATATAGGTATCTTAAATGTCAGCCAGCAATGCAGCCCTCTGCACCAAGTTGAAGCAGTTAGGTTTCAGCCAGGAAAACAGGATGCGACTCTACGGCGAGGAATTCGAATTCCTGAGTGACCCCATCATCATCGCGGATGGAGCAGTCGTGGTAGATGCTCGGGAAAAGCGCTCGCACCAGACCCGGCGAATCCGCATCCCATTGCCCATCGTGAACATGGCAAACTCCGGGCACAAGGCCGCCTGATCGGGTTACCGGAGTACGCTAGCGAAGTTCGTCAACGGAGTAAGTTAGCGGGGCGCGTGGTGGAGGGGGTCCGGCAAATCATCTTCCAGCAGGTCGGAATCTTTTAGAGTTTTTCCGATCCTTCTTGATCATCTTGCGTTGCGCCTTACGCTGAGCCTTGGCGTATTTCTTCCTTGCCTTCTGTATCTTCCTGTCTGCTTTACGGGAGGCGCGGCTCTGCGCGGAATTCACTTTCCGCGGCTGCGCGCTGGCCTGAACGCACCACCCCACGCTCAACACGCCCAGCAGGATGATCGCGGCAAGTCGTTTCATAAGGGCTTCGGAGGATTGCAATCTTTAGAACGATTCTACCCCAAATTCTTGCATCTGGACCTCGAAGCCCCGCCGGCCAGACTCTAGTCCTTCACCGCCTTGTCCGTAATCTCAAGCCCCTTGTCGATAATGGCAAACGCGTCGCGCAGTTGCTGCTCATTAATACAAAGTGGAGGATTCGTATAGAACGAATTCCAGCGTACGATGGTGTATAGCCCCTGTTCGCGGAAGAATCGGCCAAGCGCGCCCATCTCCTCAGAAGTCCCGTTAAACGGCGCCATCGGTTGCCGCGTCTTCCGGCTACGCACCAACTCGATGATCCCAAACAGGCCGATCGACCGCACCGCTCCCACCGACGGATGTTTCGCCTGCAACTCCACGCCCAGCGATTTCATGATCGCGCCCATCTTCTTCGCGTTCTCGATGAGGTTGTCTTCTTCATAGACGCGGATCGTCGCCAGCGCCGCAGCGCATCCCATGGGATGCGAATTGTAAGTCAGCCCACCGTAAAAGACTTTGTCCTGAAAGTATTGCGCGATGTGATGCCGCATTCCCACCGCTCCCAGCGGCAGGTAGCTCGCTGTAAGTCCCTTGGCCATACAAATCAAGTCGGGCACAACCTTCCAGTTATCGATGGCGAACCACTCGCCCGTGCGCCCAAAACCGGCCATTACTTCGTCGGCAATCATGAGCATCCCGTACTTGTCGCAAAGCTTGCGCACGCCCTCGAGGTATCCATCGGGTGGAATCAGAATCCCGTTGGTGCCAACCACCGTTTCCAGAATAAACGCGGCGAACGTGTTCGGTCCTTCGAGCTGGATGGTCTCTTCGACCATGGCCAGCGAAGTCTCAGCAGATTCCCATCCGCGCTCGATGCCGTGATAAGGATCAAGCACGTGCACCACGCCGGGGATGCCCGGTTCAGCCGCCCAGCGCCGTGGATCGCCAGTCAGCGTGATGCTACCGGCAGTCGCGCCGTGATACGACCGGTAGCGTGCCATGATCTTGTGCCGTCCCGTAAAGAATCGCGAAATCTTAATCGCATTCTCGTTCGCCTCGGCGCCCCCGTTGGTAAAGAAGAACGTATCAATGTCGCCGGGAGTAATCTCCGCCAGCTTCGCGCCCAGCCGCGCCCGCGGCTCAGTCGCCATAAACGGGTTCGCGTAGCACAGTGTGGCCGCCTGCTCGGCAATGGCCTTCACCACGCGTTCGTCACTATGCCCGATGTTGACCGACATCAGCTGGCTGTTGAAGTCGATAAATCGCTTCCCCTCCGGCGTCCAGAAATAAATTCCTTTCGCGCGAGCCACCGGGATAGGATCGACTTTCGATTGTGCCGACCACTCAAACAGCGTGTGCTTCTTGGTAAGGTCAACAATCTCCTGCCCGGTCATCGCGGGAGTGGTGAGAGTAGTGGTCATAAGATTCCTTGTTCTCCAGTGGAAACCATCTCCAATATTGAGCAATTGGGAAATTTGGGAATTGAGTAATTGAAAACCGAGGGCCGCAACGCAGTGACGGGTTTCAATTGCTCAATTACTGAATTTCCCAATTACTCAATTTCGCTAAAACTTCCGGCTGTGTTCCTTAGCCCAACGCTCGACCACAACCTTCTTGTCAGTATAAAACTCGATCGCGTCACGCCCCTGTCCGTGTAGATCACCAAAAAAGCTGTTCTTCCATCCGCTGAACGGGAAGTAGGCCATGGGCGCGGCAACTCCAATGTTGATGCCGATGTTCCCTGCGGGCGCTTCGTAACGAAACCGCCGCGCGGCCGATCCGCTCGACGTAAACAAAGACGCCTGGTTGCCATAAGCACTGCGTTCAAGAAAGGCCAGCGCTTCGTCCATGCCGTCAGCGTGCACCAGGCTGAGCACAGGCCCGAAGATCTCAGTATCGGCAAGATCGCTGGTCGCGGGAACGTCATCCAGAATCGTCGGCTTCACGAAGTTTCCGGATTCATATTTCGGAATCTTCGAGTTGCGACCATCGAGTAGAACTTTCGCGCCCTGCTTCTCGCCCAGGCCGATGAGCGATTCGACGCGTTCCTTACTCTGCGCCGTGATCACCGGCCCCATCTGCACACCGTCTTCCAGGCCGTTTCCAACCCGCAGTTTCGAGGCCGCATCGGCAATCGAATCCCGAAAAGTCTTCTGCGCCTCGCCAATGGTTACCGCAACCGACACCGCGAGACACCGTTGCCCGGCACACCCGAACGCGCTGTCGCTGATAATCTGTGTCGCCATCGGCATGTCAGCGTCAGGCAGCACGACAACATGATTCTTAGCTCCACCCTGGCACTGGCAGCGCTTCCCTTGTTCGCCCGAGCGCGCATAGATATAGCGCGCGACAGGAGTGGACCCTACAAAGCTGATCGCTCGAACTTTCGGATGATCGATCAACGCGTCAACTACAGTCTTGCCGCCATTCACCAGATTAACTACGCCCTTTGGCAAGCCAGTTTTTTCGAGAAGCTCATACACGTAGCGCATGGTCAGCGGCACGCGCTCGCTCGGCTTGAGAATGAATGTGTTCCCCGTCGCAATCGCGTAAGGCAGATACCAGAACGCAATCATGCCAGGAAAATTAAAAGGCACAATCGCGGCAGTAACGCCAATCGGCTGGCGAATCATCATCTCGTCAATGCCGCGAGCCACATCCTCCAGGTTGTAGCCCTGCATCATCATAGGAATGCCGCAGGCCACTTCGACGTTTTCAATCGCCCGCCGCATCTCGGCCTTGGCCTCGGTGAAGGTCTTGCCGTTTTCCATGGTGATGATGCGGGCGATCTCGTCGATATGCTCTTCGAGCAGCATCTTCAGCTTGAACAACGGCTGAATGCGATCTTCCGGCGGAGTACGTCGCCACTCCGGAAACGCGGCGGCCGCAGCGTCAACGACTGCGTTGACTTCCGCGGCATCGGCCAGCGGCACGCTGGCCAGCACTTCTCCGGTGGCCGGATTCACCACGTCACGCCACTCGGCGGCGCGCGACTCGGTCCATTGGCCGTTGCTGTAGTTCGTCAGTTTGATGGCTGGAGGTGCGGCTACGCTCATGGTGATACCTCTGCGATCGCGAAGAATGTCGTGCCGGGAAGTCGCGCGTCCACCCTGCGAACTTCCTTGGCACTGCAACTTAATGATACCGCTATAGGGGTCCTTCGACTGCGGTTTGCCCTGCGCTCGGCACGCAAAAACAAATCCTCGCTCAGGATGACAATTCTGCCTACACCAACTGCGGCACTGCTGTTTTCTGCCCACACACCGCAGCAATCGCGGATTCCAGCACGGCGAGCGCTTCGTCCATTTGCTCATTCGTAATCACCAGCGGAACCAGCACGCGGATCACGTTCGAGTACGAACCGGCGGTAATCGTAATCAGCCCGTGCTCGTAGCAATATTGCGTGATCTTTTTCGTCTCATCGGCGGCGGGAGCTTTTGTATCCTGCGACCGCACCAACTCGATAGCCTGCATGCCGCCAAGGCCGCGTACGTCGCCAATAATCGGCCATCGGCACTGCCACTCGCGCGCACGACGCTGGAATCTGTCGCCGAGTTCATTAGCGCGCTCCAGCAGATTCTCGCGCTCAAACAGATCGAGAACCGCCAATGCCGCGGCGCACGACAGCGGATTGCCCGCGAACGTCCCCCCCAGGCCGCCAACACCGGGCGCATCCATGATTTCAGCGCGGCCGGTAACGCCGGCTAGCGGCAATCCGCCGCCCAGAGATTTTGCGGTCACGATCAAGTCCGGTTCAATGCCGTAGCGCTCGCTGGCAAACAGCGATCCCGTGCGCCCGAAGCCCGACTGCACTTCATCAGCGATAAAAAGGATGCCGTGCTTATGGCACAACTCAATCAGCACCTGAAAATAATCCGGCGGAGGCGCGACAAATCCGCCTTCTCCCAGCACCGGCTCGGCAATCACTGCCGCCACTTCCTCGTTCGCCACCACGCGCTTGAACGTGTCTTCAAGATGCCGCGCGCAATACAAATCGCACGACGGATACTTCAGGTTGTACGAGCAGCGATAACAATAAGCAAACGGGACGCGATACACCTCGCCCGGGAACGGCGCGAATCCGGCCTTATAAGGATGCGTCTTGCTGGTCAGCGCGAGCGTCATCATCGTCCGGCCGTGGAATGCGTCCTCAAACGCAATGATGCCCGGCCGCTTGGTATAAGCACGCGCAATCTTCACCGCATTCTCAACCGCCTCAGCGCCACTGTTCACAAAGATGGTCTTCTTTGCGAACTTGCCCGGCGTGACTTCATTCATCCGCTCCGCCAGCCGCACATAGCTCTCGTACGGAGTAACCTGCACGCATGTGTGTAGAAAGCGGTCGAGTTGATCTTTCACGGCGTCGACGACGGCTTCCCGGCGATGCCCCACGTTGAGGCATCCGATGCCTCCGGCAAAATCGAGATAGCGGTTGCCGTCCACATCTTCGAGCCAGGCATCTTCGGCCTTGGCCACGTAAATCGGCGTGCCGTGCGAAAGCCCACGGGGCACCGCTTTCGCGCGCCGCTCGGCGAGTGCCTTGGATTTAGGTCCAGGAATTGCAGTGCGAAGTTGAATAGTAGACATCGTAGTTCTCAGTTCTAGATTCTCGTTCGAACAGCGCCGCCCTCAAGGGCTGAAGCCGGATTTCCTTTTTCTAACTCGGATAACACGATTGAAGTCGTGCCCTTCCCGTTCGTTGGCAGTTCTTGCCTCGCTGCTCGCAACTCGCAACTCGGAACTCGCGACTCTTTCAGTACCAGCCGATGGGCGCCTCGTTCAAGTTGATGTACACCTGCTTGGTCTCGAGATACTCTTCAATGCCCCAGGGCCCGAGCTCGCGGCCAAAGCCGGATTGTTTATAGCCTCCCCACGGCGCCTCGACGTAGGTGGGCTGCATGTGATTCACCCAGACAATTCCGGCGCGCAGAGCTTTGACCGAGCGCATGGCCTTGAAAATATCGCGCGTCCAAACGGCGGCGGCAAGGCCGTAAGGAGAATCATTGGCGATCTTGAGCGCATCCTTTTCGTCTTCGAACGGAATCACCGCAGCAACTGGACCAAAAATTTCTTCGCGAGCAATCCGCGCGCTGTTGGTCACATCGTAGAAAATCGTCGGCTGCACGTAGTAGCCCTTGGCGAATCTCTCCGGTCGCCCCCCGCCCGACGCCAGCTTCGCTTCCTTCTTTCCAATTTCAACATACGAATTTACGCGGTCATATTGCTCTTTGCTGACCAGCGGCCCCATTTTCGTTTCACGCTCAAGCGGAGGACCAAGCTTGATTTTCTTCGCCTTCTCGGTCATCGCCTCGACAAACTTCTTATAGATTGTCTTCTGCACCAGGATGCGGCTGCCCGCCGAGCACACTTCACCCTGATTGATAAACACACCGAAAAGAGCCCCGTCGATCGCAGCTTCGAAGTCAGCGTCGGCAAAAAAAATGTTCGGCGATTTGCCGCCGAGTTCCAACGTGACACGCTTCACCGTATCGGCCGCCTGTTTCACGATGATCTTGCCGACGGCAGCGCTGCCCGTGAAAGCAATCTTGTTGACGTCCGCATGTTGCACCAGCGGAGCCCCGCAGGATTCGCCGAAGCCGGTAATCACGTTGACGACTCCCGGAGGCAGCCCGCAATCGGCAAGATGTTTCGCCAGTTCGAGCGCAGTCAACGGAGTCTGTTCCGCGGGCTTGAGCACGCAAGTGCAACCCGCCGCCAGCGCGGGGGCCAGTTTCCACGCGGCCATCAGCAGCGGATAATTCCACGGGATAATCTGCCCCGCAACGCCCACCGGTTCTTTGAGCGTCAAGCTCATCGCGTTATCAGGAACCGGATTCACATAGCCAACCACTTTGGTGGCCAGCCCGCCGTAATATTCGAAACAAGTAGCCACGTCGTTGATATCGAACTCGGCTTCAACAATCGGCTTGCCGGTGTTGCGGCACTCGAGTTCAGCCAGCGCCGGTAGGTTCTGCCGAACTTTATCGGCGAGGCGGAAGAGCACACGCCCGCGTTCCTGCGCGGTGGTCGTCGCCCACGGACCTTCTTCAAATGCGGCCTTGGCCGCAGCCACGGCGCGGTTCACGTCGTCGGCGGTTGCGTCGGGCACCTGCGCGATCACTTCTTCGGTCGAGGGATCGTAGACGGGAAACGTCTTCGCAGACTTGCTTCCGACCCATTCGCCGTTGATGAACATCTGGTAAGTCTTCACTTCAGTCTGAACTCCGCTGGGCATCGTGGCCCTCCTAATTCCTAACGCTCAACTTCGCTCACCGGAACCGGCACTGCCACGGCGGCAAGCTGAATGCGTCGCGCCATCTTGCGGCGACCGTACACAAAAAAGAAAAATGCGGCCAGGCCAATGAAGAACAACGTTCCCCCGACCATCCACACTTCATATTTCCACAGCGAGGTAATCTGCTGCGCCGGGAAAAATACCAGCGCAATGCCGAGGCTCGCAGTCAGCAATCCGCTCGATCCGGCCAAGAACATAGTCGCCCGACTGTACTGACCTTTCGGAACCGGCTCAGTAATCGCAAACCTGATCAGCGCGGCAAACATATACACGAACGGAATCAGATTTAGCACGACAGCCAACGAAAGAAGTTTTTGAAACGTTTCCTGCACTCCGGCGCCAGCAAAATTCAACAGCACCAGCACCCCCGAGACCACACTCTGCACGATCAACGCCGCGTAGGGCGTGGAGTATCGCGGATGCACTTTACCCAGCCACGAAGGCATATACGAATCGAGCCCTGCTACGAAGGGAATGCGTGCGCATCCCCCGATCCACGCCGAACCGATGCCGGCGATCGCGAGGCTCAGCATGATCGCAAACGGCACGGCGATCCAATGCACGCCCACGCGTGCCGCCATTCCAGTCACCGCCTGAACTACTCCTTGCAGCACGTTCACGCTCTTGCCGACCGAAATCAGCAAGGTCAGCGTGGCCGCAACATAAAGAGTTCCAGAAATCACGCCGCCCCAGGCGACGGCTCCTGGCAGAGTGCGGGCTGGGTCCTGAATCTCATCGCCCATAACAGAAGCGAGTTCGAGTCCGATCAGTCCGAAGCAGACCACGCCGAACGAATTCAGAACGAAGCGCGGGTTGGCGGGAATCTTGAAATCAGCAGCAGTGATCGTCGTTCCGAAGCGCCACCAGATGATGATGCCAAGGCCGACCAGAACGGTAGCGGCAACGAAAGTTCCGATGGCGCCAGCATTATTAATCCATTTTCCAACACCCAGTCCCAAAATATTGAGAAGAGTCAGGAGGGCCAGCAGCGCGAGAGAAACAGACGCGGCAAAAATCTTGTTGTCCGGAAGTCCCCGGTACTGCGGGCCGAGCACGTAGACTGACACCCCGACGAAATACAGCATGATCGTCGGCACGTACAGCATGTTGTTAGTCCAGTAGCACCAGCCGGAGAGAAACCCGTGGAAGTCGCCAAAAACTTCTTTAGCCCAGAGGTAAACGCCGCCCTCGCCGGGATAACGGTGCGCCAGCTCGATGACCGCGATGCCTTGCGGGAAAAAGAAAAGCAGCAGGGAGATAATCCAGAGCCAGATCGTCACCCCGCCGTTGGCCGCGATGGACGGCACCACGTTCAGATTAAATACAGCAACGACGAACAACAGCACCAGATCGCGGCGCCCAAGGGCGCGGATCAGGTGAGGTTGGGCTTCGGGTTGGGGAGTGATAGACATGACCAGAAGCTAGGGGTAGGGGCTAGGGGTCAGGCGCGAGCGCCGCTGCTCTCGGCTGACACCTGATCCCTAGCCCCTGATCCCCGTTCTTAGTGTGCAACCGCGACCGGCGCTTCCCTCTCCTGCTGCGCTTTCGCCAGCGAAGCAGCAATGTCGTCGAACGCCGCCAGGTGCTTATCGATGTCAGCCTCGGTGTGCTGCACCGAAATCGTCCACTGCTCATCCCACCAGTAAGGCTGCGGCATCACTCCGCGATTGACCATGCCAAACCAGTAGTGCCGCCACAGGTCGATGTCGATCGCTTCCCAATCGCGATAGTTGCGAATCTCGTTCGGATAAAGCATCAGCGCGCCGTTAGCTCCAGCCTGCGCGATGTAAGCCTGCAAGCCAGCTTTCGCAATCGTCTTGCGATACCCGTCGGCCAACTTCTTGCCTAGCTTGTCGACATTCGCATAGTTGTCGCGGGTCAGGACTTCCCGGAACGTCGCCAACCCCGCAGCCATCGACACAGGATTCGTGTTGTAAGTCCCGCCGTGAAAAACTTTGTGCTGCGAGATCAGGTCCATCACCGCGGTGCTGGTACCGAACGCAGCCAGAGGCAAGCCTCCGCCAATCGACTTCGCCAGGCAGATCATGTCAGGGTGAACCCCGAAATAGTCGCTGGCCCCGCCCCACCCGAGCTTTGCGCCAGTTTTGACCTCGTCAAAAATCAGCAACGCGCCGTTTCTATCGCAAATCTCGCGCAAGCCTTTCAGGAAGCCAGGTTGCGGCATGCACAGCCCGACATTCATCAGAATCGGCTCGAGAATAATCGCCGCAATCTCGCCCGGATTTTCCTTGAAGCGCAGCTCGACTGTAGCCAGATCGTTGAACGTAGCAATCTTCACATTGGCAATCGCCGACTTCGGCACGCCCAGACCACCGCTGACCGCGGTGGGATTGTGGATGTCCCCATAGTCCGGAGCGTGCGGCTTCACGCTGACCAGCGCGCTATCATGCAGCCCGTGGTAAGCGCCTTCAAACTTCACAATCTTGTCTCGTCCCGTGGCGGCGCGCGCTAGCCGAATCGCGTGCATGGTCACTTCGGTCCCGCTATTGCCGAAGCGGCACATCTCAACCGGAAAGCGCGTGCAGACTTCTTCCGCCAGTTCCCACTCCATGTCATGCGGCATACCGAACATGGTGCCCGTAGACAGCCGCTTCTCAACTGCCTTCATCACGGCAGGATGGCAATGTCCCGCCATCAGCGCGCCGAACGTCAGGTTGTGGTCGATATATTCGTTGCCATCGAGATCGCGAAACTTACTGCCGCTGGCCTCTTTGACAAAGATCGGCCACGGATCATAAGCGCGGTAGTTGCTGGCTACGCCCAGCGGAATGCGTTTGAGATTCTTTTTGTGGGCTTCGGCGGATTTCGGCGTGCGCCGCTCGAAAGTGGCGAGTTCCTTCTGCAGATCGGGATACATCGAATTACTCCGGGGATGCTCAGGCCCGCGCCTTCCATGGCATGCGGGCCATTAGATTGCCGGGCGGTTGGAGCCGCCCGGGTATTTCTTAGTGTAGTCGTTTCAGCTAGAAGCCGAACTTCAAAGCAAACTGCAAGAGCCGGGGATCACCGGCCGATGTGATCAAACCAAATCCCGTGGCACCGTCTGAATAACCGCCGTCCGGGTTCGAGAAATTAGTGCGGTTGAACACGTTGAAAATCTCCGCCCGGAACTGCAGGAACTTGGACTCGCTGAAAGAAATCTTCTTGTGCACGGAGAAGTCCCAATCGATAAGGCCGGGGCCACAACAAAGGGTGCGTTGAGTGCCATTGTTGAAACTCCCGAGCGGGGGATCGGAGAACTGATTGTAGTTGAGGTAAAAGCCGCCGTTTGTCTTGGGATTGAGAATCTGCAGCGGGCCGTTCAGGCTGGGAGCTTCGGTACCCAGGAAGAACAGGCTGTTGATCAGTTCGTTGTCGTCCTCCGTATTTAACCGGATGGGGAAGCCACTCTGGAACTGGGTTATGCCGGAGACCGACCAATCATCCAGCACTTTACCGGCAAAACCCGAGTACTTTCGAACCGGCAAATCCCAGTCATAACTCACTACGAAACGCTGTTTCGAGTTGAACAACGATAAACCGCGGCTGGCGCGGTAGTTGAATGGATCTAGCGTCTCCTCGAAGGTAGAACCGTCGTCAATAGACTTGCTGTAGGTATAAGACGCCTGGAATTGCAATCCATGCGAGAAGCGCTTCTCCAGCATCACCTCCAGAGCGTTGTAGTTGGAGTTGGCGATGGTGTCTTCGGCAAAGACATCGGTAAAGACGGGAACGCCGTCCACCGGACAACCAATGGACGTGACCGGATTGCAATTCGGGGACGAATACGGTCGCAGACCGACCAAATTGAGCGCCGGGTTTCCCGGGCCGTATTGTGCAGTTGATCCGTACGGCATATGCAGCGTGTACCCTGTGGGAATGCTGTTGGCAGGCAGGATCCAATCGCTGTCCTCCACCGTCGGACCGCAACCATAGGCTGACGCCAGGGCTTGATTTCCCAGGTTCGAGTAGTACGCAGAAATATTGGACATGTCCAAACAGGTCTGCGGATTGGAGGGATTGATGTCGTGAGTAGCCAGCAGACGATGGCCCTGCGACCCAACGTAGCCAATCTGCAACATCATATCGTTGGTCAGGTCGCGCTGGAATGTGAGGTTGTACTGAGTTGTGTACTGCGAGCGCAGGTGGGGTTCGAATTCGCCGTAAAGAAGAATGGGACGAAACAGCGACAAATCGGTGGGCTGGCCTTTGGTGGGCGTAATAATACCGCCGAAAGGATTGGGAGCCGTGAACTCGCCCTGATTCACAAACGGAGTATTGAAAAAGACATCGGAGAGCGAGGAGCTACCGCCAAACGGAGGCTCGGCGCCAAACTGAGCCAGCACCAGTTCCTCAATCGGATTATAGAAGAGACCCCAACCCGCGCGGATGCTGGTCTTGCCATCGCGGCCAGGACTGTACGCGACGCCGATGCGTGGCGCAAAGGCCTTGTAATAGGTTGAAGTCATCGCAGCGGGAACCCCCGGATCGCCGGGAACGACCAGTCCAGTGGGCGCCGACCCGGTATTAGCACAGGTGGGATTCGTCACGCCGTAGCTAGCCCAGTAGGACGCGCTGTTTGTAATTCCGCAAGGGTAGACCGTGGAATTTTGCCCTGGCCGGAAGGTCTCCACATGACCGCTGATGTCGGTCATTGGAGGACTGTATTCCCAACGAAGACCGTAGTTGAGCGTGAAATTAGGCTTGATCTTCCAACTGTCCTGGGCGAACGGATAGATTGCAAAACTACGAACGTCTTCGCGCTGACCGGAACCCTGGGTGTAGGCATCGGCAAATCCCAGCAGAAACTCGGCGTACTGATCGCCGTCGCCGGGAATGATTCCGTTAGGCCCGCTATTGTCGAACGTATATTCGCCATTCACGTCGAAGTAGTAATACTGGTCGAAGCGGGCGCGGCGGACATCCACGCCGAACTTGAAGGTATGGGTGCCCTTCACCCATGTCAGGCCGTCGGACCATTGAAAACTATTTCCCACTTGCGGCAGAAAGCCTTCGAAGTTGTTCCCGAAAGACGCGCCGCCCGAAATGTTGACGTAGGGAACGCCGGTCAGACTCGCAGGCAGTCCCGGGGTAATACCGAGATTGGGCGCTGTGCCAAACTCGCTGGTGATGGCCGAGGAGTCGGACATTCCGGTAAAGCAGAATGCCGTGGCCGCCCCGCTGCAGATGGACGTGGGAGAGACCGTAGTTTGGGGCTTGATATATCCGAGTTGCCCTTCGCGCATGTAGGTGAAGTGCGCTTCGTTGACGAGCGCATTGTTAATGGTCCAGGTGTGGGTGAAGTTCCATTGCTGGTAGCGAAGATTGTTTAAGTTTCCGAAACCGGTAGTGTTGGCGCCGGCGGCTTCGAAAGTGTCGTAGGGATCGAGTTCCCGGTTGTCGTTGAAATAGTAATACGCCGTGAAGTTCTGATGATTATTGATCGTGTGATCGAGGCGGAACGTAAACTGATCGGCGTTGATAGTCCCTACCGGAACTACCTGATTTTGGCCGCTACCGACATTGGCGGCGGGAACATACTTCTGCAGCAGATTGGAGGCCACAGGGTCCTGGCATGTCGTCGGAATCACACCGGTGGGGAAGATTGTGGACCATGGCACGTACTGCGAACCTGTCACTGGGTTCGTTTGGCCGGGAAGCCCAGAGACCGACGAAATTCCAAACATTTGGTTTAACGAGTTGTCGCACCCGGAGCGACCGTCAAGCACACTGGCGATAAAGCCGCCGGGTGTAATGCCCCCGGCCCCCGCGCTGGGCCCTCCCGGATCGCTGGCAGGGATTGGCCCGGCGAAGCCGCCGGCATCGGTGAAATCCCCAGCAAATTCACGTGTGGGGGACGCTCCCGGCGTACCGGTCGGAACATTCAATAACTGTCCGGGTACACCGTCGCGAACCCGGTGTCCTTCATAAGAGAAAAAGAAGAAAGTGCGGTCCTTCTTAATGGGCCCGCCAAAGGTACCACCGAACTGGTTTTGATTCAGCTGCGGCTTGGTGGTGTCTGGGTAGCCGCGGGCATCAAGAACCGTATTGCGGAAGTATTCGTAAATGTTGCCGTGGAAGGCGTTGCTGCCAGACTTGGTGATGACGTTGACGACAGAGCCGGAGTTGCGGCCATATTCGGCGTCGAAAGTATTGGTGATGACGCGAAACTCTGCAACAGCGTCCGGAGTCGGTTCGATGGTGGGAGTGTTTACAAACTGGTCGTTGGCGTCTCCGCCGTTAACGCTGAAGTTGTTGGCGCGGGTGCGGCCGCCGTTGACGGAAACTGATCCCGCATCGTCGCTGCCGGCGAACAGGCTGCCGCTCGATCCCAACTGCGACTGCACTCCCGGCTGCAACTGCAAGAACTGGTAAGTATCGCGCGTGTTGAGCGGCAGTTCGTTTACCGAGCGGTCGTTGATCACGGCGCCCAGTTGTGTGCTGGTGGTATCGACCTGCGGCGCTTCCGACGTTACTTCCACCGTCTCCTGCGATCCCCCGATCTGCAGTGTGGAGTTCAGCGTCACCACCTGGTTCACGTCGACAATCACGCTCTTCTGTACGTTCTTCTTGAAGCCGGTCAGCTCATACTGCAAAGTATAGGTGCCGGGCACCACGTCGACGAAAGAAAAGTCTCCGCTGTCGTTGGTCACTCCATTGCGGCTGACGTTGGTCGCTTCGTTTGTGAGCGTAACCTTCGCGCCCGAGAGCACGGCGCCCGTCGCGTCTGAGACGCGGCCCACAATGCGGCCGCTCGCACCCTGTGCGGAAAGCGAAACGGGAATCCATAAACAGATGGCAGCGCAAACGATCAGGCAAACGGCGGTCCAGCGGGCTCGCAGTAACGGCATGGAACCTCCAGCGTCCTCAGGGGATTTTTTTGATAATCTTGCTTTGATAATGACGATAACGAACTGCTTGTGTCCCGCCACAACCTTGCTATAATCCCGCAAGGTTAGAGAAGCGGGATAGGACCTGTCAAGGACAAAAAAACGCGTCCTTCCTATAGAAAATTTCTATCGAGGTTTCCGGTCGTTTCCGCGGATACTCGTCCACCAGCATGGCCGAACCTTACTTGTGCCAGAGTATTTATGCCTGAATACTTAAAGATCGGCGACGTGGCGAAGAAGGTCGGCGTTTCCCCGAGCGTAATCCGCTCGTGGGAAAGCCTCGGCCTGGCCCGTCCGCGGCGCACCGAAAGCAAGTACAGGCTCTACACCCCCGACGACGTCAAGCTGCTGAAGCGCGCCCGCTTCCTGCGCAAGGTGCGCGGGCTGAATGCCGCCGCCATTGTGCAGTTGCTGAAGCGCGAGGGCAAAGTCAAGGTCCGTCCGGTTGCCGACGGCAACGCCGGCGCGATCGGCGGACATCTCCGGAAATTGCGGGCGCGGCGCCGGCTTTCGCTGGCTCAAGTCGCGCGGGTGGTCGGAGTCTCAGTAGGATTCCTCAGCGCCCTGGAACGTTCTCAAATGAGCGGATCGGTAGGTACGCTGCGCAAACTCGCGCGCTTCTACAAAACCAACATTCTGGATTTCTACGACGCCAGCGGCACCGCCAGCCGCCAGGTGCGCCCCGCGGAACGCAAGGTCCTCAAAGCCGGCGCCGGCGTACGCATGGAACTGCTGGCCTGGGGCAACACCGTCATGGAGCCTCATCTGTTTCGCATCGCGCCTGATGCCGGCAGCGGCGATCCTTATACTCACGAGGGCGAAGAATTTATTTTCGTGTTGCGCGGAGATCTCGAAATCGCGGTCGACGCCGAGCAATACCGCCTGAAACCCGGCGACAGTTTCTATTTCGAAAGTGCGACCCCGCATCGCTGGAAAAACCCGGGCCGCAAAGAGACCTGGGTTTTGTGGGTCAACACTCCGCCGACGTTCTAGTGAGATCGTTCCAGTAGGAGAAACCATGAACTGGCAAAGCATTCGAAGGTCGCTCCGCTGGCTGCCCCTGCTGGCAGCGCTCCTGTGTGCTGCGTCTTGCTCGAGGAAGACGCCCACGCTCAACCTTCTGGTCTGGGAGGGTTACGCCGATCCCTCCTTCATCCAGGCCTTCGAAGAGCAGAACCACTGCAAAGTTTCCGCGTCCTACATGGGATCGAGCGACGAACTCGTGGCGAAGTTGCGCGGCGGCAGCTCCGGCAATTACGACGTAATTTCTCCGTCAAGCGATGTGGCCACGTCCATTGCAACTTCCGGATTGGCCGCCCCGCTCGATCTCTCGAAAATTCCCAGCTACAGCCAACTTTCCCCGCAGCTCACTTCCCTGCCCCTCGTCCGCGCCAACGGCCAGGTCTACGGCGTCCCGTTCATGTGGGGACCGGATCCAATCATCTACGACACCACGGCCTTCGTCCAGCCGCCAGATTCCTGGAACATACTCTGGGATCCGAAATACAAAGGAAAAGTTTCGGTGTGGGACGATCTGTCAACCGTCTACATGGCAGCGCAGGTTCTCGGCTACGACAAACCCGACCCGTCGCAACTGTATAACTTGAGCGACGAGCAACTAGAAGCGGTCAAGAAAAAACTGCTCGAGTTGAAGCCCAACGTCCGCAAAATGTGGGCGACCGGCGGCGAGCTGACAAATCTCTTCGAGAGCCACGAGATCGTGATCGCGATGGGCTGGCCTCTCAACACGGCGGATCTGAAGCAAGCGAATTTTCCCGTGGGCGAAACCATCCCCAAAGAAAACACCACCGGCTGGATCGATCATCTGATGATCACCGCCGGCAGCGAGAACAAAGACTTGGCGCACAAGTTTCTCGAATACATGGTCGAAGCCAAAACGCAAAAGCTGGTGACCGACAAAACCCACTATGTTCCGGCAAACCCGCAAGCGGGCCAGTACATGACTCCAGGTGAAGTGAAAACCCTGCACCTCGACGACGTAGAGAGCTACCAGAAGCGCCTGAATTTCTGGCAGAACGTCCCGCGCCGCGCCAAATATACCGAGATTTGGAATGACGTAAAAGCCGCGCAGTAAGGCGGTGCGATAAAAATCGGCAAGAGAGTATTTATGGCATCTTCCACCACTCCCGCGGCTGCGATGACTGACGCTATGCAGCCTGCCCCAAAGCCAACTCTGCTCAGCATCCGCAATGTGGCCAAGACTTTCGGTCGTAACCCTGTGCTGCGAAATGTTTCACTGGAGATTGCGGAAGGAGAATTTCTCACCATCCTCGGCGAAAGCGGCTCCGGCAAAACCACGCTGCTGCGAATCGTCGCCGGTTTCGAAACCGCCAGCTCCGGCGAACTTTGGATGGAAAACGCCCGCCTCGATCACCAGCCTCCCGACCGAAGGCGCGTCAACACAGTGTTTCAACACTATGCCCTGTTCCCGCACCTCACCGTCGAAGAAAACGTTGGATACGGTTTACGCGTCGCGAAGCGACCCGCAGCCGAAATCGCGGAACGGGTCACCGAAGCGCTCGACAAAGTAAAGATGACGGCTCACGCGAAATCGAAGCCGTCAAAGATCAGCGGAGGCCAGCAGCAGCGCGTGGCCCTGGCCCGCGCGCTCGTCAACCGCCCGCGCCTGCTCTTGCTCGACGAACCACTCTCCGCGCTCGACGCCAACTTGCGCCGCCAGATGCAGGTCGAGTTGAAATCCCTGCAGCGCGAGGTCGGCATCGCCTTCGTATTCGTCACCCATGATCAGGAAGAAGCCATGGTCATGTCCGACCGCATTGCCCTCCTGCGCTCCGGCGAACTCGAACAGGTGGCGACGCCACGCGAAATCTATAGCCGCCCCGCAACGGCTTACGTGGCCCAGTTCATCGGCCACACGAATCTGTTGAAGGGCGAAGTCCGCGGCGGCGTGGTGAAATGCAAATCGCTAACCTGGCCCGCATCGCTTCCCGACGGTCCCGTACTTTTTTCTTTGCGACCCGAACATGTTCGGCTGGCCGGAAAAGCTCCTTCCGCGAATAGCGTGGCCAATGGCGCAGTTCGCGTTCGCGGGCGCGTCCTGCATCAAGCCTTTCACGGCGCAACCGAACTGCTTCGCGTCGAATGCACCGACGCACTCGTGCTGGTAGTTCGCATCGCCAGCGCAAGCGGAGTCCAAGACAAAGATGGAGTTGAGCTTGAGTTCTCCGCCGAAGACGCAGTCCTCGTGCGTGACTCTCCAGAAAGACACTGATGTTCTCCCGCGCCTACAAAACGGTCGTCACGCTTCCACCGCTGCTCTGGGTCACCATATTTCTGCTCGTCCCCTACGCGCTGATGTTCTGCTACAGCTTCTGGTCAGTCTCGCCGTCGCAAGTCATCGTGCATTCCTGGAATCTCGACAACTATAAAGAGCTATTCCAGAAGACGGTCTACTGGCAGACGCTGTTGCGCTCCATGTGGATCGCGGCGCGCGTAACGTTATTTTCCTTGCTGCTTGGATACCCGCTGGCGTACTTCCTTTCGTTCTACGCGGGCAAGCGAAAAGACTTGCTGTATCAACTGGTCATCATTCCCCTCTGGGTCAGTTACTTGGTGCGGGCCTACGCCTGGAAAACCATCCTCGGTTCCGACGGAGTGCTCAACACGCTCCTGCAATACGTCCACCTAACCAAACATCCTCTCGATTTCCTGCTCTACAGCCCATTCGCCGTGGTCCTGACGCTGACGCACATCTACACGCCGTTCACGATCCTCCCTATCTACGCGGCGCTGGAGCACATTCCCCGCAACCTGGTCGAAGCCTCGCACGATCTGGGGGCAACCCCAGCACAAACTTTCTGGAAAGTAATTTTCCCGCTCTCGATTCCCGGCGTAGTTGCCGGAGCGACCTTCGCCTTCGTCCTGAGCCTGGGAGATTTCCTGGCGCCACTATTACTAGGCGGCCCCAGCGGCATCATGATTTCGAACATCGTAGTCAGTCTGTTCGGTGCAGCTTACAACTGGCCACTGGGCGCGGCCATTTCGCTGGGCATGCTCGTCATCGTAGTCAGCCTGCTGTTCTTGTCGGAGCGCCTCGAAAAGAAATGGAGCTCCTCGTGAGCGGCAGCGACTCCAGCGTTCCAAAGTCGCGCTGGCTCCTCATTCACGCCGCAGCGGTCTTCGCATTCCTCTATCTCCCGATCGCAGTCCTCATCCTTTATTCCTTCAACGGCCAAGGCGTCGGCGGATTCCCCCCGCACCACCTCACCTTCAACTGGTACCGAATCCTGTTCGCCGATGGCCCCATCTGGGATTCGGTCCTCAACAGCCTGCAAGTCGCCTTCGCCGCGATGGCGATCGCGCTAGCCTTCGGAATCCCCGCCGCGCTCGCCCTCGACCGCGCCCAATTCCCCGGCAAGGCCCTATTCCGACGCTTAGTTCTGCTGCCGCTGATCCTGCCCGGCATCATCACCGGCCTCTCACTGCTCATGCTGTTCAACGCAATGGGCACCAAGCTCAGCCTGCTGACGATCGCGCTCGGCCACGGCACGGCCCTCATCTCGGTCGCGACCACCGAAGTTTTCGCCGGCCTGCAAAAACTCGACCGCGCCCAGGAAGAAGCCTCGCTCGACCTCGGAGCAAACTACTGGCAAACCTTCTGGCGCATCACCGTGCCCAACCTGAAGCTGCCCATCATCGGCGCAGCGCTGCTCATCTTCACGCTCTCGATGGACGAAATCGCCGTCAGCTTCTTTCTGATCGGCCGCGACAACACGCTCCCGCTGGAAATCTGGGGCCGCCTCCGCCGCGGCATCACCCCAGAGATCAACGCCGTCTCGACCATCATCTTTGTGTTTTCGCTGATGACGATCGTGCTCTGGTACCGGCTCCGCATCCGTACCGAAGGCAATGCAGACGTCGGAGCGGAACTCACTGCGAGCACCTCTCTGCAAGACAGCTAACTCCATCCGCATTCCAAGACGCATTGTCATCCTGAGCAAAGCGAAGACCCATGCAATGCTCCTGACATCATCGGCACAGCGGAGGATCGCACCGATCGTTCGGCCCGCAAAGAACGCGGTCCTCGGGATGACAAGTGATGGAAATAACCGCGTCTTTCATGGTGCATTCACTCCCCGCATAGTAAAGTAGTAGTAGCCCATCATTTGGAAGGATCCTTTTTGAGTTCAGGCATTCGCAACATCGCTATCATCGCGCACGTCGACCACGGCAAGACCACGCTGGTTGACGCCATGCTGCAACAGAGCGGCACCTTTCGCTCCAACGAACACCACGTCGAACGGGTCATGGACTCGAACGAACTGGAGCGCGAGCGCGGCATCACCATCCTCGCCAAGAACACGGCGATTTTCTATCACGACGTAAAAATCAATATCGTCGACACGCCCGGCCACAGCGACTTCGGCGGCGAAGTCGAACGCGCCCTCAAAATGGTCGACGGCGTCATGCTGCTGGTCGATGCCAGCGAAGGCCCGCTGCCCCAGACGCGCTACGTCCTGAGCAAAGCGCTCGAAGCCAAGCTGCCGCCCATCGTCGTCATCAACAAAATCGACCGCGCCGACGCACGCCCGCAGGAAGTGCTGAACGAAATCTACGACCTGTTCATCGATCTCGACGCCAAAGAAGATCAGATCGATTTCCCAGTCCTCTACACCAACGCGAAAATCGGCACCGCAACCACCGATATCGACGGCGGCGGCACCGACCTGCGCCCGCTGTTCGACGCCATTATCAAAACCATCCCTCATCCCAGCGGCGATGAGAACGGCCCGCTGCAAATTCTCGTCGCCAACCTCGACTACAGCGACTATCTCGGACGCCTTGCGATCGCGCGCGTGTTCAACGGAAAAATGCACACGGGCGAAGAAGTCGCCATCGCCAGGCTCGACGGCACCCTTCACAAAACGAAAATCACGAAACTGTTTTCCTTCTCCGGCCTGAAGCGCACGGACATCACTGAAACACAACTAGGCGACATCATCGCCGTCGCCGGCGTCGAAGGAATCACCATCGGCGAAACCATCACCGAAGTCGAGAACCCCGCTCCGCTCCCGCACATCGCAATCGACGAGCCCACCATCGCCATGCTGTTCACGGTGAACACTTCCCCGTTCGCCGGCAAAGACGGCCAGTACGTGACGTCGCGCAACCTGCGCGAGCGCCTCGAAAAGGAACTTCTCACCAACGTTTCCCTGCGCGTCGAAGACACCGGTACGACGGACTCTTTTAAAGTGCTTGGCCGCGGCGAACTGCAACTCTCCATCCTGATCGAAATGATGCGCCGCGAAGGCTACGAACTCATGGTGGGCAAGCCCGAGATCGTCACCAAGCGCATCGACGGCAAGCTCATGGAGCCAGTCGAACATCTCACCGTCGACGTCCCCGAAGATTTCGTCGGCGTGGTGATGGAGCAACTCGGCTCGCGCAAAGGCGAAGTCACCAACATGCACAATCACGGCTACGGCCGCGTGCGCATTGAGTTCCGCGTCCCCAGCCGCGGGCTGATCGGCCTGCGCGGCCAGCTCCTCACCGACACGCGCGGAACCATCGTGATGAACGCGTTGTTCGACGGCTACACCGAGTGGCAAGGCGAAATCCCGCACCGCCTCACCGGAGCGCTCATCGCCGATCGCGGCGGCGTCTCAACCGCCTACGCCCTGTGGGGATTGCAGGAACGCGGAGAACTTTTCGTCGGTCCTGGAGTGGATCTGTATGAAGGAATGATCGTTGGCGAAAACGCGAAAGATACAGACCTCGACGTAAATGCCGTCCGCGAAAAGAAGCTGACGAACATGCGCGCTTCAACAGCCGACGAAGCGATTCGCCTGGTCCCGTTCAAGCCGCTGAATCTGGAACAGGCGATCGAATTCATCGCCGACGATGAGTTTGTCGAGATCACCCCAAAATCGCTGCGCCTGCGTAAGAAAACCCTGCAGTCAAATCAGCGCAAGAAAAAATCCTACGCCACGGTTGAAGAAGCATAAAGAAGAAGCGCATAAAGAAGAGTCGCACGGAAAAGGCGAAAAGAAGAAGCCTCGTGAAATCGCGACGCAAGTCCGAACAGCCCGCGAAGCCCACCGCGCCGCTGCGCATGTTCCTGGTTCCCTGCAGCTGCGGCACAACCTTCGCCGTCGCCGAGAATTACGATCATCAGGGCACGGCATGGCGCCGCTATCTCGTCTGCCCCGGCTGCGGCAAGCCGCACGACCCCAAAAACCGCCTGCTGCAGATGGGATTTCACTCCGAGGGCTACTGGAAAGTCGATGAGTGCTAGAGACGAGTCCTAGCTCATCCGCGACCACTCCGATTCATCGCGATTTAACAGGTTGATTTCGGGAAACCTGCTATACTGCTCGCCGCATTCGATCTGTTCGCCAGCTCCGGTTTCGATTTTCAGGTACGCTCGTCCGACCTGCCAAGTCCGCCGAATTGCTCGCACTTTCCGACAGCTCAATGCAGAGGCGAACGCGTGAAGAATATCTTTGTGGGAAACCTGAGCTTCAACACCAACGAAGACGAACTCCGCCAGCTGTTTGAACCGTTCGGACAAGTCGACCGCGTGAGCATCATGACCGACCGCGACACCGGCCGCTCCCGTGGCTTCGGTTTCGTCGAGATGGCCAGCAACGAAGACGGCGAAAAGGCAATCACCGGCTTGAACGGATCGTCCGTCGGCGGACGCACCATCAACGTCAACGAAGCTCGCCCCAAGACTGAGCGCAGCGGCGGCGGTGGTGGAGGCGGCGGGCGCGATCGTGGAGACCGCGGTGGCCGTGGCGGTGGCGGCGGTGGCCGGCGCGATCGCTACTAGAAAAAGAAAAGCCCTCCCCTGGAACTTTACCCCCGAACCGCGCCCCTTGAGACAAACCTTCAAAGGCGCGCGTCCATCCTGCGCGTCATCCCGCGGTGTGCTTTCACGACCTTCCCCAGGCCTTCGCCGATATCGGTCAACTTGAGCAAAGTTTATTTTGTCATTCCTGCTGTACACCGGCCAACGTCGGATTTCTTACGCGATGAAATCGCGCGTTAGCAAAGATAGATTTCAAAAATACCCACCACCCGTTTTCGGACCAGACGTTGAAGCACTTTCCCCCGCCATGTAGACTGTACTTATCCGTGCGCGCCCGTAGCTCAGCTGGATAGAGCGGTTGCCTCCGGAGCAACAGGTCGGGAGTTCGAATCTCTCCGGGCGCACCAGATCCCCCACCGTTAAATTCACGCAACCAGAATCACTGTTACATCCCTATCGTAGGTACGCAGATATGGCAGATACACAGATTCGCAACGTAGCGATCGTCGGTACAGGCCTGATCGGCGCGAGCTGGGCAGCGCAGTATTTGGCCAGCGGTCTCGACGTCATCGCCACCGATCCCGCGCCCAACGCCGAAGCCAATTTACGCCATAGCGTCGACGAGGCCTGGAAGCTACTAACCGACGTCGGCCTGGCAGCAGGCGCAAGCCGCGACCGCCTCACCTTCACGGCGGACATGAAAGAGGCGGTGTCTAAAGCCGACTGGGTCCAGGAAAGCGTCCCCGAACGCCCACTCTTAAAAGCCAAGGTCTTCGCCCAGATGGACGAAGCCGCTCCTCCGCAAACGATCCTCGCATCAAGCGCATCCGCCATCACCATGGATGTAATTCAATCAAGCTGCAAACATCATCCCGAGCGCTGCGTGATCGGTCATCCCTTCAATCCTCCGCACGTGATCCCGCTGGTCGAAGTGGTAGGCGGAGCAAAAACGTCCGATGCGGTCATCGAACGGGCGATAGCGTTCTACGCTTCGATCGGCAAGAAGCCGATCCGCCTGCGAAAAGCTGTCCCCGGCCATGTTGGCAACCGCCTGCAAGCGGCGCTCTACCGCGAGGTTCTCTATCTCATCCAGCAAGGCGTACTCAGCGTCGAAGATGCAGACATCGCCGTCAGCTACGGCCCCGGGCTGCGCTGGGCTGTGATGGGCCCCAGCCTGCAGTGGCATTTAGGCGGCGGCGCGGGCGGAATCGAACACTTTGTGAAAACTTTCATGGATGGCTTCACCGGCCAAATGAAAAAACTCGAAATGCCCAACGTCACACCCGAACTGATGCAGACAGTGATCGCTGGCGTGTTAAAAGAAGCAAACGGACAATCAGTCGAGCAACTCGCCGAAGCAGAGAACAAGTTGGTGTTGCAGCTTCTCGCGCTGCGTACACAGGCCGGTAAAACGCTTCCATAAGAAAAAGAGTGCACTGTGCTGCCGGCTGCTTTGGTTCGTTCGCCGATCGCCAGACCACACTCACACCGTCGCCAGTTCTCGAGTGATCGGCGTCGCATTTCAACAGTGATCATTCTGGCGAATGCATCCAATCGCCCATTCGACTGAAACGGATTAAGATTGTGCAGCGTTCAGGCGCACGCTTCCATGTGCATCGCACCGAATCGGTTCACCTTAGGACTGACTTTATTCCTTGCGTCGCCCGGGTTCTTTTCTCCCGTCGGGCCAACCAAACCACGCGAGAATCCGCCAGACGGATCCCCCCAGCAATCGCTTCCGGAGAGTCCGCAGGCGCCGCCCTCACCAGCCTATTACCTATGCAGTATGCAGAATCGATACGAAATTGCCAATTCCCACAAACCCTCCCACGCACTAAAGCTGCCCCGGCACTTCAACTGCGCCGAATCGGATACATCCCCGCCTGTGACAACCTTGACCTCAAACCAAAAATAAGAGGATCATGGTCAAGGCGGAGGCGATCAATGGATGGCCCTCAGAAATGGCCCAAGTCGTCTGTTATCAAGATTTTGACCATTAACTCCCTGACGCTCAGGATTTTGCAGACACTTTTTGCACAACCCGCGCCTGTCAAGCGTTTCAGAAGGGTGGGGGGAGCGGGTACCCCCTCAAGCCGCGAATTTGTTCTTCCAACCCTCCGAAACGAAACCCCGCCAAAACTCGGTTTCGGACGCCCGGCAACAAACTTTTTTCGTGAGACATCCACCGGTCATTCTTAGCTCATGAATTACGACGCGATTCTCGTTGTCTCCTTCGGCGGCCCAGAATCCACCGACGATGTAATCCCCTTCCTCGAAAACGTACTGCGCGGCAGAAACGTTCCCCGCGAACGTATATTGGCCGTCGCCGAGCACTACTACCATTTCGGCGGCAAAAGCCCCATCAACCAGCAGACCCGCGAACTGATCGCCGCTCTCCAGAACGAACTCGCCCTTCACGGCCCGAAGCTGCCTGTCTACTGGGGCAATCGCAACTGGCATCCCATGCTGGCGGAAACCCTGCAGCAGATGAAGCAAGACGGCATCTGCCGCGCCCTAGCTTTCGTGACCTCAGCCTACAGTTCGTATTCCGGCTGCCGACAATATCGCGAAGACATTGCTCGCGCCCAGAACCAGGTTGGCGCCGGTGCGCCCGAGGTCGACAAACTCCGCGCGTTTTTCAATCACCCGGCGTTCATAGAAGCCACCGAAGCACGACTGCGCGATGCTATGGCTCAGGTTCCAGCCGACGCGCGGCACAATACTCAACTGGTCTACATCGCGCACAGCATTCCGCTGTCAATGGCCGACACCTGCGACTATGTCGGGCAGCTCGAAGAAGTGAGAAGGCTGGTCTCCGCAAACCTGGGCCTCGCCAACGATGCCTTGGTCTATCAGAGCCGTAGCGGAGCGCCCGGCCAGCCCTGGCTCGAGCCCGACATTCTCGATTACCTGCGCGAAGTAAAGGCACGCAATCTGGCGAGCGCGGTCGTGCTGGCTCCGATCAGCTTCACCTCCGACCACATGGAAGTGTTGTATGACCTGGACATCGAAGCAAAGCAGCTCTGCGATTCGCTCGCCTTGCCCATGGTCCGGGCAAGAACCGTCGGAGTCCTTCCCCCGTTCATCGCCATGATTCGCGAGCTGATTCTTGAACGCACCAGTCCTGGAGCGGAACGCCGCGCTCTAGGCTCATTCGGATCGCGGCCGGATGTCTGCGAAGAAACCTGCTGTCCCGCCCCGCACCGACCACCCGCTCAGAGGCCCAGCTCTCACCCTCAACGCCCCAAGTAGGCACAAACGCATTCGCCCGTCCAACATTCCAGAAATGTCGTCCGCCAGATTCCCAGCCCTATCAGCCCCGCCATCCTGACCAAGGATTGTGTGGAGCGGACACTCCTGTCCGCTGCCTTTGACTTCAGGTTGTCCTCCTGAGCGAGGATTGATCTTTGCGCTTTCGCGCAAAGACCAACCACAGTCGAAGGAGCTCTGCACTCTTTGCTATCTCTCGTATTTCTTCCAATTCCCGCAAGCGAACTCGAACGACAGAAAGACATATCCGGCAGTGCGACCTCTCGCTCCTCGCTGCCGGATATCGTCTTCCCCACTTATGCCTACAACGAATCCGTGATCCTGGTCATAGCAAATCATTAATAGTCGTATTGACGGTCACACGCGTTGCCGAGACCACACCCACAATATGGGCTACGGTCTTGCCGGTGGGATCGGTTGCCTTCAGCGTGAACGTTCCGGTATAGCTGTTCCCGTCCGCAGACAAGGTAATCGTTTCTGTAATGCGGGTCGGCCCCATCGGGTTTCCGATGCCGGCCGGCGCGTTCGTCGTATCGTTGCTGGCCCAAGGAATATGATTGACCTTGTACCTCGTTTTCCCCACTTTTTGCCAGACGCCCAGGCAGAAATTCCCGTCCTGCGCCGGTCGTGCCGAGTTCATGATTTCTGTGCCATCGCTATGCCACACGACAAGTGCATTGTCGATCGGGGTGCCGTCCGGCGGTCCGTCGCTGTTGCCTTGCGCTGTAAACGTCACATGCCACATGCCGACGATCGGGTCCAGATCGTCGGCTGTCTGCGTCAGTAGCGTCGCGGTGTTGCCCACCCGCCACGCCTGTTTCTGGAACTTCACCGCCGGGCTTCCGCATTGCGCACCGGCCATCGCAGTCAGGAAAGCGCCCGTCAGAACCAGGCCCAATCCTGCATGGAACCACTTGGAAATTGCTCTCATAAATCGCCTCCTCGGAATTTCACTAGTAGAGTTCGTCTGAAGAAAATCTCTCAGAACCGAACCTTCGGATGGCATCCTGTCGCGGATGCCCAGAAATCACAAGGACGGCAAGGTAAAGATTGGGTGAAGAAACCTGAAGCCGTAACCAGTTGACGCCAAACGCCCTTACCCACGCGGGCTCCGGCAGTGCTATAGTTTTGTGCCTCAGTTTTGGGGCGGCATGTCTGAGTCGCAGTACAAATTCGCTGAATTTGAGCTCGACAGCGCCCGCTTCGAGCTGCGGCGCAACGGCCGCGTCCTGAAACTCGAACGCATCCCCATGGAACTGCTCCTCCTGCTCGCGGAAAAAGATGGCAACGTCGTTACCCGCCAGGAAATCGTCGACCGCCTCTGGGGCAAAGAAGTCTTCGTCGACACCGAGCACGGCATCAATACCGCCATCCGCAAAGTTCGCCAAGCTCTGAAAGACGATTCCGACCATCCCCGCTTCGTCCAGACCGTGACCGGCAAAGGCTATCGCTTCGTCGCCGAGAAAAATGGCCGTGCGCCTCAACCAACCGCCGTGACCACCGAACCACCGCCAGCGCCACAGCCCATATGGGAACAACTGCCCCCGCTCTCCGGCGGCGTGGAAGTATCGCGCCGCAGCCCCTCAACAACTGCAGGCGCGCCCGCTAGCAAAATCAAACTAGCAATCGCCCTGGCCTTGGTCCTCGCCAGCGCCGCCACCCTCGCCTTCGCATTCCGCGCCCGCCTCTTTCCCACTCACGCCACCCAAATCCACTCCATCGCCGTCCTCCCCCTCGCCAATCTCTCCGGCGACAACGCCCAGGACTACTACGCCGACGGCATGACCGACGAACTCATCACGGCGCTTGCCAAGAACCGCAACCTCCGCGTCGTCTCCCGCACCTCCGCCATGCAATACAAAGGAGTCAAACGCCCGCTGCCCGACATTGCCCGCGAGCTCAACGTCGACGGCATCCTCGAAGGTTCCATCGAGCGCACCCCCAACAGCGTCCACATGACCGTCCAGTTGATCTATGCCCCCACCGACACCCACATCTGGGCCGAAAGCTACAATCGCGATCTCAACCAGGCCTACGCCCTGCCCGAAGAACTTTCCGAAACCATCGCCAAGGAAGTCAAAACCGCCACCTCTCCCGTTCCGCGCCCGCGCTACATCAGTCCCGAAGCCCACGACGCATACCTTCACGGTCGCTATTTCTGGTTCACCTTCAACGTCGCCAACACGCTTCCCTATTTCGAAAAAGCCATCCAGCTCCAGCCTGACTACGCCGCAGCCTGGAGCGGCCTCGCCGATACCTACTCGATCGACGGCATGCAGAATCGGCCGGCGTCTGAAGTGAGTGACAAGGCCCACTCCGCCGCCCTCAAGGCCCTTGAACTGGATCCCTCACTCGCCGAAGCCCACAACTCCCTCGCCGCTTGGTACCTTTTCTACGCTTGGGATCCAGCCCGCGCCGAAGCCGAAGACCGCCGCGCCCTCGAACTCGATCCCAACCACGCCGAGGCCCATCATCTTCTTTCTTACGTACTCGAAGTCCAGCAGCGCTATCCCGAAGCCGAAGTCGAGGCCAGGCGTTCCGCCGAACTCGATCCCTTCGCGCACGACTGGGAACTCGGCGTTTTTTATACCAACATCCGTAAATATGATGAGGCCCTCAAAGAGCTAACCATGCGGCGCGTTGCCGTCCCCAACGATCCCGATATCGCCGCCAACCTTGCGAAACTCTACTGGCTCAAAGGCATGTATAAAGAATCACAATCGGAATACGAGCGCACGCTCGACCTGCAACACGATTCCGCCACCAAAGCCGCCGCTCACCACGCCTGGGTCACCGGCGGAGAGCCCGCCGTCGAACGCTGGGGCGCAAACAACATCAAAGCCCTCGCCCGCAAGCAATACATCGACGGGGAGTTCGTCGCCTCCACCATCGCCTTCACCGGCGACAAAGACGAAACCATGCAATATCTCGAAGCCTCCTACCGCCTGTACGATCCCGACCTAATCTTCATCCAAAACGAACCCCTCTTCGACTTCCTCCACACCGACCCGCGCTACCAGGCTTTGGTAAAAAAGATGAACCTCCCCCTCGCGCCGTGAACGACGTATCTTGTTGATCCGTCGTCGCTGATCTGTCACCGTTGATTCTGTCGTCGTTGCCCCGTCATCAGCGAGGATTGATCTTTGGCGCGCCCAGCGCAAAGATCAACCGCAGTCGAAGGATCCCTGCAATCGCAACCCCTGCCCAACCGCCGCAGGGAGCTCCCCGCAATCCCACCCCGCCACCGTGAAGCCCGGCACTTCGGCGCCCAGACGACCGTGGAAGAGCGGCTCCACTGCCCGGACGACCGTGGAAGAGCGGCGCTTCAGCGCCGCGTAAAGCCCCAAAAACCAGAACCGGGCCTCAGCCCCTGAAAACCCTCTCCGCAATCCCCCTTGGCATCCCCTCCCCCACAGGTGTAAAAAGGACGCGTCTATGAGGGGGTCATGGCGCAGCAAAGCCATGGCCCTTTTTTGTCTGCAGCGTCATACGCGATCGCGGAGCCCCCCAAACTCGGCGGACAGGTCCCCGACAGTGGCGGGCGCGCGGGGTGACCGCTCGGGTAGGGCATGAGACGCGGGCACAGCGCAAAGAGGAACAGCTTCCCACCGGCTTGGATCAAACTGGAAGCCAACGAGGAAATAACAGAACCATCGAAAATCAGCCAAATTGTGCATTTTTACGGGCCGGGCCGTAGTGAGAGTCAAGACCGGCGAAGGTGCCGCTCGGCTGCTCCGACGACGGCACGGGTTCGGCGGACGCGAGCAGCAGCATCTCATCCTATAATAAGCAATCATAAACAAGTATAAGCGCGCCAACCACATCGAAAATCAGCCAAAATAAGGCATTTGAGGCCGAAAGAGTGCCCAGACAAGTGGCGGGCGCGCGGGGTGACCGCTCGGGTAGGGCATGAGACGCGGGCACAGCGCAAAGAGGAACAGCTTCCCACCGGCTTGGATCAAACTGGAAGCCAACGAGGAAATAACAGAACCATCGAAAATCAGCCAAATTGTGCATTTTTACGGGCCGGGCCGTAGTGAGAGTCAAGACCGGCGAAGGTGCCGCTCGGCTGCTCCGACGACGGCACAGGTTCGGCGGAGATCGGCCTGCGTCCTAAAGCCACAGCAAAACGTTCCGTTACGAACTATAGACAGGTTCAGTTCGCCAACTTTGGCCCGCCGCAATCAATTACTCAAAAATGTTTGACGACGAACGTTTAGGCGTGTATACATCTAAACTAGGGAGCTAAAAACCATGACAGGCTCAGGCGAACCAAAGAGACTACCGAAAGGGACGTTCCCACCACTCTTGTCCCTCGGAGACGCCGCTTCGCTAGCCCGGAGACTCTACGAACACGGTGGGGGAGAAGCCAGCTTCGACCTCCTTTCACAAATGGCTGGAAACTCCGTGAGCAGCAGCACCTTCGTCAAGAAACTGGCCTCGCTCAAGTCGTACGGACTTGCCTTGGAGCAGAACAGAACAGTCAGCCTCACAGACCTCGGTATGGCGATTGCGGCCCCCACGGACCCGGAGGGCGCGACCGGGGCACTAAAGGCTGCGCTCCTGCGAATAGAAACGTTCAATCGGATCTACGAGCGGCACAAAGGTAAGCTCCTGCCAGCCGACGAATTCCTGCGAAATATAATCCAGGGCGACTTTCGCGTTCCGCGTGAGATTGCAGAACGCTGGGTGCGCTCCTTCAAGGAGAGCGCACGTGCTGCGGGGCTGCTTCTCGAGCGACCCGACGGGAAAATACAAGTCCGGGACAACGCCGCAGCAGACACCGGAAAGTCAGACCTGCCAGGAGATGCAATGCCCAACCCGATAGAAATGCGGATGCAGCAGTCGCCGCAGGGCAGCACGATAGATGTATCGGTTCCGTTTTCGGCCAGCGGACAGAATTCGCGACTCGAAGTTTCCGGCGGGCGATTTGCCACCTTCTATGTACCGGACAAGATCACGCAGCGCGACGCCGAGAAGCTGAAGGGCACGCTAGCCGGGCTAAGCGCGATCATCGATTCGCTAGTCGTTGACGAGATCGACAACGGCCGAAAAGATTCCTAGCCAACACGAGTGGGAAATACAGAGGACGCGAACGGGCCTCGGAAAGGAAAGCATGGCAAAGTCGAAAGGGACATCGTTCCGCCGCATCTTTACGCATTGGCGTAGCGGCAAAAAATATGACGCCCGCGACTACGGCCACAAGGCGTGGCCGATTGGTGGCAAGAAGCGCTAGCTCCAACCGAAGGCACTCGCGGTGCCTTCTTAGCCGCGGGGAGTCCCTAAAGACTCCCCGCAATTATGACGGTTGCCGAGAACATATTTCAAGCACCTAGAGGGGAGCGACCTGGCGTCTCGACCCAGTCCAACTCGGGGAGTGCCAGTCTCGACCGATAAACCCGCCCTCAGAACCTACCTGTCAAGCCCCCCAATAATATTTCCATCTCCTTCCTTTCCAGCCTTATACAAATCCCGCCGCACACCAATCCCTAATCTCGAATGCTAAAATAGCACTCGGTGGTTAGCTCCCAGCAATACGTGGCAATTCCCAAAACGGGAAATGCCAGCGGCCAATTAATTCCACCTAACTCTTTTATTCATAATATTTTACGCATAAGTTGTGCCTTTGCAATATTTTACCAGGACGCCGCCATCCCCCAGCCGCCCAACTCCACAGAAACAAAGATTTTAGCTTATAGATATAAAAAAAATATCGGTAGATCGACACGCTGCTCGCCCCAGCCAAGCAGGACACCGAGACCCAACGCCCACCATCGGAGCACCCAGACCCATCCGCCAGAGAACTCGATTCTCCTCGGCTATAATGGACACCTAAGGAGTCCGCATGGCAATCACGAAGACCGACAAGATCTGGCACAATGGCAAGCTCATTAACTGGGACGACGCGACTATCCACGTAATGTCGCACGTCATCCACTACGGCTCTTCGGTCTTCGAAGGCGTGCGCTGCTACGACCTGCCCACCGGCCCCGCCATCTTCCGCGCCAACGAGCACATGCAGCGCCTGCTCGATTCCGCCAAGGTCTATCGCATTGACGTTGCCTTCACGCGCGAACAACTGATCAAGGGCATGCTCGAAACCGTCGGCCACAACGGCGCGTTTCCCTGCTACGTGCGTCCCATCATTCTTCGCGGATACGGCGAGGCCGGCGTGAACCCCTTCAACTCGCCGACCGAGGTCTACATCATCAACTATCCGTGGGGAAAATATTTGAGCAGCGCAGAGAGCGAAGGCTGCGACGTGTGCGTGTCTTCGTGGACGCGTCTCGCGCCCAACACGCTGCCCGCCATGGCCAAGGCCGGCGCCAATTACATGAACTCGCAGCTCATCAAGATGGAAGCCATCGTCAACGGCTACGTGGAAGGCATTGCGCTCGACGCGGCCGGCTTTGTCAGCGAAGGCTCGGGCGAGAACCTTTTCCTGGTGCATCACGACAAGCTGATCACCGCGCCGCTGGGCAACTCCGTGCTGCCCGGCATCACCCGCGACTCGGTGCTGCAGATCGCTCGCGACCTGGGCATCCCAATCGTCGAGCAGATGATTCCACGCGAGATGCTCTACATCGCCGACGAAGCCTTCTTCACCGGCACCGCCGCGGAAGTCACCTCGATTCGCTCGGTCGATAAAATCAAGGTGGGCAAGGGCACGGTCGGCCCCATCACCAAGGCGCTGCAGAAAGAGTTCTACGCCATCGTGCGCGGCGAGAAGAGCGACCGGCACGGCTGGCTCACGCCGGTCCCGGTTGCCAGTAAAGCCGGCAGCAAACAGCCGGTCGGGGTATAATCTGCACCGTCCGAATTTGCAGTTCATCTATGCTCGTGCAAGCGAAGGGGCGCTACCAGCGCCCCTTTCAACCGTTCCGGCCCCAAAAACATAACACCCTCGAGGAGAACACAATGTCCCAGATCACTCCTGAATTTGTCCTCGGCCTTCGAACCCTCATGCTCGACGGCTTCAAGCGCGAAACAGAAATCACCAAGAAAGTAATCGCAGCAGTGCCCGACGCAAAGTCGGATTACCGCCCTGATCCGAAGGCCCGAACGGCGAAGGAATTGGCGTGGCACCTGGCCAACAGCGACATCCAGTTTCTGGACGGCATTGCCGACCTGAAGTTCAACACGGGCTCCCCGGACCACAAACCGCAGACCTCAACTGAAGTGGTGGCCTGGTACGACGAGCACGCGAAGCGCGGCATCGCGCGCGTCGAAGCCATGTCGGCCGAGCAGTTGCTCACGCCTGTCAACTTTTTCGGCGTGTTCAATATGCCTTCGGTTTTCTATCTGACCTTCCTGAACAACCACAGCATTCACCACCGCGGCGAACTGGCGACGTATCTGCGGCCTATGGGATCGAAAGTGCCGTCGATTTATGGCGGCAGCTACGACGAGCCGTTCCAGCCCCCGGTATCAGAAGAGACCGCCGCGTAGTCTCAGTCTTGGAGCAGGAAGCCGCCCACGAATGGGCGGCTTTTCCTTTGGGTCAGCTTCCCGGATGTGTTCGGTCATTGACTCGGC